>ENA-OZIL01000032-OZIL01000032.1-human-gut-metagenome-genome-assembly--contig:-NODE-32-length-78320-cov-9.898345_pt1 | contig 78320 bp, 87 predicted proteins | sample MGYA00244057_ERZ653706 | MGnify/ENA primary metagenome ERZ653706 (study PRJEB26926, sample SAMN06165266) | human gut metagenome | biome: ENVO:00009003; feature: ENVO:2100002; material: ENVO:00002003...
GGCAGGCCATCACGTCGGAATGGTCACCGAAGATGTTCAGCGCGTGGGTGGAAACGGTACGCGCGGAAACATGGAACACGCAGGGGAGCTGCTCGGCAGCGATCTTGTACATATTGGGGATCATCAGCAGCAGGCCCTGAGACGCCGTGTAGGTGGTCGTCAGAGCGCCGGTGCCGAGGGAGCCGTGCACCGCGCCGGCCGCGCCGGCCTCGGACTGCATCTCGACGACCTTCACGCGGGTGCCGAAGATGTTCTTCAATCCGTTGGCGCTCCACTGGTCAACAAAGTCGGCCATGGGGCTCGAGGGGGTGATGGGGTAAATCGCGGCAACTTCGCTGAACGCATAGGATACATGCGCGGCAGCGTTATTACCGTCCATGGACTTCATTTTTCTTGCCATAAATGAAACCTCCTGTTATATTCGCCGCCGGGGAGCGGCGTTTTTCGCGTCATTACGCAAAAACTGACGCTATCATCATAGCACGATTTTCACCCGCTGTAAACGTCACTTTCGCAAAAAACATTCATTTTTTTGCAGGATATTATTTACATTTGGTAAGACTCTCCACATTTTTGCAATTAAATATTCAAAATATTTAATATTAACTCCTGTTTTGCAGGATATCATTCCTTTCCTCTCCGCGCCCCGCGCCGCGCTTGCCTTATGCGGCAAACTGTGATAAACTGAAAAATAAGAAAACAGGCAAGGAAAGGACGGCAGCGTATGGTCACAACGGTGCGTTCCCTCGGTTTGCAGGGCATTTCCGGTTATGAGGTCACGGTGGAGTGCTTCCTCTCGGGCGGGCTTCCCGCATTCGACGTGGTCGGCCTCGGCGACACGGCGGTGAAGGAGGCGCGCGAGCGTGTCCGCGCAGCGATCAAAAACTGCGGAGCGAAGTTCCCCGTCAGCCGCATCACGGTCAACCTTGCGCCCGCGAACCTGAAGAAAGAGGGCACGGTCTACGATCTTCCGCTGCTGCTCGGCATCCTCGCGGGCGAGGGTGAGATCGACGCGCCGGACCCGGCCTCCGCGTTCATCGGCGAGCTGTCGCTCACCGGCGCGCTGCGCCCCATCAGCGGTGTGCTGCCGATGGCGATGGCTGCGGCGCGTGCGGGCGTGAAGACTCTTTATGTCCCTGCGGCAAATGCCGCCGAGGCGACGCTGGCCGACGGCCTGACCGTCTACGGCGTGGAGAACGCGCCGCAGCTTCTGCGCCATCTGCGCGGCGAGGAACGGCTTGCCCCCGCGCAGCGCTGGGAACCGACAGTCGAGGCGGACAGCGTCCCCGATTTTGCCGACGTCATGGGACAGGAGAATGTCAAGCGCGCGCTGGAGATCGCCGCCGCAGGCTCCCACAACGTGCTTCTCATCGGCTCGCCCGGTGCGGGCAAGTCCATGCTTGCGCGGCGTCTGCCCTCCATCCTCCCCGACATGACGCACGAGGAGGCGTTGGAGTCCACCGAGATCTGGTCGGTCGCGGGACTGACCGACAGCAAGCACCCCATGCTCACGCAGCGCCCGTTCCGCTCTCCGCATCACACGCTTTCCGCCGCAGCCATGTCCGGCGGCGGCAGGGCGCTCTCTCCCGGTGAGATTTCCCTCGCCCACCACGGCGTGCTGTTTTTGGACGAGTTTCCCGAGTTCCACCGCGATGTGCTTGAATCCCTCCGCGCGCCGCTCGAGGACGGCGAGGTGACCATCACCCGCGCCGCGGGCAGCGTCACGCTGCCGAGCCGCTTCATGCTCGTGGGCGCCATGAATCCCTGCCGCTGCGGCTGGTACGGGCATCCCTCCGGGCGCTGCCGCTGCTCGCAGAAGGACGTGGAGAAATACGTCTCCAAAATTTCCGGCCCGCTGCTCGACCGCATGGACTTACAGGTCAGCGTCCCCTCGGTGGAGTTTGAGGCCATGCGCCGCCGCGAAAAGGCGGAGTCCTCCGCCGCCGTGCGCGAGCGCGTCAACGCCGCGCGGGACATTCAGAAAAAGCGCTTCGCCGGCACGCCCATCACCTGCAACGCCTACATGACCGCGCCGATGGTCGGCGAGTTCTGCCGACTCGACGCCGCGGGTGAGAAGCTCTTAAAGGGCGCGTTTGACCGTCTCGGGCTCACCGCCCGCAGCCACGATAAGCTGCTGCGCGTCGCGCGCACCATCGCCGACCTCGACGGCAGCGAGAGAATCGAGAGCTTCCACCTTGCCGAGGCCATCCAGTACCGCAACACGGACATTCTGAGGGGGGAAGGCTGATGAAAAAGTACGATGCTATGCGTCTTTCCGGCACGATTCTGCTCGCCCACCTGGCGCTCTGCGCCGCATTTCTCCTGCTGCTTATCGCTGCATCCGGCTCAACATCGGCCTTTACGTTCCGCTCGCCCTACGGACTTGTATTGGGACTGCTGTTCATCGGGTTACCGGCGTTTGCCTTTGGCTGGGGGCTGCGGTCGGCGAAGGACCCCTTTGACAAAAAACTCTGCTGGAATGCCGCAATGGTGCTCTATGTACTTAACGCGGCCGCTTTCCTGCTTGCGCCGGAGTTCGGCACCGGGAATGTGATCGCTATGTGGTGGGGGGTGCCGATGGCTCCCGCGCTCGCGGGACTGAACGCATTTGCCGCGCCGCAGTCCGCCCTCTATCTTTTCGGCGGCGCGCTGCTCGCCGCCGTCGAGCCGCTGTGCCTGACGCTCGGCCTGCTCTCCGGCAGACGCGCGGAGAACGAAACCGCAAAAAATACCGGCGCTCCCGCCGAGGCGGCGGAGCGCACGGACGATAAGGAGAAGAATCCCCATGCGTGAAATGATCTTGTGCAAGCTCGGCGAGGTGGTCCTCAAGGGCCTCAACCGCCGCAGCTTTGAGGACAAACTGATCGGAAACCTGCGCCGCCGCACGGCGAAGTGCGGCAATTTCCGTATCTATTCCAAACAAAGCACCATCTATGTCGAGCCGGTGAACGACGAGAGCGACCTCACCGCCGCCTACGCCGCCTGCAAGCAGGTCTTCGGCGTCATCGCCGTCAGCCGCGCCCTGCCCTGTGAAAAGGACGTGCAAGCCATCATCCGCACCGCCAAGGATTACCTTGCCCCGGAATTTGCCCGCGCGAAGGATTTCAAGGTCGAGAGCAAGCGTGCGGACAAAACCTTCCCGCTCACCTCCATTCAGCTCTCCCAGCAGGTCGGCGGCGCGCTGCATCAGGCGTTCCCGCGCTGCGCGGTCAACGTCCACGACCCCGAGCTGACGGTGTTTATCGAGCTCCGCGACGACGCGGCCTACGTCCACGGACCCGCCGAGGCGGGTGCGGGCGGACTGCCCATCGGCATGGGCGGCAGCGCCGTGTCGCTCCTCTCCGGCGGCATCGACTCGCCCGTCGCCTCCTACATGATGGCAAAGCGCGGCGTGTCGCTCGAAATGGTCCATTTCTTCTCCCCGCCCTACACCTCCGACGCCGCCAAGGAAAAGGTGCTCGAGCTCGCGCAGCTGCTCACGCCGTGGTGCGGGCGGCTGACCGTCCACATCGTGCCGTTCACCGAAATTCAGGAACAAATTCGTATGAACTGCCCCGAGGACCATTTCACGCTCATCATGCGCCGCTTCATGATGCGCCTTGCCCAGCGCGTGGCAGACGAGGTGCGCGCCAAGGCGCTCGTCACCGGCGAATGTCTCGGGCAGGTCGCCAGCCAGACGATGGAGGCTCTGCGCGTGAGCGAGGATGTGGCGGAGCTGCCCGTCCTGCGCCCTCTCATCGGCATGGACAAGGAGGAGATCATCCGCATCTCCCGAAAGATCGGCACGTTCGACACGTCCATTCTCCCCTATGAGGACTGCTGTACCGTCTTTACCCCGCGCCATCCCAAGACCAAGCCCCATGTGGAGGAGGTGCGCGAGCTGGAGGCCGTGCTGGACGTCGACGCGCTGTGCGACCGCGCGATGGCGGGCCGCGAGCGCGTGCGGATCAAGCTGTAAGGAGGCTGCCCATGTCCCACACCGCTGAACTCATTGCCGTCGGCACCGAAATTCTCCTCGGCAACATCGCCAACGCCCCACGCGATCGCGGATCGCGCGGGGACCCCGATCTGAATAAAAATCCTCGGGCGAAATGAATTCGCCCTCCGGAAATACTTCGCTGACGCTTCGCATTTGCGGCGGCACTCGCCGCCGTTGTCCGTGTTGGCGATTTAGGAGGCTTCCCATGTCCCACACCGCTGAACTCATTGCCGTCGGCACCGAGATCCTTCTCGGCAACACCGCCAACACGGACGCGCAGATGCTCTCGGAGGAGCTCGCCGCGCTCGGTGTCAACGTGCTCTATCACACCGTCGTCGGCGACAATCCCACACGTCTCGCCGAGGCATTGGAGCTTGCGCGCCGCCGCGTGGACATCGTCATTACCACGGGCGGCCTCGGCCCGACCTACGACGACCTCACCAAGCAGAGCATCTGCACCGTGTTCGGGCGCAAAAACGTCTTTCACCCCGAAATCGCCGACGCTCTGCGCACACACTTCGCCTCCATTGGACGCGAGCTGACGGAGAATAATCTCCGGCAGGCCTACCTGCCGGAAAACTGCACCATTTTCCGCAACCACAATGGCACCGCCCCGGGCTGCGGCTTCTGTGAGGGCGGCGTACATGTCCTCATGCTCCCCGGTCCGCCGCACGAGTGCCGCAAAATGTTCCGGACCGGCGCGATCCCCTATCTGCGCGCGCTTTCCGACGAGATCATTGTCTCCCATTCCCTGCGCATCTACGGGCAGGGCGAGAGCCAGATCGAGGCAATGCTGCACGACAGGATCGCCTCGATGGTCAACCCCAGCGTTGCGCCCTACGCCAAGCCCGACGAGTGTATGCTGCGCGTGACCGCCAAGGCGAAGAGCGAGGCGGAGGCCGAGGAGATGCTGCGCGGCGCGATCGAAGAGGTCATGCCCGTCATCGGCGAGTGGGTCTACGGCATTGACGTTGGCAGCCTGGAGGAGGTCGTCTCCGTCCTGCTGCGCGAGAAGGGACGGACGCTCGCCGCCGCGGAGAGCTGCACCGGCGGCCTTATCGCCAAGCGCATGACCGATCTCCCCGGCGCGTCGCAGGTTTTCATGGGCGGCGTCGTGAGCTATACAAACTTCGTCAAAGCAAACGTGCTCGGCGTGCCGCAGGCTCTGCTCGACGAGCACGGCGCGGTCAGCGAGCCGGTCGCCCGCGCAATGGCCGAGGGAGTCCGCGCCATCACCGGCGCGGACTATGGCATCTCGGTCACCGGCGTCGCGGGCCCCGACAGCGACGAGCGCGGCAACGCGGTCGGCACCGTCTACATCGGTCTTGCCGGCCCGGAAGGGACGCTGTGCCGCCTCCGCCATTTCGGCAAACGCTCGCGCGAGCGCATCCGCGGCCAGAGCGCCAACACGGCTTTCGATCTGTTGCGCCGCGAGCTTCAGAAATAAGCAAAAACGACCTCTCCGCCGCGTGTGACGGCGCAAAATGAATAAATTGCAAATTTTACTTTCCGCATTGCAAAGCCGATCATTTTGTGCTATGCTTGACGCAAGGATACCGTGCCGTCGCGGTACGGATATTATGCAAAGGAGTGATTTCTTATGGTCAGACTTATCATGGGTGAAAAGGGCACCGGCAAGACCAAAAAGCTCATCGAGCTTATCAACGCCTCTGCTGCCGAGGAAAACGGCAATGTGGTGTGCATCGAGGCCAAGTCCACGATGACCTTCGACATCCATTATCACGTTCGTCTCATTTCTGCCGACGAATATCAGATCACCACTTACGAGGGCCTGCGCGGCTTCGTCAGCGGTCTGTATGCCGGCAATTACGATATTTCCCACATCTTCATCGACAACCTCTTCAAGATCGTCGGCGGCGACTGCAATCAGGCGGCGGACGACTTCCTGGATTGGCTCAACCGCTTCAGCAACAACCACGGCGTCAAGTTCACCGTTTCGGTCTCCGGCGACCCCGGCCTTGCGACCGACGGAATGCAGAAGTACCTGTAACGCCAAAACCGCAAAGGGAGACGGCTTCTTGCCGTCCCCCTTTTTTTATTTCAGTACATAGACATTGCCGATGCCCAGCAGGCGGCACAGCTCCGTCTTTTCGGCGATGTCCGTCTCGCTCTCGTACCATACGACCGTGACCGAGCCGTCCTTCTCCGTGCGGTAGCCGCACGAGCTTTCGTGCTGCGCCGAGCGGTGCGTGCGCAGCGTGCCCTCGGACAGCAGCTCGATCAGCTCGCCCTCGGTCAGCTCGCGTGTGTCCGTTACCGCTCCCGCACGGGTCACCTGCAGCAGCGGCACGGCGCGCAGCGCCACGCTGCCGCCCTCGCCCGCCCTAACCGCCGCCGCGTAGACCTCCTCCATCGGCGCGCGCGGACTGACCGGCACGCTGCCGGACTCCTCCGTGATGCTCCCGGCGGTCACGCAGCCGGACGGCGCGCTTCCGTCCGCCGCTTCCGTGACCTTGATCGCGGCGTGCAGCCGGTCATAGGTGCGCAGCAGCACGGCAGCCGCCTGCTCGCGCGTCGCTTCCTTTTTCGGCTCGAAGTTGTATGCGCTCACGCCCTTGATGATGCCCATGCGGTAGGCAAGCGCGACATAGCCCTGCGCCACGGAGACGTCCGAAAACGGGCAGTCGTCCGCCGCCGCACCCGACAGCACGGCGAGCCCCAGCGCGCGCACGGTCATCTTCGCCATCTCCTCGCGAGTGATCGCATCATTCGGACGGCATTGGCGGCTCTCGCCTGTCAATGCGCCGTGGGCATAGGCCGTCTCAATAGCGCTGTAATACCATTTCACCGTATCCTGATTGTCCGTAAAGCTGCCCTTCTCCGGCGTGACGAGCTCCCAGCCCATCAGACGGCAGAGCGCCGTGGCGTAAGCCGCGCGGGTCATCGTCCGTCCGAGGCCGAACCTGCCTCCGCCGACTCCCTGCAGCAGCCCGGTCTGCGCGCAGCGCCGGATGCTCTGCGCCGCCCAATGGCTTTCCGGCACGTCGGAAAAGCCCGCCGTTCCCGCCGCGCCGACGCTCAGCGTCAGCAGCAGCGCCAGCACAAGTGCCGTCAGGCACCTCCAAAGACGCATCATATCTTGTTCCGTCCTTTCCGGTGTTCGTCCGCCCGCCGCCGGTCCGCGCCGTATCCGCGCGGCGCGGGCGCCGAATGTCCGCAATGTGTTGTCATTATATGGGAATCGGGCGCAAAAAGCAATCTCTGTTTTGCTCTTTGCGCGTTCTTGACAGCCTTGCTCCTCCGGCATATAATCATCGCGCGGGCCGGCGGCCCGCCAAAACGCACTGCTTTCAAGAGGTATCACGCATGGATAAAGAGAGAGCCCGGCGGCTTTTTCTCACCGCCTTTTTTCTTTTCGCGCTCGCCAACGGTCTGAGCGGCTCCATCATCTCCAACTACTTCAAGGATGTTTTTCAGGTCGATTCCGTTCAGCGCGGCCTGCTGGAGATCCCGCGCGAGCTGCCCGGTGTTGTGGGCGTGTTCGTCATCGCCGCGCTCCCTTCGCTCGGCAACGTCTCGCTCTCGGTTCTCGGCTTCGCACTGTACTGCGTCGGCCTGCTCGTGCTCGGCCTTTTCTCCCCGGGCTACTTTGTCATGCAGCTCTTCGTCTTCACCTATTCGCTCGGCGACCACATGGTCATGCCCATCCGCGACGCCATCGCCATGGACCTCGCCGACGAGGGAAAGACGGGTACATTTCTCGGACGCTACCGCGGCATGATGACGCTCGGCTCCATGCTGGCCTCGGCGCTTGTGTTCGTGGGCTTCCGCGTCGGCTTTTTCTATTTCCGCACCGGCGTCATCCCCTCGTTCTGCGCTGCGCTGGTATTCCTCGTTGTCGCGCTCGCCCTTCTCTGCCGCCTGCGGAAAACGCTGCCCGCGCTGGATGTGCGCAAGCGCAGCGGCGAGCGCAGGAGACTTCCCGTCCGCCGAAGGTACCTGCCCTATTACATCGTCACCGCCGTCTACGGCTTCCAGAAGCGGATGCGCCTTGTCTTTGCTCCATGGGTCATCATCGAGCTTCTCTCGATGGGCGCGGACACGGTGGCGCTGCTCGGCATCGCCGCCTATTTCTGCGGCGGCTGGGTCGCCCCGCTCATCGGAAAGTTTTTAGACCGGTACGGTGTGCAGAAGGGGCTCGTGCTGGAGTCCACCAGCGTCGCCGGTGTGTTTCTCTTCGCCGCGTGGGCCGCTTCCGGCATCGTGAACGGCTCGCTGCGCGGCTGGGGCGGCATGGCCGCCGCGTTCGCCTCCTACATCCTCATTTTCCTCACCGACCATTTCAATTCCGTCCACGTCATGCTCATGCGCGAGCTGAGTGAGTCGCCCGCGGACGTGATGGAAAACCTTTCCTTCGGCCTGAGCGTGGACCATGTCCTCGCTGTCACCGTCTCGGGCCTGCTCGGCGCGGTGTGGAAGTATGTCGGACCCCAGTATGTGTTCCTGCTCGGCGCCGCCGTCTGTCTGGTCCATCTCGGCGTCGCGCTGTGTCTGAAAGCACAGAACCACGCTGCCGTCTGAGCTTTCCTGATATGTCAAAAGCGTCCCGCCGTTGGCGGGACGCTTTTGTTCTCTTTTCTTACGGCAGCGGGATCTCCTTGATGTCAAAGAGCGTCTTGAGCTCCACCGACGTGCGGGAGTCGCCGTAGGTCTTGATCTCGGCGAGCAGCGCGTCCAGCTCCTTCGTGTCGCGCACGGCGAACTGGAGCAGCGCGTTGAACACGCCGATCACATGGTGGTGGCTGATGACTGCGGGACTCTGCTCGCAGAAGACACAGAACGCAGCGTACTTCTCCGGCTCGAGCGACACGGAGATAAAGCCCGTGATGTTGCAGTCCAGCCGCGTGCGGTCGATGTCGATGCGGTAGCTGCGGATCACGCCGCATTCCTCCATGCGGCGGATGCGCTCGGAGACGGCGGGCGGCGTCAGCCCCACCTGGTCGCCGATGTGGCGCAGGGTGCAGCGGCTGTCCGCCTGCAGGATATTGAGGATCTGATAATCGGTTCGATCCATGGCTTTCTCTCTTTCTTCCTCTTTGCCCTTACATCACGCGGCCGCGCTTGATGACCTTCTTGGCAAGGTTGCTGCCGAAGCGGTAGCAGATGTAGTCCAGATCCGGCGCGTCCCAGATGACGAGGTCGCCGAGCTTGCCCGCCTCGACCGTACCGACCTTGTCAGCCATGTCGATGGCCGCCGCGCCGTTGAGCGTTACGGCGGTCAGCACCTCCTCGGGCGTGAGCCGATACTTCAGGCAGCCGAGGTTGATGACGAACTGCATATTCAGGCACGGGCAGGAGCCGGGGTTGAAGTCCGTCGCCATCGCGACGGGCACGCCCGCGTTCACCATGTCGCGCGCGGGCGCGAACACCGCGCCGAGGTTGAAGCTCGTCGCGGGCAACAGGCAGGCGATCACGCCGCCCTTTGCCATCGCCTCGATGCCCGCGGGCGGGCAGACGATCAGATGCTCCGCGGAGATCGCTCCCAGCTCGCCGGCGAGCTGGCTGCCGCCGATGGCCTCGATCTCGTCGGCGTGGATCTTGGGACGCAGACCGTACTTGAGGCCCGCCTCGAGCACCTGACGGGACTCCTCCACCGTAAAGGTGTCGGCCTCGCAGAACACGTCGCAGAACCTCGCGATGCCCTGCTCCTTAACGAGCGGCATCATCTCCTCACACACAAGGCGGATATACTCGGCGCGGTTGGCTTTGTACTCAGCGGGCACAAGGTGCGCGCCCATGAAGGTCGCGACCATGTCCATCGGGTGCTGCTCGTCGAGGTCGCGGATCACACGCAGCGCCTTGAGCTCATGCTCGGTGGCAAGACCGTAGCCGCTCTTGGCCTCGCAGGTGGTCGTGCCGAAGGCCATCATCTCGTCGAGCGCCTTCGCCGCCTTGGCGGTCAGCTCCTCCTCGGTGGCTCCGCGCGTGGCGTTGGTGGTGGACTGGATGCCGCCGCCGGCGTTCTGAATTTCGAGGTAGGTCTTGCCGTGCAGCTTCATGCCCAGCTCATTCTGCCGCCAGCCGCCGAAAATAAGGTGCGTATGGGCGTCCACGAGACCCGGCGTGACGAGCTTTCCCTCGGCGTCGACGATCTCCGCCCCCTCGGCTGCGGGAGCCTCGCCGGTGCCGACGGAGGCGATCACGCCGTCCTCGATGAGCACCCACGCGTCCTTGAGAAGCTTGATCTTACCCTGCTCGCTGCCGCGATGGGCGCTTTTGCCCTCGGGCGTGGCGAGCAGGCCAATGTTTTTCACCAGTAACTTTTTCATAAAAGCGGTTCCTTTCTTACGGTAAAGGGACTTGTTTCTTTGATAATAACACAAAAAGGGGCATATTGCTATGCCCCTTTTTGATTTTATTTTTTAGTCGAGGTATTCCTTGACGACCTTTTCGCACAGAGCATCATCCGCGAGGTACGGCATGGTGATGTGATCCTGGCCCTCGTACATCTTGTTGTACTCGGCCACGGTGGTCATGGCGTTCTCATTGCGCGCCCAGCTGCGGCGGGCCACGCCGACCATGGTATCCCAGGGCATGGACATGCGCAGGATGGTATCGACGCGCTCGGAGCCGTCGAGCACCATGCCGAAGCCGCCGTTGATGGCGCGGCCGATGCCCGTGCCGCCGCCGTTGTGCAGCGCGATGTAGCTCATGCCGCGCGCGGCGTTGCCGGCGTAGCACTGAGTCGCCATCTCGGCCATGATGTTGGAGCCGTCCTTGATGTTGCTGGTCTCACGGAAGGGCGCGTCGGTTCCGCCGGTATCGTGATGGTCACGGCCGAGGATAACGGGGCCGATCTCGCCGTTGCGGACCATTTCGTTGAACTTGAGCGCGAGGTTCATGCGGCCCATGGCGTCCTGATAGAGGATGCGGCACTGGGTGCCGACGACCAGCTTGTTCTTCTCCGCGTCGCGGACCCAGACGTAGTTGTCGTAGTCCTGATAGCGGCGGTTGTGCGCCTTGATGTACTCGGCGGCTGCCATATCGGTCTTGTGCAGGTCCTCGGGGTTGCGGCTCAGGCAGCACCAACGGAACGGGCCGTAGCCGAAGTCGAACAGGCAGGGACCGAGAATGTCTTCGACGTAGGACGGGAAGATGAAGCCGTCGAGGTCGTTCTCGCCGTTCTTGCAGATGCTCTTCACGCCGGTATCGTACACGGCCTTGAGGAAGCTGTTGCCGTAGTCGAAGAAGTAGGTGCCGCGCTCGTGGAACTTGCAGATCATCTCATAGTGATGCTGCAGCGTCTTGTCAACGAGCTTGCGGAAGCCCTCGGGGTCCTTGTCCAGCATCTCGGTGCGCTGGGCGAAGGTGAGGCCCTGCGGGCAGTAGCCGCCGTCGTAGGGGACGTGGCAGGAGGTCTGGTCGCTCATGAGGTCAACGTGAACGTTGTGCTCATAGAGGTACTCGAGCAGATCGACGATGTTGCCGCAGTAGGCAACGGCGCAGGGCTTGCCCGCCTTCTGGTGCTCGAGGGCGATCTTGGTCGCTTCCTCGAGGGAGTCGGTGCGGTGGCTGACCCAGCCCTGGGTGTAGCGGGTGTCGATACGGGAATCGTCGACCTCGGCGATGATGGACGCGGCGCCGGCGATCTCGGCAGCCTTGCCCTGCGCGCCGCTCATGCCGCCTAAGCCCGCGGAGATGAACAGACGGCCGGCGAGGTCCTTATCGTTGGGGATGCCGAGCTTGAGACGGCCGGCGTTGAGCAGCGTGTTGAACGTGCCGTGGACGATGCCCTGGGGGCCGATGTACATCCAGCCGCCGGCGGTCATCTGGCCGTAGTTGGCGACGCCGAGCGCGGCGGCGCGGTTGAAGTTCTCCTGATCGTCGAAGGTGCCGACCATCAGGCCGTTGGAGATGATGACACGGGGCGCCATCTTATGGGAGTGGAACAGGCCCAGAGGATGGCCGGACATGACGACCAGCGTCTGCTCGTCGGTCAGCTCCTCAAGGTACTTCTTGATGAGGCGGTACTGCATCCAGTTCTGGCAGACCTGACCGGTCTCACCGTAGGTGACCAGCTCATAGGGATAGAGCGCAACATCGAAGTCGAGGTTGTTGTCGATCATGACCTGAATGGCGCGGCCTTCGATGCACTTGCCCTTGTACTCGTCGATGGGCTTGCCGTAGAGCTTGCCCTCGGGACGGAAGCGATAGCCGTAGATGCGGCCGTGCTCCTCGAGCTCGGCGGCGAACTCCTTGGCCATCTGCTCGTGATGGTCGGGGTGGATGTAACGCAGAGCGTTCTTGATGGCGAGCGCCTTATCGGCCTCGGTCAGGTGGGATTCGCGGCGGGGTGCGCGGCGATAGCAGGATTCCATCTTCGGGTACTCGGGAAGATCGTAGTCCAGCTTGATCGTCATGGCTTCGTCAGCGAGATTGATCATGGGGGTGTTCCTCACTTTCTAAAATTTTTCGATTTCTCTCAATTTTCGGTTTTATCTCAAAAGAATCTTGTGCAATTTGCTTTACATCTTGCATTATAGCAAGAAGCTGCTATAATGAAAAGAACTTCTATTGTATTGTTATCATACTTTTTTAGTATAGCTCATCAGGAGGCGTCTTCTCATGACCATTCGCCAGCTTGAATACTTCTGCGCAGTCGCGGAGGGGCGCAGCATTTCCGCCGCCGCCCGCGCCCTGCACGTCGCCCAGCCGCCCATCTCGCGCCAGATCGCCCAGCTTGAAGCCGAGCTCGGCGTGCAGCTTTTCGCCCGCGAGAGCCGCGGCATGAAGCTCACCGAGGCCGGACAGGCGCTCTACCGCCAGAGCCGCTCGCTTTTCCTCAATCTCCGGCGCGTGGAGGAGAATGTCCGCAGCATCGGCGCCGGCGAGGGCGGGCGCATCAACGTCGGCGTCATCTACTCCGCCATGCCCTATGCCCTGCATTATTTGGAGGCGTACCACGCCCGCTATCCCAAGGTCGAGTTCTACATCCGTCTCGGCTCCCCGCAGGACCTTTTGAACGACCTGGACCGCGGCGAGCTGCACGTCCTCTTTCTCCGCCGCTCCACGCAGGAGTCCGGCAGCCTGCACGAGCGCATCCTCGGCGAGGACGCGCTGGAGCTCATCATGACCGCCGCGACCGATCCCGCGCCGGAGCTGGACGCCGTGCCCATCGAGCGGCTGCGCGGCGTGCCGATGTGCCTGCTGCGCTCGGATGATCTCTGGGGCTACAACGATTATCTGATGAAGGAATGCCGCCGCAGCGGCTTTGAGCCGAACGTGCCCTGCCAGTACTACGATACGCCCATGGCGATGCAGCTCGTGCGCTCGGGCTTCGGCATCAGCTTCCTGCCGCATTCCATCGTCGAGACGCACCCGAACTCCGGCATCTACGCCAAGCCGCTGCGCGGCATCCCCGCCAAGTCCTACCCTGTCCTTGTCTGGAGCGACGATGTGCAGGGCGCGCCCTGCGTGCAGCGCTTCATCGCGGAATCCTGACGGGCGCGGCTTTACTTAAAAAAATTAAGCGCCCCGAAACAAAAGAGAAAGAAAACCTGTTTACGCCCGCCCGGGCACACGGTATAATGACAGCGTAAGCATCAAAATACAGGTTGGAAATTGTCTGACCTGACAAAAACGGAGGAAACTTATCATGGCACGACTGATCGAATGCATCCCCAATTTCAGCTGCTCCAAGGAAAAGGACGAGGCCACCTATAACGAGCTCGTCAAGACCGCGCAGAGCGTCCCCGGCTGCACCCTGTTCGACGCTCAGACCGACGGCAACCACAACCGCTGCGTTTTCACCCTCATCGGCTCCCCCGAGGCCATCGAGGAGGTCGCCTTCCAGCTCACGAAGGTCGCCACCGAGCGCATCGACATGAACAAGCACCACGGCGAGCACAAGCGCATGGGCGCGACCGATGTCATCCCCTTCGTCCCCCAGATGGACGTGACCGTGGAGGAAGCCGTCGAGATGTCCAAGCGCGTCGCCCAGCGCATCTGGGACGAGCTGAAGGTTCCCTCCTTCCTGTATGAGGACAGCGCCACCCGGCCCGAGCGCCGCAACCTCGCCACCTGCCGCAAGGGCGAGTTCGAGGGTATGCCCGAGAAGCTGTTGCAACCCGAGTGGGCGCCCGACTACGGCGAGCGCAAGATCCACCCCACCGCCGGCATCACCGCCATCGGCGCCCGTATGCCGCTCGTCGCGTTCAACTGCAACCTCGAGACCAGCGACGTTGAGGTCGCCAAGAAGATCGCCAAGGTCATCCGCGGCTCCTCCGGCGGCTTCCGCAGCTGCAAGGCCATGGGCTTCATGCTCGAGGACCGCGGCATCGCGCAGGTCTCCATGAACATGGTCAACTATGAGGATACCCCGCTCTATGTCACCTATGAAATGATCAAGGCTCTGGCCGAGCGCTACGGCACCCGCGTCATCGAGAGCGAGATCGTCGGTCTGACTCCCGCCAAGGCGCTCATCGACTGCGCCGAGTTCTACCTCAAGGCCAAGGACTTCGACTGCAAGAAGCAGGTCATGGAGTATCATTTGATCGACATGGAGTAAAAGCTTCAAAAAAGCGGTTATGCCGCTTTTTTGAGAAAGGCTTCAGCGCGCGGCGCTCACCGCGCCGTGCACTGCAAGGTGTCGCTGCGGACGCGCGCGAGCGCCCTCCGCGACAATCCCACTTTGTTTCGCGCCTGCGGGCGCGAAATGCCACAAGGAAGGACATTGAATTCTATGAAACTTGCTGAACTGACCGTTACCGGCTTTGCCGACATCGTTTCCTCCGACGCGCCCGCGCCGGGCGGCGGCTCCTGCGCCGCGCTCTACGGCGCCATCGGCGCTGCGCTGACCGCCATGGTCGGCGGTCTGACCCAGGGCCGCAAGAAGTACGCCGAGTACGCCGAGCACGCCGCCGAGGTCGAGGCCAAGGGCAACGAGCTCAAGACCCGTCTGCTCAACGTGATGGACCGCGACACCGACGCGTTCAACGTCGTCTCCGCCGCCTTCGGTATGCCCAAGGACACCGACGAGCAGAAGGCTGAGCGCTCCGCCGCCATCCAGAACGGTCTCAAGGGCTGCACCAAGACGCCCATGGAGATGATGGAGCTGATCGACGAGACTCTCACCCTCGCCCACTCCCTGCTTGGCCGCTTCAACGACACCTCCGCGAGCGACCTGGGCGTTGCGTTCCTCTCCCTCAAGGCCGGTATCCAGGGCGCGTGGCTCAACGTGCTCATCAACGTCGGCTCGCTGAAGGATCAGGAGTTCGCCGCCGAGTACCGTGCCCGCGGCGAGAAGCTGCTCGCGCACGCGCTGCCTCTGGCCGACGAGTGCTACGCCGAGATCGTCAAGCTGATCGACGGCTAAAATTTATCTTGCCAAACGCAAAAGGCTTCGGTATCATCGTACCGAAGCCTTTTCGACAGAAAGAAGGTCCTTTTATGACGCTCACCCATCTGACCCCCGCCGATTACGTCACCACGCAGTGGTCCGGCGGCGCGACCACCCAGCTCGCCATCGCGCCGAAGGGCGCGGTGTATGCCGACCGCGATTTTCTCTGGCGACTGAGCTCCGCGACCGTCGAGCTCGACGAGTCCGACTTCACGCCCCTGCCCGCCTATGACCGCGTGATCTCCACGCTGCGCGGCGATATGGTCCTCGCGCACAACGGCGGGGAACGACTGACGCTCCACCCCTACGAGATCCACGATTTCTCCGGCGCGGACGATACCCACTCCTGGGGCCGCTGCACGGACTTCAACCTCATGCTGCGCCGCGGACAGTGCCGCGGCTGCGTCACCGCGCATTTCCCGCACGGCACGGAAACGCTTGCCCTCCACGCAGGCGAAACAGCTCTGCTCTTCTGCGGCGAGGGAAGCGTCACGCTCCGCGCGGGCACGGAAACGCTGACGCTCGCCGCGCATGAAAGCGCCCTGATCGAGGACGCGCCCGCGCAGCTCACCGTCGAGGGCAGCACGAAGCTGATGCTTGCGCAGATGTACCGCTGAGGGAGGGAGCTGCATGACCGGAGAAGACGTCGCCGCGCGCGTCCACGCCTACGCATGGACCGACCGCAAGCCGGGGCTGGAGCGCACCCGCGCTCTGCTCGCCGCGCTGGGAAACCCCGAAAAAGCCCTCAAATTCGTCCACATCACCGGCTCAAACGGCAAGGGCTCGACCGCCGCGATGCTCGCCTCCGTTCTCACGGCGGCAGGATACCGCACGGGACTGTTCACCTCGCCGCACCTCTACCGCTTCAACGAGCGCTTTCAGGTGAACGGCGCGCCCATCCCCGATGCGGCGCTTGACCGCCTCGCGGAGCGCGTGCTCGCCGCAGCGGACACGCTTCCGGAGCATCCGACCGAGTTTGAGCTGATGACCGCCATCGGCTTTCTTTGGTTCGCGGAGGCCGGCTGTGACCTCGTCGTGGTCGAGGTCGGTCTCGGCGGGCGGCTGGACTCCACCAACGTCATTCCCGCGCCCGAGGCGGCGGTCATCACCAACATCGGGCTGGAGCACACCGCCATCCTCGGCAGCACCCTCGCCGCCATCGCCGCGGAGAAATCCGGCATCCTCAAGCCCGGCTGCCGCGCCGTGCTCTACGGTCAGAGCCGCGAGGTGGGGGAGGTCGTTGCCCGCGTCTGTGCGGAAAAGGAGATCCCGCTCACCGTCACGGACGCCTCGCAGCTCACGCTGCTCTCGTCCGGCCTCGACGGACAGCGCTTCACCTACCGCGGCAGCGCGCCGCTGCTCCTGCCGCTGCTCGGCGACTATCAGCTCCGCAACGCCATGACCGTGCTCGACACGGTGGACGCGCTGCGCGCGCAGGGCCGGAATATCTCCGCCGACGCCGTTGCGCGCGGCCTTGCCGCCGCACGCTGGCCCGGACGGCTGGAGCTGGTGCACCGCCGCCCCGATCTCATCATTGACGGCGGGCACAACCCGCAATGCGCGCAGGCGCTTGCCACCTCGCTGCGCGGGCTCTACGGCGAAAAAAAGCTCATCTTCCTCATCGGCGTGCTCGCCGATAAGGACTGGCAGAGCATGGTCGGCGAGGTCCTTCCGCTGGCCAAGGCCATCGTCACCGTCCGCCCCGAAAGCGAGCGTGCCAAGGATGAAAACGAGCTGGCCGCGTGGGTCCGCGCACAGGGCGTTCCCGCCGAGGCGCACGCCTCCATCGGCGAGGCGCTGGACGCCGCGCTCGCTCTCGCGGGTCCCGAGGACGCCGTCTGCGCGTGGGGCTCGCTCTACAGCGTCGGCGAGCTGCGTCATTGTCTCGGCCTGTGCTGAGATTCGTCCGCGTGATGTTCGGCATTCTCGGCGCGCCGCTGTTCCGGGAGCACGCCTACATGGGCGGCGGCTATTGTGACTTCAAGCTAAAGCTCGGCGCCGAACCTCTGCCCTGCCGGCCGTCGGTGCTCACGCAGGCAAACGACTACCGGTAAATCGACAATGAAAATCCCCGATGCCCGCTTGTGCGGGCATCGGGGGTCTTGTTTATTGTGGCTGCTTTGCGGTGTCTCTTAGTACATGCCGTCCATGCCGCCCATACCGGCGGGAGCCGCGGGTGCGGGAGGCTCGGGCTTGTCGGCGACCAGCGCCTCGGTGGTCAGCACCATGGAGCTGACGGACGCGGCGTTCTCCAGCGCGGAACGGGTGACCTTGGCAGGATCGACGATACCGGCGCCGATCATGTCGCAGTAGACCTCCTTGTAGGCGTCGAAGCCGTAGCCGACCTTGCGGCTGCTCTTGATCTTCTCAAGCACCACGCTGCCGTCCACACCGGCGTTCTTGGCGATCTGGCGAACAGGCTCCTGCAGCGCGTTGACGATGATCTTCACGCCGGTCTTCTCGTCGCCCTCGACCTTGCCGATGAGCTTCTCGACCGCGGGAACGGCGTTGACATAGGCCGTGCCGCCGCCGGCGACGATGCCCTCCTCGACCGCCGCGCGGGTCGCGTTCAGAGCGTCCTCAATGCGCAGCTTCTTTTCCTTCATCTCAGTCTCGGTGGCAGCGCCGACCTTGATGACCGCCACGCCGCCGGCGAGCTTCGCCAGACGCTCCTGCAGCTTCTCCTTGTCGTAGTCGCTGGTGGTGACGGCGATCTGCGCGCGGATCTGAGACACGCGGTCCTTGATGGCCTGCTTGTCGCCGGAGCCGTCCACGATGGTGGTGTTCTCCTTGGTGACCTTGACCTGACGCGCACGGCCGAGCATATCGACGGTCGCGCTCTTGAGCTCGTAGCCAAGCTCCTCGGAAATGACCTGGCCGCCGGTGAGGATGGCGATATCCTGCAGCATCTCCTTGCGGCGATCACCGAAGCCGGGTGCCTTGACGCACACGACGTTCAGCGTACCGCGCAGACGGTTGACGATCAGGGTGCTCAGCGCCTCGCCCTCAACGTCCTCGGCGATGATGACCAGCTTCTTGCCGCTCTGGACGAGCTGCTCGAGGATGGGCAGAATGTCGGAAATGACGGAAATCTTCTTGTCAGTGATGAGGATGTAGGCATCGTCCACGACGGCCTCCATCTTCTCGGTATCGGTGACCATGTAGGGGGTGATGTAGCCGCGGTCGAACATCATGCCCTCGACGACCTCGGAATAGGTCTCGGCGGTCTTGGACTCCTCGATGGTGATCACGCCGTCAGCGCTGACCTTTTCCATCGCCTCGGCGATCAGCTTACCGATGAACTCGTCGCCGCTCGAGACGGTGCCGACGCGGGCAATATCGTCCGTGCCGTTGACCTTCTGGCTGTTGGCCTTGATGGCCTCGACCGCGGTCTCAACAGCCTTGGCCATGCCCTTCTTCATCACGATGGGGTTCGCGCCGGCGGCGAGGTTCTTCAGGCCCTCGCGGATCATGGCCTGCGCGAGCAGGGTGGCGGTGGTGGTGCCGTCGCCCGCGACGTCGTTGGTCTTGGTGGAGACCTCACGCACAAGCTGCGCGCCCATGTTCTCGAACGGATCGGGCAGCTCGATCTCCTTGGCGATGGTCACGCCGTCGTTGGTGATGAGCGGAGCGCCGAACTTCTTGTCGAGCACGACGTTGCGGCCCTTGGGGCCGAGGGTGACCTTCACGGTATCGGCCAGAGTATTGACGCCGACTTCAAGCGCCTTGCGGGCCTCTTCGCCGGATTTAATGAGCTTAGACATAAGAGTGTACCTCCATTAGAAATTCCGCGGAACGCGAAAATAGTTTAGATTATTTTTGCCGCGACATGTGCGTGGCAAAAATACTTTGACCCAGCCGCCTTGGGCGGCGTCGCCAGTCCGCAGACTGGCGGTGGGGAATCCAAAGGGGGAGCCTGCTCCCTCTTTGCGCATTTTACTCAACGATGGCAAGGATGTCGCTCTGACGGACGACGGTGTATTCCTCGTCATCGACCTTGACCTCGGTGCCGGAATACTTGCTGGTGATGACCTTGTCGCCGGGCTTGACGGTCATAACGACGTCGTGGCCGTCGACCATGCCGCCGGGGCCGACGGAAATGACCTCGGCGATCGAGGGCTTCTCCTTGGCGCTGGCGGTCAGGATGATGCCGCCCTTGGTGGTCTCTTCGGCCTCGAGCATCTTGAGGATGACGCGGTCGGCAAGCGGAGTGAGTTTCATGGGAATGTGCCTCCTTCTATATTTTCACAAATTTGAAAAAACAAATTCACCGTTGGTTAGCACTCATTACGTCCGAGTGCTAACCAACGGTGCTATCATAGCGCAAGGCAAGCAATATTGCAAGGGGATTTTATGAAAAATCCGGTCGATTTGCAAAAATTCACAGTTTGGTAAAATTCTCTCAGCGCGCCGTCGCGTTCGGGTCGCAGCCGGCGGGGCCGAAGAAATTGAGCTTTTTGTCCGCCAGACGGAGCGTCACGTCATGCGAATGGGAGCACTCACCGTCCAGACAGGTCACGATGTCGCCGTCGTCGGAGTGGATGCGCACGACCTTCGCTGTGGAAAAGCGCACCACGTCCTTCGGGAGCTTTTCGTGGTTTCCCGCAGAGTAGTCCGGGAAGAGCCGCGCGAAGCGGAGCTTGCTGATGTTCTTCACCAAAACCGTGTGCAGCACGCCGTCGTTCATCCGCGCCTCCGGCACCGGCGTGGAGCCGCCGCCGTAGTAGCGTCCGTTGCACATGGAGACGAGGGCGAAGTCGTCCTCGATCCTCTCCTCGTCCAGCCAGACCGTCCAATGCCGTCCGATGCGGCCGAAGATGCCATTCGCCGCCACGCTGACCAGATAGCTGCCGCGCCCGCTCAGGTGCGGATTGGCGCTGAACTTATGCACGCTCTCGGCAATGCGCGCGTCGATGCCCGAGCAGGCGATCGTCAGGCAGTAACGCCCGCTGCAGTCGATGAGGTCGAGCGCCTGCGTTTCGCCGTTCCAGAGATTTTCTGCGTCAAGGAACCTTTCGTAGTCCGCGCCGAAGTTTTTGAGAAAATCGTTGCCCGTGCCGATGGGGATGCAGGTCATCGCGGCGTTGGCATAGCCCGCGATGCCGTTGGCGACCTCATTGACCGTGCCGTCGCCGCCGCAGGCATAGAGCCGCACCTCTTCTCCGCTCTCGGCAAGACCGCGCGCGAGCGTGGCCGCGTGGCCGACCGACGCGGTGAGCATACACTGTACGTCCAGACCGTGCTTTTCCCGCAGCGCCTCCGCCATCGTGTAGATGCGCTGGCGGCTGTCGTTCTTACCGGCCGACGGATTGATGATAAAAATGTGTTTCAAGGTACAGGTCCCCCGTTTCGATGACGCGGCGGGAGGAACCTCCCCCGCGCAGACTCTCTTCCTTAAATCATAGCGCATACCGCGTAAAAAATGCAATGAACATTTTATGAAAAAGTGTCACAACCGGAGCGCGGTGCAGAAGCCTTAACGAAAAATTAACACCGGCGTCCCCGCGGACCGCCGGTGTTCGTTTTATCTCAGAGCCGCTTCCCATACATGAACAGGTCGCACTTGAGCATACCGTTGTAGAGCTTGCGCTTTTTGTCGGCTGTGCGGCCGAAGCAGCGCTCAAACTCCGTGTGCGACGAGAGCACATAAACGCGCCAGGTCTCCGGCAGCTTATCCACCGCGCGGCCAAAGGCGCGGTAAAGCTCCTCGGCCTCCTTCTGCTCCAGCAGACGCTCGCCGTAGGGCGGATTCGTCACAACGCGCCCATACTGCCCGCCCCAGTGGAAGCGCGTCGCATCGTCCACCTCAAAGCGCACCGTATCGTCCACCTCGGCAAGCTCCGCGTTGTGCCGCGCGATCTCAACGGCGTGAGGGTCAATGTCGCCGCCCCAGATCTCGTAGGTCTTGTCGTGAAATTCGTTGTCCATCGCCTCGTCCGCCGCGTCGAGCCATATCCTTTTGTCCACCATCGCCCAGTGCTGCGCGGCAAAGCTGCGGTTCAGACCCGGGGCGCGGTTCCTGGCGATCAGCGCCGCCTCGATGGCGATGGTGCCGCTGCCGCAGAAGGGGTCGCAGAACGGGTCACGCCCGTTGTAGTGCGAGAGCTTCACCAACGCGGCGGCCAGCGTCTCCTTGAGCGGAGCCGCTACGCCGACGGCGCGGTAGCCGCGCTTGTAAAGCCCCTCGCCGCTCGCGTCGAGGCAGAGCATCACCTCGTCCTTCATGATCGAGAAGCGGATCTGATAGCGTTTGCCGGTCTCCGGCAGCGTTTCAAGCCCATAGGCCGCCCCGAGCCGCTCGACGACCGCCTTCTTCACGATGGACTGGCAGGCGGGGACGGAGTGCAGCGTGGAGTTGATGGAATAGCCCGTCACGGGGAACTCGCCCTCGCGGGGGATCCAGTCCTCCCAGCGCACGGCGCGGGTACCCTGAAAGAGCGTTTCAAAATCCGTCGCGCGGAAGCTCGCGAGCACGAGCAGCACGCGCGCACCGCAGCGCAGATTGATGTTCAGCCGCGCGAGGTCGCGCTCCTCGCCGCGGCACAGCACACGCCCGTTTTCCACGCGGATATCGGCAAGACCGAGCTTTTTCACTTCATCGCCCACCAGGCTCTCGAGCCCCAGCAGGCAGGGAATGGCAAATTGCAGCATGGCGTTTCCATCGCTTTCCTCTTTCGTTTTTTCCAGTATAGCGGACGCAGCGCAAAAACGCAATCGTCCGCGCGCAAAAAAAGCATGGTAATTCCCCTCGCCCTATGGTATACTATGGAAAGGCCCCAAAGGAAAAGCCCCAAACGCCCCTCCGGCGGGCAATGTAACGTTAAAGTTGCGCGTCGGACAGGCAAAAACGCAAAACGCAAGCGCAGGTTGGTGGAAAAAACACGGCGCGGGCGGTAGGATAGCCACACAGAGAGAAACGGAGGAACAGGGAAATGGCCTTTGGCGAAAAGCTGCAGGAGGTCCGAAAGCAAAGCGGCATGACGCAGGAGACCTTTGCCGAGCAGCTGCACGTCTCGCGGCAGGCGGTGTCGCGCTGGGAGTCCGGCCGCGGCTACCCGGAGATCGAAAAGATCCTCTACATCTGCCACCGCTACCACACGACGCTCGACGCGCTCTTCGCCGACGAGCTTCCGCCCGTCGAGGCGGAGGAGGCCGAGGTCGAGCAGCCCATCGCCGGCAAGCCGCTCAAACGTTCCTTTGTTGACTTTCTCAGCAATCTTTCCCCCTATGACAAGCTCATCGGCGGCACGCTGATCTTTATCGTTCTGCTCTCGCTGATGGCGCTTGCCCACAGCATGAAAGGAGGTTCGGGAGGCAACATGACATTCGTATGGATCGCCGCCATCGTCATTTTCGGCATTGCCGAGGCGGCGACAGCGGGGCTGGTCTCCATCTGGTTCGTGGCGGGCGCGGTGGCCGCGCTGCTCTCGCTGGAGCTCGGCGCGGTGCTCTGGCTGCAGATCGTCGTCTTTCTGGCGGTCTCCATCGCGGCGCTGGTCGCAACGCGCCCGCTGGCGCACAAAATGCTGGATAAGACCATCGTTCCCACCAACGCCGACCGCGTGCTGCACCACACAGCCAAGGTCACCGAGACCATCGACAACGAAAACACCACCGGCGCCGTCTACATCGACGGCAAAACATGGACCGCCCGCAGCGAGGACGGCGACGTGATCGCCCGCGGCTCCATGGTCACCATCGTCCGAATGGAGGGCGTCAAGCTCTTCGTCAGAAAAGAAAGGGAGGAACCGTAATATGCCTATCGCATCCATTTTCAACTACATCGGCGTCATCGTGCTCGTCGTGCTCGTGCTCATTCTTGTTGTGAGCAACATCCACGTCGTGCAGCAGTCCCGCGCCTACGTCGTCGAGCGTCTCGGCGCGTACAGCGCGACGTGGAACGTCGGCCTGCACCTGAAGATCCCCTTCATTGAGCGCGTGGTCAAGAAGGTCAGCCTCAAGGAGCAGGTCGCCGACTTCGATCCCCAGCCCGTCATCACCAAGGATAACGTCACCATGCAGATCGACACGGTCATCTATTTTCAGATCACCGACCCCAAGCTCTATACCTACGGCGTCGAGCACCCGATGAACGCCATCGAGAACCTCACCGCCACAACGCTTCGCAACATCATCGGCGAAATGGAGCTCGACCAGTCCCTCACCAGCCGCGATGTCATCAACGCCAAGATGCGCTCCATCCTTGACGAGGCGACCGACCCCTGGGGCATCAAGGTCAACCGCGTGGAGCTGAAGAACATTCTGCCGCCCAAGGAAATTCAGAACGCCATGGAAAAGCAGATGAAGGCCGAGCGCGAGCGCCGCGAGTCCATCCTGCAGGCCGAGGGTCAGAAGCAGAGCCAGATCCTCGTCGCCGAGGGCGAAAAGCAGTCCACCATCCTCAAGGCGGACGCCGAGAAGCAGGCCGCCATCCTCCACGCCGAGGCCGAGCGTCAGGCTGCCGTGCTGCGCGCCGAGGGCGAGGCCGAGGCCATTATGAAGGTCCAGACCGCGCTGGCGGACTCCATCAAGCTCCTCAACAACGCCAACCCCAACGATCAGGTCGTCAAGCTCAAGGCGCTCGAATCCTTCGAGAAGGCCGCCGACGGTCAGGCGACGAAGATCATCGTGCCCAGCGAGATCCAGAGCCTTGCCGGTCTTGCCGCAAGCTTCAAGGGCCTGCTGGAGGACGAGAAGAAGTAAATCCCGCACCGCGAAGGAGAGCGCTTTTGGCGCTCTCCTTTTTTGTAACCGTTTTGTAGTGACTTCTCTTTGGTGATATGATACAATAGTGACATGCAGAAAAAAGCAGAGGAGGAACGACATGAAAAAAAGACTTTTTGCGCTGCTGCTTGCCGCGGCGCTCGCGCTGACGCTCGCCGCCTGCGGCGAAAAGGATATTGCGGACACGCCGCTGCCCGACGAGCCGCCGGAGCCTGTCGCCGAGCAGCCCGCCGCGGACGATGAATGGACCGTCCTGCACGCGGACGATGTGCTGCTGCACACGGAGCCGTTCACCCTCTGCGAGGGCAGGACGGCGACGCTTGAGCTATACGGCTATCAGGACGGGGAGTATGACTGCGGCGTGAGCCGCATCCACCTCCTGTGGGACGACGGCGGCGAGCAGGAGCTGCGCACCGCCGACGTCGGCGACGACGTCTGGTGTACGGACGGCTACACGAACTGCTGGATGCCGGACGGCGGGCTTGTGACCGGCGACTACAACTTTGACGGCTACACGGACCTCGGTCTGCAAATCGACACGCCTGCCTACAACCTGCCCTATTATTACTGGTTCTACGACGCGGAGACCGCCAGCTTTCAGCCTTATGGCAGCTGGACCTATCAGCTTGAGATCGATGCGGAGAACAAGACGTGCATCTGCCGGTGGCATGTCACGCCCGAGTATTACACCGACACCTACCGTCCCGATGGGGAAGGCGGGCTGTACCTCGCGCGGCGCGACACGGAGATTTACTACAGCGCGGACGGGGTAAAGAGCTTTACCGAGGTCTATGCGGTCAATGAACAGCCGCTCGCCTATGCCGACCTCGACCGCGACGGTGAGTACGAGATCCTCGTCCTCACGACCTCGGAGCCGGATGAATTTGCAAAATGCCGCTACACGCTGGAGGCGAGGAAGTACAACGGCACGGTGCTCTTCACCAAGGAGGTCACCCCCTACTATACCGGTTGGGACACTTTCTTCCTCTGCTACGGAGAGGATGAAAACGGCGTGTGGGGCGCGGATGTGCTGTGCTATCAGACCCATGAGGACAGGGGTGTGGGCAGCTGCTCCTACGATTTGATCTCCTACGCCGGCGGGCGGGAGCGCTACCTTGACGGAAACACCATCACCTTTGTGCTCGAAGCGGACGGCGCCGCGCCGGTCCCCGACATCCGCCGTGCGACGCAGGCGGAATTTGTGCGCTTCCGTGAGGATGTGGGCAACTTGCTCAGCGGGAATGCCACGCTCCTCTTTTCCACCGATCCCGTCGTGTGCGCCGACCTTGCGTACCCGATGGACGGCAGCTATACCGAACAGGCCGTCGAGAACATCCTGAGCGATCTTGACGCGCAGGCGCTCTGGCTCTATCCCGCCGATGCCAAGGGAGCGTAATGTCGGGCATAAGCACATCTTATCGAATCATGTAAAACCATAAAAAGCGCCCGAAAACGGGCGCTTTTCTCTCTCTTTTTTTGGTCCCTCCGTCACCTTGTTTTTCTTGCGCAAATGCTCTATCATACGATACAATATCTACAATGGCAGCACAGCTCGCGCACTTATATTATACGACAGGAGGACGGTCCCATGGAACTGCTCAAGGAACGCATTCGCCGCGAAGGCAAGGTCCTGCCCGGCAACATCATCAAGGTCGACGGCTTTCTCAACCACCGCGTCGACACCAAACTGCTTGAGGCTCTGGCCGATGAGTTTGCGAAGTATTTTGACATCAGCAAGATCACCATGGTTTTAACAGCGGAGGCAAGCGGCATCGCTTTGGCCACGATCTGCGCCCAGAAATACGGTGTTCCCATGCTGTTCGCCAAGAAGGCGAAGAGCGACAACATCGAGGGCGGATTGTACCAGAGCGAGGTCTTTTCTTATACCTATAAAAAGAAGGTCACGCTGATCGTCAGCCATGAGTGGCTGCACGCGGACGACCACGTTCTCATCATCGACGACTTTATGGCCAAGGGCTACGCGATGCAGGGTCTCATCGACCTCGTAAACGCCGCGGGCGCGACACTCGAGGGCATCGGCGTCGCGGTCGAAAAGGGTTTCCAGGGCGGCGGCGACAAATTCCGCGCCTCCGGCGTGCCGTACAAGGCCCTCGCCGTCATCGAGCAGGCAGACGAGAACGGCATTCTCTTCCGTGAGGACGACTGAGATGAAAAAGGTACTGGTATTGGATTTCGGCGGGCAGTACAATCTGCTCGTCGCGCGCCGCGTGCGTGAATGCGGCGTCTACTGTGAGATCAAGCCCTACACCATGTCGATGGACGACATCCGCGCCTTTGACCCCGCCGCCATCATCTTCACCGGCGGCCCCGCGACGGTGTTTGAGCCGAACGCCCCCGCGCTCGACAACGCCATTTTCGAGCTGGGCCTGCCCATCCTCGGCATCTGCTACGGCCAGCAGCTGATGATCCATCAGCTCGGCGGCGCCTGCCGCAGAGCCGAGGTCCGCGAGTACGGCAAGGTGGAGCTGACGCACGACGGCACGAGTCTGCTGTTCGACGGCATCGAGCCGACGAGCATCTGCTGGATGAGCCACGGCGTCGAGGCCGAGCGCCTTTCCCCCGGCTTCCGCGCCATCGCGCACACCGCGGGCTGCGCCTACGCCGCCATCGAGAACGCGGAAAAGAAGCTCTACGGTGTGCAGTTCCATCCCGAGGTGCTGCACACCGTCCACGGCACTGAAATTCTGAAGAACTTTCTCTATAAGGTCTGCGGCCTTTCCCCCGAGTGGAGCATGGCGAATTACGTCAGCGAAGCCATTGAGGAGGTCCGCGCCAAGGTCGGCAGCGGCAAGGTGCTGCTGGCGCTCTCCGGCGGCGTGGACAGCGCCGTGGCTGCCGCGCTTCTCTACCGCGCGGTCGGCGAACAGCTCACCTGCATCTTTGTCGATCACGGCCTGCTGCGCAAGGACGAGGGCGATCAGGTCGAGCGCGCCATGCACGACTGCCTCGGCATGCGCATCGTGCGCGTGAACGCGCAGGAGCGTTTTCTCACCAAGCTTGCCGGCATCTCCGAGCCGGAGCGCAAGCGCAAGATCATCGGCGAGGAGTTCATCCGCGTCTTTGAAGCGGAGGCCAAAAAGCTCGGCCGCGTCGATTTTCTCGCGCAGGGCACCATCTACCCCGACGTGGTGGAATCCGGCGTCGGCGGCGAGAGCGTCGTCATCAAGAGCCACCACAACGTCGGCGGGCTTCCCGACCATGTGGATTTCAAGGAGATCATCGAACCCCTGCGCCGTCTCTTCAAGGACGAGGTGCGCCAGCTCGGCATTGAGCTCGGCCTGCCCGAAAGCCTTGTCTGGCGTCAGCCCTTCCCCGGCCCGGGCCTTGCCATCCGCGTCATCGGCGACATCACGGAGGAGAAGCTGCACATCGTCCGCGAGGCGGACGCCATCTTCCGCGAGGAGGTCGCCAAGGCGGGCCTTGAGCGCAGCATCAACCAGTATTTCGCCGCGCTCACAAACCTGCGCTCGGTCGGCGTCATGGGCGACGAGCGCACCTACGACTACGCCATCGCGCTGCGCGCGGTAGAGACACAGGACTTCATGACCGCCGACTTTTCGCGTCTGCCGTGGGAGCTGCTCGACACCGTCTCCCGCCGCATCGTGAACGAGGTCAAGGGCGTCAACCGCATCCTCTACGACGTCACCTCCAAGCCCCCCGCCACGGTGGAGCTGGAATGATTGCATAGGTTCAAAAAAGCCCATAAACACTGGACTTTTTGAGTCTTGATGCCCCTCGTGGCAACGATTTGGCAACATTTTCCCATTATTCAATCAATAATCGCTATCTGATCCGCAAAATCAGATAGCGATTATTTTATTTGTTCTCGGCTGAGTCTGTTTTATTTATTCCGCGCAGCCTGTCCAATTCGTCTCTGGTGCGCTCGGCTTTCACTTTGGGGTAGGTGTAGCGCCAATGGTCATATTCCTCTTTCGTGATCTCTCCCGCTTCCAGCTTTGCAGCTTCCGCTCTCCAAGCGCCCAGCATTTCACGCATACGAATATACCGGTTGAAATCGGCTTTATTTAAGCAAAGGCAGGGTTCCCCATTGATCTCCCCAATTCGCAGGTCGCCTCTGTCCTCCAAGACAAACAGCGTGTGCATGAGGCCATAATCGTTATCAATATCCGGAACAGTCAGTGCTTGAGGTGATACCTCCAGTACATAAGCCAGACTTTCCACCATACTTGCCTTCGGCGTTCGCGTTCCTGCCTCATACTGGGCCATACGAATATCAGCGGTACGCTCAGAAAAGCCAAGCTTGATTCCTAAGTATTTCTGTGTCATACCCCGCAGGTTGCGGAAAAATCGAATGCGTTCGCCAATCGCCATGGAAAGTCAGCTCCCATCTGTCAGCTTTGTCGAAATGAGCATAGCATATTCGTTTAGGGATAGTCAAGATAATTCTAAACAAAAAAGTTAAAATTTATCTATTCTTGGCTATTGACTATAGCATATTTGCTTAGTATAATAAGGGCTGCAATATAAACAAATTTGCTTAATTTCAATTAGAAAGGAGGACAATAATGAGCAATACATTTCTACGTGTCGAGGAAGTGGCGGAAGAGATGGAGGTTTCCAAATCCTATGCCTACAAAATCGTCCAGCGGCTCAACAGGGAACTGGAAAGCATGGGCTATTTAACGGTTGCAGGACGAGTCAACAAACAATATTTTATGGAAAAAGTCTGCTACAGCGGGCGAAACGAGCAGGAAGGAGAATAGACCGTGTCCGTTTATAAAGATGGAAAAAGCAATACATGGCGTGTGATCTACCGATACACGGACTGGACAGGAGAACGAAAGCAAACGCAGAGGCGCGGTTTCCTAACCAAACGGGAAGCGCAGGCTTGGGAGCACGAGCAGCTCAGCAAGCTCGTTTCCGATTTGGATATGACTTTCAAGAGCTTCGTTGAGCGTTACACCGAAGATATGCAGCCTAAGCTGAAAGAAAACACTTGGGCAACCAAGGAGCACGTTATCCGCACAAAATTGGTGCCGTATTTCGGCAAGCTGAAGATAAACAGCATTACACCGACGCAGATCATCGCATGGCAGAACACACTTATTAAAGCTCGGAATGAAACAGGCCAACCCTATTCACCGTCCTATCTCCGGTCGGTGAATAGCCAACTCAGTGCTATTTTTAATCACGCAGTACGCTATTACAATCTGAGGGAAAATCCATGCAGGAAGGTGAGCAGCATGGGAAAGAAAAAAGGCCGCGAGATGCTGTTTTGGACAAAGGAGGAGTATCTGAAATTTGCCGATGCCATGATGGACAAGCCTTTGTCCTACTATGCCTTCGAGATGCTCTACTGGTGCGGCATCCGCGAGGGTGAGCTGCTTGCGCTCACGCCGACAGACTTCAATTTGGAAAAGGGCACGGTGTCCATCAATAAACCCTACAACCGCATAGGCGGGCGGGACGTGATCACTGACCCTAAAACTGAGAAGAGCAATCGTGTCATCTCAATGCCGCAGTTTCTTTGCAGCGAAATGCGCGATTATCTGAAAAAGCTTTACAGCATCGCACCCGACGAACGCATTTTCCCCGTCAGCAAGCACTACCTCAAGCACGAGATGAAGCGAGGCTGTAAGGTAACCGGCGTTAAACAGATCCGGATTCACGACATCCGGCACAGTCACGTATCTCTGCTGATCGACATGGGTTTCAGCGCTACGGCAATCGCCGACCGCGTGGGCCACGAGAGCATAGACATCACCTATCACTATGCTCACCTGTTTCCGTCCAGACAGGCGGAGATGGCAGATAAGCTAAATATGGAAAGGGGGAACCCGGAATGTCCGCAAAGAACAGGGACGAACACAACCGCTGGCGCAATGTGACCGTTGCTTTTCGAGTATCACCCGAGGAGAACACGCTGATTGAAACCGCCGTGCGGCTCTCTGGCCTGACTAAGCAGGACTACATTACGCGCCGCTTGACCAATCGTGATGTCGTGGTGGAGGGCAATCCAAAAGTTTACAAAGCACTGCGAAATGAACTTGCCGCCGTAGCAGACGAATTGCAGCGTATTGAAGCAGGGGCAAGCGTGGATGCCGAACTTCTGAAAATCATTGAAATGATCACCATGATCATGGATGGAATGAAAGGGGCAGCGGAATGATCTATGAAAAAGAAAAGACCGCCCCGATCACATCTGTTGGCGCAGATGTGGGGCAGTCGATCCCTAACAACATAGTCAGTATAGCAGATGATGACGCGGAATACAAGAAAAAGCTGTTGGAAATCAAGCGTTTTTGTGATCCATTGCATCTCAATACACTGTCTATGAACGACTTGCTTGACTGTTCTTTTCAGAGTCGTCCGCCGTTGATCGACGGACTACTCTACATCGGGACATATCTTCTGGCTGGCGCGCCGAAAATCGGCAAATCTTTTCTTGTTGCCCAACTTGCCTATCATGTCAGTACAGGGCAAGCGTTTTTGGGATACTCCGTTCGGCAAAGCGGAGTACTTTATCTGGCGCTGGAGGACGACTACCGGCGTCTGCAAAATCGTATGGCCCGAATGTTCGGTGTGGAGGGGACGGACAATCTGAATTTTGCTGTTGCTTCGGCGCAAATCGAAGCCGGTCTCACCGAACAGCTTAGCAACTATCTTAATGACCGCCCCGACACAAAACTCATTATCGTTGATACGCTTCAGAAAGTACGCGAGATGGTTGTGGAATCATACAGCTATTCCAACGACTATGAGACCATTGGAACACTCAAAAGCTTTGCAGCACGTCACGATATCTGTCTCCTGCTGGTACATCACACACGCAAGCAGTCAGCCGAGGACAAATTCGACATGATCTCTGGAACAACAGGGTTGCTTGGCTGTGCGGATGGCGCGTTTCTGCTCCGAAAAGAGAAACGCACCGACCGAAACGCAACCTTAGATGTTGTGAGCCGCGATCAACCGGATCAACGGCTTTATTTGACACGAAATGAAGACACGCTGATTTGGCAGCTTGACCATGCGGAATGTGAACTTTGGAAAGAACCACCCGATCCGCTGCTTGAAAAGGTCGCATCACTTCTAACAGACAGCAGTCCGTTATGGGAGGGCCGTGCCTCGGAACTGGCCATTATCTTGCAGGAGGACACTCCGCCGAATCTACTGGTCAGAAAGCTGAATATCGGCAAAGGCAAGTTGGCAGAGCTGTATCAAGTCGAGTATACGAGTAAGCGCAACAAAGCTGGCAGCCTTATACGTCTTTGCCGTACAACAGGGTGACGATAGGTGACGATGATGACGATAAATTTGAGTGCGGCACCAATACCAAAATCATCGTCACTATCGTCATCATCGTCACCGCAGGGTTTGGGCGGGGTGCAGGGAGCCCTTTTCAAAGGGCAGCCCCGCCGGGGAGTCAACCGCAGTTGACAGGGGCAGCGCCCCTCTTGGAATGTATTGGAACACAGTAGTGGGCAGATACATTCCAAGGAACTCCCTCGGAGAGCCCACGACACCTTTGCAGCGAAGCTGAAAGTGTCATAGTGGGTTACGCACTTTGAAAAAGTTGCGTAACCGTCCCCCGTACCGTTTCCACCGAACGGAGGTGATTAGAATGGCGGAAGGGAATTGGAGCGTTATTCGTGTGGAAAAGATTACCGCAGAGAGCGCCCAGAAGAACGAGCGGCACAACGAACGCAAGAACGAAAGCTATGCGAATCTCAACGTAGATACCAAACGAATCGTCTTTAATGTTCATTTTAAGGATACGGATGGCCTGACATACAACGAGTATTTTCAAAAGCTCATCGATGAAGGGCAAATCTCCACAAGAGGGCAGAAAGCAGGCGCGACGATTTTCAACGAACTCGTTGTTGATGTGAACACACGGTATTTTGAACAACACGGCGGCTACAAATACGCCAAGCAGTTCTACAAAGAAGCGTACCGTTTCGCCTGTGAGATTTACGGCGAGAACAACATTGTTTCGGCAGTCATGCACGCCGACGAGCTCAACAAGGCGGTGTCGGAGGAATTGGGGAAGCCGGTCTACCACTACCACCTGCATATCGTAGCAATTCCCACCGTCCGAAAAGAGATCCTGTGGTCAAAAAGGTGCAAGGACGAAGCACTCTGCGGAACAGTCAAGGAGGTCATCAATCAGGTTTCCCATTCAAAGAAGTGGAAAAACACGGTTCCCCTCTTAGATGAAAATGGGCAGCGGGTTACTGACAAGTATGGAAAGCCGGTATTTCGCAAGTCCTATTCTGTTTTGCAGGACAAGCTCTTTGAACACATGACCAACGCGGGATTTAACGGTTTTGAGCGGGGTGAGATAGGCAGTACGGCCGAAAATCTAAGCAGTCTGGATTATCAAATCAAAAAGGATAAAGAAAGACTTGCCAATATTCAGGGACGCATTGAAGCCGAGTAGAAGCGCTATGAGCCTGCCCACGAAGTCCACAAGACGATGACAGAAATAGAAGACATGGGGCAGAAAACCCTTACCGGCAAGATTGCCGTTTCCAAGGACGATTATCAAAAGCTTACCGCGCTTGCAAAGGAGGGGATCACAAGCCGCAAAGAAATCGATGACCTCAGAGAGCGCGTTTCCTACTATCAGGAGAAATATTTCAGCGCGGCAGCCGTTGCGGAACGATTGCAGGAAAAGTACGACCGACTGAAGGAAATGTGCCAGCCTTTCTTGCAGGCATTAGAGTATTTTCCAGAATTGGCCAATACCTTTGTTGAGAAAGTCAAGGAGCTTTTCCGCACTAAGGAAGAGCAGGAGCGCAAAGAGCGGGAGAATAAAGCGGTGGCCCGAGCAGAACGAGACAAGCACCGGCGGAGCAAGGATGATTGGGAGAGATAAAAAAGGCAAGCGCCCGTGCGAAATCGCGCGGGCGCTTAGTTATGTCATTGTAAAGCTTTTTGGCGTAGCTACAGGCCATTTATTGCGCCTTTGGGCATTGCCGCTCGTTGGAGCCGCGCCTAATCAGTGCGTCCATGATCTTGTGATACACCACCTGATTGGGGTAATAGCGGTAGTCGGCAAAGATAGAGATGCCTGTGCCGTCGAAATACTCCAAAATTGCGGCAGCGCAGGCGGCGCTGCGGCTCTGTCCATATTCGCACTGGCAGAGGATATGCAAGCCGTCCGCTCTGGCTTGATAGATAAATGCTGCCAGCGCGTCCGCCTCCGGCAGATAGGTGTCATAGGTCAGCCCCACATCCGGCAGCACCGACAAGTCCAGATCGCGGACAGCCACGGTGAATACCCGCGCTGCCGCGCCTTTGTAGTCCAACGGCGGCGTGGGTGCAGGTCTGTCTGCGGAGGGCGGGTCGCAGAAGGAAATGACCGCCGTGCGGGAGAGCGCATCGGTACGAAGCAATTCTTCAGCGGCTTTTCTGGAACGGATAGTCACGTTCATGGTGTGCCTCCAATTTTGTATAGTGCGCGGTATGCCCGCAGGGACATACCGTTGCCGGGTGATTCCTCGTCCTCCGTTTGCAACTCGTTGTCATATTCCCAGCCGCAATGCGCGCAGATCCAGTACATATCCAGCGTCGAATGGCCGCAGACGGGACAGGAAACGATGCGGAACATACCGGAGCGGTACTCCGGCGTGTTTTTCAAATCCTGTTCATTGTGCATGAGGCTCCTCCCAACTGATGCAGTTCAGACAGCCGCCCTGTTGGGCAATCTTCCGGATGTTGACGGTGACGATTTCCTTATGGAAGATCTGCCGTGCAGAAACCTCGGCCTCGGCATCCTGCTCGATGCCAAACACCGGCAGGAAAACCGTCTGCTCTGTCTCCAAGTAGTTCAGATAGCAGCCGACGGCGCTGATCCCACCCGTCGGAACAAAGGGGAAATCCACCGCGTCCAAGCCGTAGTCCCGCACAGACCGCTTTACCTTTTGCTCAAAGCCGCAGGATGACAGTGGGCGATTGCACAGCACGGTGCGGTCATCGAGGAACCGCGCCATGCCGTCGGCGTGACCGGTCATGTCGCTTTTCAGAGAGGGAATGATCAAAACCTCCGCCTCCAGCAGTTCCGAAAGCTCACGTACCAGCGCGGCAGGCGGACACTCTGGGTTTTCGGAAAAAACGCGGTCGCTGATCAGGACGCGCTCCCCGGACGGCGAGAACACCACGTTCCCACCGTCAAGGTTGATATTGCTGTATGTAACCGGCAGGCCGAGCTGTGGAGCCAGGTCCTTACGAAAATTGGTCCTCAGATCGGGATCGTTTTTCAGATAGGACGGCTCATAGCGGAAGGACACCAGCTTTCCGGAGCCTGTCCGCACCGGCATAAAATCCCGCAGCCAGATGTCCTTGGTACCGAAGAAAAAACGGTAAGGGATATTGTGGGCGTCAAGTGAGGAGATAACTCCAAAAGCAGCAGGATGTTGAAATAGAGTATTAGAAAAATAAATCATACTTTGTCCTGCCGATCACCGGGCTTCTTAAAATTTAACTTTTTATCACTACAAATGTTAACTCGCATCGAGGTAATGTACGATGGATCACTTTCGCGGTCAATCAAGCATAACGCTCCATCCGCTAATGAGAATTCACCATGGCACTTGATGTAATCTGGTTCTGATTTATATAAGTGAAGCTCTTTCGCCATTGCGTCCGGACCATATATAGTTCCGTCTTCGTCTTGGATGCTCTTTATCAAGACATTATCGGAATGCACATCATCCGTTACCGATAGCAAAAGCTGTCCACCATATATACACCATGTTCCTGGCAGATCAAATAGGGGTGCTGATACAAGGTGTTTCGCCGTTGCTTTTTCTTTTCCTGCACCATAGCAAATAAGCTTCCCATTTTTATCTACTTCATCATGGTCGTATGATTCGGTTTCCCGTATAAAATACTTCTTTTTGTTATTGGCCTTTGAGAGCATGGTAGCACCAATAAGACCTTTGGCAACCTCAGAGGATGCTCCCTTAAAAAACTTATCATCGATTGCAATACGTGCCATATTTTTTCTCCTCTTATATCCTCTTTCCGTGAGCTATATTATTATCATACCAAGCGTGGTGAAAAATGACAAGCACGGCATACCTGTCAACGGTATTGATTCCTTCTGTGTTCCTCTAGCCTGCGCAGAATACGCTGCTTGATCGCATCTTCTGAATCCTCCTCCGGCAGTCCCTCTGTGTTGTAATACTGCGAAATTGCTTCGTGTTCTGTCGCAGTGCCGTTTTTTACAGTGGCGCTGCGGATGCGTTGGATATCGGAATAGAGCAGAGTTTTCTTCTCGATAAACGCTTCGGTGATTTTTTCAAGAAACAGTTCATTGCCGGAGAGTATGCTCTTTGCCTTATTATAGCACCGCTCTAATTCCGCCTGCACCGCCGCCTCGCTGCGGGCATTTAAGCTTTCGGACATACGATTTGATGAATTGCTTTCCACATCAAGCAGGGAAAATCCCAAGATTCCCTCTTTGGCGGCCGCCTCACGGATGCAGTTGACTGCGTGCTTGATGTCGCTGCTGCAGCCCTCTGCGATCTGTCCTGCATACTGCATCTCTACAGCGGCTTTGCTGGCCAGTGAGACGATTGCCTCGCAGGAATCGGAAATCGTCGTACAGGTATGGACAAATCCTCCGCAATGATTTTCTCTGGAAGGCAGCAGGGACGCGAACCCAACGCTGCCGGGATACAGAACCTCACACACCACTAAATGGCCAGCCTCGTGAAGCGCGACTTTTTTCATGATCTCATCGGAAGTGCGCGGAATATCTTCTGCCGCACCATACTGCTGCTTGAGCACTGTACGGACCAAATCTTCCATCCGGATGCTGTCCTTGCGGGAAAAGGCTGCGCGGACTGCCGCCTCGTTTAAGATTGTTTCCAGTTCGGCGCAGGAATGATAACGCATCATCATGGTCAGATCCTTCATGTTGACGCGGTCAGAAACCCGCCGTTCCTTTAAATAGTGGGCAATGATCGCTTCCGCATCGGCCGCCGTTGGCGCCCGGAGGCCGATTTTCCGGTCAAACCGGCCGGAACGCAGCAAGGAGTCCGGCAGCTTGCGGATCTCGTTTGCCGTGGCGATCACAAATACGTCTGTTTCCTTTACCTCATCGATTCCCGCCTGCACCGCTACATATTCCGGCGCGTCACTGTGAGAGCAATCCTCATTGGCGAATTTATCCATGTCGTCAAGAAAGACGATAGCGGGTGCTTGTTCCTTCGCTTTGACGAAAGCCTGTGTAATGTTGTCGATAAAGGCGTCTCCGCCTTTGTCTCGACGCACCGTAATGGTGTTTAGCCTGCTTTCTTCCATAAAGCATTTTGCCAAAAGGCTCTTGCCTAAGCCCGGGTCACCATACAGCAACAGCCCGTGCGGCAAACGAGCGCCCATTTCCTCATAGATCGCCCGGTTGCGGATCATATCGCAGATTTGCAGCAATTCCTGCTTGATGGATTTGTACCCGATTACCTTGTCAAATGAACTCATCTTTCTTTCTCCTTTACGGTATTTGCCGTCAGTATAGCACCCTTTATAATAAGACCTAAGTTATATAAACTATATAGGTTCAAAACGGAGACTTTCGGCAAACTTCGTATGGTTGCACAATTCGCGTTTGCTCTATATGGCCATTATGACAACAGTTTTTGCGAATTTTGATGCTCACCTCGACACAAGATGAAAATAAAGATGCCGCAAGTCATCGTTTGAATGACTTGCGGCTGTTTCTGGCTCTTGCATCAGATACTATTTGTCAGTCCCAAACCCTCAAAAGCACAGCGGGACCGGAATCTGAGATTTTTTGCTCTCCTACAATAATCTGATAAGGCTGATATGGTTTGACTGTGATTTTTTCCACACCGTCCCTGTTGGATAACTCCCGAACGAGCTCGGCGGTCGATACATTTTTCAGATTCATTTTCATTGTTCCTTTCTGTATTACCAGCCTAAATATGCTTTGCGTCGCCCGATGCGAAGCTCGGCATATCTGCGATACCACTCGACTGCCATTTTGTACTGCTCTGTCAATTTATAAAACTGTGCCAAATGATGCGTTCCAGCTTCGCTTCCCTGTTCGGCAGACTTATGATACCAGTATGCAGCTTCTTCATCATTTTTTTCAAGGCCATTAGCGCCGCAGTAATAATTGTGCCCCAGCCAGTCCTGTGCTTCGGGATCTCCCCGCTCAGCGGCACACAGGATGTCCGCTATTGTTGTATATTCTAATGGTTCTGGCTTCGCAAATGCAGCGTCATCCATTTCCTCGGCAAGCCCTGGATCCTCACGGAAAATATTCAGCAGCTCTCGCGTTGATTCATCTGTAGAATCGAGCCCGTCTGCAATATCGCTGGCAGCGCTGATCTCCGCTCGTATATACCATGTAATCGCCATTCGGATGCTTTGTTTGACGCCGATTCCGTTTTCATTGCATGTTCCCATCCTAAATTGTGCTTCGGCGTACCCATGTGTCGCGGAACTCTTGTATAGCTCATAGGCTTTCTTTTCATTCTTTTTCCCCTTCATGCTTGCATATATCTGTGCCAACTGATACATTGCTTTCGGGTCACGCTGCTTGAGTGCTTTTTCGCGCAATTCAAGATGCTCTGTCAGCTTTGGATTGATGGTCACTTCCACATGATCGTCCTCCTCTAATGTTCGATTTGCGGACAGTATAGCACCTTTATTTTTATGACCTTATTATAAAAGCCCTGAATTGATGCAAGTTTTTGAACGAAATCCTGGTGTGCTTTAGGTTTTCGAATATGTGAAAAAGCAGCCATTAAGCGTGAGCATAGATCAACTCTCCGCCGACGATTTCCTCTGCCCTTGCCTTAATATTATTCATTGCACCGACCCATGCCATTTGATCGTCGGCTTTGAGCTGTTCGGTGATGCCTTCCTGCTCTGCCATCTGCTGTATCAACCGGTCTAACATTTCCTCCGCCTGTCGGTCAACCTTTGCCACATGGTCGCTAAGAGTACCGCTCACGAACATCTCGTTGTAGGTCACCCTGCGATGCTCTTTCAGCCAGCGCCGATACCGCCGTCCCCAAATACCGACCGGCTTTTGCTCCGGTAAAGTCAGACAGGGCACATAGTAGTCGCCGCAGCGCTCGTACCAAAGGCCGTTTCCATCATCGAAAATGTACTGTTCCATTGAAATGTCCTCCGAAAAAGTATTAAGATCATCAAGATGCTATTGAAACATCCTGCTATCTCCTGCTATAATAGTTCCGCCGTGGTTGCCAAATACTCGGCATATTGCTCTGCAATTTGTCTTGATGTGCGGCAACAAATTGGCAACGAAAAATCGGATAGCCTCTATCTGATGAATAATGGAAACAATCAAAATACCACACGCGAAAATTCCTATGCAAATTTGTTTAAGGCAGCTTTCGCATGATGGAGCTGGAATGACCGACCGTCCAATCAATTTAACGCTCTCTTCTCAAAGCCCCCGGCTGCGGTCGGGGGCTTTGCCTATATCCGCGTGATGATTTTATGATAATCATATATAATTTATCGTAAAACGATAAAAACATATTGACAAACGAATACTCGGCGGTTATACTGTCCTCATCAAGCATCTTGAGGAGGTCGGAAAATGAAGTGGAACCGTTGGATCGTCAAGGCGGCCAAGATCATCACAAAATTTACAGAGCTCGGCTATTGGATGACGGCCGCTCTCATGCTCACAGCCGGAATATACTCGTTTGCGGACCGCACATTTCTCGCGGACGCTCTGGCGGGATCGATCCGTACCGGTCGATTGGAGCTCAGCGTCCTCGGCTTTGAGTTCAGCGTACCGACCGCGAACGGCATTGATATGCGGGCAATGCTTCTGTATTTTGCCGCAGCCGTCGTGCTTCCTTCCCTCATGGCGATGATCTTCCGCAATCTCTACCTTATCATCAAGCGGTCAGAGAGCAGCACGGTTTTTCAGGCGGATAATATCCGTATGCTCCGCGAGATCGGCATTTTCGCCATCTCCATTCCGCTCGCGGGGCTTGCGCTGAGCATCGTGTGCCGCCTGATCCTCGGCACCGATACCGTCGAAACGAGCGTTCGGCTCTACGGCTTCTCCATGGGTCTTGTGATCCTCTGCCTGACGCAGTTCTTTGCGCGCGGCGTGGAGCTGGAACAAGATGTGGAAGGGCTTGTGTAAATGGGAAAGATCATTCTGAGACTGGACCGCATGATGGTCGAGCGAAAAATGTCGCTGAACGAGCTGGCAGAGCGCGTCGGCATCTCCAACGTGAATCTGTCCAAGATCAAGAACAACAAGGTGACGGCGATCCGCTTCTCCACGCTCGCGGCGATCTGTGAGGCGCTCAACTGCGATGCCGGCGATATTCTTGAATACCGGGAAGAGGACAAAGCCTGAATGAAAAATCGGAAAGCTGACGGCTCTCCGATTTTTTCTCTTGACAATATCGATATTCGATAGTATACTCTCCCCAAGAATATCGAATATCGATAAAAGGAGGCGGTACAATGGCCCGCGAAAAATTTCAGACGCTCACCGAGCAGATGTTTTACGTCCTCCTCTGCCTGCGGGAGGAATGCTGCGGCATGGATCTGATGGAGCGCATCCGCCTGCTCACGAGCGGCCGCGTGAGCGTCGGCCCCGGCACGCTCTACAATCTTTTGGAGCAGTTTGCCGCCGAGGGCTACATCGTCGAGACCAAATGCGAGGGCCGCCGCCGCAGCTACGTTCTCACCGAAAAAGGCGAGGAGCGGCTGCACGGCGAGATGGACCGTCTGACGGCGCAGATGAACGATTACCAGCGACTTTTGAAGGGAGGCGACAAGCCATGCGAACTGACCGATGGAACAAGAAGCGAGAACTGAACCTCTACGCCTTCTACGACCACACGGGACTCGAGCGGCACCTGGAGAAAATGGCTGCCAACGGCTGGATGCTTGAATCCGTCGGCACCTACGCCCTGCGCTACCGCCGCTGCGAGCCGAAAAAGCTCCGCTTCGCGGTGGTCTACTACCCCAAGACCGACAGCTTTTGTCCCGACGAACCAAACCACGAGAACCTGACCTTTTGGGACTACTGCGCCGGCGCGGGCTGGCAGATCGTTACGCAGCGCGATGACACGCACATTTTCTACAACGAGGACCTTGACGCCGTGCCCATCGAGACCGAGGCCGTCGTGCAGGTCGAAACGATGGAGCGCGCCAAGAAGGGCTATGTGCTCAGCAACACGATCACGGTCGCCTGCATGCTGCCGACGATGCTCTATCTTCAGGTGTCGCAGCTGCGGCGCGATCCGGTCGCCTTTCTCGCGGATGGCTACGACCTCACCATGATGCTGATGATCTTCGTCATGATCCTCCTCTTCGGCGTTGAGCTGCTCGGCTACCGGCTCTGGCTGCGCAAGGCGAAACGCAACGCCCGTGAGCTGGGCATCTTCATCCCCACCCACTCGAGCCGCTGGCTGAGCTTCCTGCGCTCGATCTGGATCTTTGTCTTTTGGGCGCTCATGGTCATCCCCTTGCTTTTCCGCAGCGCCGGTCTGTGCATCGTTCTCGTCTCCACCGGCGTTGTGCTCGTCCCCGTCGGCGGAGCCATGCTCGTCGGCAAGCAGGTGCGGAAAAGGAGCGTACCGCCGAAAAAACGCAGGCTCATCTTAGCGCTCACGGTTCTTTGCTCCGTCCTGTTATCCGTCATGCTGATGATCGGCGTCATGACCTACGGCATATCAAGCGGCTGGTTTGACGACGTACCGAAAAACGCGGAGGAATACACCTACACCGTCGGCGGCAGTCCGCAGGTCGGCTACCTCTACCATGACACGCTCCCGCTCTATGTGCAGGGCCTGACCGATACCGACTATGCCCGCTACTCCTGCGAGGCCCTCGAGCGCGGAGACTCCGTCTTCGTCCGACAGGTCGAATACCGTCAGGAGCTCCCCTACGACGTGCGCTGGAGCGACGAGAATGACCCGCCGCTGCCGGAGCTGTTCTACACCGTCATCGACGTGAAGCTCGCCCCGCTCTTCGACTTCTGCCTCCAAAGCACGCTGCACGCAGAAGATCTCTACGGCATCGAATACCGCGAGACCGATCCCGCGCCGTGGGGCGCCGACCGGGCGTGGCGGGAATGCGACGCCCATAGCGGCGAAAAATATGACACCTGGCTGCTCATCTACGGTCAGCGCATCGTGGAGTTCCATCCGCGCAGCTTCTCACCCGATGCCGCGCAAATGGCTGTGATCGGTGAAAAGCTCGGCAAATGATGAAAAAGCTGAGGCGGCTCGCGCTGCCTCAGCTTTTATTCACCTGTTCGGCTCCATGTCGCCGGCGAGCGTGTCGAGGTATTGGTAGTACGGCATCAGAAAGCGGAAGCCGTCGAGCACCTCGCCCTTGAGCTGCGGCGTGAAAAGCACGCCCTCGGGGTTATCGTCATAGCCGATGGCAATGTTTTTGCGGTTGTACCACGGATTCAGCAGCTTGCCCGCATCACCCTTTGGACGCTTGAATTCCTCGCCGGAGAGCACAAATTTTGACTTATTCAGCCGCCGCGCCAGCCTTTCGAGCGGTTTGGGGTCGTTGTCGATGCGCGCACGGAGCTTCGCCATCGTCGCCGCCCCCGCGTCCCAGTAGCCGCAGCCGTAGCTGTAGTAGTTCGGCGCAAGCTCAAAATAGAGCGCGGGCACGCTCTCAAAGCGCTCGTGCGGCCGCTCGATGGTGAACCACAGATGCTCCTTGTACGGCCCGCGTCCGTGCAGCCGCCGCGCGTCGCGGTAGATGCGGCAGACGTGCAGCCGCCAGTCCTGCCTGGGATAGTCCTTCGCCAGCGCGGAAAAGACCGCCTTCCCCAGCTCGCGCATGGGAACGTCCACATAGTCCGTAAAATCCTGCTTGTGCGCCATGAACCAGCCCCGCTCGTTATTCAGGCTGATGCCCCAAAGGAAGTCGATGGCGTTCTGCGAAAAGCCCTGAAACATAGAAAAGACCTCTTTGCTTTTGTTTTCGTCAGTTTATCAGCTTTTCCGCGCTGCGTAAAGTGACAAATGCAACCACAAAGAAAAAACGCAGCCTAAGCTGCGCTTTCCCTTTCTACAACGAACGAGAGGAGGAAACTCTCAGAAGTTGGCTTATTGTCCGCGCTTACTTGGCGGAGTGACCGTGATCGACCTCATACATGTGCTCGATGAGCTCGAGGACCTTGTTGGAGTAGCCGATCTCGTTATCGTACCAGCTGACGACCTTGACAAAGGTATCCGTCAGGGCGATGCCGGCGGTGGCGTCGAAGATGGAGGTGCGGGAGTCGCCGAGGAAGTCGGAGGAAACGACGGCCTCGTCGGTGTAGCCGAGGATGCCCTTCAGCTCGCCCTCGCTGGCCTTCTTCATGGCGACGCAGATCTCATCGTAGGTGGTGGGCTTCTCGAGGTTGACGGTCAGGTCAACGACGGAAACATCCAGCGTCGGAACGCGCATGGACATACCGGTCAGCTTGCCGTTGAGCTCGGGAATGACCTTGCCGACCGCACGGGCTGCGCCGGTGGAGCTGGGGATGATGTTCGCGGTAGCCGCGCGGCCGCCGCGCCAATCCTTGAGAGAGGGACCGTCCACCGTCTCCTGTGTGGCGGTGACCGAGTGGATGGTCGTCATCAGGCCGTCCTTGATGCCGAAGTTCTCATGCAGGACCTTGGCAATGGGGGCGAGGCAGTTGGTGGTGCAGCTCGCGTTGGAGACGAACTGCATATCGCTGGTATAGTTCTTATGGTTCACGCCCATGACGAACATCGGGGTGTCGTCCTTGCTCGGCGCGGACATGATGACCTTCTTTGCGCCGGCGGCGATGTGGCCGGCAGCCTTTTCCTTCGTCAGGAACAGGCCGGTGGACTCGACGATATACTCCGCGCCGAGCTTGCCCCACTTCAGGTTCGCGGGGTCTCTCTCGCTGAACACGGGAATGACCTGACCGTTGACGACCAGCGCGCTCTCGCGGCTTTCGATGTCAGCCTTGCAGCGGCCGTGCATCGTATCGTACTTGAGCATATAGGCAAGATAATCGGCAGGGCACAGATCGTTGATGCCGACCACGTCGATCTCGGGATGCTCGAGGCAGGCACGGAACACCATACGGCCGATACGGCCAAAGCCGTTGATACCGATTTTAATAGACATAAAATGCGCTCCCTTTCGTTTTTACGGAATATATCAAATGTATGGCACATTTGGTATTATAGCATACTCTTTTCAAAATGCAAGTGTCTTTTTCAAAAATTTTTCCTTTACGCAAATGTCAATAGTAAAATATAAAAAAATATATTTAGACCGTCAGGCGAGGGCCGCGAGGCATTCCCGGAAACAAATTTCAGCGGTTTTCCAGCCCAGTATTTCCCGCGGATAGTTGTTAATCCAATCTTCCGCCCGCTTCACCGCGGCGGCGCTCACGGCTCCGAAATCCGTTCCCTTTGGAAACTTCCGGCGAATCATTTTGTTCTGGCATTCGTTGGACCCGCGTTCATAAGAGGAATACGGGTGACAGAAATAGGCCGTCGTCCGCCTCCGACCCTTCCGCACGGCGGACCGTTCCAGCCGCTCCACGTCGGAGAACTCCCCGCCGTTGTCGAACGTGATCGTCTGGAACGCCTTTGCGAAAAGGTCCGCGCCGAATCTCCGTTCGATCTGGTCCAGCGCCTTTATTACGCTGTTCGCGGTCCGGTCCTTGATTCTTGCAATAATTTCCCATCGGGTCAAACGCTCTGTCAGTACAAGCAGGGCTTTTGACCCGTCTTTTTTGCTGTAAACCGTGTCCCCCTCCCAATGCCCGAACGTGGTTCGCTGGTCCACTATTTCCGGGCGCTTATCAATACTCTTTCCGTTTTGACGCTTCCCGGTCTTTTTCACGGTTCGATAGGGGCGTTTTCTTTTTGGCTTCTCCGGCAAGTCTGCGTTGGTCAGGGACAGAAAAACCCCTTTTGTGATATAGCTGTAAAGCGTACTGACACAGATTGACGTTTTGAACGCCTTTCCCTCTAACTTGATGTCAGCGAGGGCCGCGGCGGGTGAACGATCTTCGTCAAGAATTTTCCGTTCTATATAGTCCGCAAGTTCATAATCATTTCCAATTTTCAGGGGCGCGCCCTTTGCGGCAAGGTTTTCCCGGTATCTTTTTTCGGCTCCGTCCGGGTTGTAGCGATCTTCCACAATCCACGTGTCCCCGTCTAAATACTGCCAGCGGGCGCGCTTAATCTCCCGGTAAATCGTGCTAACATGAACGTGCAGTTCCTCCGCGATCTGTTTTTTTGAACACTTCATGTTCAGCATAGCTTCCAGCTTGTAGCGGTCGTATTTTGTCAGGTGACTAAAGCAATGTCCCATCGTCTGGCCCTCCGTATGGAGAAAGCCCGCCCAATCCGGGCGGGCTTTCGTATTTCTTTCTTCCGCGGGGTTCCCTCCGCCTTTTCGGGCATTATAACACGTTTTTTATACTAACGCAAGTATTCTTTTCAGTTCTCTTCCTGCTCTGTAAGCCATTCCATAGACACGCCCAGCACCTTTGCCAGAACCACAAGTTCATAATCTGTGACGAATCGTGTTCCGATCTCAATTCGGCTCACGCTGTCCCGCTCCATCGTGATTCCCGCCACCTGCAACCGGGCGGCAAGGTCCGCTTGATTGATTTTCAGCCGCGCCCGTGCCTCTTTCACCCGGTTTCCGCATAGGTTCTTCCGGCCCTTATAATCGTAGATTTTCAATTTTTCTTCCTCTCCGTGTGTTAAAGTTTCGCATTTTTCTTGACTTTAACACGCGGCTTGTTAATAATTGTGTTAAAGGTCAGAATCACAGAAAGCACGGTGAAGATTCTTTCCTCAAAATACAGTGCCGCCCGGCACACCGGACGGCGGAACGGAGGATTCCAAATGTCGAAAAGATTTCTTGCTCTGCTGGCCGCGGTTTCGCTGGCCGCGTCCCTTTCCGCCTGCGGCGGTGTCCTTGTCGATCTGGACACGCCCAAATCGGAAGAGTTGTCCGCCCAATATGACTTCTACCCGGATTCTATGAATACCATCCGGGCCGACATGGGGATTACGCCGGAACAGGCCGATGAAGTTTTCATTGTCCTTGCTTCCTGCGGCCTGAACGAAAAGGTCACAAGCATTTCTGAAAGCGACGGCGTTTATACCGTGTATTTCGGCGGCAATTCTTTTGATGTCACCTTGTCCGACGGCGTGGTTGAAACCGTGTATTCCGGTCAAGATATGCTTTACCCGGAGGCCGTCAAGCATAATGTCTTAATGGACTATGACCCCATTGTAACGGACCTGAAAAGCGGGAACGGTGATGTCGTCGGCCAGCGCGCCCACATTCGTATTATGAAATCCCAGCTTGAAGAGATCACAGAAGAGAACTTCCGGGAGTTTGCCGAAAGTGTCGTGAAGGACAGCGGCTATAATTGGGTTTCGATCATCTGCGACGACGGGACCGGGATTTGCTTCACCGGCTCCAATACCATTCACGCCGATTACGGGACCATTGACGACGACGGCACGGTTCCCGCTCCATTCGGAAGCATTGATTTAACAGAGGGCGGAACATACGTATATACTGAAAATTAAACCAGACAGCAAAGCGGCGGGCGCAATGCCCGCCGCTTCTTTTATTCTCCGTCCTTCGACCGCTCCGCCGCCGCGTCAAGCGCGGTTTCTATCCACTCATTCAGCGACATTCCCGCGGCGGTCGCCGCGGCCTGATAGACCGCCTTTTTCCCTTTCTTCACCATCGGATAAATCCGATCATAGTTTTCCGCGTTATATTTTCGCTTTGCATTCGTCGCCGCCTGTCCCCGCGGCGTTTCATATTTCCCAGCCATTCCGAAACCTCCTTTATGTTTTGCTTATTGTACCACGCGCCAGATACTAACGCAAGTATAAAACTTGCACATACTAACGTGAGTATATTTGTGCATTTTCCCATCTTGCTTTTATACTAACGTTAGTATATAATAATAATCAGAAAGAGGGAACACAAGCCGCCCGGTCGCTGGGGCGTAGAGTTCAGCGACGGCCAACCTTACGGGCCGACACGAAAAGGGGGCCGACACGGTAACAACAACACTTCAACTTCTGGTTTCATATATGGGAGGTAATCACATGAAAAAGTTTGAAATTGGCAAGGAATACTTCGACCGTAGCGCCTGCAATTACGATTGCATTTTCACTATCAAGATCATCAAGCGCACCGAAAAAACCGTCACGTTTGAGCGTCACGGCAAAACCCGCCGGGCAAAACTGTTCTGCGACGACCGCGGCGAATACATCATTCCCGACCGCTATTCTATGGCCCCGGTTTTCCGTGCTGAATGCGAGGTTCAGCCGGAGGAAGAGGCCCCCGCCGCGGAGGAATCCACCGTTTCCGCTCCCGCGGAGGACGTGGCCCCCTCTAACGTCGTCACCATTTCCCAGCCCGCCGACGATAGCACCGTGATTGTGATGATCGGCCAGCGCGTCGAACGCGTCTGCGGTGCCTGCTACCCTGTGGAGGGCGGAACGGTCATCGGCTTTGAAGATGTCCCCGACGGGCGGTTCTTCCGCGGCGGCGTGTTCGCGTGGATTCGCTGGGACGACTGCCCGGACCATCCCGAACGGGTCCGCCTCTCCGACATTCACCGCCGCGGCTGGCGGTCCGCGGGCGGCTCCGCGCCGGGCGTGTTCGTGGCCGGATAAACAACCGGGGCGGCGCAAGCCGCCGCCCCTTTTCAAAGAATGGAGGAATCGCAATGAAATCATATAAGGGCTATTCCCGCGCACAACTGATCGACATTTTGGCCGATTACGCCGTTTTTACTGCAACCGTCAACAACCAGCACGGCGGCACGCTCCAAAATACCAACAAGGGCGATTATGTTGGGCTTTATAGCACCTCCTACCCCATGACCTCCCGGAAATGCCCCGCATTCTCCCTGTCTGTTATGTTTGACCGCATGAACGCAGAGATCGCAAAGGCGGCGGAAATTGCTTCTTTCTGCGTTCCTTCCGCTAAAGAAGGGAGGCGGCGGCTCCGTGGCGAATAAGCCCCGCCGCATGACCCGGACGGCCCGCACCCGCTCCCGCAAGTTTGCGGGGCGGTGTGAGGCTTGCGGAAAGCCCCTTTGCAGTTGCCGGGCGTACCAGTATACCGACGAAAGCAACGGTGCAATCACCGCAAACGCCCCTTTCCTTTGCCGGGAGTGCTACGAAACCCGCTACGGGGTGAAGATACCGACGGAGGTTGACGCATACAAGGCCCGCTTGCTGGGCGCGCTGGGCCGCTATTCGGAGCGGACCACGGACGCGTCCGCCCGCGATCTGGTGTTTCGCATTATGCGCCTGATCGAAAATACCGATTGACCATGCGCCGCCGACCTCCCACGGCGGCGCAAATCTTTTTCAAATTTTTTCGTTTTCCCTCTTGACTTTATACTAACGTTAGTATATAATCATAATCAGAAAGAGCGAAACGAACGGAGGTTTTCAAAAATGAAAAGAACCATGAATAAAATCCAGAAATCCTACATGACCGCAAAAGCCCGCGTTCAGGAAGTGGAATCCCAGCAAGAGGCCATCGAAAAGAAGTACATTGCCGACAACGGTATTGTCAACCCGGACGGCTCCGTTCCCGAATTCCTGTACTGCATGGACGACGACGCGGCCTTTGAAAAGGCAAACGACGAATGCGCCGCATTGATCGCCGCCGCTGGTCTGGAAGCGGCCCTGCTTTCCGCCCGCTCCGACCTGAAAGCAGCGGAAGATCGCCTGATTTCCTACGGCCTGTCTCTTGCCCCCGCCGGGGTCCGGGCCACGCTGGAAGGGGCCGTTCAGCGCAACGCCGCCACCCGTGCAAAGGTCCTTGATCTCGCGTTCCGGCTTGATGTGTCCACGGTCCGCGCGTAAGATAAAAGCGGGCGGCGTAAACCGCCGCCCGCCCCATCAGAGAAATGGGAATTGGTATGAACAAAATCCGCCGCAAGGCCCTTCAAGAAATCTTCGATAAGCTGTCCGCCCTCTCTGACGAACTCGAATCCATCAAAGAGGAAGAGGACGAAAGCCGGGAGAATATGCCCGAAAGTCTGCAAGGTTCGGAACGCTATGAACAGTCTGAATCTGCCTCATACAGCATTGATGAAGCGATAGAATCCATCTCTTCCGCGTGTGACAGTATCGAAAGCGCAATGGAGTAAACAAAAAAGCCCGCCGGGGACCCCCGGCGGGCTTCGTTTCTGTCCGAATCGGACGGTTTAATTCTCTTCGTCTGCGGCTTTGACTTCCTGAATCTCCACGCCAGCGGCCAGCAGGTTTTCCACGGTAGGCGTTTCGATATACCCTTGCAGGTTCTCGTTTGTACCCCACGCCTTTTTCGCCTCTTCCAGCACGCTTTCAATCATGGTTTCAATATCCTTCGACGTGAACAGCAGTTTCAAAATGGCCGGGATTCTCTGGTAAATCCAATCCGCGACGGCGGCATATTTCAGGGACCCCGTGCCGCTTCCGAATTGCTTTTCGGCCTGCGTCACAAGGTTAAAAAGAATCTGTTTCAGAATCTTTGTTTCGCCCCGCTTGATAAGCACGGCAACCAGCACAAGGAACGCGAGGACCACAAGAACGCTGTCCCAGTTCGCAACCAGAAATTGAATGATGTTCATAGCTTCGTTTCTCCTTTCATTTTTTACACGGCCCCGCCCAGCGCGCAAAGAAGCAGGTCGAGGCTCTGCAATTTCCCGTAATTCTGCAACCAGTAGTCCGGGGAGTTGATCGCGCCCGCTTTCACCAGCGCGTCAACGCCCGCCTGCACCGTCGCGCACCGCGGCCCGGCCTTTGTGATATGCTCCGCCGCGCTGATAAAGAGTAAGTCGAGGTATTGCACCGTTCCGGCGGCGACGGCGTTTTTCCAGTAGTCCGGGGAGTTGATGACCCCCATCCCGGCCAGCTTGTCAATGGCCGCGTCCGCCTCGCTCTGCACGTCCGCCGCGTTGACCCAGCCGTAAACCGTGGGCCCGCCGCCGCTCTCTTTGACAAGGTGGTACGGGTGTTTTGTGCCCTTTGAAATCATGGTGACTTTCGCCTTTCCCGGCTTGCACGCTTTCCCGCTGGCCGCGTTTGCGTTGGTGTAATGCACGTTGCCCGTAAACTGCACCACGTCGCCCACAGCGAACGCCAGCCCGCCGGAGGTATTGGAGGCCCCGCCGGGCTTTGTGGCCGTTCCTGCGCCGCCTGTGGCCGTCTCCGCGGTGTCGTAGGTGATATACGGCAACTTCCCGTGTTTGGTCCACCTGCGCCCGTTCAGGCCGGAGATCGCGCCGATATTCAGGCACGCCGTCACCTGCACGCAGTTCTTGAACGCCGGGGAACATTCGATCACCTTTCCGCCGCCGATGTAAACGCCGATATGACCTTTCAGCCACACAGCTTCCCCCGGAACAATCTTGCTGAAATCGGTTGACAGGCCGGAACACTTCGTAATCATCGTGTCGGCCCCGATGTCCGGCACGCCGCCGGAGGCATAGGACGCGCCGCCGTAGGTTTTGGACGCGTCGCCGCACCAGCCCCACAGCACGCCTTTAATCAGGCACACGCAGTCGAATCCATAGACAGGCGGATTCTTGTTTGCCGCGGCCTTAATCATTGCTGTTCGTGCCGCCTGCTTGTTGTAACTGTGGTTTGTGCAATACCGGGACACATTGCCCCCGGTCAGGGGCGCGCCAAAGCACCCCATGACATAAAGGGTTTTGTAATTGTCTACGATGTCTTGCAGTTTCTCAATGAATTCAGACGCTTTCATTTTCCCGTCTCCCTTCGCGTCTGCGGGGTTTCCCGCCCCCGCTGTGGTATTTGACCCGCCGCCCGCTCCGGCCTGTCCTGCGCCGTCGTAGGCCGTCAGGCCGTATGATTCGATAAGTCGAATCAGCTTGTCCGCGTACTGCGGGTCCGTGGCATAGCCCGCCGCCTTGATCGCCCGGCAAGCGGTTTTATAGTCCCGCTCCCCGATGACGGCTTTGTACCGGGCCGCGCCCGTGAGTAACGCCGAATGGTCCGCCACGCTCTCTTCCCAACTGTCGTATGCCCGGAAAAGGGCCGTCACGGTGGTAAAGTTCACGCCGTCGTAACACTCTTGCGTTTTCGCGCTGTAAACGCGGCCCTTCCAGCTTGTCCCGGCCTTGATACCGAACAGGGCGTTTGCCTTGACGGTCAGCCCGGATTTACCCCAGCCGCTTTCCAAGATCGCCTGTGCGATAGTCAGGGAGGCAAGCACGCCGCTTTTCTGCATATCTGCGGCGGCCAGCGCGCCCACCCGCTCGATAAATGCTTTCTGTTCCTGTGTCATTGGTGTTCCTCCGCTATGGCTGAATATTGTTCAGGTCCACGGGTATTCCCTCCGTCGCCGTCGGGTTCGCCTGCTTGATCTTCACAACGTTTTCCGCCTTTGCTTTCCACGAATAAAAGCCGATAGCCGTTGCCGCCGGGGTCCCTACGTAGGCAAGAAACACGCCTAATTGGTTGGGGTCCAGAATGACGGCCCGCGCGCCGACGATAAACCCTGCAAAATAGGTCAAAAGCACCGCCGAAAGAACCAGCTTTGAAAATTCGATCTTCCGGCGGTTCTGCTCCTTCTTCCGGCGGCTTCGCCGTCCCCCGAATAGGAGGACCGCGGCAATTCCGCCCGCAAGCCCGGCGGCGGCGCTTATGATGTACTGCACGTCCCGCACCGCCTTTCATAAAAAATCGTGTTTAATCAAGCGGTCGTCGTACACCCGCTTGATATTGGCAACCGCGTGAACGGCGCGGTTGTTTTTGTAGTCCGGGTGACTTTCGCAATACTGTTCGTAAAAGTCAATTTCGCTTAAAACCTCTATGAACTCTTCCCGCGTGTGGGGAATGTCCCTTAAAAGTTCGTTGTTGAACCGCAAGATCGCGGCCCGGTGCATATCCGCGTTTCTCGCGTCGTCTGTCCTGATATGGTCATCAAGGGTTTTCCGCGTAGCTTCCAGCTTTTCGATCACGTCCCCATTGATCGCCCGCCCGATTGCTTTTCCAATGGCCGACCACGGGTTGATTTTGATAGGGGAGATTTCTACAAGCGCCAGAAGCACAACAACAGCCCCAATAACTCCGCCCCCTGAAAGTAATTCGTTTACTGTCACGCCCTCTACCTCCCGTGGATAAAATCGCTGTAAACGCTTTTCAGCGAATACGGTTCAACGTCGGGCGGCTCTCCGCTTTCCCCGTAAACCGCCCGTTCATATTCCCATATCAGAAACCGGGCCGTGTCCTCCGCCCAAATTGCAAGGGGCATGATAAGAAACCACAGCAGGCCGAACGCCGGGCAAACCTGCCCCAGCAGATTTCCCGGTTGATTGCTGTAATCCCATACGTCCAGCCCTAACCATAGGTTCAGGACGCACCCGCTCACGAACTCCACCGCAAGCACGATCAACGCCCCGGCCACCGATTGAACGATGACCGGGGCGCGGTAGAATCCGGGCCGCTGGTTGATTGCCCCCACAAGCACCCCGCAAAGCCCGCCGACAATCAGCATGGACGGGTGTGAGTACCCCCGGAAGCAGGTTTCAAGGGCCACATATACGCACCCCAGCGCGGCCCAAATGGTCAACACGCGTTTCATGTTGCGCCACCGCCCGCGGCTTCGATCATTGCGGCCATGCTTTCCGCAAGGTCCGCCGGAAGTTCCGCCCCATAGCTGATTTCTTCCAGTTCGTCAAGCCCGGCTCTCGCAATCCACGCGTTCACGTGGTTGCAATAGGTCCGGTGGTAGAAGATATGGTCCATTGCCGCTTCCGAAATCGCGGTGAATTCCTCCGCCGTGAACATCCGGCAAAGTTCCCCGTCCGCGTGGTAGGGGACCGCTTCGGCTCCCTCTTTGACAAGCGTATATTGGGTCAGGATTTCTGTCTGGTCGTGTTCTGTCAAACTGTAATGCTTTCCGGCCACGTCGATTCCGGCGTAGATCGCCGCGGAACAGGCAAGCCCCATTTCCTCTTTTTTCGTGGCCCGCACCTGCGCAACGTCTGTCCAGTCCTCCGGCGGTGTAATGCCAAGCCGGACAAGCCGCAGATTCCGAATACTATCTTCCTTGTGCTGTACGCTCATTCAAAATTCCCTCCCACAGAAGAAATAAAGCAATCCCCGCTTGCGCTGTTGCGCTTCACCTTGATTCGGAAGTTGAACCCCCAGTTTTCCGCCGTCTTTTCCTCATTGGAAAGGAAGAACTTGCTTCCGCTGTTGACGGCCTGCGTCACGTCCTCCCACGTCGGGGAATCGTCGTTTCCGTTGTTGCACACTTCCACGGCGAATTCCGCGCCCGCGGGAATCTGCCGGGTGACGCTCATAATTGCTTTTGTAATCATAGCGTCCGCCGGAAGCGGTGTTGCAAGGGTGATTTCAATTTCCGTTTCGTTCTTGCTGAACGTATAAGTCCGGGTCGCGGCTCCGCCGTAATTGTCCGTTGCCGTGATCGTCAGCGTGTGGGACCCATTGGACAGCTTCACCCATTCGTCCGCGGTCACGTTGAACGTGTATTCCTGCCCGCTGGTCGCCGTGTAGGACCGCTTTTGCACGCCGTCGATCTTCTCAACAACGGTGATCGTCTGGCCGCTGTCTACGTCCGTAACCGTGTACGCCTGTGAGAACGCCCCGGTCTTTGCCCCAAGGTCCGAATCACTCCCGCTGATCGTTGGCGGCGTGTTGTTCACCACGGTTCGGGTCGGGCTTGTGGTGTTGGCCGATTCCGCGCCCGCGCTGTCGTAGGCCCGGACCCGGTATGCAACGCTTGTCCAACCAAAGGTGATATTGTCCGTGTAATTCCGGTTGATTCCCTTGTAGACCTGCGCCCAGCTTCCGCCGTTGTTCTGACGCTTCAAAATGTACCCCGACAGGTTCCCGTCCGCGTCGGTGGAGGTCCCCCAGCTAATTTCAAGGGTGGACCCGCCGCGCACCGTCTCCGGGACCGTGATTGTGGACGGGGCGGAGGGGGCGCGGTTCCAAATGATCGTGTATGCGCCGTCCGAATCCGGGTTATCAGATACCAAGATGTCAGATTTGATATTACAAAGCGGGCGAACGCCCCAGTAGCCGTCGTACGCACTGCCCCAGCCCAAAGCGCCGGAGGAATCGACGTAGCGGACGTTGTAAGAGCTGGACGCATAGGCATCCGCCAGCCACCAGTACCAAGGCGAATTTGCATTCAAACTGCTGTTTGTGTACTCGCTCTTGCTGACCGCCTCCGCCGTCGGCTTCGCCTGCCGGGAAGCGTCGTTGCTGAATATGGCCAGTTTGCTTCCGGCGGTCACGTCGCCGGACAATCCCACTTCCGTACAGGTCGCAAGGAAGATTTTGTCCGTGCAACTCTCCGTTCCGCCGCCGTCCACCTGCGCTTTGCCGACGGTGTGGGTGGTGGTCAGCAGGGCGGCAAGGAAGTTCGCGGAGAACCCCGCTAAAAATCCCGCTTCCTGCTGGTATTCGTTGTAGTTGTCCCACACGTTCGCGTTGCTGGGCGGCGCGTCCTGCCCGTGCTGGGCCGAATACCACTGACCCGCCGCCGCTTGACTGTTCAGCCATTGGCGGATATTGGCATAAATCCATCGGTTATTTCCATAACTCTTTCTGTTGCCGTCGCTGTTTCCAGATTCCTTCGCGTCAAAGCATTTCAGCGAAATAATGCGTTCAGTAATCAGCGTGACGGAATTTGCGGGGTAGCCCGCATGGTTCTTGTCCGCGATCTTCCAAACAATCGCCTTGCCGTTGTAAAGCGTTCCGGTGTCCTTTACCAGCGCGCCCGCGGCAAGCGAACTCAACGCCTTTGCCATGTTCCTTCACTCCTTGTCTGTTTTTCTCCCTCCGAAAGCGTGTTGCGCACTTCTTCGGGGCTTGCGAGGTAGCCGCAGAAATAGCTTTCTCCGTCGGTTCTCGCTTTTCGCTTCCCGTTCAGCCATACGCTTTCGGGGAAAAGGCTTCTGAAAATCTGGTCCGTTTCCCGGATAAGGTGATAGCAGTTGCCCTTTTCCGCGTGGCTCCGCCAGCTTCCGTAAGACTGTTCGATTGCCGCAAGGGTGATCTTTCCCTTGTCCAGTAACGCCCGCTGTTTCTTTAGCTTCCGTTTCTCGTTGCTCTTGCTTGCCCTCCTAACCTTGCGAACTACTTTGCCCGAATCGGTCAAATACGTATGGAATCCCAAGAAATCAATGCCGTTGCGCAACGGGAAAATGTTGGTTTTGTGGTTCAGCGTCAGCCCCAGCCGGGCCACATACGCTTGAATTTCCCGGAGGCAATACTGCAAATATTCCTTGTCCTCATGGATTAAATAGAAGTCGTCCATATATCTTCCGTAATACCGGATTCCCAGCTTTTCTTTTATGAAATGGTCAAGTCCCGAAAGGTACATGACCGCGAACCATTGTGAAGTCTGGTTCCCAATGGGAATTCCGGGGTTTTCGGTGCTGTCAATTATCATGTCAACCAGCCACAGAACGTCCCGGTCGTGGATAAATTGACGCACCATGCGTTTCAACTGTTCATGCTGAATCGAGTAGAAATACTTTGTGATGTCGCATTTCAGAACCCAGCCGTCCGCATAATGGGCGGCGCGCGGGTCGGGCCGCGGCAACCCCTCCTCCCGGCACCGTTGTTCCTCCCGCGCTTTCCGCTCAAAATAATAGGACCGCATAAACTCTTCCAGTCTATACAGTCCGTCATGGGTCCCGCGGCCCTCTTGCGACGCGTAGTTGTCGCGGATAAAGGTCCGGGAAAATGCAGGCTCTAAAACATTGTCACATAAAGAGTGCTGAACAACCTTGTCCTTGAACGCGTTTGTCATTACAATACGTTCTTTCGGCTCATACACCCGTAAAACGAAATAGTCCGACACGGTGTACGTCTTGTTTTTCAGCATGATTGACAGCAGGCAGAGGGCTTCCAGCAGGTTAGCTTCAAACTTCGCCACACTGGGCTTTCCCCTCTTGCCCCGGCGGGCTTTTAGAAACCCCGCGTACAGGTTCCCGAAATCATAGACCCGCTCGAATTGGGTTTGTTGCATAATAAAAAATTGCTCCTTGCCGTGTATAGAATCCGCCTTGCGGCGGTCGCAGACGCGCCGCGCCTGCCGTCGCAATGCTTCATCATCGGACCCCACCACGCGCCCGCGGCGGGGCGGAAACTGGTTCCCGTGGGCCTTGCTTCACCAATCTTGTATTTACCGTCATGCTGTCACCACGGCGGAGGGATACGGCTTCCTTTGATGGTGGTCCTCTGTTTTCAGCCGTTCGGCTTACTCATTTCGCGGTGTTCCACCAGAGCGGGCGAACGCCCCTGTTGCCGTTGTACGCATTGTTCCAGTTCAAAGCGCCGGAGGAATTGACGTTGCGGACGTTGTAAGAGTTGGACGCTACAAGCCGTACCCCAAGAAAAACGCCCCGGCGATCACCGCCGCGGCGCGTTCCCTTTTTTCTGTTGCAGGGCGGCGAACCGCTCCCGATCCTGCTTCTTCCACTTCGCCGTCATGCGCTTTACGTCAAGGATATAATTTGACCATGTGGCGCATTGCTCCGCGGAAATCCGCTTGCATTCGTGGGAAAGCTCCACCAGAAACAGGGCGGTTTTGCACTCCGTCAACGCCTTTTTCTGTTCGTACTGCCGTTCCCGGAATTCCTGTGGGTCGGAAATATCAAGTTCGTTCGCCTCTTGCACGTGCTGGAAGATGTCAAGCACAAGATCGCAAACCCGGTTCGCTATCGTGAATCGGTATTTATTCGGAAACCGCTTCGCGGTCGCCATCTTGAACGTATGCTTGACTAAATCCTTTGCCTTTACAATGATGACGAACTCTTTTTCATCTGCCACGCAGTAAGCACCGCCTTTCCCGGATTTTCTCAATCTCCGCCGGGTCCCCCTCGAACCGGAATCCCCATTCTGTGACAGTCAGAACCGCCCGCGCTCCGGTGTACGTCCGCCCGCTAATCGTCAGTTCGTCAGCGTCAGAGGCGCACGCCTCGCAGGGCGGTTCGATCTCCACAAACAGGTTTCCAAGAATACAGGACAGTTCCCGCCGGGTACATGCAAATTCCGTCAACATTCAATTCGGTTCCGTTCCGCGTTCCAAATGCCCTTTGTCATTACAACCCCTTCAAGGGAATCAAATTGCACAAGGTACGGGTTTCCGGTGATATTCTCGAACAGACCATCTTCCGCGCGGGAAACGCGGCTTTCCAGCCCTGCAATCGCGGCCAGCGCCTCCGCCGCGTCCGCCGCGGCCTGCGCCGCCTGCTCCGCGCCCGCGCTCCACCCGGCCTTTTCCTCTGCCGTGGTGTGAATGTCCGTGTCCTCCGTGTGGTCAATCAGACCGGAAATTGCGGTGTCGTAGTTCCCCATTGTGGTTGGGTTCACGTGAATATCACTGTTGTTGACGTGGGAATTTAGGTCGGTAACATCCGCTTTCTTGTCAAACTTCGTTTTGTGGGCCGCGGCGGAAGCATTGTGGGTTTCAATGTCCTTCTTTGTGGCCGTAACCACGTTCGGGTCGATGACAAAAGAGATCGCGCCCGTGTTGGAAACCTCGATGTGCATAGTCAGTTCGATTTCCCCGGCGGCTCCGCTGGTGATGATGACTTTTTCCGTGTCCGGCGTGTTGCATACGGCGATCATGTGCGGCCCCTCCGCGTCATCGTCGAACACGCCCATTTCCCGAATAGTCCACCCGCCCACGTCGGAGGGGACCACGGCCACAATGTCAATCATATTCGGGGATTGTTCGTTGACCTCAACGCGGGTCACGTCCCCGCGCCATTTTTCCCCTTTTAGCGCGGTCATGGTGGAATCCGGCTTGTAATAGCTTCCGCCGCCGTCACCGACGGCCAGCTTTACAATATTAACCTTCTGGCCCTCCATGACGGCTTGTGTGATAAGCTGAACGCCTACGTCGGTCACAATGCTTCCGTATGTATTTTCGATTTCTGCCATTGTTACGCCTCCGTTCTATTTTGTGGGAAGATTTCAAGTTTCCCCGTCTGCTGAATGTACCCGGCGCACTGTACGCGCCATTCGGTGTTCATTTTCCGGTAGACGTGCGGGTAAATATCCACGCGCACCCCGAACGTGTGGGCGGCTCCGGCCTGCACGCGGGCTTCTTCCTCGATGTCCTCCGCAAGATACGGGAACACTTCAAGCCGCACGCCCACGGAATGCACCGCCGCGGCGAAAACGGTTGCCCGCTTCTCGATCTGGTAGCTGATCGCCTCCAAATGGGACCGGAGGTTTTTATAAAAGCGCACCCGCTCCAAAACCGCCGCCTGCCGGTCCGCCGAAACGCCCGAATCTGTCGCGCCTATGATGACTTTGAACATATACGGCTTCCCGCCGTACTCGAACCATTCCTTGACCTTCGTTCCGGGGTACACGGCCCCCAGCGCGGTTTCGACGGCGTATTTTGTCCCCAACTTCCGGTGAATTTTCACGCTGTCTTTGATGGTCTGCCGCTTCACTTCCAGCGGATAGGAATAATCGTACCAATCCACGTGAAGGTCATAGGCCAGAATATCAAGAATCGGTTCTTCCAGTTCGTCAATCCGGGCGTAAATGATATTTTTCCTGATCTGCTGTGCCGTCGCCTGCAACTGCTCCGCGATCACCGTTGCAATGGCAAGCATATTCGGGTCGTTTTTCAGGACAGGGGGGATGGCGCGGGTAAAGTCCACCGAATACAGGTCATTGTCATTCACTCTCCGCACCCCCGTTCACAATCGAGGTTTCCCCGATCTGCGCAACGGCGTTGTCTGCAACGGTGGTAAAGGCCGGGGACCGCACTTCAACGCGCTTCACCCCGGCTTCCATCAGCAGTTGAATCAAATAGGACGGGTTCACGTCCCGCCCCATGCGTTCGGCCTGCCACGTTTTGAACTTCTGCACCGCCGCGGCTACGTTCTCCGAAATCACTTCATCGGACAGCGCGCCGCCCTCTTGCGTGTAGTAGGTCACGTCGATGTCATATTCCACCGTTTCCGGCGCTTGAACGGTTACATAGTCGGTCAATGGCCGCACATTGTCGGCGCTCAAAATGCCCGCTACGGTGTCCAGCATTTCTTTTTCCGGTAATGCGCCGCCCACCAGCAGAACCCGCACGTCTACTTTCCCCGGCTCCGGGGAAGTCGCTTTCACGTCTGCAATCAGGGCCGACGCGGATTTTGCGTAGTATTCATAGCCGCCCAGCGGTCCCGCGGTGGAAAATGTTTCGACGCTCTCCCGCATACGCTCATAGAACGCCGCGTCGTTCTCTTCGTCGGCTCCTCCCTCGCTCTCTGTGGTGTTTGCCACGCTTTGAAAGTAGGGGAAAACGTCAATGGGTTGTTTGATCTGCCCCGGAATGAACCCGTTTCCAATTTCTCCGGCCTGTGCGCACTCCGCTTCCACGTCGCCGGACAGCTTGCCCGCTGGAATCGTCAGGTCCTCCGTCGTGGCAAACACAATTTCCCCGTCCGGTGTGGCGCGGGTTCCCGCCGGAATGGTCGTCGGCCCGTCCAGTGCGATTGACAGGGTATAGCGCAAAGTCGTTCGCGCCTTTTCCGGCTCCAATCGGTAAGTGTCCTTGAACAGTTCCGCAAGGGAATCCAGATATTCGCCCTCTGCATACCGCGGCACGTTCTGTTTGGCCGAAAAGTCAATATTGACCCGCTCTTGAACGATAATATCGGCCACCCACAAAATGAATAGGCGCGCCGGGTCCGCCGGGTACAGCGTGCGGCCCGTGAACGTCTCATACCCTCGAATCAGGGCGTTTGCAATGGTTTCCGTGTCCGTCTCCACAAAGGAAATGTCCGGGTAACTCCTATTCGTCGGCAATGATATTCACCTCCACAACTGGAATCATTGACCCCGGCGTGTCCCCCAGTTCAAAGGTCACGTTTTCAACCTCCGCCCGCGGCTCAAACGCGCTGATTGCCTCCATGACCTCCGAAATTAGGATAGATTGTGCCGCCGGAATCGGCTTGTCAATAAAGCGTTGCGACAGCCCCATCCCCCTTTCCAGAGGGACGGAGAATTTCGGCGTTGATATGATGACCGCCACGTTCTGCAAAATCTCTTCAAGCGTGCTTTCCGGCGCAAGGTTGACCGCTTCAAGGGCGAACGCTTTTACTGTATAGGCCATGTTCCGCCCCTCCTATCTGCTGGAATATGATTGCATGGTGACATTGACCGACGCGACAAGCAGGTTTCCCCACCTGTCATACCGCTTCAAGGAATTTGAAAGTTTCGTGATAACCCACTTGTTCGTCCCGTAGGCTTTCGGCCCGATAATCAAGTAATGGGCTTCGCCCCTTCGCATGGTTTGAAGCAGGTTCGCAACCTCTGAAATCGGGTTCACGCCCAAAAAGGCGGAAAAGAACATGGTAAAGGTCATACTTTCCACGCCCTGCCCGGTAAACTCCAAAAGTGGCTCCTTCAGGTGTCTTTCATGTGTGGCATACTTCACCGAACTTTCCCATTTCAGGTCGTCAAATGTTTTGATCGAGGACCGGGAAACGTAAAAGGTAAAGTCTCCCCAGTTTCCAATCGTCGCCATAGATTAAATACCCCCGATCACGAACCCGTCGCCGTCATCCGTCGGAAGGTAGATACAAAGCACATAATCGCCCGGAGACGGTAGCCACGGTTTGATTATGACGGCGTGACTGTGGGAGGCAAAGGCCGCGTCTCCGCCCCCGCCGCTTTCTTCTTCCGTCCTCTGCGGGGCGTTTTTGGCCGGAATGAAGGGTGGGTTTTTCAGCACCTTCAAATTCCCGGAGACAATCGGCTCTTGCCCCTTGTCCCGAAATGTGACGCGTGCGGTTCGCTCCGCCTCATTGACGGAGGAAACCCAACCCGTCCGCACAATATTTTTCAAAACTGATAATTCGCTCATTAGTAGCCCTCCAAAACCCGCCGCAAGGTCACGTCGGTTTTGTATCCGCTCCGCGAAATGCTGTGCGTTGCCGTTTCGATGATGTATTTCCCATCGAACGCGCCGTACCCCGCAACCTGCACCGTAACCCCAGCTACAAGGCGCAAGTCCCCGGCCAGTTTGAACGACGCTTTGAATTCACCCTTGTTCTTCTGCCGCAACCGCTTCATTGCCAGTTGCCGGGCCTCTTCGCGGGTGGAAACCTTTTCGTTGACTTCAAGGACCTGTCCGCTTTCGTCCGCGTCCCGCGGGGTGTAGGTATATTCAATCGTCGTTCCGGTGTTCGGGTCCGTATAGGACACGTGGCATTTGCTGTAAGACGCGTCATGCAAGCTGGTTGAAAATGACCAGTTTCCCACGTCCGCGCCCCCGCGTTGGATGGTCCGCACCGCGTCTTTCTGCTCATACGCCGCCGCGTCAAACAGGACGATGATTTTTGCCGTGACTTTCAGGGAGATTCCAGCCGCTTTGCAAAGCCGCTGTAAAAAGGTGATGTCGGATTCCTGCATTTGCTCTTTCCGCTGATAAAATGGGTCGGACGCAGATTCAAACATACAGGTAAACCCGTTCGCCCCCGCAATCTCCTTTGCAATGCCGGAAAGCGTGTATTTCTCCCACGCTTTCGTCTTTTTCTGTGTCCGAATGGTGGAGGCGTAGGGGATAGACCCGGCCTTGATGGTCGCTTTCGCGGGCGGTCCGCTCCCGTCCACTGTGTCCACGGCGAACACGCCGCAGTCAAGAACCCGGTCTTTCCCGTCCGATTCCCAATTCTTTTGCACAATCACGGCGGAGATTTCCGCCCCCTTTGACGCGGAGGGCGTATTCAGCCAGCTTCCCAGCCATACGCCCTCCTTGTCGTCAAGGGATAGTTGCAGGTCGTCCGTCTTGTCCTCTTCGTTGTCCGTGTAGGTCAGCGAAAGAAGATGCTTGTTGATGTCCGCCGAAATATCCACCCCCGAAAAGGTCAGGCGGATAACCGCTCTTCTCGCGTTCATGCCGTCCCCCTTTTCCACGGCGGCAACCCCGCCGCAACCTGTGATTCAGGCTCCGGGATGGTCAGCACGATTCCCGCGGGGAACACGAAAAGGCGGCGGTATTCCGGGTTCAGCTTCATAATCCTGTCCGTGTACGCTTCGTCGCCCAGCGTTTTATAGGCGATTGCGTCCCACATGTCCCCGGCTATGGTGGTGTATTTAGTCATAGTTCCGCCGCCTTTCGTCGTCCTCCTGTTGCCGCTTCCGCTCTTCGATTTCGTCCAGCAGTTCTTCGTCGTGCCTGCGTAGCAGTTCTTCGATGTCCTCCGCCTGCGCCTCGCTCCCAACATGGAAAACGGGCGCGCTGTGAATGACGATCGACGCTTGCCGCGCGCCGGACGCGATAGACGGTGCCGACACGCTGGGGGCCTCCGCGCCTGCATAAGCCAGTTGCAGGGCCGGAACGCCAACCCCCGCCCGAATGGTGTTGACGGTGTTTGCGAGATTGCGGAAGATCGCCCCGGTTTCCGCCGCATTGAAAACGGTCCGGTTCCTTGCATTCGTGACAAGTTCCGCGCCCGCTTCACCCGCTATGAACGTGTCAGGCGTGTTTTTCGTGCCTTTTGCAAAAGTCGGAATCAACGGAATGTTGATGCCCTTTCCGCCGATGCCGGGGACCCAATCAGGAATTTTCAGTTTGTTCAGCCCGGAAATCACGCCGTTGATCAGGCCGATAATTCCGTTCAGAACGCCGCTTGCAATGCTTTTCAGGGAATTCCAAACGCCGCTGAATATCCCTTTCACGCCCTCCCACACGCGGGACCAATCCCCCGTGAAGATGCCCGCGAACACGTCCACAATGCCTTTAATCGCCGTCAGCGCGCCGGACACAACCCCTTGAATGGTCGTCAGCGCAACGCTGATAATATTTTGAATCGTCGGCATAAGAAACTGAATCACGGACATAATGGCCGTTGCGATCGTCGAAACGACGGTTGCCAGCCCTTGCAGGATGGAAGCGATTGTCGGCGCCCAATCCGCGAACGCCTGCGCGATCTGCGGAAGCACCGTTTGAACGATGAATGTAAAAATCTGTTCCACAATCGGGCGGACGTAGGTATTCACGAACTCGATAAAGCCGGAAAGTATATTCCACACAGTTTGCAAAACCGTGATCGCACCGTCGATAACGCCCGTCGCTTCCTCTCCGAACAGGTTGATCAGGAAGTCCCGCGCTCCGCCCAAGTTCCCGTCTGTGAAGATGCTCTGGATTGTGCTTCCGATATTCGAGATTGCGGACACGATTTTGTCGAACACTTCAACACCCGCGTCCCCGAACACGTTTCGGATAACCTCTCGCACCTTGTCCAGATTGTCCCGCAGGATTTGCACCGCCGAAATAATCAGGGTGATCACACCCACGACGGGAAGCACTTTCCCAAGAATGCCGCTGAACGGCCCCAAGATTGCGCCGCCCAGCTTTTGAAGCGGGCCGAACAGGGTTGACAGCTTCCCGAACCCCTTTGCAACCACGCTTCCAATCTTTCCAAGCGGACCCGCCGCAACTGCGGCCCCGGCCCGCCCCAATATTCCGGTAATGGTTCCCGCTACTCCGGTAAACGCCCGCGTAGCAACGCCGCCCACGCCGGAAAATATGCGGGTAAACACGCCGCCCACGGCTCCGCCGATACCGGAAAACAGGTTTCCGATTTTCGTTCCGGCGAACATCTGCCCGAACGCGCGGCCTACGCCGCCCGCCGCGCTTCCGATTCCGCCGAAATACCCGGTCACGCTTCTTGCAATGCCTTTGACCTTGCTTGCAAAGCCCACGGCTTCCACGCCCGCAAGGGCGAATTTGCCTTTGAACAGGGCCATGACCTTTTGAATGGTCAGTACCCCGCCTTTCAGGTCAAGAAATGCCAGCTTTGCCACCAGCCCCGCCGCCTTGAACGCCAGAAGTCCGGTGACAACCTTTGTGATCGTCCGTACCAACTCCGGGTTTGCATTGATAAACTCGGTCAGTTTGGAGATCAGCTCCGCGGCCTTTTCCGCGCCCTCGGTAAACGTCGGTAACAGCGCGTCGCCCAGCGCAATTTGTAGACCCTCAACTGCGGATTGCAACAGCGTTACTTTTCCTTGAAAGTTGTCCAGTTTGATTTGCGCCATTCGCTCCGCCGCGCCTGCGGAATTGTTGACCGAATCGGACAATTTTTGAAAATCTGCCTCGCTTGCATTGACGATCGCCAGCATACCCGCAAAGGATTCCTTGCCGAAAATGGCCGTTGCCGCCGCCACCTGCTCCGTTTCAGACAACCCGCCCAGACTGCTTCGCAGATTGTCCACCACTTCGCGGAATGACTTCATGCTTCCGTCTGCATTCGTCAGGCTGATTCCGTACTTGTCCATGTACTCTTTCATCTGCTTTGTCGGCTTTGCCATGTTCGCAAGGGCGGTTTTCAGCGAGGTTCCGGCCACTTCCGACTTTATGGACGCATTCGCCATCAGGCCGATTGCAAGGGAAACGTCCTCAACGGAATATCCCAGCGCGCCCGCGACGGGGGCCACTTTTTGGAAAGTCGCGCCCATCATTGCCACGTTGGTATTTGAATTGCTCGACGCTTGCGCCAGCACGTCCGCAAAGCGGCCCGCCTGATCTGCCGTCATGTTAAACGCGGTCAGCGCGTCCGTCACAATGTCAGAAACCTGCCCCAAGTCCTCGCCGGATGCCGCCGCAAGGTTCATAATGCCCGGCAAGCCGCCCAACATCTGGTCTGTTTTCCATCCGGCCATTGCCATGTATTCGAGGGCTTTTCCCGCTTCAACGGCGGTAAACTGCGTCGTCGCGCCCATTCTCTTTGCTTCATCCGACAAACGCTTCATTTCATCCGCGGTCGCGCCGGAAATGGCTTCTACGGTGGACATCTGCGCTTCAAACTCCGCGGCCTTTCTCACTGGCCCGGCGTAAATTGCCGTTCCAAGTGCCGCAAGGGTTCCGACGGTCCCCGCAAGTTGCGTTTTGGTCTTTGAAATCGCCGCGTTGTTCTGTTCCAACGCGGCGTTTACTTTTGCCAATTCCTCTTGACTTTTTTTGACCCGCTCGTAACTTTTGGATAATCGTTCGTTTTCCTCGGTCAGACGGGAGGTGTTCACCCCTGCGTCGGACAGTTCTCCGCCCAATTCGTTCAGCCGCGCTTCCTGTTGCTCGATTCTCGATGTGGTCGCCGCGATCTGCCGTTCGTTCTGCGCCATCTTTGCCCGCAGTTCTTCCGTTGGCTCTCCGGTTTCGCTGATTTCCCGTTGCAGTCGTTCATGCTCTGCGGTCAGCCGTTCCAGCTTTTGACGGTTCGATTCAAGGGCGGCTTCCTGCTTTTTGTAAGCGTCGATCTTTCCGGTGATAGAATTTAGCTTTTGCAGGCTGTTTTGCATTTGCCGCGTGGTATTCAGCGCGCTACTGAATGCCGCATTGAAGTTTCCGCCCAATGCGGCGGTCAGTTTGAAGAGAAGTTCATATTCCTTTCTTCCTGCCAAATTCTTCACCTCGCTTTCTGGTTCTTCTGCTCTGCTGTGGCGGCGTTGATGTCCTCAATCCATGCCGTGATCTCCGTCACGGTCATGTCAAGCCAGAATGGAACGGGCGTAAAGGTTGCCTGTGCCAGTTTGAAGCATTCCCGCCGCCACCAGCGGGCCGGGCTTCTTAAAAGCCCGTGTCGATTAAAAAACTTCTGGCCGCGTTGGTGATCTTGTTGAAATCTTTCAGGGGCATTGCTTCCAGCACGTCGCTTCCGATGCCCGCGGCCTTTGCCGCCATCTTCCCTTGAAAACTCCGGGAAATTTCCGGTGCAAGGGCGTATTCGTTGTTCATCTGCATTTCGTCCTCAATCGCCACCATGTCGCGGCCCGTCATGCGCTCAAAATTGAACGTCAGTTCGGTATAGGTCTTTCCGGCATACTCAAACGGCCTCTTGAACACGTGCGTATAAACGCCCGTGTCGGCCTGTACGGGCTTTTTCTGCTCCGCCGGGGTAGTTTCATTGCTCACGGCTTCCGGCGCGCCTGCGGCCTGCTCCGCCCCCTCTGCGGGGGTGTTTTTCAGGTTTTCACTCATGTTCGATTCCTCCGGTTCTTTATTTCAAATTTCAAATGCAGAGAAGGGCATAAGAAAGCCCAGCGGGGAGAACCCCGCCGGGCTTATGCCTTGCCGAGTGCTTTTCGCACGTCGGCCAGATAGTCGGTCCCGTTGACGTAGTAAATGAAATTGATAATGTCAATTTCAAGAACCTTTTTCCCGTCGATGTAGGTTGCGAAATAGGTTGCCGCATATTCCCCGGACGCTTCCGCGGACGCGGCGGGGGCCAGCTTGCCGGGGGCAAACTTCGTCGGCGTGACCATAAGCACGTGCTTAACGGCCTGCTGGACGAATTTTCCGGCGGTGTTGTCCCAATACTGCTCTGCGGCGCGCAAATCAAGCTGGTGATTGCGCGGCTCCGCCAGCTTTACCGCGTCCGCCGTGACGGACCGGAAATTCAGGGTCAGCGTCATTGCCTCGATGTGGCCGACGAAAGCGCCGTTGAACGCGCCAGAAATGCCCGCGCCCTTGACCTCTTCCGTGATCTGCGTAATTTCAGGAAGCGTGACTTCCGCCATCCCGTAAAACTCCGTTGCGTCCTCATACACGGCAAAGTTGGTTGTGCCGTTGTCAACTTTCATTTCCTGTTACCTCCTTACGCCGCCAGCGCAGACGAAACGTATTCCGCGTCGTACTCCAACACGAATTCGCATTCCTTCATCGGGCTGGGCGGGGTCAGATAGATGTGGAAAACAGCCTTTCCCGCCATAAGCGCGGTTTGGCTGTTTTCCTCTTCCAGAAACTCCACGCGCCCGCCCAGCAGTTTTTCCTCATTGACAAGGCCGTTCAGCCAGATATTGACCGAATCAACAATGCTGTCAATCAGGCGGCGGGTCATTTTCTTGTCGATCTTGTTCCAGTAGGAAAGGACCAGCGAATTAGCAACCCAACCGAACATCCGGGAGACGGAAATAAAATAGTTCTTTACGTCCGTGTCCGCCGGATAGCAGGCAGTTTCATTGCCCCACAGCACATACCCGCCAATGAAGTTCAGCGCGGTTACAATGCCGTTGCTGTTCAGGTAGTTTGCTTGATTCAGGTCCAGCAGAACGGTTGTTCCGTCCGCGAGGCACGCCCGGTCGATCTGCAAGGTTTTGTTGGACGGGCTTTCCGCCGGGCAACCTCCGTTGTCCGAATCGGTCGCCGCCATCAGGCCCGCGGCGTGGACCGACGCGTGGAAGATGTAGTCGCCAAGCCCGAACATCGGCCAGCACAGAATTTCCGCCTTGTCGTTCATGTTCTGCTCTTTCTTCCACTCCGTAGCGTCCGAATAGTACGTGACCTCCGTAGTGTCAACGTCAATCAGGGCCTTTGCGCCCGTAAACACGGTGTTGATCGCCTCCGCCTTCGCCTTCATAATTGCGGCAACAGTGGATTTGTGGGACCAGCCCGGCGCAAGAATCAGGTCGCACACGATTCCGTATTTCGGGAAAACCTTGTCAATCAGTTCAAGGCCGGAATACTTCTTCGTGTTCGCGTCAAACCCGCCGATGATATCTTTTTCAGTAACCTTCGAGGGGTCCACTTCGTCGAACGTGATCGTCAGTTCTCCCGTCTCTGCCGGAATGCTCCCGCCGTCCAGCACCTCAAGAATCAGGTTTTCGCCCTCGTAGAACAGGTCGAAATCCTCTCCCACGGTGTAAGAAGTGACCTGCACCGTGTCTTTCAGGGCTTCCAGAGGAAGCAGAACCTTTCCGTCGGTCAGTTGGTACTGCTGTTCCGAAACGGTCTTTTTATGCTTCTCCGGGTCCAGAACGTTCACGAAAACCACCGGGGACACGCCGTACAGCTTGAATTGTGCGTAGATCGCTTCGCAAATCGGGTATTTCTCCCAATCGTCGCTGTAACCGAACGCGGCCACGGCCTCCGCGTAACTCTGGCACATGATCGGGTCGTTCACGGCTCCGCCCACGGTATGCGCGGGGGCCGCGCCTACAACAAAGGCAAGGCCGGAATCCGCCGTTACAGGGGTAGAAACGGACGTGTCAACCTGCCGCGTCGATACGCCATGAAAATACTCTGCCATTGGTTAAACCTCCCTGTTTCCGCGCATTGTAGAAACAATGTCGCTGTAATACTTGTGTGCGAGATTGCCGGGCGTTTTCACCTTCACGGAAAACGCGGCGTACTTCTTCACGGGGACAATCAGCTTTTCCACAAGGGGGTAATCCTTCACCACGTCCGCCAGATAGGAAATCACGTCCGAAAACCGCCCGTTGAACACGGCGTTTTCCCGCAATCTGCCTTTCGGAAGGGTCGGTCCGGCGTAAATGAACAGGTCGTACCCCTCCGGCTCCTTCTGCGCGCTCTCTGCGCCGTTTTCAGCGCCGGGGGTATCTTCACCCGCTCCGGCGTTCTCCGCGCCGTCCTGTGCGCTCTCTGCGCCATCCGCGGCGGCTTCCGGCCCGTTCCCGCCCGTTCCATCTGCGGGCGGCTCTGTGCCTGCTCCGGCGGCTTCTGCGGCGTTGTGGGCTTCCAGCGCGTCGAGAATCGCCGTTTTTGTCATGCTGTCGTCAGCCGTCACGCCGTTTTCTGCGGCGATTTTCAGCAATTCGGCCTTTGTCATACTGGCCTTGAATTCTACTGCCATAGCTTTTGAACCTCACTTTCAACAATGGGAATGTCCCAAATTGTCATCATTTCCCCCAAGTAATAAGGGGCTGTGCTGTCCGGGTAAACGATCATTTCAAGCGGAAGTTTCAGCATATACCGTTCTGCAATTACGTTGTCTTTCAGAAGGGCAATCCGAATCCGGTTCAACAGATTCAGGACGCACGTTGCGCCCTCGCTTCCATCCTCCGAATACGTGGCCGCTACAATGCGCACCATACATTCACATTCCGCCTGCTGTCCCGGCTCTTGCGTGTCCGTGCTTTTGATGTACTGCAACAGCAGGTATGGAATTTGCTGTGTCTCTGCCGTCTTGTTTGGCAGGCGCATTTTGTAAACCTCCGCGGCCCGTTCCTTCTGCTCACCGCTCTTTCGGTCAACCCGGACAGGCAAAAGAATGTCCTTTGTCTCCCGCTTTACGAATGCTTCCAGCGCGTCCAAAAGGTCTAAAGGTGTCATTGCTTACCCTCCGTAGCCGTTCAGAATTCGGGTGATTTCGTGTTCAAGCCGCTTGTTTACAACTTCCTGCGCCTTTTCCTCCACCTGCTCCACAACGACGCTGTTTCCCGCCATCTGCGCGGCGGACGGTCCCATGAATTCGGTGATAGGCAGGCGGCTTGTCCCGTCCCTCTCAAACATTCCCGTGTGTCCGCTCTTCATTTTTGCAATGAAAGCGTGTGCAAACGGGGTCCGTCCGCTCTCATTCAGCACCGCCGCCGAAACGGTCGCGCGCTGAACGGGCAGGGTGGGGGACACGTTGAAACGGTAAAGCGGGATTTTGTACCCTGCGAACGAAACCGTCCCCACAACTCCGCCGTCGGTCTGCTGGGTCCGAACCTTGATTGTGCTTTCCGCCCGGACGTTCTGCCGGGAAATCGCATAGACGCTCGTTATTCCTTTCAGGGCTTCCGTCCGAACGGTGCTGTTCGCCCTGCGGATAACATTTGAAATTGCTTTTTCCGCGCCTTTCGGCACGCTGGAAAGAATCAGGTTCACCCGCTCGATCTGTTCCGCGGTTATTTGAATCATTCGGTCAACATCTCCAAATAAAGCACGACTTCCCCGGCCTCCGGGTGAACCTTTGTGATCTGGTAAATATGGTCCCCGATCTCCATATTCACCCCTTTTCGAGGAATTCGTTTCAGCAGGGAAAGAGGGGCGTAAACCACAAGATCGACAAGAACCAAGCCGTCTACGTGGTCCGTAGACGGCTTTTTCCGGTCTTGCGCGCCCCCGTCGTCAATGATGATAGGCCCCTTGTAGCGGATTCCGTCAATCCAGAACTCCACAACGTCGGCGTGTTCCCGGCTGTTGTGGAATACTGCCGTCAAGTCCCGCTCCACCTGATCTTTGAAGTTCATTACAGCACCTGCGCCACGTACCAGCTATTGACCTCATGGGGGACGGTAAGCGGCTTGCTGTTGATTTGCAGGAAGCGTCGGTCGGGGCGGCGCTCAACCCATGTCTGCGGCACCTTGTCGCCCTCCACGGTGACAAAGGCTTTGCCCTCTTCGGGAATCATGGTGATTGCGCCGTAGTAAATGGAGTAGTCCGCCTCTGTGGACATAAGGGCCAGCGTCTTTTCCGGGACAAGGGGCTTGTTCTCCGGGGCCTCCGGCTCCGTCCAGTCGTCCAAATACCATTCGTTGTACTGGTAGATGTCCAAGCCCAGCTTGTGAATTGTGCCGACGTAGGTTACGCCGTTGGGAAGCAGGCGGGGCCGGATAACCGCGAGATCATAGGCTTTTACGTCCAAAACCTCTTTGACCTTCGCATGGTTGACAAACGCCGTTGCAACGTCCTTCGCCATAATGCAGATATTGCAGTTCACGAAACCTTCCCGCTGTACGATTTCGTGCCAGCGTTCAATATCGGCCAGCGGGTCGCTCTGCGCGTTGTCCCACTTCTTTTCCGCCGTGACGATGGTTTCTTTGTTGGTGAAACTAAAGTCGATCACTTCGTTCACGCCCTCACCGACAATGGGAATCTGCCCGGTAAAGATCGCGGTTGCCGCCATCCACTCTTCCCGGCGCACGATCATTTCGTTCAGTTCCCGCAAATCCTCCGCCAGCTTCTCCACGGCGCGTTCTGCGGGCTTTCTCCCGCTGTACGGGTCCTCGCCCGCGGCCCGCTCTAACAGGTCGTCAACGGTGGTAATCTTGTTCGGGGCCAGCAGAACGGGAGTGTAGGTCTTTGTCTGATAGCCCGTGTTCAGAATGGTTTTTCCGCCCACCTTCGGGTGGACAAAGGGCGCGAGGGCGCGGGACCCCTTCTTGAAGTCCACGTCAACGCTCTTCGTGTTGAACGTCTGCCGGTTCTTGAAAAAGGTGTCGCGGAAAAACGTATGCACCGGGGGCATACGCCGGACCAGCTTCCCCAGCGTGCGGGGGGTGTAGATTGTTGTCTCGATAGCCATTGCGTTTCCTCTCCTTTACTTCAAAAAGATTCCGATATTGCGGAACGCCGTTGTCAGGGTGTCCACGGTTACGCTGTCCGGGAGATTGATTGCGTCCGCGAAAAATTCGCCCGTCAGGTACACCACGACTTCTTCCCCGGCGGCGGCATCGTCGGCGGCGATACCGTAAATCCCCGCGGTGGTGTTCTCATACTCCGTCTTTGCCGGGGTCGTGCTTCCGCTGTCCGCCGCGGACGCTTCCACCTTGACGACGGGTTCAACCTTCCCGTCGGTCAGCTTCACGGGGTCATATTTCTTGACGGTCTTTCCGCTGGCAACCTCTCGAACCGCAGTTGCAACGGGATAATCGCCCGCAAAGAAATTCACCGGGCTTGTCTGGTCGCTCTGAATCTGATACATGATTTCTTCCTCCTTACTTCGTTTCGGGGAACAGCTTGTCAATGGCCGCGTCTACGTCGTCCGCGCCATCGTCGCCGCCCATGCCCTCGCGCTGGCCTCCGGCTCCAACCTTGCCCGCGCCGCTCTTCACCGCGTCGTCGTCGCGGTCCTGAATGTACTTGCCGCCCTGCTTCTTCTGCTCCGCGACAATCGCCTTTGCCACGTCGCCCGCAGAAATGGGGTTCTTGAACTTCGCGTCGTTCACGATGGTTTCAAACCCCGCAAGGGCCACGTCCTCGATGTCCTGAATGCGCTTGCGCTCCGCGTCCACCGCCGCGTCCTCGATCTGCTTTGTCAGGTCCGGGAACGCCGCTTTCAGCCCATCCACGGTCTTGATGTCCTTGATTCCGTCCATACTTTCTTCGCTCCTTTTTGGTGTGTTTTGGGTGATGGTATTTGAAAAACCGCCGGGCGTGCGGGCCGTCAGGCGGTTTAACAACGATATGGTCATGTTTGGGTAGCGGTTCAGGTCCAGTGAAACGCTGTTCACGACAATCTTTGCCCCGTTTTCAACGGTGGTTTCCGCGTCCTCGAACATCAGCTTGTCGCAGAACCCGGCTTCGACGGCCTGTTTTCCGTCATACCACGTTTCCGCCGCCATGATAGAGGCGATTTCGTCGGCGGGCTTCCCGGTTTTCAGGGCATACCCGTTCACGATAGACTGCTTGATGACCTTGATTTCGTCGGTCAGCTTCACAAGGTCGGCTTCGTTGAAATAGCCCAAAAGCCCCATTGACGGGTCATGCACCATGAAAACGCCGTTCCCCGGAATCTCGATCACGTCGCCTGCCATAGCGACGATAGTTGCCGCAGACGCGGCCCACCCGTCGATTTTTACGGTGATCTTCGCCGCGTTGTCTTTCAGGCGGGTATAAATGGCATTTGCGGCGAACACGTCGCCGCCGCCGCTGTTGATTCTTACGACGATTTCCGGAACGGCTCCCAGCGCGTCCAATTCCTCCGTAAACTGCCGGGGCGTTACTTCATCCCCCCACCACGTTTCAGAGGCAATGTCGCCGTATAGAATCAGTTCCGGGGCGGCGTTTTCCTCCGCCGCGGCCCGGAACGTCCAGAAGTGTTTATTTTTCGGCTGGGCCTGCGGCCTGCTGTCCTGTTTCTGTCCCACTTTCTTTTACCTCCCGTAGCATTTTTTCTTCCCGCTTTAGCTGTGCGGCATTCCGGTAGAAGTCAGAACCGTTCATTTCCATTGCCTCGCGGTCGCGGGTGGAGAAGCCGTTTTGAACCCGCTTTTCCGCCGCGGTGACTTCCTGCACCGGGTTCAAAAGCCCTTGCGCTGGCCCGTTCCATTCCGCGCCCGTGTACGCCTTGCGAATCATCGGGTCAGAAAAAAAGCCGGGCGCTGGGATTCTTCCCTTTGCCACAGCTTCCGCGAACCACTCTTCATAAATCGGCTGGCAAAAGTCGTTTGCAAGCCATGTCCGGTACATTCTGAACATTTTCCACGCCTCCAACAGCGCCCCGCGGGACGCGCTGTACGACGCGTTGAAGTTCTTTACCAGAAGTTCATAGGGGATTTCAAGGGCCGCGCCGATTTGTCGGCAAATGGAAACCACGAACCCGTCAAAGGCCGTGTTCGGTCTGCCGGGGTTCATGTCGTGGGCCTTTTCCCCTTCGTTCAAATCCACGATAGCGCCGGGCGCAAGTTCAATCGTGCTGTCGTCGCCCGCGTCCACCTGCGCTTCCTCCGGTATGATTTCACCAAATCCGCCGTCGCTGGACGTGGATTCCTTTTCGATGAATACCGTGAACATACCGGAAACCACAGCGGCCACAAGTTCCGCGTCCGTGTAGCGGCCTAATTGTTTCAGCGCCTCGATCACCGGGGCAAGGAACGGCACGCCGCGGCGCTGGCCGATTCGCTCCCGGTTCATAATGTGAAGTACGTTCCGCCGCCCGGTCTTTTCTCCCCACGCTTCAACCCGCGTCCATCCGGTTTCCGTGAATTCGTAGGAAAGAGGGTGGTGCTTGCTGATATGGTATGCGACGACTTCGCCCGCGTCGTTGGTTTCCACGCCGCCGATAATATGCGGGTCAACTATCCCGTTCGGGTTACTCAACCTGTCCGCTTCAATCAGGCAGATTCGGAGGTCGTAGGGGCAATTCGCCCGCTTTGTGACTGGCAACGTTGCGATCACGTCGCCGCTCATTAGCCAATTCAGAAACGCCAGTTGTTGCAGTTCATAGAAGTTGTCCAGCCGTTCGAGGTCGCACGCCGTAGAATCCGCCCACAAGGAAAATTCCCGCTCGATCTTTCGTTCAAGGTCCCGCGCGTCCTCTTCCTCGATTCCCAAAACCTCATAATCAAGTTGACTTTTCAGGCGGAGGCCGGACCCGACAACGTTTGTCCGGCACGTTTTCAGCGCGCCCGTTGCCAGCGGAACGCCCATATAGAGATCGCGGCAACGTTGCCGGAGGACGGAAAGGTTGTCTTGTATGTCCTCTTTCGCGGACCCGCCGCCGTACAGCCATCCTAAAAGCGATTTTTTGGTTTGCGACGCTCCGTAATTGCTGTACCCGCTGTCCAGTATTTCCAGCTTCCGCCGGGCCGCGGCACGCTTTACCGCTCTTTGCGGTGACACCGCGGCAATCGCCCGGTCAAACAGGTTCATTTTGCTTCACGCCTCCTTCTCACAGGTCCCGCGGCACCGCCCGAACAACGCGGTTCCGCCCGCCGTGGCGCTCGATAGTTTCCAGCCGGGCAACTTCATTGTTCCAAAATTCGATTTGCTGTCTGATCTCTCCAAGGTTCGCTTTTGTCAGGCTCCGCGAACCGATGGTGTAACTCTGGTGTGTCGTGACCTCCAATTCCGCTTCCAGCCAAGCGGACAGGTGCTTTCGCGCAATTTCAAGACTGATTCCAGCCATTTATAAAATCCCTCCCGTGGACCGTCTGCCGCGCCGCTTCTGCGGCACCGGGGCGGCTTCCCGCTCCGGCTTCTTCAATACCGGGTTTGCGATCTCCAGCGCAACGGTCGCATAATTCCGAATGTCAAGCGGCTCATTCCGCTTGTAGCCCCCGTCTTTCAGGGTCCAGACATATTGTGCCTTGCCTTTCTTGTAGGTGATGACCATTTTTTCAGCGGTCAGGCCGCGGAAATACTCTTGCGTGTACCCCCGGTCCTTTTCCCGCGGGAAATGACAATAATTCGGCCCCTCTTCCTGCACCGCTAACCGCTGATACAATAGCGCCTTGCCAGTATCAACGCCCACGGTGAAAAGGGGGGCTTTGATATTATTTGCCGTTGACGGCCTGTTGAAATACGGCACTTCCGCGCCGCCCTTGCCCTTGATTGCGAACACGCGCCGGGCGGTCCGCTCTTTGCAGAATCGGTAAACCTGCGTCGTGAAGTGTCCGCCGGAATCCACGCAGGCGCAAATGATTTTCAGCCGCCGCCCGTCCGCCGTCGTGAACGTCTGTGAAAGAAAACGGTCCAGTTCGTCCCATACGGGTTTCAGCTTCAAATCTCCGTAGATCGCTTGATACTTGATACCCCAGCTTTCTTTATCAACGCCCCAGCCGACAACCTCCACTTCAAAGCGGTCGTCCTGAACGTCCACGCCCGCGGTCAGCACAAGCACTTCTTTCGGGACCTCGCAATTATAGCGTTCCCGTCGCTTGTAAAGGTCGTCCGTTTCGATCTGTTCGCCCTCTTCCTCCCACGTTTCGCCCATTTCGGTATTTGTCCACGCTTTCAGAAGTTCGATATTGCCTTTTTTCTTCTCTTCGTTCGCGGTCAGGAATTTTTCAACGATTTCCCGCCACTCCACAAAGAGGGAGGCAAGGGCGTTCAGGTGAAACCCCCGGACCTTCCTTTCCGGGTGGGCCGCAACAAATTTCCCCTTCCCGAATTGCTCCTTCCACTCCGTTTCGCTGGAAACCACGCCGCACGCCGGGCAAACGCACCCGATGTCGTCCAGCTTGTCTTTGTCAAATATGATATTCGCCCACAAAAGGGGGGTGTATGCCCCGCACGCCGGGCAAGGTACGTTCCATTCCTCTTGTGTGCTGTGTTCGTACTCAACCGCAATCCGCGACGTTTCCTTGATGGTCGGCGTACTGACGCAGACTTCCTTCTTGTTCCAGAAGGTCGCAAGCCGCTTCCCGGCCAGCAAGAGAGGGTCGCCCTCATTTCCAGCCGTGGCCGGGTAGCGGTCTATTTCGTCCGCAAGCAGAATCCGAATTGGGCGGGAGGCAAGGGAGGAAGGGGAATTTGCCCCAACCATTGTGACGTGTCCGCCGGGGAATATCTTTTGCAAGATGGTGTTTCCGCTGTTTCGGCTCTTGTCGTTCACCTTATCCCGTAGAACGGGCGTGTCCCGCAACATGGGCGTTAGACGGTCCTTGCTGAACGTCTCCGCCATTTGAATGGTCGGTTGCATGACCATAATGGGCGACGGGTCGTAGTGCATATAGTAGCCTATTGGGTTCAAAATCAGCGCGTCGGTTTTCCCGATCTGCGCCGCCGACATGATGACTACTTTTTGAACCCTCATATCGCAAACCGCGTCCATGATCTCGCGTTGGTATGGGGCTTTTGACGTGCGCCAGCGCCCCGGCTCCGCCGACGATTCAGAGGAAAGGCGGCGGTATTCGTCCGCCCATTGTGAAATTGTCATGTCCGGGGGAGGGGCCAGCACTGAAAAAATCCGGGTGAACAGGTCAACCGTCGCTTTTTTCATTGTCTGTCACCCTTTCCCCGAATGTTGATTTGAAGTCGGAAAGTTCCATCAAGGCTTCGTCTATATGCTCTTTCAGCAGGGCAAATATTTCTGCCTTGTCCGTCTTTTTGCAGAGGACCGGGGCCAGCTTTGAAGGAATCGCCATCAGCCGGGATTTGAAGTTCACCAGCATATCGGTCATAACAGCTTCGATGTCCTCCGCCGAATGCAGGGTTCTTTCCTTCAACTGCAATTCGTATTCCTCATTTTTCCGCTTCGCACGGACCAGCTTTGCCCGCTCCGTGTTGTAATCTATCGTTTCTTCGCTCTCCGGGTTCCGTTTTCGGAGGTAGTTTATATAGCGGTGGTTTGTTTCGATCAAGTCGTACAGGCCGGGGCGCGCCTCTGCGATCACCTTTTCGTCGCGCAACTGCCGCACACGCCGTTCGGACACGTCCAAAAACCGCGCAACCGCTTTCGCGTCGTAAAGTTTCACCTTTTTTCACCCCTCCCGCGCTTTTTTGACGCACCCCCTATAAAAAATCCGGGCCGGGCCGGAAGCGTTCAAAAAAAATTCGTGGCTAAAAAAACGCCGGGCCTCGCCGGACCCGCAGGCGGAAATTCCCGCCAGAAGGACCCGCGGTTTAGATTTCCAATTCGTCCGGCTCTTCCGCTTCGTCGTTGATCTCTCCCGTGTCAGGGTCGATGTCATAAGCCCCTGAAAGTTTCTGCTTTGCAAGATTATATTTCCGCTCTTCGAGGCGGACCCGGCGGCTCTCCATCTCATAGCCCTTGATTGAATCCAATAGTTTAATGATTCGCCCGTGTATCTTGTTTAGTTCGGCTTCCAGTTTCATAACACGGTCGAACACGCTTGCTTTTATGACGGTCTGCATTGTCACGTTGTAGCCCTCGCGTTCAAGTTCGCGTTCCTTGTCTCCCGTGGTGTCCTGCAAGGCGGCAATCTCACGTTGCAGGCGTTCCAGCTTCTTTTCCTGCTGTCTGGTCGGCTTCTTTCCCTCTGCCCCGTCCATATCCCAAAGCAGGGTATCTTCTTCCCGTTGCAGGGCTTCCAGCTTCTCCCGCTGTTGCTCTAACCGTGCCGTTCCTTTTGGGGTACGCATTTCAACAACACGGTCAATATACAGCGCGTCCGGGTCGCCCTTTTCAAGCTCCGTGATTTTATTTTGCAGGTCGGCTTCTTTTGCAATAAGCAACTGCAATTCTGCAAGCATATTTGTTTCAGTGTCCAGCGTGATTCCCTCGATGTACTCCCGCTGTTCAGGCGGGAGATCGCAAAGCCGAACCGTCGAATATGCCCCGTGCGTTTCTGCATTCTTGTTCCCGATAGGCGCGCCAGCGCCCACGGCATTCTTGTTCCCCGGCTGGCCCCCTCGCTTCCTTTTCGGCTTCTGCGCTTCAAGGGCCGCTTGCCAACCATCAAGGCTTTTCCATTTCCGCACCTGTTCGGGCTTCGCGCCCACCTTTTCGGCAATCTGCCGGGCGGTCATGGTCCCGCCGGATTCAAGCCATACCCGGCGCGCTTCGTCCCGCTCCGGGCTTCTTTCGCGTGCCATGCGCCGCGGCCTCCTTCGTTTGTTTTTCATTTTCCGCTTCCCGGCTCCCCGCGGAAGCGCGTAAAAAACGGGCCATGTTCAAAACATGGTCCGTTTTCCTTCGTCCGGGCGGTTTACCTTCGCGCACCGTCCGAATCGTTGTGTTCATTTTCCACAATACCAATTTTACCACGAAAAACGGGCAATGGGTGGCAATCTTATTTTTCCGGGAAGCGGTAACGTGAAATGGTCTTATTCACCGCAAAACGCTTCGCCAGACGGTCCAGCGCAACGGCCCGAATGTTCCGACATTGCCGCGGGCTATAATTGACACGCGCTGACAGGCGTTCCCATTGTTCGCCGTTTATGTAGAACCCCAAAACCAGCGCCTTTTCCGTATAGTTCAGGCACTTCAATTCTTCTGCGATCTCCGCTTTCACGCGTTCGGTTTCCTCATTTTCCCGGCGTAGGCGGTCAATGGTCCTTGTAACCGAACTGGGGATATTCAGCACGACACGTTCAACCGGGTTTGAAGTCGTCCCTTTTCCGTGCGGCATACCGTCGGAATTGACAGCGCCCAGCGTGGAATAATACTGATCTTCGAGGTTCTTTATAACCCGCTCGTTCATTTTGATTGCTTTGTCTGCGTCCCGGTAATAATGCAGAATCACAATAACTTTTTCCCTGTTCACGTTCGCTTCCTCCGCTTTGCTGTCAGGGCGGCTTGTATATTCGGCGGTAAATGCGTTCATTTTCCACCCTCCGAATTTCCGCCCGGTATTTCTGTTCGATAACCCTTGCCCGCGCCCGGTTCCGCTTCCTCCGTCGGGCGCGTGGCTCTTCCACGATGTCAAGCACGCCGCTTTCTTCTATCTGCTCCCACGCGTCGGAAAGAATGTTGAACGCTTCCGCAACTACGCCGAACGCCATTGCAAGCACTTCCGCGGCCTGCCGCAAGGTTTCCGCCAGCTTTTCCGTTTTTATCCCCGCGGCCCTCAAAACCCGCGCGGCGGCGTTTGCCTGCTCCGTGGTGATCTCGTATTCAAGTTCCATCGGCGCGCCCTCACTCTTCGTCCGGGTAGCAGATATACTCCACCGAACACAAGATTTTCAGCGTCTTTCCGCAATGGGGGCAACGCACGGGGCCGACGGCCTGCGTGCCGAATGTGTTGTAGCGGGTGGCCTGTCCCGCGTCGAAAGATTCCCCACAGAAAGGGCAAATGCCACGCCCAACGCACCGCGTTTCTTTCGGGGCTTGCCTTTCCGCCTCTGTCGGCCTACGCGCGGCCTCTGTCGGCGCTTCCTGTTCCTCCGGGTTATCTTCCCCGGCGGGCGGCTCCGGCGCGTCCTGCGCGCTCTGCTGGCCGTCTCCGGGCATTTCTGCTTTCGGTAGGTTGTCCCATTCAATTTCCGGCGGCTTTACCGTGGGCGGTATGCAATGGGCCGGGGGCGGTGGTGTCTGCTCCCGCTCCCGGACGGGTTCGGTGGGCGGGGTGTTTTTCTCCTGTCTCTTATACACATCTCCGAGCCCACGAG
>ENA-OZIL01000034-OZIL01000034.1-human-gut-metagenome-genome-assembly--contig:-NODE-34-length-74047-cov-9.689237_pt1 | contig 74047 bp, 65 predicted proteins | sample MGYA00244057_ERZ653706 | MGnify/ENA primary metagenome ERZ653706 (study PRJEB26926, sample SAMN06165266) | human gut metagenome | biome: ENVO:00009003; feature: ENVO:2100002; material: ENVO:00002003...
CCGAAAGGCAATTCCCTGTAATTTTAACTCAGCCCGTGCATGAAGCCGCCGAGGGCGGCGGAGTGGATATCGCCGCCGATGACGCGGCCCTTGTAGATGAACAGCTGGGCTATGACGCCCGTCTCGCCGCTCGGATAGCTTGTGAGGACGTAGGTGTAGCTCTCGCAGACCTCGCCGCAATATTGGCTGAGGTCAAAACCCTGCTGCTTTTGCAGCTCGTTGTACTCGGCCAGGACGCCGCCGAGCGTTTCGGGCAGGACTATCTCCTTGGCCGTCTCGGACGAGGCGTCCACCTCCCAGCCGAGCGAGGCCAGATACTCTACCCGTTTTTCGGTCGTGGTCAGCCCGGAGCCTGAGCCGCCGGAGCATATTAGCACGATGATCGCCAGTACAACGGCGACGGCGATTATGATAAATACCGCGCTTCTTTTGCTGAGTTTTGATTTTGTCACGGGACATCCCTCCCGTTAAAGTATATTGTCAAGGAGGCCGGCTTATGACAGCCGAACGCCTGGATAAACTGATAGCCGACAGCGGACTCTATTCGCGCAGCGAGGCCAGGAGCCTTGTGAAATGCGGAAGGGTCACGGTGGACGGCGAGACGGTCCGCGCCCCGGAGCGCAGGTTCAAACGGAACTGCGCAGTGGCCGTGGATGGAACGGAGCTGAACTGCTCAAAATATCGCTACTTCATGCTGGATAAGCCCGCCGGTTACGTATGTGCAAACGAGGACAGAAGCCTGCCGACGGTCCTCGAGCTGCTGCCGGAGGAGTACCGCAGCCTGGGCCTCTTCACCGTGGGCAGGCTGGACAGGGACACGACCGGTCTGCTCCTGCTGACGAACGACGGAGACTTTGCCCACCGGGTCATCTCGCCGAAGTCGAACGTCGAAAAGTGCTACCTTGCCAGAACGGAAGGAGACGTCACCGAGGAGGACGCGCGCCTGTTTGCGGAGGGGCTGAGGCTCGCGGACGGGACGCTCTGCCTTCCGGCAAAGCTCGAGAGGGCGGGGAACGGGCTCTGTCTGGTCCGCGTGCGAGAAGGGAAATATCACCAGGTAAAGCGTATGCTCGCGTCGGTGGGGAAGCCGGTGCTGGAACTGCGCAGACTTTCCATTGCTGAACTGGGGCTGAAAGAGGGTTCCAGACCGGGAAGCCTTGTGGAACTGGACAAAAACGACTTGTACAAAGTCCTGCCGCAATTTTGAACGATTGTATTTGCCTAATTTGTGCCATTTAACGAGGGAAATCAAAAATGTTCACAAAAAGAACATAATTTTCTATTGAAATTTGCACAGAAATGTATTATTATGTTAGGCGCAAAATCGAGTAATATTGTGTATTATAACTAAAGCCGCCGGCTGCCGCCGAGGGTGAGGGGAAAGCGCCTCAAAGGGCGCCTCAGGGAAAGCAGGGAGGATACAAAAAATGTCAAGCAGGGTGTTTCAGAGCGTAATCGTACAGATGAAGGAAGCAACGGACAGGTCGATCGGCGTGGTAGACGAGCAGGGTTTTGTTATAGCGTGCAGCGAGCTGTCTATGATAGGCTCACATCTGGACGACATGCAGGCCGCGCTCACGGACAACCCGGAACAAATTTTCACTTCCGCCGTCAGAACATATAAGCTGCTGGGCGCGACGGGCTCAAGATTCGACTTCGCCGTGTTCGTGGCTGGCCACGACGCGGCCTCGCGCAGCATCTGCATACTGGCATCGGTGGCGATGAACGAGGCCAGGACCAATTACGAGGAAAAGCACAACAAGGCCACGTTCGTAAAGAACATAATATCGGACAATATCCTGCCCGGAGACGTCTATGTGCGCGCGAAGGAGCTGCATTTCGTAACGGATGTGCCGCGCGCCGTGTTTCTGGTGCGCCAGCTGGAGCGCTCGGACGTGGCGGCTCTGGAAGTCATACAAAACCTCTTCCCGGACAGGCAGAGGGATTTTGTGCTGTCCGTGAGCGAGACGGACATAGTTGTCATCAAGGAGCTTACGCGGGAGGAGCGGCCGGAGGATATCAACGCCGTGGCGGAGAACATCGAGGCTGCGGTGAAGAGCGAACTGCTGGTCAAGACGGTCATCGGCATCGGGACGACGGCATACCACCTGCGCGAGCTGGCGGACCGCTACAAGGAAGCCCAGGTCGCCATAGAGGTCGGCAAGGTGTTCGACACCGAGAAATCCATCATCAACTATGAGAATCTGGGCATCGGCAGGATAATCTATCAGCTGCCGACAACGCTGTGCGAGATGTTCCTGTCCGAGGTTTTTAAGAAGAACCCGATAGAGGCGCTCGACGCGGATACGCTGGAGACGATAAACAAGTTCTTCGAGAACAACCTGAACGTTTCGGAGACAAGCCGCAAGCTGTATGTGCACAGGAACACGCTTGTGTACCGGCTTGAGAAGATAAAGAAGATCACCGGCTTGGACCTGCGCGAGTTTGACCACGCCATAGTGTTCAAGGTCGCGATGATGGTCAAAAAATACCTCGACACGCAGAACACCTCGAAATACTGAGTTGCCGGGGACAAACGGAGGATCGGTCAATGGTTCAGATGAACAACGTGAGGATGATCTACGACAGCAGCGGCACAGAGGCGCTCAACGGCGTAGACATCGAGATACACGAGGGCGAATTCGTGTTTCTGGTCGGGCCGTCCGGCTCGGGCAAGACGACGATAATCAAGCTCCTCACCGGCGAGGTGCAGGCCGCCAGCGGCGAGATAACCGTCAACGGCTTTGACATGCGCAGGATAAAGCGCAGAAAGCTGCCCAAGCTGCGCAGGACGCTGGGGGTCATCTTCCAGGACTTTCGTCTCATCGACAAAATGACGGTGTATGACAACGTTGCATTTGCGATGCGCGTGGTCGGAGCGACGAACAAGGACATCAAGGAGCGCGTTCCGTATGTGCTTGAGCTGGTCGGACTGAAGGGCCGCGAAAAGCGCTATCCGCAGGAGCTTTCGGGCGGCGAGCAGCAGCGTGTGGCGATAGCCAGGGCGCTGGTAAACAGTCCGAGAATGATAATAGCGGACGAGCCCACCGGCAACCTGGACCCGGTGCGCAGCCTGGAGCTCATGCTCCTGCTCGAGAAGATCAACGAGCTGGGAACGACGGTCCTGGTCGTCACGCATGAAAAGGAGCTCGTGAACGCCTTTTCGAAGAGAGTCGTGGCCATTGACGAGGGCAAGGTCATAAGCGACGGAATGGACGGGTATTACAACTATGAATAGACTTGGATATCTGATAAAATCCGGCATCACGGGCATATTCAGCCACGGGCTCATGAGCTTTGCCACGGTCACGATAATCATGGCTTGCCTCATCATCATGGGCAGCTTTGGTCTGCTGGTCGTGAACATAAACGATATGCTCGCCGGCCTGGAGGACGAAAACGAGGTCGTCGCATTTGTCGACGACGTGCTGACGCTGGAAGAGGCCCAGGCGCTCCAGCCGCTGGTGGAAGCCGTGCCGAACGTGGCGGGCGTGGAGTTCATCACCAACGAGGAGGCCATGGAGGACTTCCAGGAGGACTATGACCCTGAGCTTTTCGACATCCTGGACGCCTCCGCTTTCAGGCACAGATATGTCATCCACCTGACGGATATCAGCCTCATGAGCCAGACGAAGCAGGACCTCGAAAACGTTGACGGCATCGCCAAGGTCAACGCGCACCTGGATTATGCACAGGCTTTCATAATGGCGAGGAACATCGTGAGCATAGTGTCTCTCATTCTCATCGTCATTCTGATCATCGTGTCCTTCTTCATAATGTCCAACACGATAAAGCTGGCCACGTTCACGCGGCGCGAGGAGATAGCCATTATGAAGATGGTCGGCGCGTCGAACGGCTTCATCCGCTGCCCCTTCATCGTCGAAGGTCTGGTGCTGGGCATACTCGGCGGCGGCCTGGCCTATCTGATCGAGTGGGGTCTGTACAATCTTGTGACCGGCAGGATAGTGACCGGCGTGACGGGAACGCTCATAAGCGTCGTCCCGTTCTCGGAGGTCATGTACCCTCTGCTGGGCGCCTATCTGGCGGTAGGCATCCTGGTAGGCGCGGTAGGCGGTTCCAGCGCTATAAGGAACTACCTGAAGGTCTGAGCATAGCATAGGAGACACAGCATGAAAAAGAAAACAGTATCCGCCATCTGCATAGCGCTGGCGTTCATCATGATCGTTACGCTGGTGGTGTCCCTGATGGGTTCCTTCGGGGCCTTTGCGGCAGGCGGGCAGGAGGAGATAGACGCGCTGGAGCAGCAGAAGCAGCAGCTCCAAAGCCAGCAGCAGAGCATCCAGTCCAATATAAACGACCTGGTCGCCCAGCAGGCGGACGTAATAGAGCAGAAGGCCGCAATGGACGAGAAAAACGAGCTGGCGCGTCAGGAGATCGAGCTCATAAACGAGCAGATAGAGGTCTATACGGATCTCATAGACGACAAGGCCAAGGAACTGGAGGCTGCCGAAAAGACCGAGCAGGAACAGCTCGAACTCTATAAGAAGCGCGTGCGCAGTATGGAGGAAAACGGCAGCTATACATACTTGGACATACTTTTCCAGTGCCGCAGCCTTTCGGACGTGCTCTCCGCGATAGACATGATAGGCGAGATCATGGAGTCGGACAAGCGGCTCTATGAGCAGTATAAGGAGTCCCGCGAGAACACGGAGCGGATAAAGGGCGAGTATGAGCAGACCCTTGTGCTCCTCGGCGAAAAGCAGGAGACTCTCGAAGCGGAAAAGGCCGAGCTTGAAAAGCAGATAGCCGCCGCTGTGGAGGTCATAAACCAGCTCGAGAACGACATTGAGGCGGCCAAGGCGGAATACGCCAAGGCGGCAGCGGCGGAGGCGGCGGCCCAGGCTTCGATAAACGCCATCATCGCCCAGATGCAGGCGGAGGAGGAGGCCGCAAGGCAGGAGGCCGCGAATAACGGCCAGGACTATACCGGTACCGGCTCAACCGCAACGGGTACCTACATCTGGCCCTGCCCCTCCTGCACCTATGTTACCAGCAAGTTCGGCATGCGTGAACACCCCCTCTTCGGGGACGAGAGACCGCATACCGGCATAGACATAGGCGCCCAGGCGGGCGCTGAGGTCATAGCAGCCGACAGCGGCACTGTTGCCGTTGCCACCTACAGCTCCTCCTACGGCAATTACGTTACGATCTATCACTCCAACGGAGACTATACGCTCTATGCACACATGAGCAGCCTGACCGTTACCGCCGGGCAGAACGTCACACAGGGCGACGTTATCGGCTACGTCGGCTCGACCGGTTGGGCAAGCGGTCCGCACCTGCACTTTGAGATAAGGGTAAACGGCTCCACCGTGGACCCGACGTCCTATTTCTCCGGCCTGAGCTACGCTCCGGACGCCTGAGAGGAAGGGCATTTTGAATAAGGACTACGGGCGGCCCGAATAAGGCCGCCCGTACAATGGCATATATGCTGCGGATGGGAGGAAAACCATGAAAAACAGATTTGGCGGGCTCCTGCGCGCATTTTTCGGCATAAAGATACCCTTCTGGGCGTTTATAATCATTTGCGGCCTCTGCTTTGGCGTTACCTACGGCCTGACCCTGAGAAGCGAACGCGACAGGATAGGCAGCGGGGATAACTATAACCAGGCGATGAAATACGTGGAGATCAAGAACACCATAGACCAGAACTATGTGGGCGAGGTGGATGAGGAAGCGGTCTCCGCGGCGGCCTTCTCAGCGATGGTAGACGGGCTTGGGGACAAATGGAGCTATTACATGAGCCCGTCGGAATACGCGGCGTATAAGCTCTATTCGGCCAACCAGTACACCGGGCTCGGCGTCTCGATAGACAAGGATGCTGAGACCGGCGGTTTCAAGGTCCTGGGCGTGAGTTCCGGTTCCCCGGCGGCAAACGCGGGGATAAAGGCTGGGCATATCATTCTTGCGGTCGCGGGGAAGGACATCACCAACCTGACGGTGGGCGACGCGCGCAGCTTTATAAGCGCTAACCTGAGTAGGAGTGTGGCCGTGACGATAATAAATCTGGACGGGAACCAGCAGCAGCTCACGGTGGACTGCACGCTGGTGTATACGAACCCGGTCAGCTACGAGATGAAAAACGGCGACATTGGCTATATAAAGATAGCCAGCTTCGACTCCGGCTCCGCGGAGCAGGCGGTCAAAGCGATCGAGAGTCTGCTGGAGAGCGGGGCAAAGCGCTTTGTGTTTGACGTCCGCTCGAATCCCGGCGGACTGTACTCGGAGATGGTGGATGTGCTGGACTATCTTCTGCCCAGCGGCGACATACTCGTTTCGGTCAACCAGGCGGGGGAGGAGACGGTTGAGCGTTCGGACAATGTCTGCCTCAGCATGCCGATGGTCGTACTCGTGAACTCCGACACATATGCGGCGGCGGAATTTTTCGCCGCGGCGCTGCAGGACTACCGCTGGGCCGGCGTAGTCGGCGAGCGGACGACGGGGAAAGGCCGAATACAGACGACGATAGAGCTGACGGACGGCAGCGCGATACACATTTCCACAAGCAAGTATCTCACGCCGAACCGCGTGGACCTGACGGAGCAGGGCGGCCTTAGGCCGGACGTCGAGGTCTCGCTGACGAGCAGCGGCGACGCACAGCTGGACTCCGCTCTGGCTGAGGTCCTGCTCAGATAAAGTTGACACATATGGGCGGCAGTAATAAACTTAAGCCCGGAAATTTATCATTTTGAGAGGAAGATAACGATGGCAGCCGAAAGCAAGTACAAGATGAGTCAGGAGCGTTACGACGAGATAAAGGAGGAGCTGCACTACCTGGAAACGGTCCGTGAGAAGGAGGTCTCCGAGCTTATCAAGGAGGCGCGTTCCTTCGGCGACCTTTCCGAGAACAGCGAGTACGACGAGGCAAAGACCGAACAGGGCAAGCTGTACTCCAAGATAGCCGAGCTCAAGGCTCTGATAGAAAAGGCTGAGATAATAGAAAAGACCGAGATGGACCGCGGCACCGTGGCGCTCAGCAGCCGGATAAAGCTGCTGGACGTGGACGAGAACGAGGAGCTGGAATACCAGATCGTCGGCTCGCAGGAGGCAAACCCCATGTCCGGGCGCATCTCGGACGAGAGCCCGATAGGCCGCGGCCTGCTGGGCCATAGAGTGGGCGAGACGGTGACGATAGATGCGCCTGCGGGCGAGATGAAGTTCACCATACTGTCCGTAGAGAACGCATAAGGAAGGGCCGGGGGATATATGAGCGAGGAGACGAGAAGCCAGGAGCAGGAGCTTTCCGAGATATTGCAGATCCGCCGCGAGAAGCTGGCGGCGCTGCAGGAGGAGGGGAGAGACCCCTTCAAGCTGACTCGGTTCGTTAGGAGCGCGTGGTCGGCGGAGATAAAGGCAGACTATGAGCAGTTCGAGGGCAAGACCGTCCAGGTTGCGGGCAGGATCATGTCCAAGCGCGGCATGGGCAAGGCCATTTTCTGCCACATAAAGGACGACAGGGGCCAGCTGCAGCTCTATGTCAGGTCTGACGCCGTTTCGGCCCAGGAGTTCGCGGACTTCAGGAAATACGACATCGGCGATATCATCGGCGTTTCGGGCTATGTGTTCAAGACCAAGACCGAGGAGATCAGCGTCCACGTCGAGAGCGTTACGCTGCTGTCCAAGAGTCTGCGCCCGCTGCCGGAGAAGTTCCACGGCATGACGAACGTGGAGCTCAAATACAGGCAGAGATATGTGGACCTCATAATGAGCGACGAGAGCCGCCGGAACTTCGAGATACGCTCGAAGTTCGTGAGCTATGTGCGCCGCTTCCTCGAGGAGCGGGGCTACATGGAGGTAGAGACGCCGGTACTCAACACGATATCCGGCGGTGCTACAGCGAGGCCCTTCATCACGCACCACAACGCGCTGGATATAGACATGTATATGCGCATAGCGACGGAGCTGCACCTCAAGCGGCTCATAGTCGGCGGCATAGAGCGCGTGTACGAGATAGGCCGTATCTTCCGCAACGAGGGCATGGACACGCGGCACAACCCGGAGTTCACGACGGTCGAGCTCTACCAGGCCTATGCGGACTTCAACGACATGATGGACCTCTTCGAGGACCTGCTCTCGGGCGCAGCTATGGAGATACTGGGGACCTATGACGTCGAGTGGCAGGGCGAGAAGATCTCGCTGGCTCCCGGATGGCCGAGGTTGACCATGGCCGAGGCGGTGAAGCAGCACCTGGGCGTGGACTTCATGGCGATAGATGACGACGCGGAGGCCGTGGCGGCGGCGAAGGCCGTCGGGGTCGATATGGACGGCGTGGAGCCGACCTGGGGCCACGCGCTCTACGAGTGCTACGACCAGAAGGTTGAGGAGCTTATGGTTCAGCCTACCTTCATCACGATGCACCCTGTGGACGTGTCGCCGCTGGCGAAGCGCAGCCCGAAGGACCCGCGGCTTACGGAGCGCTTTGAGCTCTTCATCTGCCGCAGCGAGATGGGCAACGCCTTTTCGGAGCTGAACGACCCCATCGACCAGAAGCAGAGGTTTGAAAAGCAGGTAGAGCTGCGCGCCAAGGGCGACGACGAGGCCGGCATGATGGACACGGACTTCATAAACGCCCTGGAGTACGGCATGCCTCCCACCGGCGGCCTGGGCATAGGCATAGACCGCTGCGCCATGCTGCTGACTGGCTGCGACTCGATAAGAGACGTGATCCTGTTCCCCACGATGAAGCCTCTGGACATGCCGAAGGCGGCAAAGCCCGCCGAGCAGGCGCCCAAGGCGGCGGAGGTCATAGACTTCTCCAAGGTCGAAATAGAGCCGCTTTTCAGGGACTTTGTGGACTTTGAGACTTTCAGCCGTTCGGATTTCCGTGTTGTGAAGGTGAAGGCCTGCGAGGCTGTGCCGAAGTCTAAGAAGCTCTTGAAGTTCGTCCTGGACGACGGCTCGGGCGAGGACAGGGTCATTCTGAGCGGCATACACGAGTACTACGAGCCGGAAGAGCTGGTGGGAAAGACCTGCGTGGCGATCACCAATCTCCCCCCGCGGAAAATGATGGGCATAGACTCCTGCGGCATGCTGATAAGCGCCCTGCACCACGAGGAGGGCGCGGAGCGCCTGCACCTGCTGATGCTGGACCCCCATATCCCCGCCGGCGCGAAGCTCTACTAAAACCGGCTGTACTTCATTGCAGGCATGTTGTATGCTGCTAGAGATAATTACTAGCAGCTACGGAGAAAAGTATGCATGGATTGTTTTAAGTGTTTATCAGATCCAGCTTTAGAAAATGGGGAATAAGTAATGAAGAATGCAAAGACAAACGGCGGCGGACAACTGACGGCGGAAAACATCAGACGCATAACAGAAAAGAACCCCTTCGCCAAGCTGGGCGACGTCATATACGAGCTGATAGAAAACGCAGTATTGTCCTCTGCAATGGGGCCGGGCGAGCGCATCAACCTCAGCAAGCTGTCCGAACAGCTCGGGGTCAGTACCACGCCGGTGCGCGACGCGCTGGACAGGCTTTGTGCAAAGGGCATAGTCGTCAAGAAAACGTTTGAGCACTCCAAGTATGCCAGCTACTTTGTTTTTGATATCAGCAATGACTCCATTTCAGACCTTTACGACGCGAGAAAGTCCATTGAATGTATTTCTGCCGCCATCTGTGCCCAGCGAAACTGGTGCGTTGATATGAGCCAGCTGGACAGAATAGCTTCGGATTTCAAAAAGAAAATGGACGATTACGCAGAAAGAAAAGTGATGGAGACCAGCAGTCCCTCTCTCTCTTCTCTCGACCGGCAGTTTCACAAGCTGATAATATACTCCACAAAAAACGAATACCTGATCGAGATGTACTCCTCGCTGGAGAAATACTTGGACTATGTGTCCATACGAAGAGGCGAGTTCCTGAAACGAGAACGCAATTTTGCGGTCCTGTATGCAATCTCCTCACAGCATTTCGCTATAATAAATGCAATAAGGCTGGGCTTTCCCGAAATGGCCAGGTCGCTTATGGAGAAGCACATTGATTTTTGCTCAGCCAATATCGTAAGAAACCGGAACCTCGTCCTCGGTCAGACTCAGAGCTGAACGATATATCACGGATTAAGCGCAGCAGAAATTAGTTTTTCTGCTGCGCTTCTTTTTTATATGAAATTGTGTGAGATGGGCAAAGGTCATACTTGAACAAGCCTGATTATTGTGCATGAAGCCAAGAATCCGTCCCTCTGATGACCGAAACTGTTCACGTATAAGCAGAATCATGCCTATTTTGACAACATAAGAATCGGGGATTTACAATAGCGACATCATCGGAATTAATAATGAATGCTCGATGAAAGGAGAAAGATTTATGAAAATTGCCATGATCGGGTCCGGCGCGGCTGGAAGCGTGTTTGCCTGTTACCTCCGTAGAGGGGGTGCGGACATCACGCTCGTGGACCCGTATAAGGAGCATATGGACAAGGTGGCAAAGGAAGGGATGACGTTCGTCATCTATCCGGACCAGACCTATCATGTCGACGGTTTCAAGACAGCCTACAATGCGGATGATATCGGGGTAATGGACATCGTGATATTCATGACCAAGACCACCACGCTCGAGGCGGCTATCAAGACCGCGATGCCCTGCATCGGCCCAGAGACAGTGCTTGTATCCCTGATGAACGGCCTGGGAAACGAGGACAAGCTCGCAGCCGTGGTGGGAGAAGAGCGAGTGCTGTTTGGTTCCGGGTCACTCGGCACCTTCCTGGACGGGCCGGGAAAATGCATGTCGTCCCCGGGCGCCAGGGACATTCAAATGAACTTTGGCCCCATGAAGCAGAGCAAGCTCAACGAGCGGGCTGGCAAGTACCTTGAAAAGACCTATAACGACGGCGGAGTCCCGACCAAGTACTGGGATGACGTGCGCCCAAAGCTGTGGACGAAGATCGTATCAAACTGCGCATTGAACGCACCTGCATCCCTGATGAGGCTCAAGAGCCGGTACATGCTCGAGGACCCCGTGGGCTACTCGATAATAGACAGCATAATCCGCGAGTGCTGCGCCGTGGCGACGGCTTCCGGCGTACCCATGGACCCGGCGGTCTGCATGAAGGGACTCATGGACGGCAAGGACAAGGGCATTGGCGACTACTACCCCTCCATGGCACAGGATGTGCTCATGCACAGGCGCCAGACGGAGATCGGAACTCTGAACGGTGCTATAGTCGATTACGGCAAGCGCTACGGAGTTCCCACTCCCTACAACGAGGTGGTGGCAAAGCTCATCATGGCCATCGAGAACAATTATGAGGTAGGTTACGATGCGGATAAGCAGTCATGACGAGCGCAGACTGTCTGCCGCGCTGCTCAGGGCATATGGAATGTGCGAGGGCGACGCGGAGACGGTAGCCGAAGCGGTGACGCTCTCGGACATGACGGGCGTGTATTCGCACGGACTGTCAAGGCTTACGGTGTATTTGAGGCAGCTCAAGTGCGGGGCGCTGAATGGTACGCCCGACCTGCGGGTGCTGCGCGAGTACGAAGCTGCGGTCTCCTATGACTGCGACAATGGCTCCGGGGTTGCGGCGGCTGACCGGGTGTTCGACGACGTGGCCGGGCGCGCCAAGAAGTACGGCATAGCCATTGGCACCGGTATGCACAGCGCCAACATCGGCTGCGGCAGCTACTACGCGCTCAAGGGCGCTAAAAGGGACCTCATAACCATCATGTGCTGCAACACATACCTGTTGATGGCTCCGTACGGCGGAGTGGAGCCGTTGCTCGGCACAAATCCCATTGTTATCGGCATGCCGGCGGGAGAGGAGAGACCGGTGATCCTGGACATGGCCACGACCCTCGTGGCGATGGGCAAGGTCGCTTACGCAAGGCGTAAGAATGAGAGCATACCGGATACATGGGGCAAGGACGAGAACGGCGCGGCGGTGACGGACCCAAACAAGGTCGCCACCCTGCAGCCCATGGCCGGATACAAAGGTTATGGCCTGGCAGTGATGGTGGATATGCTGAGCGCGGTGCTCTCGGGCGCGAGTTTCGGCCGTGAGGTAGGCAGTCTGCAGCGCATGGAGCCTGAAAACACCGGTTTTTGCATCATTGTGATAGACCCCTCAAAATTCATGCCTATCGAGGAATTCAAAAGCCGCGTGGACAGATATGTGCGCACCATGAAGGACAGCCGGAGGGCCGAGGGCGTGGAGGAGATATTCATGCCCGGCGAGATCGAGCAGAAACAGTATGACGTATCTGCAAAAGACGGGGTCGAAATAGGAGAAGCTCTTGTGAGTGAACTTGAAGAGCTTGCGGAAAAGGCGGGCCTGGCCGAAAAGGGCGAGCGCCTGCAGAGCATCATTGAAAGGATATGAACTGGAGAAAAGAATACGCAGCGAAGCTGCTGTCCCTCAGCGAGGCTGCCGGAAAGGTGAAGTCCGGCGATAATGTTGTCACGTCCATAGGCGTGGGCCTGCCGTATATGTTTTTCGACGCTCTTGCGGAAAGAAGCGAGGAGCTTGAAAACGTACAGGTGTTTTACGGAGCGCTTGCGAAGAGACTGAGCGTACTGGACCCGAAATATGGCAAGGCCTTCCGCGGCATTGACTATTTCATGGCTGCGCCTGCAAGGGCCGCCCTGAGCATCGGCTCGACTTTGCAGTATCAGGCGATACACCTGTCGAATATCAGCAACGACAGGTTCAAAAAGCACATCCCCAACGTGGTCGCAATGGTGGGTACTCCACCCGACGAGAACGGCATGATAAGCCTGGGACCGTGTCCGATAGATTCAAAGTTTCTGGATGTCTGCGAGACGGTCATCGTTCAGGTGAACGAGAAGCTGCCGTATGTCCGAGGCTGGGAGTGCATGTTCCCGGTAGACAGGGTCACCTGGCTCACAGAGGGTACGGAAGAGCTCGAATATGCCAAGATACCCGAGCCGTCCAAAGAGGAAGAGGCCATAGCGGCACTCATCGCGGAGCGAGTACCGGACGGTGCCTGTATACAGCTTGGCACCGGGGGAATGGGAAACGCGATGGGGCACAACCTGAGCTGCCGCAAGGATCTCGGGATACATACTGAGATGTTTGTTGAAACAATGGTCGAACTCATGAAGTGCGGCGCCGTGAACAACAGCAAGAAAAATATCTGCCGCGGCTTCACGACCTATGGCTTCGCAAATGGCTCCAGGAAGATGTACGAATTCATGGACCACAATGAGCACATCGAAGCGCGCCCCTTCCGCTGGGTGAACGACCCCCGGATAATTGCCCAGAATGACAACATGGTGTCGGTAAACGGGGCTCTTCAGATCGACCTTACGGGCCAGGTGTGCGCGGAAAGCATTGGCCAGAAGCAGTACACAGGTACAGGCGGACAGGTGGACTTTGTACGCGGTGCTCGCTGGAGCAAGGGGGGGATGAGCTTCATTGCAATGCCCTCCAGCCGTATCGACAGCAAAACCGGGAAACGTGTGTCCAAAATCTCTCTTACGCTGCCTCTGGGCAGCGCGGTCACGACTCTGCGCTCGGACATCCAGTATTTCGTCACGGAATACGGTATCGCTGACCTGGAGGACGAGCCGCTTGACGTGAGGGCTAAGAGGCTCATTGAGGTGGCGCACCCGGATTTTCGGGACGAGCTGCGTTTTGAGGCGAAAAAATCGGGGCTGATAATTTGATTTCGGCCACTTCCATACAGTAAAGGAGAGAATAGCGATGGCGCTTAAGGTTAGAGTCCTGGAGAAATACTGCAAAGGCTGCGGGTATTGCATCCAATTTTGCCCCAAAAAGGTGCTTGAGGCAGGCAAAAAGAGGAACGCTCTGGGTGCGTTCGTACCTGTAGTAAAGGACATCAACGAATGTATCGGCTGCGGTATCTGCGCAACGATGTGTCCCGATGCAGCGCTTGAGATCAGGGAGGAGATATAAAATGCCGAAAAAACTTGTCAAGGGATGCTACGCGGTCGCGGAGGCGGCCATCCTCGGCGGGTGCCGTTTCTTCGCGGGATATCCCATCACCCCTCAGAGCGAGATCCCCGAATACCTTTCCGAGCATCTGCCGGAGGCGGGCGGAGTGTTCATCCAGGGCGAGAGCGAGATCGCGTCGGTCAACATGGTGTACGGTGCGGCGGCGAGCGGCGTGCGCGCCATGACCTCCTCATCCGGTCCGGGCATGAGCCTGAAGGCAGAGGGCATTTCCTATCTGGCGGGTGCCATGCTGCCGGCGGTCATCGTGAGCTGCAGCAGGGGCGGCGCTGGCCTTGGCTGCATCCAGCCCGCGCAGCAGGACTATTTCCAGGCCACAAAAGCTCTTGGACACGGAGGCTTCAGGGTCATGGTTCTGGCGCCGCACACCGTACAGGAGGCGGTGGACCTCACTTACGATTCCTTTGAGCTTGCCGAGCGCGACCGCAATCCGGTGCTCGTGCTGCTCGACGGCTCGCTGGGCTCCGTGATGGAGGAAGTAGAGTTCCCGCAGGCTAAGCCGGTACCCCCTAGGCCGGACTGGGCGGTGGGCAACTTCAACGGCGGGACTCATCCTCAGAGGATTGTGGCTTCGATGGGCAGCAAAGAGCTCGTGGAGCAGCGCAGCATACGCAACGGAAAGCTGCTCGAGTCCTGGGAGGAGAACGACGTCCGAGTCGAGGAATACATGACCGAGGACGCCGAGTATATCATAGTCGCTTACGGCATGTCCGCCCGGGTGTGCAAATACGCCATAAACGCGCTCAGGAAAGAGGGCGTTAAGATCGGCCTGATACGCCCGATAACCCTCCTGCCTTTCCCGAAAAAGGCGATAAGCGAGCTCGATTACAACAGGGTCAAGGCCATAATAGACGTTGAGATGTCCCTGCCTGTACAGATGTACGACGACATATCCCTGCAGGTGATGGGCAGAGCGCCCATACTCACCTATGGTCATGCGGGCGGCGTGGTCCTCATGAACGAGGAGACGCTGGAAAAGATCAGAGAGATGATTGGAGGCCTTAGCAAATGAGCGGAGAGATGATAAGGACAACTGCGATAAAGCCGGTGCCGAACGCCTTCTGTCCCGGCTGCCTTCACTCGATGGCGTCGAAGCTGATAGGCGAGAGCCTGGAGGAGCTGGGGCTCATAGAAAAAACCGTTATGGTCATTCCGGTGGGCTGCTCGACTATGGGGCTGAATTTCTGGAAGATGGATATGGTGAGCGCCGCGCACGGCCGCGCTCCGGCGGTAGCGGTCGGGATAAAGAGAGTGCAGCCTGAGAGCTTTGTGTTTGCCTACCAGGGCGACGGAGACCTGGCTTCCATCGGCCTGAGCGAAGTGCTGAGCGCCGCGAACCGCGGTGAAAAGATAACGGTCATCTTTGCAAACAACTCCACCTACGGCATGACGGGAGGCCAGCTCGCCCCGACCACGTTGGTCGGCCAAAAGGCAACCACGGCCCCCCGCGGACGCAACCCCGAGACCGAGGGCTACCCCACTGACATGTGCGCGCTGCTCAACGTGTTCAAGGCGCCGTCGTTCATAGCGCGCTGCGCTCTCAACAGCGTGAGCGGAGTCAGGGAAGCGAAGCGGGCGATAAAGCGCGCGTTCCAGCACCAGCTCGACGGTGATGCGTTTTCCTTTGTGGAGCTGATGACCAACTGCCCGACGAACTGGGGGATGGCTCCGCTGGACACCCTGAAATTCATGGAAGAGAACACACTCAAGCAGTTTCCCGTCGGTGTGCTGCGTGACAGGAAAGGAGAAGAGCAGGAATGAAAAACGCGATAATATTCTCCGGAAGCGGCGGCCAGGGGATCATGAGCATGGGTACGATGCTTGCCCAGAGCGCCGTCGAAAGCGGGAAGCACGCAATATATCTGCCGAGCTATGGCGCTGAGCAGCGAGGCGGCAGCGCCAAGTGCGTGGTGATAATAGACGACGCGGAGATCGTATCCCCCATGGCCAAATATGCCGGACTGTTTGTTGCGATGAGCGACATGGGATACAAAAAATTCATCGACGAGCTCGAGCCTGCCGGCACGCTGATATGCGACAGCGCTATGGTCACGAGCAAGATCGAGCGGGACGACATCAACGTTATTTCCATCCCTGCGGGAGACATGGCGGTGGAACTCGGCGAGCCCCGCGCGGCAAACACCATTGTTATGGGAGCGATCATAGGCATCACCGGCCTGGTGTCCAGGGAGGCGATGATGGACAGCCTGGACAGAAAATTTGCAGCCAAGCCGGACAAAGTCAGAGAGACGAACAAGAGAGCACTGGACCTCGGTATAGAATACGCAAAAAAGTACCTGTGACCTAAGGTACGGAAAAGCTATAGAAAGAGGGCGAGAGAGAAGTGAAAGCAAAGAGATTTACATACCACTGGGCAATAGTCATAGCGTGTTTCATCCTTATGGCGTCGAGCGTCGGCATAACTCAGAACTGCTTCAACCTTTTTTCCATAGAGATAATGAATGAGCTGAAGTTCACGGCCAGTCAGGTGCAGGTCATGAACACCATAGCGACGCTCATGACGATGGTGAGCGCGCTTGTGGTCGGGACCGTGTTCAACAAGTTTTCCATGCGCCTCGCGATGCCTGTATACGCGATATGCCTTACCGGTGGGTTCTTCCTGTATTCGACGGTCAACAGCCTTGCCCAGCTCTACATTCTTTCGGCGCTCGTGGGCTTTGGACGCGGCGGCGTGGCCGTCGTCCCCTGCGGACTGCTGATGAACAACTGGTTCAAGGAAAAGCGCGGCTTTGCAACGGGTATTGCCCTGGCCGGCAGCACTGCGGGCGGATTTGTGTTCGTGCGCATAGCCAACGCCATCATAGCCAGCATGGACTGGCGCAGGGCGTACATGGTCCTGGGCGTCATGGCGGCGGTGCTGATAATCCCGACGGTCATATTCGTCATACGTGAAAAGCCGGAGGACAAGGGCCTGCGTCCCTACGGTGCGACTGACGAGGACACCGCTTCCGCCGTCAAGGCAGAGTTTACCGGCATAAGCAGAAAGAAATTCCTAAAGACCTCCGCGTTCTGGATGCTCGGCATAACCTTCTTCCTCATATCCGCAATCAATATGGGCTTGCAGAACAACGTCAGCATCTATCTGACGATGCAGAAAGGCCAGACCAGGGAGCTGGCTGCGGATGTTGCCTCCATACTCCTGCTCTCGCAGGTCGTCGGAAAGATACTGCTCGGCAGTATTTACGACAAAAAGGGCGTCAAATTTGGCTCGGCCTACGGCTGTGTTGTGTTCCTGCTCTCCATCGTCACGATAATGCTGGCGGGGAATAAGGCGTTTGCGATCATATTCGGCGTGATCGTCGGTCTGGCGCTGTCTATGACCACATGCACGCCTCCGCTCCTCACAAGCCTGGCGGTAGGGCGCAGAGAGTACTCCAGCATCTACGGACTCCTCAACGCCTTCGCAACGGCGGGCGTGGCCCTGGGTCCTGTGATAGCGGGCTTTATCTACGACCACACCGAGTCTTATGACCTTGCGTGGATCATATTTGCAGTTGTCGCCGTCGTCATCCTGGTACTCACAATTTTGGCGATGAACAAGTCAAAGGGGTACAGCTCAATGACGGAAGGATAAACTATGCTTCAGCTGGTGATGGTCGCCTCGTATTTGCTGCTGACGACGGCCGTGTCCTTATACTTCAAAAAGAGTGCCCACAAAAGTACAGGCGATTTTTACACGGCGGGCGGCCGGATGCCGATGCTGGTGGTCATGACTTTCATGTTCGCTGAGACTATAGCGGGTTCGGGAACGATAGGAAACGCGGCAAACGCATTTGAGGGCGGACTGTCCAGGGCGGTTTGGGCAAACTGGGGCATGGCTTTGGGCTGCATACTGTATGTGCTGACCGTGTCCCGGTTCTACAGGACCGTTTTCGAGAAGTACGGAGCGATGACGATACCCGAGGCTTACTCGGTCATATTTGGAGAGCGCGTGCGTGTACTGCTGATGTGCATAATCGCCCTGGTGAACATCATCCTCTATTCCACCCAGGCCTCTGCTGCAGCGTCTATACTGGCCCCGCTGATAGGCGTGGATGCAAAGACCATGACCTGGCTGATAACCGCCGTGTTCATCGTAACAGCCATGTTCGGCGGCATGACGGGCGTCGCGTGGATAAACGTGCTGCACGCCGTCATAATGTTTGCAGGCGTGGCGGTGGTGACAATAGTGACGGTTAACTCGGCGGGAGGATTTTCGGCGCTGAACGAGGCGGTTCCTGCGGGCTTCCTGAACGTCATCGGTGACAAGCCGCTCAACACTGCGGCGGACGCCATGGGTATGGCGATCTCGTTCATCGCCTCGGCCAATGCTGCAAACGCGGTTTTTGTGGCGAAGTCGGAAAAGGCCGCCAACGGCGGCATGCTGCTGGCGGGGCTAATGGCGGCGGTGTTCGCGCTGATGCCCGCTTTCATCGGCATCTCTGCCCGCGTGGTTATGCCGTCAATAGTGCCCAACAGCGCGCTCTACCTCATGTCGAGCGGCCAGGGCGAGGTTTTCGGCGGGATCATAGCCATGTCGATAATAGCCGCCATCCTGTCCACCGCTCCGGGCCTGCTGATCGTGGTCGCGGCGACGCTCACAAAGGACCTGTATCTTACCGTGATTAGGCCCAAGGCAAGTGAAAAGCAGCAGCTTAAGTTCACTATGTTTGTGATCTTTGCAGCTGGTGTCATAGGCACGCAGATAGGCATTGGCAAAGAAGCCATACTAGACAATATGCTGGGGGCGTTCCAGATCCGCTCCATAGCCGGTATAGTGCTCCTGACGGCGCTTGCATGGCCGAGGGTGGACGAGCGTTCAGCCTTCTGGAGCATGCTGGGCGGCGGCGCGGCTTCGGCGTACTGGTTTTTCTTCGGCAGCTCGGATATTGCCCCGCTCTGGGTCGGAGCCGGCGTGTGCCTGGCGATACTGCTGGTAATGACTTTGTTCAGCAAAAATCAGCTCTCGGACGGATATCAAAAATATCTGCAAGCCAGAAACCGCTGAGCTATCTCGACTGCCGGTCTTGTCCGGTGATATCGAATACCTCAATTCAAGTTAATTACCTCACTCCCATTTCTTCACACTAGCACAATAAGATGGCAGGTTAATTGCGGCCTGCCATCTTATTGTCGTTATTATGAAATTACATATCAGCTCTGCTCGGAGAGGTAGAGGCTGACGCGGTTTTGGGTGCGTTCGGCGGCCTGTTGGGCGCTTATCTGGCCGGAGAAGTATTGCGAAGCCTCCTCGTCCATGATGGATTTGACGGCGGGCAGCGCGTCCTGGACCGTCGTGGTGCCGTCCAGCAGCTCGCGGAATTTCTGCACGTCCTCTTCGGTCAGGCGGTAGACCGTGCCGTAAAAGTCCAGGCCGGTCTCCTGCATCTCAAGGAGCGCCGCATCCAGCGCGGCGGCGTTGCTAGGGAAGGCTGAACTTGCGTCTGGCTGGTTCTCCGCGCTCAGCACGCTGCGCACAAACTGCCAGGCAGTTTCCGTGTGCTCGCTCTGCGCGGATATCGCCAAGCTCAGACCGGGACTGTACATGCTGCCGTTCGTCGTCTCATTAGGCGCGCCGGCAAAGGTATAGGCCCCGCCGTAGTTCCCGCTGACCACCGCGAGCCGTACCAGGTTCTGCAGCGGCTCAAACTGCAGGAATCCGTTATACAGCGCGTCGTAGTCCGTCCCGAACTCCGTGGAGGTCGCGGCGCAGCGCTCCAGCAGCGTGATGTAATCCTCGCTCAGGAAGTCGCAGGTCCCTGCCTCGGCGTCCACATACTGGCCTGCGGCGAAGCGGCTGAGCCAGTCCCAGATGATATCCTGAGTCATCCAGCCGGGGAAGAGCGGAAGTCCGGCCGAAGCGGCTGCGGCCTCCGCCTCCTCATAGCTGAGACCAGGCTCCGCCACGTAGTCCGAAGGCGCAGTGAAGGTCGAGATCGAAAAGCTCTGTGGCAGCCAGCGCAGGCACCCGTCGGCGCTCAGCGCCGCCAGAAGGCCGGGTACGAGCGTCTCGCGGCCGTATTCCTCGTCCGCATCCAGGAAAGGCAGCAGGTCCACAAACGCATTCGCGTTCATTGCGGAGAGCACATTGCGGTCCGTAAAGGCGAAGATGTCCGGCCCGTTCCCGGATATGAGTTCCGCCTGCAGCAGCTCCATGCTCATGCCCGTCTCGTTCATGTTGGAGACTTCGATGCGGTAGTCCTCGCTGCTGCGGTTGAAGCTGTTGACGAGCGGATAGAGCGAGGGCGCGGCGAAGTCAGCAAGCAGAGTCAGCACCTCCTTTTGCTTTACGAGCTGCTCGGAGACGCTCTGGAGCGAGTCCATATAGGGCGTGAAGAGCAGATAGCTGCCGTCCTGCCGCTCACTGATAAGGCTGTAGTCCGGCCTGACGATGCCGGTCTCGGCCCAGGCGAACAGCTCCTCCGGCCCTTCGTCCGTCAGCTTGCAGACGCACTCGAGCCCGTCCATAGCCCCGTTAAGGAGCAGGGAGCCGTCCGCGCCGAGACCGAGCCCTGAGAGCGTCATGCCCTGCGCGTCGGCGGGCAGGAGCGTCATGGTCTCGCGGTCCAGCTCAAAGAGCGGGCTGCCTCCGCCCAGGGCGTACAGCGAGAGGACGTAGAGCTTGCCCCCGGCCTCCTGCATGGACACCAGGTAGTCGCTGCCCGCCTCCGGCACAGCTGTGCGCGTGACCTCACCCTCGGGCGAGAGCTCCGCCACGCAGGCGGAGGAGCGGATGTAGCCCACTCCGTCCAGCTCGCAGTATTCCAGGCTGCCGCTCAGCTCGGCCAGGAGCTCGCCGGAGAGCGGGGTGCGCTCGGGCCCGGAGCCGTCCGGGCCGTAGGCGAGCAGGCAGAGACCGTCCCCCGTCGCGGCAAGGACCCTGACCCCGCCGTCCGAGAGGAACACCGCGCTCACCTCTGTCACGTCCGCGGGCAGTTCCAGAGCCGTGTATTCCCCGGTGCCGTCCAGCATACCCAGGCGTGGACTCCCGCTTTCCGTCAGCCCGGCGAGACAGACCGAGTCGGCCGCGGCGTACATAGAGCCGAGCTCCGACATGCCACCGGGCAGCGGCTCCGAACTGAGCGTCATGGCGCTCACAAGCTCCTCGGTCTCTGTTACGGCTGGAGCGGGCTCCGCTCCGGATTCGGCTGGACCGGGCTCCTGCACCGCGCCGCAGCCCGAAAAAAGCAGCACCGCCGCCAGAAAAAGCGCCGGTACGGCATGATATCTGCGCATATAAGCACCTCCCCTTTGTATTTCCTCAAGTTTACAGCGAGGTTGTATCTGAAATGCATCATAGTTGTATCCGGAGGGAGGAATATTGTGAATATTTTGTAAATTAGTCCGCCGGGGCTGCTCAGAGACCGCGGAATTTTTTATACTTGTGCTTGCATAAGGCTTGTGTTACAGTTTATAGTAATGTGTTGACAGTCAAGGCGGTCCCGGCGGAGGAAAAAGGCGTTGACAATGGCCGGGGGCGAGGACTATATTGACCTAAGGTAAACCAGGAGGGCGCGAGAGCGGTCCGCCCTCGAAAAGTGAGGACGTTTCAATGGCAAAGGCAAAGACGGAGCTGGTCATAGTCGAATCCCCGGCGAAGGCCAGGACCATCGAAAAATATCTGGGTGAGAGCTATAAGGTCGTGGCGTCGATGGGCCACCTGCGGGACCTGCCCAAGAGCACGATGGGCGTGGACATAGCGGGCGGCTTTGTGCCGCAGTATATCCCGGTGAAGGGCAAGGAAGAGATCATCGAGGACCTGCGCGAGCGCTCTGCGAAGGCGCGCACGGTGTATCTCGCAACGGACCCTGACCGCGAGGGCGAGGCGATAGCCTGGCACCTGAAGGAACTGCTGGACCTGCCGGACGGCAAGGCCTGCCGCGTGACCTTCAACGAGATAACGAAGCGGGTGGTGACGGAGAGCATCGCGTCGCCGCGCGAGATAGATCAGGACCTGGTGGACGCGCAGCAGGCGCGGCGCATCCTTGACAGGATAGTGGGCTACGAGCTCTCGCCGCTGCTGTGGAAGAAGATACGCCGCGGCCTGTCCGCGGGCCGTGTGCAGTCCGTGGCGACGCGGATGGTCGTGGACCGCGAGCGGGAGACCCGAGCTTTCGTGCCGGAGGAATATTGGCTGCTGGACGCCGTGCTCCGCGCCGGGGACGGCGAGTTCACCGCGCGGTACTACGGTACGGAAAGCGGCAGGGCGGAGCTCCACAGCGAGGCTGAAACGGACGCCGTCATCGCCGCGGTGACCGGGAAAGAGTTCTCGATACAGAGCGTGAAGCGCGGCAAGAAGCAGCGCAGCCCCTCGCCCCCGTTCATAACCTCCACGCTGCAGCAGGAGGCCAGCCGCCGCCTGGGCATGACGCCGCGGCGGACGATGTCCATCGCGCAGCAGCTCTACGAGGGCGTGGACGTGACGGGCATGGGTACCGTGGGCCTCATAACCTACATGAGAACAGACTCGCTCCGGCTCTCGGACGAGGCGATAACCGCGGCGCGCGGCTTCATTAAGGACCACTACGGCGAGGCATATTGCCCCGAGCAGCCCCGCCGCTACAAGACCAAGGCCGGCGCTCAGGACGCGCACGAGGCGATCAGGCCGACGAACGCCGCCCTTGCCCCCGAGACGGTGCGCGCGGACCTCTCGAAGGAACAGTACATGCTCTACAGGCTGATCTGGGGCCGCTTCATGGCCTGCCAGATGGCCAACGCGATATATGATAACGTCGTGGTGGACGCCGCCTGCGAGGGACACGTTTTCCGCGCGAACTACTCCGAGCTGGTCTTTCCCGGCTACACCGCGGTCTATGAGGAGGAGCGCGACGACGAGCCCGACGCCCCGAAAAAGCCCCTGCCCAACCTCAAGGAGGGGGACTTGGCGCAGCTCGTGAAGCTCAACAAGGAGCAGAAGTTCACCCAGCCGCCCTCCAGGTACACGGAGGCGACGCTCATCCGCGCGATGGAGGAGAAGGGCATAGGCCGCCCGTCCACCTACGCGCCGACTATAACGACGATACTCAGCCACGAATACGTGGTGAAGGAGGGCAAGTACCTGCGCCCGACGAGCCTGGGCGAAGTCGTGACCGGGCTCATGGAGGAGCGCTTCCCGGACATCGTGGACCTCAAGTTCACGGCCCGGATGGAGGACGGCCTGGACGACATCGAAAAGGGCGAAAAGGGCTGGAAGCAGTACCTGACGGACTTCTACGGCGGCTTTGAGGAGGAGCTCCACAACGCGGAAAAGGCCATGGAGGGACAGAGGATAAAGGTCCCGGACGAGGTGTCGGACGAGATCTGCCCCGTCTGCGGGAAGAATCTGGTGGTGAAGTCCGGCAGGTTCGGCCGGTTCCTGGCCTGCCCCGGCTTCCCGGAGTGCAATTTCACTATGCCTATAGTCGTCGAGATGCCGGGCAAATGCCCCGCCTGCGGCGGCAGGATACTCAAGCGCACCTCCAAGAACGGCTACACCTATTACGCCTGCGAGCGCGGCAAGGACTGCCCCTGGCGCGGCACCGGCACCGACGGGCGCGAGATAATCGGCTTCATGACCTGGGACGTGCCGACAAAGGAGAACTGCCCTGAGTGCGGCCAGACTCTGTTCAAGCGCGCGGGCAAGGGCAGGCTCAAGCCCTTCTGCATAAACGAGAACTGCCCGAACTTCCTGCCTGAGGACAAACGCGGCTACAAGAAAAAAGCCGCGGAAAAGCCGAAGAATGATGCGGAGGCAAAGTCCGGCGGCGAGACGGAGGAGAAGAAAACCGCGGCCAAAAAGACGGCGGCCAAGAAGCCCGCCGCCAAGAAGCCCGCGGCCAAAAAGCCCGCATCCAAAAAGACGGAGGCGGCGCAATGAGCCGGGTAACGGTGGCCGGCGCGGGCCTTGCGGGCAGCGAGTGCGCCTGGCAGCTGGCCCGGCGCGGCATAGAGGTCAGGCTCGTGGAGATGAAGCCGGGCAAGTTCAGCCCAGCGCACGTCTCCGCGAACTTTGCCGAGCTCGTGTGCTCCAACTCCCTGCGCAGCGACGAGCTCACGAACGCCGTCGGCCTGCTCAAAGAGGAGCTGCGGCGCCTCGGCTCGCTCGTCATGGAGTCGGCGGATAAGAGCCGCGTGGCGGCCGGCGGCGCGCTGGCCGTGGACCGCGAGGGCTTTTCCGCCTACATCACCGAAAAGCTGCGCGCCTGCAAAAACATAGAGGTCGAAGAGCGCGAGCTCACAGATATTCCGGAGGGCGAGACGGTCATCGCCACAGGCCCGCTCACGAGCGACGCCATGGCCGAGAGCATCGTGAAGCTCTGCCCCGAGTTCGACCTGCACTTCTACGACGCCGTCGCGCCCATCGTCACGCTCGAGAGCGTGGACATGGAGAGCGCCTACCTGGCCTCGCGCTACGGCAAGGGTACTGCGGATTATGTAAACTGCCCGATGTCGAAGGAAGAGTACGAGGCCTTCATAGCGGAGCTGCGCTCGGCAAAGGAGGCCCCGGTGCACGGCTTTGACGATGGGGCTGTGTTCGAGGGCTGTATGCCTGTGGAGGTAATGGCCCGGCGCGGACTGGATACGCTGCGATACGGGCCGATGAAGCCGGTGGGGCTGCGGAACCCGCACACGGGCGCGGAGGACTGGGCTGTGGTACAGCTCCGGCGCGACAACGCGGACGGAACGCTGTATAACCTCGTGGGCTTCCAGACCCACCTGACCTTTGGGGAGCAGAAGCGGGTGTTTTCGATGATACCGGCGCTGCGGAACGCGGAGTTCGTGCGCTACGGAGTCATGCACCGCAACACATACCTGGACTCGCCCAGACTGCTGGACAGGTATTACCGTCTCAAGGCCGAGCCGCGCATCAGCTTTGCCGGCCAGATGACAGGCGTCGAGGGCTATGTGGAGTCCGCGGCCTCGGGCATGCTGGTGGGCATAGAGACGGCGGCGCGGCTTCTGGGCCTGCCTGCGGCGGACTTCCCGGCGGAAACGGCGATAGGCGCTCTGGCTCAGTACATATCCGGCGGGAGCGTGGGCGACTTCCAGCCCATGAACGTGAATTTCGGTATAATAACGCCCCTGGGCTACCGGGTGAAGGGCAAGCGGAACAAAAACGCGGAGCTTTCCGCTCGCTCGCTCGGCATCATAGAGGCGATGCTTAGAGAGAAGGAGGTCTTGAGCCTTGAGGGTGATAATTGACGCAATGGGCGGAGACAACGCCCCGAAGGCCCCGGTGCTGGGCGCGCTGCGCGCAAAGCGGGAGCTGGGCGTGGACATCACGCTCGTGGGAAAGCACGAGGAGATCGAAAGGTATCTGGACGGAGAAAAGGGCGTAGAGATAGTTGACGCCCGCGACGTCATCACGATGGAGGACGACCCCAGCACCGCAACGCGGCGGAAAAAGGGCTCTTCCATGGCGGTTGCGCTGACGATGCTGCGCGAGGGCAAGGGCGACGCCGTGGTCTCCGCGGGCAGCACTGGCGCGCTGCTGACGGGCGCCACGCTGACGGTCAAGCGCATACGCGGCATCAGGCGTGCGGCGCTGGCTCCGGTGATACCAAACGGCGGAAAGGGCGTAATGCTCATAGACTGCGGCGCTAACGTGGAGTGCACATCCGAGTATCTGCTGCAGTTCGCGTTCATGGGCAGCTTCTACTCAAAGCACATCCTGGGCGTGTCCAGTCCGAAGGTGGGTCTGCTGAATAACGGCACCGAGGACAGCAAGGGCGGGGAGCTGCAAAAGCAGTCCTACGCCACCCTCAAAAAGGCAGGGGACGAGGGAAGGATAAACTTCATTGGCAACGTCGAGGGTTCGTCCGCGCTTAGCGGGGAAGTGGACGTCATAGTGACCGACGGCTTCACGGGCAACATCCTGCTCAAGGGCTGCGAGGGCATGATAAAGTTTCTGATGGGCCAGCTCAAGGGCGTGTTCCTGAGCAGCACAAAGAACAAGCTCGCCGCGCTGATGCTCAAGAGCGACTTCGCCAAGCTCAAGGACATGATGGACGTCAACAAGATCGGCGGGACTGCGCTGCTCGGCATCTCAAAGCCGGTCATCAAGGCGCACGGCTCGTCGAACGACGAGGCGGTGTTCAGCGCGATACGTCAGGCAGTGCGGTTCGCGCAGGCCGGAGTGATCGAGGAGATCGAGAATAACATTGAATATATGCGCCTGGCGACAGGTGAAACCGAAAAAACGGAGGTATGACAACATGATTTACGAAAAGATCCTGAAGCTCGTGGCTGAGCAGTTCGCGGAGGAAGAGGAGAGCCTCAGCCGCGATACCAACTTCATGGACGACCTCAATGCGGATTCTCTGGACGTGGTCGAGCTCAGCATGACCATTGAAGAGGAGTTCGGCCTGGGCGAGATCTCCGAGGACGAGCTGAGGTCCATCGAGACGATAGGCGACCTGGTCGACTATGTCGAGAAGGCCGCGGGCAACTGATGGATTCTCTGGAGAAAAAACTGTGTCACAGCTTCCGTGACCGCGCTCTGCTGGTGACGGCGCTTACTCACAGCTCCTACGCTAACGAGAACCGTAGCCGCGGCGGCGAGAGCAACGAGCGCCTGGAGTTTTTGGGAGACTCGGTGCTGGGCATGGTCGTGGCGGATGCGCTGTACCGGCGTTTCCCGGAGCTGCCGGAGGGCCGTATGACCCGGCTGCGGGCGCAGCTCGTTTGCGAGGAGAGCCTGCACAAGGTTGCGGCGGAGCTGGGCCTGGGCGAATACGTCCGGCTCGGCAGGGGCGAGGAACATACGGGCGGCAGGCGGCGCACGTCCATTCTGGCGGATGCTGTCGAGGCGGTCATCGCGGCGCTGTACCTGGACGGCGGGATGGAAACTGCGCGTGATTTTATCGAGCGGCAGATACTCTCGTCGCTGGACGGGGCAGGCCCGGTCACGCGCCTTGAGGACTGCAAAACGGAGCTGCAGGAGCTGGTGCAGAAAAAGAGCGGCCAGGTCCTGAGCTACGAACTGCTGGGCGAGTCCGGTCCCGACCACGACAAGACCTTCACCTCTCAGGTCTGCCTTAACGGCAGGGCCATAGGCTCCGGTTCGGGCAGGACGAAGAAGGAGGCCGAGCAGGCCGCCGCACGCGCCGCGCTGGAGGAACTGAGGGCTTGAGTGCAAGAGAGAGCATAATACCGGTTTTCGTGCCGCATCTGGGCTGCCCGAACGACTGCGTTTTCTGCAATCAGAGACGCATCTCGGGAAGCCTTGCTCCGGCGTCCCCTGAGGACGTGCGCAGCGCTGTGGAGTCCGCCGGCGAGGGCGTGAGCCAGCTGGCCTTTTACGGCGGCTCGTTCACGGCCATACCCGTGCAGGAACAGGAGGCTCTGCTCGCGGCCGCACAGCCCTACCTCGAGAGCGGCAGGCTGAGCACGCTTCGGCTATCCACCAGGCCGGACGCGATAGACGGCGAGGTGCTGGCGCGGCTGCACAGATACGGCGTCAGTACGATAGAGCTGGGCGCGCAGTCCATGGACGAGCGCGTGCTGGCGCTCTCCGGCCGCGGCCACACGGCGCAGGACGTCGTGGAAGCGTCGCGGGAGATAAAGTCTGCGGGCTTCAAGCTCATCCTGCAGATGATGACGGGCCTGCCCGGCTCGGACGACGAGACGGACGTGGAGTCGGCGCGCCGTATAGCCGCGCTGGAGCCGGACGGGGTGCGCGTTTACCCGACGGTGATAGTCCGGGACACGGTGCTTTGCGACCTCTGGAAGTCAGGGCGCTATGCCGAGCATACTGTGGAGGACGCGGTGCGCGTCTGCGCGCGCATACTGCCTGTTTTTGAGGCGGCGGGCATACCGGTCATAAGACTGGGCCTGAACCCAACGGACGACCTCTCCGGCGGCGACGCCGTCGCCGGGGCCTATCACCCCGCCCTGGGCGAGCTGGTGAGGGCCAGAATAAGAAGGGGAGAGCTGGAGTCTCTCCTGCAAGGCGTTCCCGAGGGAGCGGACGTGACTGTTGCGGTGCCGGCAAGGAAGCTCAGCCAGTACACGGGCCAGCACGGCGCGAATCGCGAGTATCTCAAAGAAAAGTTCCGTCTCCGCAGCCTGAAGCTCAGGCCGGAGAAAACGGAAAGGGCAAGTATCATCTAGGCGCCGGCCGCGTGGCCGGTGCTTTTTCATGCTCGGAACGCTGCGGAAAAGGCCGGGAGAACAGGGCATTTTCCCGGAATAGTGATTGCAAAAAACCGGGGACTATAATATAATATTATGCCTGCGTGCAAAGCGCGGGCTAAACTGCTGTGAGGTAATAGGTTTGTACTTAAGGGCATTGGAGATTCAGGGCTTTAAATCCTTCCCGGAAAAGACGCGGCTCACGTTTGAGAAGGAGATAACAGCCATAGTGGGGCCGAACGGCTCCGGAAAATCAAATATTTCCGACGCCATTCTCTGGGTGATGGGCGAGCAGAGCTCCAAGACCCTGCGCGGCGGCAAGATGCAGGACGTCATCTTCGGCGGGACGGCCAAGCGCGGGGCCATGGGCTTTGCACAGGTATCGCTCATCATCGACAACTCCGCCGGCATCCTCGGCATAGACTCGGAGGAAGTGACGATCACCCGGCGCTACTACCGCTCGGGCGAGAGCGAGTATTACATCAACCGCGAGCAGGTGCGCCTGCGCGACGTGAACGAACTGCTCATGGACACCGGCCTCGGGCGCGACGGCTACTCCATCATCGGTCAGGGCCGCATAGCGGAGATAGTCAACGGCAAGAGCGCGGAGCGCCGCGAGGTGCTCGAGGAGGCCGCGGGCATCTCCCGCTTCCGCTACCGCAAGGAGGAGGCCGAGCGCCGCCTGGCAAAGACGGACGAGAACCTCCTGCGCATAAACGACAAGATAGACGAGCTCGAGCTCCAGGTCGGGCCCCTGCGCGAGCAGGCGGAAACGGCAAAGCGCTACCTCGCCCTGCGGGACGAGCTCAGGGTCGAGGAAGTCAGCGCGTGGATGGATGCGCTGGACAGGCTGCGCGAGCAGTCGCAGACGATTGCGAGCGACTATGAGACGGCCAAGAGCGGCCTGGACGCCGCGCGGCGCGAACTGGAAGCTCTTTATTCGAGGAGCGAGGCCCTGGCCGAGCGGATGCGCCAGAAGGACATCGAGGCTGAGCAGCAGAGGCAGAGACTGTCGGAAGCAGAGGCGAAGGTCTCCGAGGCCGAGGCCAAAGCCGCCGTGCTCCGCAACAGCATCGAAAACAGTAAACAGACCGTGGAGCGGATGCGCGGCGAGCTCTCCGAGCAGGCGGAGCGCGCAGCCTCCATAGGAACTCAGATAGACGAGCACCGCGCGCGTATGTCGGAGATAGACGAGCGGGCCAAATCCCTCGAGGCGGACGCCGCCTCGGCCAGGAACGTCATGGACGGGCGGCGGATGCGCATAGAAAACCGCGAGCGCGAGGCCGCTGAGGCCAACGACGCCTTGACAAAGCAGATAGTCGAGCTGCGCAGCGCGGATTCGCGCATCGCCATGCTCTCCGAGATGGAGAAGGAATACGAGGGCTTTGCCGGCGCCGTTAAGACCGTCATGCGCGAATCCCGGCGCGGGACGCTCCGGGGCATACACGGCACAGTGGCGGAGCTGGTCCGCGCCGACGAGCGCTGCACGCTCGCCATTGAGACGGCGCTGGGCGCAGCGATACAGAACGTCGTCGTGGACACGCAGGACGACGGCCGCAGGGCCATAGAGCTCTTGAAGCGCCGAGACGCGGGCCGCGCGACTTTCCTGCCCATAGACGTCATACGCGGCGGCAGGCTCGACAGGGTGCCTTCCGAGGACGAGGGCTGTCTCGGCCTTGCGGTGGAGCTCGTGAGCTTCGAGCCGAAGTACGAGCGGATATTTGAAAATCTCCTGGGCAGGACGCTGGTGGCGGAGACGCTGTCGGATGCCGTGGCCATGTCGCGGAAAAACGGCGGCCGGTTGCGCATAGTCACCCTGGACGGACAGCTCATAAACGCGGGCGGCTCGATGACGGGCGGCAGCGCGGCGAAGAACGCGGGCATCCTGTCCCGGCGCGCGGAGCTGGAGAGATTGCAGGCGAACCGCGGCAAACTCGCAAAGCGGCGGGACGAGCTCGCGGCGAAGGCGGAGGACTTGAAGCGCGAGCTGGCCTCTGCGCGCTACGAGCTGGACGTGGCCACGGGCGAGCTGCAAAATATAAGCAACGAGCTGGCCTCGCTCAAGGCCGAACGGCGCACGACGGAAAATGCTGCGGCTCAGCTCGAGCTGCTCCGGCGCGGCATATCGGGCGACAGCGAGACGCGGGCGAAGGCGCTTGCGGACATGGAGGCCGGGGCAGAGAGCGCAAAGCGAGAGCTGGCGCAGCGCGAGGAGCGGATAGCGGAGCTTCGCGCAAGGGCCTCGGAGATAAGAGACAGCATCGCGGAGGCGACGCAGAAGAAGCTCGAGGTCGAGGGCGAGCGCACCAGGACCGATAAGGCCGTGCAGGAGAAGAACAACGCCCTCCTCGACATGGAGCGCAGCTGCGCCCGCTTCGAGCAGAAAAAACTCTCCGCAGAGATGGAGGAAAAGCAGCTCCTGGACAAGCTCTGGGACGGCTACGAGCTCAGCCACAGCGCAGCGGAGGCGGTCAGGAAGCCCATAGAGAGCGCGGCGAAGTCGAACAGGCGCATAGCCGAGCTGAAGAAGGAGATGTCCGCCCTCGGCACGCCGAACCTCGGCGCCATAGACGAGTACGCGCGCGTGAGCGAGAGGTACGAATTCCTCGCTTCCCAGCGCGACGATGTGGAAAAGGCGAAAAATGAACTGCTGGGTATAATTTCCGATATAACCGGGGAAATGAGAAGTATATTCACGCGCGAGTTCACCGCAATAAACGAGAGCTTCCGAGATACCTTCACGGAGCTCTTCGGCGGCGGCAAGGCGGAGCTGACGCTCGAGCCCGGCGAGGACGTGCTGACTTGCGACATCGACATCAAGGTCCAGCCGCCCGGAAAGGCGCTGACGACGCTCTCGCTGCTCTCGGGCGGTGAGACGGCCTTTGTGGCGATAGCGCTGTACTTTGCAATAATCAAGGTCCGGCCCACGCCCTTCTGCGTCATGGACGAGATAGAGGCGGCGCTGGACGAGGCGAACGTCATAAGGTTCGCGGAGCATATGCGTAAGATATCGAGCAGGACCCAGTTCATAGTCATCACGCACAGGCGCGGCACGATGGAGGAGGCAGATTTCCTCTACGGCGTGACGATGCAGGAAAAGGGCGTGTCCAAGGTCATTGAGCTGGACCTGGAGGAAGCGGAGAAACACACGGAGGAGGCAGCAGGCGAATGGGATTCTTCGATAAGATAAAGGCCGGTCTTGAAAAGACCAGGCGACAGATGGGCGGCGTTTTCGCGGAGTTCACCGGCGAGAACGAGGAGTTTTACGACGAGCTCGAGGAAGCGCTCATAGTAGCGGATTCGGGTGCGGACACGGCTTTCAGGGCTGTCGCCGCCCTGCGCGAGAAGGTGCGCGAGGAAGGGCTCCGCGGCAGAACGGAAATAAATGCGGCGCTCGTCGAGATCCTCACGGAGCTTTTGAGCGTGGGCAGCTTTGAACTCAAGCTGGAGACGAAGCCCTCAGTCATCCTGATGGTGGGCGTGAACGGCGTGGGCAAGACCACGACGATAGGCAAGCTCGCGGCGAAGTACACCGCCGAGGGCAAAAAGGTCCTGCTCGCGGCGGGGGACACCTTCCGCGCGGCTGCGGCAGAGCAGCTCACCGTCTGGGCCGAGCGCTCCGGCGCCGAGATAGTGAAGCACGGCGAGGGTTCCGACCCCGGCGCCGTCGTGTTCGACGCGCTGACGGCGGCGAAGGCCCGCGGCACGGATATCGTCATCATCGACACCGCAGGCCGCCTGCACAACAAGGCGAATCTTATGAACGAGCTGGCCAAGATACGCCGCATAATCACCCGCGAGCTGCCGGAAGCCGACGTGGAGACTCTCGCCGTGCTGGATGCGGTGACGGGTCAGAACGGGCTCATCCAGATAAAGCAGTTTGCGGAGACGGCGGAACTCACGGGCATCGTCATAACGAAGCTGGACGGTACGGCCCGCGGCGGCATAGTGTTCGCCATAGCCAAGGAGCTGGGCCTGCCTGTCAAGTTCATCGGCGTGGGCGAGGGAGTGGATGACCTCATGCCCTTCGAGCCGAAATCCTTCTCGGAGGCGCTGCTGTCATGAAGCTGATACTTGCATCGAACAACAAGGGTAAGGTCGTGGAGTTCCGCGAGATACTGGCCGGAACTGGCATAGAGGTCATCCCCCAGCGCGAGGCGGGATGCGACTTTGAAGTGGACGAGACCGGCGACACCTTTGAGGAAAATGCCTTCCTCAAGGCCGAGGCCGCGATGAAGGCCACGGGCCTGCCCGCCGTCTCCGACGACTCGGGCCTTGAGGTGGACGCGCTCGGCGGTGAGCCGGGCGTTCACAGCGCCAGGTATACGGGCAACCATGAGGATTCCGACCTAGACAGGCGCAAATTCCTGATGAAGAAGCTCGAGGGTGTGGAACATCGTGAAGCCAGGTTCGTCTCAGCCATATGCTGCGTGTTCCCGAACGGCGACGTGCTCCGGGCGCGCGGTACCTGCGAGGGCAGGATAGCGACGTATATGAAGGGCGAGAACGGCTTCGGCTACGACGCGATGTTCATAGCTGAGGGCGAGGAGCGCACGATGGCCGAGATGACGCACGAGGAAAAGAACGAAATATCGCACCGCGGCCGCGCGCTGCGCGAGTTCGCAAAGGTGCTGAAGGAGTATTGCGATGCTGACAAGTAAGCAGAGGGCCTATCTGCGCGGCCTGGCCGCCAAGGAGGACACCATTCTCCAGATAGGCAAGGACGGAATAACCGAAAACACAACAGCGGCGCTGTCCGACGCGCTGCGCGCGCGCGAGCTGGTGAAGGGCCGCGTGCTGGAAAACTCGATGCTCACGGCGCGGGAGGCCTGCGACACGCTCTCTGAGCGCTGCCGGGCCGAGCAGGTCCAGGTGATAGGCAGCAAGTTCGTGCTGTACAAGCGCAACGAGACGGACCCGAAGATAGAACTGCCCAAGACCCAGAAGCGGAAATGAGGATAGCGGTCTACGGCGGCAGCTTCAACCCGCCGCACCCGGCGCACGTCCGGGCCGCCCGGCTGGCGTATGAGGCGCTCGGGCCGGATAAACTCCTGGTGATCCCGGCGGCGGACCCCCCGCACAAGCGGTTGGCAGAGGGCAGCCCATCGCCGCAGGAACGCTTTGAGCTTACAAAGCTGGCCTTTCGGAGCTTCCAGGAGGCCGAAGTCTCGGACATGGAGCTCAAAAGGGGCGGCGAGAGCTATACCTCGGACACTGTCGCGGAGCTTGCGGCGAGGTACCCGGGGGCGGAGCTCTGGCTCGTCATAGGCACGGACATGCTCACGAGCTTCGAGCGCTGGCACGATTTCAGGGCTATCCTGAGCGCAGCGTCGCTATGCGTGCTGCCGAGGGACAAGGGTGACCTGCCTGAGATAGAGCGCTGCGCCGACAGGTTCCATGAACTGTACGGAGCGAGAGTGCAGGTGATAGACGCGGCGCCGCTGCCGATGTCCTCGTCGGAGATGCGGGAGATGCTGGTGTCCCGGCGCGGCGCGGACGTGCTTGACGGCGCGGTGTACGCGCGGATAATAAGGCTGCGCGACTACGGCGCGAAGCCCCAGCTCGCCTGGCTGCGCGAGCAGGCGTATAAGTATCTGAAACCGAAACGCATCCCGCACGTAGCGGGTTGCGAGCAGGAGGCGGCAAAGCTGGCCCGCCGCTGGGGCGAGGACCCCGGCGACGCCGCCGAAGCGGGCATACTCCACGATATCACGAAGAAACTGACGATGGAAGAACAGTTGATATTGGCGGAGAAATATGGTATAGTGTTCGATAAATTTGAGCGGGAGAACATAAAACTCACACACGCGATCACGGGCGCGGCGCTCTCAAGGGAGCTTTTCGGCGTACCAGACAGGATATACAGCGCCATCCGCTGGCACACGACGGGCCGTGCGGACATGACGCTGCTGGAAAAGATAATCTATATTGCCGATTATATAGAGCCGACGCGCGATTTCGAGGGCGTTGAGAGGCTCCGGCAGCTTGCTTATGAGAACATTGACTCGGCCATGGCCCTGGGTCTCGAGATGAGCCTGGAGGAGCTGAGGCAGAGCGGCATAGAGCCACACGGCGCAACTGTCAGCGCACTGGCATGGTACGGAAAGGACAAGGTGTAATGCAGTTCTACGGCGGAAGCGGAAAGCACTCAAAGAAGAAACCTGAGAAGGATAAACGCTACGAGGAATACGAGGACGATTACGACTGCGAGTACGAGGACGAATACGAGGATTATGAGCCCCAGCCGCGCCCGAGACATCAGACGGCGCGCAGCCGGGGGCGGGACATAAAGAGCACGAACCACACGGTCTACAGCGGCAACGGCTACGACTATGAGGACGACGTCCACTTCGCCTCGGACGACTACGTCTCGCGTGAGGAGATGCGAAGCCGCAAGCACCGCGGCCGCGGAGTGCTGGTGTTCCTGAGCGTCATACTCATACTGGCGATCGGCGGATTTGCGGCTTTCAAGATCTGGGCCAAGCCCGCTGCGGTAAAGGACAACGGGCCGAATACCTACGACACCGACGACGGCGGCAGCGACAACACCATCGGCGGAGTCGAGGGTGAAGCTCCTGAACAGGCGGACAGCAAGCGCCGTCCCGGCGTGTGGACTTTCCTGGTCAGCGGCCTGGACCGCGAGGGCCTGCACACGGATACAAACATCGTAGGTATGTTCGATACAGTCGAGGGCAAGCTGAACCTTGTGAACCTGCCCCGTGACCTGCTCATAAACATCGCCATCAGCCCAAAGCAGATGAACCAGCCCTACCCCGCCAGCATCAACAACGGCGGAGACGGCATCAGCGCCCTTCTGGACGCCGTGAAGGACATCCTGGGCTACGAGGTGGACTGCTGGGCGGTCATAGACATCCAGGCGGCGGCGGATATCGTGGACGCCATAGGCGGCGTGTACTACGACATACCCTACGACATGGACTGGGATGCGCCGGACCAGAATCCGCCCGTTAGTATCCACATCAAGCAGGGCTACCAGCTCCTGGACGGCGACGACTTTGTGAACGCGATGCGCTTCCGTATCTCCAACGACGGCTCCCACACCTATGTGGGCGGCGATATCGAAAGGATACAGTTCCAGCAGAAGCTGCTCATGGCACTCGCGCGGCAGACCCTCTCGCTTGAGAACATCCCGAACCTCACGAAGATCTTTGATATCTACGAAAAGCGCGTGGATACCAACGTCAGCGTCGGCAACCTGGCCTATTTCGCCCAGGAATTCATGAAAGTAGACGCAAACAACATCACCTTCCAGACAATACCCGGCAAGGGAGACGGCTATGCCCTCGGAAAGTCCTACGTCATCCCGTATATAGACGAGTGGCTGGTGATGCTCAATGAATACCTCAACCCGTTCACGGTGGAGATAACAAGGGAAAATATCAACATGATCTCCTACGACATGGAAACCGGTGTCTGGGACATGACCCAGGGCTATATCGCCGGACAGTGAGCGGCAGGGGATGAAGGGGAGATTTATATGCTGACACCGAAAGAAATAGCCGAAGCCGCGGTCAAAACTCTGGATTCCAAGATGGCGAAGGACATAAAGCTCCTGCGCACAACGGACCTGACCGTCCTGGCGGACTATTTTGTAATCTGCACGGCGACGAGCTCCACGCACGTCAAGACCCTGACGGACGAGGTCGATAAGGCTCTTTCCGAGCTGGGCGAGCCGCCTCTCAGGCGCGAGGGATATCGCGGCGGCGGTTGGATCCTTTTGGACTTCGGCTGTGTCATCGTGCACATTTTCCAGCAGGAAATGCGCGAGTTCTACAACCTCGAGCACCTCTGGAGCGACGCGGAGGAGATAAGCCTCTCAGCCCTTCCCGGCCCTACGGTCTGAGCATCGAGCTCGGGTCAAAGGGGCCTGCGGTTTTGTAATAATTGAAAAGGGGAGAGCAGGAAAATGGCTTACGAATTTTCCAGAATAGAGAAAAAATGGCAGAACTACTGGCTTGAAAACAAGACCTATAAGGCCGTAACTGGCGATAAAACCCGGAAAAAGTTTTATCCGCTCATAGAGTTCCCGTATCCCTCTGGCGACGGACTGCACGTCGGCCACCCGAGGCCGTATACAGCGATGGACATCGTCGCGCGCAAGCGCCGTATGCAGGGCGAGAACGTGCTGTTCCCGATAGGCTTCGACGCCTTCGGCCTGCCGACTGAGAACTATGCCATCAAGAACCACATCCACCCGAGAGAAGTCACGAAGCGGAACATAGAGCGCTTCTCCAAGCAGCTGCAGATGCTGGGATACAGCTTTGACTGGGACCGCATGGTCGATACAACGGACCCCAACTATTACAAGTGGACCCAGTGGATATTCCTCCAGATGTACAAGCACGGCCTGGCGTACAAGGCGTCTATGCCCGTGAACTGGTGCACGAGCTGCAAGTGCGTGCTGGCCAACGAGGAGGTCGTAGAGGGCGTTTGCGAGCGCTGCGGCAGCCCGGTCATCCGCAAGGAAAAGAGCCAGTGGATGCTCCGGATCACCGCCTATGCCCAGAGACTCATAGACGACCTGGACGACGTGGACTATATCGAGCGCGTAAAGATACAGCAGCGCAACTGGATAGGCCGTTCCACGGGCGCGGAGGTCGATTTCAAGGCCACGACCGGCGATATCATCAAGGTGTTCACCACCCGCTGCGACACGCTCTTCGGCGCGACGTACATGGTCCTCTCGCCGGAGCACGCGCTCGTGCGCCAGTGGCTCGAGACCGGCGCAATCACTAACCCGGACGAGGTCAAAAAGTACCAGGCCGAGGCCGCCGCAAAGTCCGACCTCGAGCGTACGGAGCTGAACAAGGACAAGACCGGCGTGCGCACGATGGGCGTCGACGCAGTGAACCCCGTTACAGGGGAGACCATCCCCATTTTCATATCCGACTACGTACTTGCGAGCTACGGCACGGGCGCCATCATGGCCGTCCCCGGCCACGACCAGCGCGACTGGGAGTTCGCAAAGGAGTTTGACCTGCCGATCATCGAGGTCGTCAAGGGCGGCGACGTGACGAAGGAAGCCTGGATATCCAAGGACGAGAGCGCCATAATGGTGAACTCCGGGTTCCTGGACGGCCTGAGCGTAAAGGACGCCATCCCGACCATGACAAAGTGGCTTGAGGAGAAGGGCCTGGGCCGCAGCAAGGTCAACTACAAGCTGCGCGACTGGGTGTTCTCGCGCCAGAGATACTGGGGCGAGCCCATCCCGCTGGTATACTGCGAGAAGTGCGGCTGGCAGCCGATAGACGAGTCCGAGCTGCCTCTGCTTCTGCCGGATGTGGACAGCTACGAGCCCACGGACAACGGCGAGAGCCCGCTGTCCAAGATGACCGAGTGGGTCAATACCACCTGCCCGAAGTGCGGCGGTCCCGCCCAGCGTGAGACCGATACCATGCCCCAGTGGGCCGGCTCCTGCTGGTACTTCCTGCGCTATATAGACCCCGATAACGACAAGGCCTTTGCCGGTGAGGAAGCGCTTGACTACTGGAGCCCCGTGGACTGGTACAACGGCGGCATGGAGCACACCACGCTGCACCTGCTGTACAGCCGCTTCTGGCACAAGTTCCTGTACGACATCGGCGTGGTGCCGACGAAGGAGCCCTACGCCAAGCGTACGAGCCACGGCATGATACTCGGCCTGAACCCGCACAACTACGCGAACCTGTCCGACGATGAGCGCAGCCGGCTTCTGTCTGAGTACGGCAGCGAGGCCGAGGTGCGGAAGTATCTTGCACACAAGTATGGCGAGATGGCCGACCACCCGATCGTCAAGATGAGCAAGAGCCTCGGGAACGTCGTGAACCCGGACAGCGTCGTGAAGGAGTACGGCGCGGATACGCTGAGGCTGTATATAATGTTCCTGGGCGACTTCGAGAAGGCGGCGCCGTGGAATCCGAGCGCTGTCAAGGGCTGCAAGCGCTTCCTGGACCGCATATGGGCGCTGGCAGAGAAGCGCATTGAAGGCGACGAAGGCTACTCGGCAGCCAACGAGAAGGAGCTGCACCGCTGCATCAAGAAGGTCAGCGAGGATATAGAGAACATGAAGTTCAACACAGCCATCGCCGCAATGATGACTTTGGTGAACCAGTTCTACGAGCACGCTCCCAGCCGCGGCGACATAAAAACGCTGCTGGCCCTGCTTAGCCCCTTTGCGCCGCATATGGCCGAAGAGCTGTGGGAGATACAGGGCTTTGAGGGCATAGCCAGCATGAGCGCGTGGCCGGAGTATGACGAGGCCAAGACCCTGGACGATGAAAAGGAGATCGCTGTCCAGGTCAACGGCAAGCTGCGCGGCACAGTCGTTGTGCCTGCCGGCTGTGAGGATTCTGTCGCAGTGGAGGCCGCCATGGCCGATGCGAAGGTCAAAAAGTTCACGGACGGCAACGTCATAGTGAAAACGATAGTTGTCAAGGATAAGCTGGTAAACATTATCGTGAAGCCCTCCAAGTGAGTTTTGCTTGACATTGGCGCTCGAAATCATTATAATGCATATGCTAACGGGTTAATTGCCCTTACAGCGCCGAAAGGTGTTTTGGAGGGAGGGAATAGAATGTCTGAGATCTACGTTAAGGAAAACGAGTCGCTCGATAACGCGCTCAAGCGTTTCAAGCGCAGCTGCGCCAAAGCCGGCGTCCTGGCCGACCTGAGGAAGAAGGAGTACTACCAGAGCCCCAGCGTAAAGCGCCGCAAAAAGTCCGAAGCCGCCCGCAAGAACAAGAATAAGCGGTATTATTGATGAAAAGTCCCCGCCGAAAGGCGGGGCTTTTTTATTCTCAAACCTTTGTTGACAACTGTAGATGAACATGCTAAACTAAATCTACAAACGTAGACAATGTGCAGTGGGGGCGAGAGTATGTCAGAGTGGATAATTTCATCCTCTGCGCTGATAGTTGCAATGGTGCTTCTGCGGCGCGTTATGCGAGGAAAGATAAGCCCGCGGCTGCAATATGCGCTGTGGCTCATTGTGCTCGTGCGTCTGCTGCTGCCCCTGAGCTTTGGCGAAGCACGCGTCAGCGTGCAGAATGTCGTGCGTGAGGCGGACGCGAAGCTGACTTCGCAGGTCTTGACTTATGTAAACTACGAAACGCCGGACCTCTCCATCCCTGAGCCGGACCAGAATTTGGGCGAGGCGGAGCGGCAGGCGCAGTACGAGCAGAACCTTGCCGAGTACGAGGCGCAGATCGAAGCGGCGAAGGCCGAGACGGGTACGCCCGTCACACTGTCGGATGTCCTGCGCAGCGTCTGGTATGCGGGCATGGCCCTGATGGGACTGTGGTTTCTGGCGACGAACCTGGTGTTCCGCGCGAGGCTAAGGAGAGGCAGGGAGCGCGTTGAATACGCCTGCCCGCCGCCGGTCTACGTCACGGACGCGATTGAGACGCCCTGCCTGTTCGGCTCGGCCATCTATGTGACGCGGGAGGCGGCGGAGGACCCGGTTACGCTCCGGCACAGCGTAGAGCACGAGCTGACGCACCGCCGTCACGGCGACCAGCTCTGGGCCATTCTGCGCTGCCTTTGCCTCGTTCTGCACTGGTACAACCCGCTGGTCTGGCTCGCGGCGTCACTCTCGAGGCGTGATGCGGAGCTGGCCTGCGACGAGGCGACGATAAAGCGCCTGGGCGAAGATGAGCGCGCGGCCTATGGGCGCACGCTTATCGGCATCGCCTGCGAAAAGCGCGCGACGCTCCTGCGCACGGCGACGACGATGAACTGCGGCAAGGCGGGGCTCCGCGAGCGCATCCTGCTCATTGCAAAGAAGCCTAAAACCGCTGTCTACGCGGTCATCATCCTCATCATCGCCGCCGTCGCAATAACCGGCTGCACCTTCACGGGCGCGCAGAAGGAGGTCACGGGGCCTGACGACACCGGCACAGTTGTGCCTTCGGACGATGCGGCGCCTTCGCCGTCGGAGGAATGGACGTCCGAGCCCGCAGAGGGCAAGGTGAGCCTCGGCGTCACGCTGACGGGCCTGTCCCCGGAGACGCCCGCCTGGTACGCGCCCGAGGCCCAGGACGAGTGGCGCGCGCTGCTGGACGAGGCCATCGCCCGGGCGCAGACCGGGACACATGTCAGCGAGGGCGCAAATTTGCTGGGCCAGCGCATCACGGACGGCGGGCGAGAGCTGTACTTCAACACGGACGGCTCGCTGTGCAGCCTGGATGAAAACTATCTCATAAGCGCCGCCGACGCCGCGCCGTTGCGCGCGCTCATGGACGAGACGCTAAGCGACCTCGGCGTCTCCGGACACGTGCAGCCCGCGGACATACGCGGCCTGCGCTCGGCGGCTTTCGAGTTCTTCGGCGGCACGGCCACGCTGACGGACGAGGCCGCGCTGGCTGAGATCGAGCGCATACTCTCGGCCTCGACGAGCACCTACCCCTCTCAGTGCGGCTTCGCCTCGGTCATGAGACTAGAGCGCGAGGACGGCGAGGTGCTGAGCCTCGGCATGGCCGGCGACGGCTGCGGGGCCTGGCAGTCTAACGGCTGGTTTTACAGCTATACCGGCGACAACTTCGACCTGTACTCGCTCTTTGCCGCTCAGCTCATACACGACCTGGACACGGAGACGCTCTTCGGCGGCTATTACGGCGGCGCGCTGCTGAAATACCTCGACTGGCAGCGCTGCTGCGACCTGTACGGCGAGGACGGCGCCCTCGCGCTGCTGGACCGGCTCTTTGACGCCGCAATGACGGACGAGGCCGTGCGGGGCGGCCTGCTCATGTACCGGCCCGCCCCGGAAGGCGCGCTGGCGGAGCACTACGCGGCCCGGCTGGCCGAATTGCAGGAACAGTCGGCGGAATATACCCCCGAGCCTTGGCCGGAGTTTCTCGCCGGGCCCGCCGAGGGCGGCTATGAGTTCCGCAGCGAGGAGCTTGGCTTATCGTTCACCGTGCCTGCCGAGGTCTCGCAGAAGGTCGCCGTGGCCTCCGGCGTGAAATATAACGACCCGGACGGGACGAGCATCACGCTCTACTACGTCCCCGAGAACGGGAGATACCCCTTCACCATGTTCTACATGGTCGTCGAGTCGCCGCGAGAGGACTTTTTCAGGCCGGACAGCTGGTACTACTCGACCTCGACCGGCCACCCAATAGCGGCAATGAGCGATAACAGCGTGTACTTCACGATGGGCCCGCTGGGCGGCTCTGAAATAGGCCGCGACGACCCGCTGTGGGACGACTATATTGAGGCCAGCACAGCCGTCAGCGCGGCTATAAGGGAGACCATAGCCGTTGACGCCCCCTCGTCGATACCCGAGCTGGACTATGCCGCCGTGTCCTCCGCCGCGGACGAGCTCGCAGCGCGCGGCGACGCAGCCCTCACCCGGGCAGAAGCGGCGCAGCTGGCCTACGACCTGCTCTCGGCGGAGAACAAGGCAGAGGCATATCCGCTCAATTACACCGACGTGGAGCCCGGCAGCGATGCCGCGCAGGCCATCGCGTATCTAGCGAGCTACGGCCTTCTGACGCGGTACTCAGGGGACGGCGAGGACCTAGACGGCGGGCTGTTCCGCCCCGGCGAGGACATCAGCCGTGCGGAATTTGTCACGCTGCTGCACCGCCTGTCCCTCCAGCCCTGCCCGCTGGCTTACGGTGTGATGCTGGAAAGCGTCGGCCCTGATTACTGGGCGTGTTACTATGTGGACTACGCCTGGAAGTGCGGCTGGCTGGAGCTCACCGACGGCGACATCCGCGCCGACGAGCCCATAACCTGCGCCGAGGCCGCCCAGGCGCTAAAGTGCGTAGCCGAAAACGGCTACCCCATCCCGGGCGTGGACTTCTGAGCCCGGAGACATAAAAGAGTAAAGCCGCCGCCCCACTGCGGGGCGGCGGCCTTCTGTTACACCGGATTCAGTTCCTCGTCGAGCCAGGTGTCGTGCTCCGAGAGCTTTCTTGTGAATATCCTTGCGTTGTCCTCGGGGTACTTGTTCTGGTGGAACTTGAATATCGTCTCGTCCGTATCCGGCAGCCTGCCGATCATCTCGATCTTACCGCGCGGGTGGCTCATGGCGTAGCGCACCGCCTTGCCCAGCCCGCTCTGCATCGCCTTCGCGCCGTCCACAATGCCAATGCCCTCAGCTATCGGCACCTGGAACCGGCCTTTTACGCCCGTCACGGGGCGGCACTGGAAGATGTAATACGGCGCAACGTTCATCGCCGTAAGACCTCTCAGCAGCTCGCCCAGGACCTCCGACTTGTCGTTCACGCCGCGCAGGAGCACGGTCTGGTTCCGCATCTGTATTCCCCGCGTGAGCAGCGAGTCTATCGCCCGCTTCGCCTCAGCAGTCAGCTCCCTCGGGTGGTTGAACTGCGTGACCACCACAACGGCCTTTTTCCTGGCGTAGCTCTCGAACATGTCCAGCAGGGCGGGGTCGCCGTAGATGCGCTCCGGCAGCGTCACCGGCAGGCGGGACCCGAAGCGGATGAAGTCCAGGTGCTCAATGGCGCACAGCCCTGCCAGATAGCGTTCGATGACGCTGTTGGGATTCATGAGCGCGTCGCCGCCGGAGATGAGGACATTCCGCACCTCCTCGTGCTCCGCAACATAGGCGATGGCCTCGTCCGCAACACGGTTGAGCTCGTCCTCCGTCAGCCCTACCATGCGCTTTCTGAAGCAGTGGCGGCAGTACATCGCGCACTGATTCGTCGAGAGCAGCAGGACCGTCGGTCCGTATTTGTGCTGCAAGCCCTCCAGTTTGGTGTTTGAGGCCTCGCCGCTCGTATCAAACGAGCCATCAGGGTCCATCTCATCCGTGGAGGGTATGCACATCCTGGCAATGGGGTCATCCGGGTCCGAGGTATTGACAAGGGATAGGTAATAAGGCGTTATCATCATGGGAAAACGTTCTGCTATCTCTTCTCTCCGTTCTGCCTCCTCCGGTGACAGCCCAAGCCTTTGTACCAGCGCGTCCATGGATCTTACGCTGTTCTCCAATTCTTTCTGCCAGCTCATAGCTGCACCTTCTTTCACTTTTAGAATTTAACGCATAACATTATACCACATTTTCCATGCTCTCACAAGCGCCAATTACTGTTGAAATATACGAAATGACGCTATATAATTAAGGCAAAACAGACAAAGAATGGTGGGATTTTGTTGGATTTCTTGACCTTTGAACTCTGCGGAGTGCAGGAACTGAACCCGCAGAGGACCTTTGACTGCGGTCAGTGTTTTCGCTGGAACGCGGATGCGGAGGGGAAATACAGGGGCGTAGCTTCAGGGAAGGCGGCGGTGGTCTGGGCCGAGGCAGGCCGGACGTACATAGAGTGCGCCGCTGGGGATATATATTTCTGGCGTGACTACCTCGACATGGAGACGGACTATGCCGAGGCCCGACGCAGCATAGAGGTCTGCGACTATCTGCGCGAATGCGCGGTCTACGGCGAGGGTATAAGGATACTCCGCCAGGACAAGTGGGAGGCGCTGTGCTCGTTCATCATCTCGCAGTGCAACAACATCCCGAGGATAAAGGGCATAGTGGAGAAGCTCTGCTCGCTCTATGGCGAGCCGGTGGAGGCGCCCTGGGGCGAGGCCCGGGCTTTCCCGACGGCGGAGCGGGTAGCGGATCTGAGCGAGGAGGCCCTTGCGCCGCTGCGCTCGGGCTACCGCGCGCCCTACATACTTGCGGCGGCGCGGGCCGTCGCCGGCTGTGACATAGACCTGGACGCGACGGCGCTCTTGCCCTGCGGCGAGGCGCGGGCGGAGCTCAAGAAGCTCAACGGCGTGGGCGACAAGGTGGCCAACTGCGTCGTGCTCTTCGGTCTGCACCAGCTGGACGCATTCCCGGTGGATGTGTGGATAAAGCGTGCGCTGGCGTCGAATATGCCGAAGGGTTTTGACCCCTCGTCGCTGGGCAAATACGCGGGTCTGGCGCAGCAGTATATGTTCTTCCACGCGCGCGAGACGGCGGACCAAGTCTGAAGTTTTCAGCGCCTGAGCAGGGGACCTTTTGCGTGCTTTATTGCGCAAAGGCGGGCGTTGGGATGCGGAAATGGTTGACTTAGGGCGTCTATGTGATAAAATATGAGGAATAGCAAAAAACCAAATTCTTTGCGGAGGTGCGTTTCATATGAATCGTTTTGGCAGCTTTTCCGAGCGCTTTGTCGGCGAGGGTCTGACCTTTGACGACGTCCTGCTCGTCCCGGCGGAGAGCAGCGTCCTGCCGCCCGACATCGACCTGTCCACGAACCTGACCAAGACCATCAGGCTCAACACGCCCATCATGAGCGCGGCGATGGACACCGTGACGGAGTACCGCATGGCCATAGCCATAGCGCGTGAGGGCGGCATCGGCGTCATCCACAAGAGCATGCCGATAGACGACCAGGCCGAGCAGGTGGACATGGTCAAGCGTTCGGAGAACGGCGTCATCACGAACCCCTTCTACCTCGGGCCGGACAACACCCTCGGCGAGGCGGACGCGCTCATGGCAAAATACCGCATCTCCGGCGTGCCGGTCGTGGATGCCGACGGTGTGCTCATAGGCATCATCACGAACCGCGACATGAAGTTCGAGGAGAACATGGACAGGCAGATCCGAGAGGTCATGACCAGCGCGGGCCTCGTCACAGGCCGCGAAGGCACGACGCTCGAGGAGGCCAAGGACATCCTCCGCAGGCACAAAATAGAGAAGCTGCCCATAGTGGACGAGCAGTTCCACCTCAAGGGGCTCATAACGATAAAGGACATAGAGAAGGTCGTCAAATACCCGAACTCCGCGAAGGACAAGCATGGACGCCTGCTCTGTGCCGCGGCCATCGGCGTGACGAACGACATACTTGACCGCGCCGGCGCTCTTGTCCAAGCGGGCGTGGACGCGCTCGTGCTCGACTCGGCGCACGGCCACTCGGCAAACATCATGCGCTGCGTGGGCCTCGTGAAGAACGCCTTCCCCGAGGTGCAGCTCATAGCGGGCAACGTCGCCACCGCCGAGGGTACGGAGGCGCTCATCAAGGCGGGCGCGGACTGCGTCAAGGTCGGCATCGGCCCCGGCTCCATCTGCACCACCCGCGTGGTCTCCGGCATAGGCGTGCCGCAGATAACGGCGGTGCTCGAGTCCGCCGCGATGGGCGACAAATACGGCATACCCGTCATAGCCGACGGCGGCATCAAGTATTCGGGCGACATCGTCAAGGCCCTGGCAGCGGGCGCGAGGGTCGTCATGATGGGCTCCATGCTCGCGGGCTGCGAGGAAAGCCCCGGCGAGAGCGAGATATTCCAGGGCAGGCAGTTCAAGGTCTACCGCGGCATGGGCAGTATCGGCGCGATGCAGAAGGGCTCCGGCGACCGCTACTTCCAGTCCGGCTCCAAGAAGCTCGTCCCCGAAGGCGTCGAGGGCCGCGTCCCCTACAAGGGAGCCGTGTCCGACACGATATTCCAGATGATGGGCGGCCTGCGCTCCGGCATGGGCTACTGCGGCTGCCCGGACATCGAGTCGCTCCGGACCAAGACCAAATTCGTGCGCATCACCGGCGCGGGCCTCAAGGAGAGCCACCCGCACGACATCTATATAACGAAGGAAGCCCCCAACTACACCATGAACCCGCAGGGCTGAGGCCCCGCGGGCGCGGGAAACGGAGGATGACATGGACGAAAAGATCGAAAAGCTCAAAAGCTGGATAGCGGAGAGCGACAACATCGTGTTTTTCGGCGGCGCGGGCGTCTCCACGGAGAGCGGCATCCCCGATTTCCGCAGCGTGGACGGGCTGTATAATCAGAAATGGCGCTACCCGCCGGAGACGATCCTGAGCCACACCTTTTTTGAGCGCGACCCGGAGGAGTATTACCGCTTCCACCACGAGAAGCTGGTCATAGACGGCGCAAAGCCGAACCGGGCGCATCTGCGCCTGGCTGAGCTGGAGCGCGAGGGCAAGCTCAAAGCAGTCGTCACGCAGAACATAGACGGCCTGCACCAGGCGGCGGGGAGCAAAAACGTGCTCGAGCTGCACGGCAGCATCCTGCGCGCCTATTGCTCGCGCTGCCGCAAGCCCTTCCCGGCGGACGAGATGAACCACTGCAAGGGCGTGCCTCACTGCTCCTGCGGCGGTGTGGTGCGGCCTGACATCGTGCTCTATGAGGAACCCCTGGAGATGGACGTCATGGAGCGCGCGGTGCGCTATATCCGCAACGCCGATGTGCTGATAATCGGCGGGACCTCGCTGGGCGTGTACCCGGCGGCGGGGCTCATCAACTACTACCGGGGCAAAAAGCTGGCGCTGGTGAACCTGTCCGAGACGCCGTATGACAGGTACGCAGACCTCGTGATACACGAGAAGATCGGAGAGGTGTTTTCCATCGTATGAACCGCACGGACGTGTTGGGCGTGGAATTTGACAACGTGACGATGGCGGAGGCCGTAGAGCGTGCGCTTGAACTGATAGCAGTTCGGGAGTGCCGCTATGTGGTCACGCCGAACCCAGAGATAGTCATGCTGGCTAAGGAGAACGCAGAGCTAAAGAGGGCGCTCGCGGGAGCGGCGCTCGTACTGCCGGACGGCGTCGGCATCGTGAAGGGTGCGGCGATACTTGGCCGACCGATGAAGGGAAAGGTCCCGGGCATAGATTTTGCCTGCGGCGTTATGGCGCGGCTCGCGGAAAAGGGCGGCAGCGTGTATCTCTTCGGAGCAAAGCCCGGAGTGGCCGAGCTGGCGGCGGAGACGCTTGAGAGCAGATATCCGGGCCTGATAGTGGCGGGGACGTCGGATGGCTATTTTTCGGACGACGCGCCTATAATAGAGAAGATAAGGGCTGCGCAGCCGGATATGCTGCTGGTCTGCCTCGGCGCGCCGAAGCAGGAACTGTGGATGGCAAAGGAGGAGGGCAAGCTGCCCGTAGGTCTCATGTGCGGCCTGGGCGGGAGCCTGGACGTCTTTGCCGGAACGGTGAAGCGTGCGCCGGAGAGCTGGCAGAGGCTGGGCCTGGAGTGGCTGTACAGGCTGATGAAGGAGCCCAGGCGCATAGGCCGCATGATGAAATTGCCCCTCTTCGTCGTCGAGGCGGCGGGAGAGAGGCTGAGAGGTAAGTAAGATGGCTGATAAGGGCAAGCTCATAGTGCTCGAGGGCATAGACGGCAGCGGCAAGTCTGCGCAGTATAGAAAGCTCAAGGCGCGCTTCGAGCTCGAGGGCATAGATTGCCGGACGATAGTTTTCCCGCGATACGACCAGGAGTCCTCCGCGCTGATACGCATGTACCTGGCGGGGCAGTTCGGCGCGAACCCGGCAGACGTGGGTCCCTGCGCGGCGTCCATCTTCTACGCGGTGGACAGGTACGCCTCGTATATGACGGACTGGGGCGAGTACTACAAGTCCGGCGGCGTCATCCTCTCGGACAGGTACACGACCTCAAACGCCGTACACCAGGGCGCAAAGCTGCCGGAGTCCGAGCAGCCGGCTTTTTTCGACTGGCTGTACGACCTGGAATATGTTAAACTCGGCCTGCCGAGGCCGGACCTGGTGGTGTACCTGGACGTGGATTTGGAGACCTCGCTGGCTCGTATGCGCCACCGCCAGGAGAAAACCGGCAAGGACGGCGACATACACGAGAAGGATGCGGCATATCTGGCCGCCTGTCTCGCAACCGGGGCGAGAGCGGCGGAGCACTACGGCTGGCGCCGCGTGGACTTCAAAAAGGACGGACAGATACGCGAGCTGGACGAAAAGCACGAAGAGATCTTTGCCGCGGTCAGGTCAGCGCTGTGAAAGCGGAAAAATCTAGACTCCGCGGCGAGATAAGGGCCAGGATAGCCGCGCTGGACCCGGATTATATAAGCAAGAGCGACACCGGCATCATGAGAAACACACTGAAAATGCCCGGCTTTCGCAGCGCTCATACCGTGTTTGCCTACCTTTCCGTGGACAGGGAATGCGATACAAGGCGCATAGTGGAGCAGCTCAGGTCAAGCGGAAGGCTCATAGCCCTGCCGAGGAGCCGGAAAGGCGGCGTTATGGACTTTGCGCTCTATGACGGGAAGCTCGACGATGGTATGTACGGCATCCCACAACCGCCGGAGGAGGCGGAGACCGCCGAACCGGGCGAGAAAGACTTCATGCTGGTTCCGGCTCTTTGCTGCGACAGAAGGGGCGTAAGGCTGGGCCACGGCGGCGGCTACTATGACCGCTACCTTGCGGAACACCGCGTAGCCACCGCCTGCCTTTGCCGCGAACGGCTGCTTTTGGAAAAAGTACCGAAGGATTGGAACGATTTTGCCGTGAACTACGTCATAACCGAACGGGAGATAATAAAAACAGGGCTCTGACGAGCCCTGTGCCGGGAGTTACGCTGCTTCAGCAGCAGGGGTTGCAGCAGTTGCTGCTGCTCTCGCAGCTCGAGCTGCAGCCGCAGTTGCCGCCGCAGCAGAAGATGAGCAGGAGTATGATGATGATCCAGAAGCAGCTTCCGTTTCCATTTCCGCAGAACATTTAATCGACCTTTCTCCGCGCTATGTGATTTACCCGGGCCCGGCCCCGCGCGGGGGGCGGGCGAGGCTGGTTATCTGGCGTAGTGGACGGCGCCGGCGCCGGATTTGCGCCGTCTGAGCCATAATATGCCCGGCGCGGCAAACACGTTACTTGGGAGAACCGAGGAAAATGCAGAACAATTTTGACAAGCTCAATGAAATATTCGGCGTAAAGCCCGAGGGCGGGGAAGAGACCGCAGCAAAGGAAGAGGCCAGGGAACCGGAAACGGCGCCCGAGCAGGCCGCTGCGCCAGAGCCGGCAGGGGAAGAGACAAAGGTCATAAATCCTCTTAGCGACAGCCAGCCGGTGCCGGAGAAGCCCGCTGAAGAGGCACCGCAGGAGGAGACGCCGGCGCCTGATGACGAGGGCGGCGAACCCGAGGAAAAGTCTGCCCCGCACTTCAAAGGTCCCCTGAAATTCATAGACAGCTTTATCTATGACCCGAAGAAACACGAAAAGGACGCGGAGGAGGCGGCAAAACAGCCGCACGAACCTCCCGAGGATGAGCCGGAAGAGCTGGACGACGAGGACGAACCCATCGAGCCGCGCGACTACCAGCCCATACGCGGCCGGAGAGACGGCAAGACGGGCTGCCTGGGCGGGCTCATGTACTTTGCCTTTGTTGTCAGCCTGAGCATCATCCTGGCCTGCGTCGTGTGGATGGCGGCTTCCGACGTGCTCGCGCTCAACAAACCGCTGGAGGACGGAACTGTCACTCTGCCGCAGAGCATCTTCACGGAAAAGGTCATAGAGGTCGAGAACGAGGACGGCACGACCACCACGAAAACCGTCATGAGCGCTGATATAGACTATGTGGCAACGGCGCTCAAGGACGCTGGCCTCATAGAATACAAGCCGCTGTTCAAGCTGTTCTGCAAGGTCGTGGACGCGGATATCAAAATAGACCCCGGCACCTATAAGCTCAACACCAAGTGCGACTATAACGCGCTGGTCCTGAGAATGCAGACGGCCTCGGCGTCCATGGTGGCGACGACTGTCATGTTCCCAGAGGGCTATACGATGCAGCAGATATTCGAAAAGCTGGAGACTGAGGGCATCTGCTCCGTTGAGGACCTGATGGAGGCCGCCGCGAACTACTCTTATAATTACCCCTTCCTGGACTGGGCCGAGCCCGGCGACGCGAGCAGGCTTGAGGGCTACCTCTTCCCGGACACTTATGAATTCTATCAGGGAATGCAGGCCTCCAGCGCGATAAACAAGTTCCTCCTGAACTTCCACGGCAAGCTCACGGCGGATATGTATACCCAGGCCTCGAAGCTAAACATCTCGCTGCACGAAGCGGTGATAGTGGCGTCCATGATAGAGGCAGAGGCGGCTAACGATTCCGAACGCGCGAACATTGCCGCCGTCATCTACAACCGCCTGAAACAGGGTATGCCGCTGCAGATAGACGCGACAGTCATGTACGCGCTGGGCGAGCACAAGGAGTACCTGACGACGGAGGACCTCCAGGTGGACAGCCCGTACAACACCTATACCAACACTGGCCTGCCCGCAGGACCGATATGCAATCCGGGCCTTGCCTCGATAAACGCGGCGCTGAACCCCTCGGATGCCAGCTATCTCTACTATGCGCTGGACGTTGAGAGCGGAACGCACAGGTTCTTCACGAGCTACAGCGAGTTCGAGGCCTTCACGGCCACGCAGGACTACACGGCGGGATAACGCAAAACGAGCTGAGCGGCGCGGACTTGAGTCCGCGCCGCTTTTTTGCACCGATTCGGGCTTGTTTTCCTGGGAAAGGTCGTATATAATGTATAAGGGGTAGGATTTGCCTCGTGATTATGGAAAACGGAGATGTGATAAATGGAACTGCAAAATTTTGACAAGATTCTGGAACGCGTTCCCAAAATGTCCAGGCCCATGCGCGTCATCCTCGCCGGTTCAGACGGGGAGAACATGCTGAAGGGCATCTTCGCGGCGCAGGAAAAGGGCCTTGTCCAGCCTGTCCTGGTGGGTGACCGCGCGAGGACTATAACGGTGCTTGAGCAGTTCGGCCTTGAGCGCGAGCCCTATACAATGGTAGACACGCCTCCCGGACACAACATAACTCAGGAGGCAATTGACATCATAAACGCCGGCGACGGCGACGTGCTCATGCGCGGCAACATCGCTACGCGCGACTTCCTCATGCCCGTCCTTGACAAGACCAACAAGCTGCGCACGGAGCGGCTCATGAGCCACGTTTCCCTGGCAAGCCTTCCGGAGTATCCCAAGCTCATTGCGCTGAGCGATATGACCGTAGTCATCAAGCCGAATATGACCCAGAAAAAGGCCATAATCAAAAATACCGCCGACGCACTAAAGGCCTTTGGCTATGAGAATCCCAAGCTGGCCCTCCTGAGCCTTGTCGAGAAGGTCACCTTCCATATGCAGGACACCGTGGAGGCTCAGCGCCTTGTCTCCGAGCAGAAGCAGAGGCCCTTTGCAGACTGCGAGCTCTGGGGACCCATCTCCTATGACCTGATCCTGAGCAAAGAGGCCGCTAGGCTGAAGAATTATGACTGCCCCTGGTCGGGCGGCGGCTTCGACGGCATCATCGCTCCGGACCTGTCCACGGCGAATACGCTGGTCAAGAGCTGGCTCATCCACGCGCACGCGGTGACTTGCGGCGCGGTGGTCGGAGCCCGTGTGCCGATAGCGCTGACCAGCCGCAGCGCGAACGAGGAGGAGACCTACCTGTCCCTCGTTTTCTGCGCCGTGCTTGACGCCTGGCGCAAGGAGTGCAAGGCCAAGGGGATAAGCTGAATAGAACAAGGCGATAATATGGGGGCTCTCCGGCGGGAGGGCCTCCTTAATTTTTCGCCCGCCCTTGACAATTTTTACTCGGGTGTTTATTATGAATAAATACGGATATTTGTCCTGGGAGGTAATTATGAAGGCTTTCGGTCTTAACGAACTCAGGGAGATGTTTCTCTCGTTTTTTGAATCCAAGGGGCATCTGCGTCTGCCGAGCTTTTCGCTCATCCCGCAGAACGACCCTTCGCTCCTGCTCATAAACTCGGGTATGGCGCCGATGAAGCCCTATTTCACCGGCGAGCAGACCCCGCCGCGCAGGCGCGTCTGCACCTGCCAGAAGTGCGTCCGCACCGGCGATATCGAAAATATCGGCAAGACGGCCAGGCACGGCACCTACTTCGAGATGCTGGGCAACTTCTCTTTCGGAGACTACTTCAAGCACGAGGCGATAGCCTGGTCCTGGGAGTTCCTCACCAGCCCCGAGTGGGTCGGGATAGACCCGGACAGGCTGTACCCGTCGGTGTACGAGGACGACGACGAGGCGTTCAACATTTGGCGAGACGAGATCGGCATAGCGCCGGAGCGCATTTTCCGCTTCGGCAAGGCGGATAACTTCTGGGAGCACGGCACCGGCGCCTGCGGCCCTTGCTCGGAGATATACTTCGACCGTGGCGAGAAATACGGCTGCGGCAAGCCGGACTGCACCGTGGGCTGTGATTGCGACAGGTATATCGAGGTCTGGAATAACGTTTTCAGCCAGTTCAACTCCGACGGACAGGGCCACTACACCGAGCTCGCGCAGAAGAACATCGACACCGGCATGGGCCTCGAGCGCCTGGCCTGCGTCTGCCAGGGCGTGGACAGCCTGTTCGACGTCGATACCGTCATGAACATCACGCACAAGGTCTCGGAGCTGACCGGCGCGCACTACGGCGAAAGCCACAGGAACGACGTATCTCTCCGCGTCATCACCGACCACATCAGGTCCGCCACCTTTATGATAGGCGACGGAGTGCTGCCCTCGAACGAGGGCCGCGGCTACGTGCTGCGCCGTTTGCTCCGCCGCGCGGCGAGGCACGGCAAGTTCCTCGGCGTGAACGAGCCCTTCCTGTATAAAGTCTGTGAGACTGTCATAAACGAGAACCGCTCCGCCTACCCGGACCTCGTGGAGAAGCAGAGCTTCATTACGAAGGTCATCAGGACCGAGGAGGAGAGTTTTGCCCGCACGATAGACGGCGGCATGCGTATCCTGGGCGAGCTCGTGGACGAACTGAAGGCAAAGGGCGAAACCGTGCTCTCGGGCGCGGACGCCTTCAAGCTCTATGATACCTATGGTTTCCCGCTGGACCTCACGGAGGACGTGCTGGGCGAGTCCGGCATGACCGCGGATACGGAGGGCTTCAACGCGCTCATGCAGGAGCAGCGCGATCGCGCCAGGGCCGCGAGGGGCGAAATAAGCGGCTGGTCCGGCCTTGACCTGGGCCTCGACGCCGTGCCGACGGTGTTCACGGGCTACGAGAAGCTCACGGATGAGGCAAAGGTCGAGGCGCTGGTCGTCGAGGGCGAGCTCTCCGGCGAACTGCGCGAGGGGGTCGAGGGTTCCGTCGTACTGGACAAGACGCCCTTCTACGCCGAGATGGGCGGCCAGGTGGCCGACCATGGCAGGATCGAGGCTGAGGGCCTGCTCTTCGAGGTTCGCGACGTGCAAAAGACCAAGGGCGGCAAGTACCTGCACAGCGGCGTTATGAAAAAGGGCGAGCTTAGGCTCGACATGACCGTCACCGCCTCCGTGGACGAGGAGCGCCGTCGCGCCATCATGCGCGCGCACTCCGCCACGCACCTGCTCCACGCCGCGCTGCGCCAGGTCCTGGGCGACCATGTCCACCAGGCTGGTTCGCTGGTAGAGCCGGACAGGCTGAGGTTCGACTTCACACATTTCTCCGCCCTGACCGGCGAGGAACTGCTCGAGGTCGGCAGGATAGTCAACAGAGAGATCCTCAAGGGCGACGCGATCGACGTCGCGGAGATGGGCATAGACGAGGCCAAGGCCCAGGGCGCTCAGGCGCTGTTTGGGGAGAAGTACGGCGACGTTGTCCGCGTCGTCAAGATGGGCGAATTTTCGAGCGAGCTGTGCGGCGGCACACACATGAACAACACGGCCAAGGTAGGCCCGTTCAGGATAGAGTCCGAGTTCTCGGTTGCCTCTGGCGTGCGGCGCATAGAGGCCGTGACGGGCCTGGAGTTCTTCCGTGAGAACGAGGAGAACAACCGCAGGCTCATGGAGATGGCAAACGTGCTCAAGTCCTCGCCCTTCGAGGTCGTGGAAAAGGCCAAGACCGCCATGAACGACCTGAAAGAACTCAGGCGCAAGGTAGAGGCCCTGCAGGACAAGCTGCGCTCCGGCGAGCTGGACGGTTTCATCGCCTCGGCCAAGAAGGTCGGAGACCTGCGCGTGATCACCGCTACAAGGCCTGGTTCCACCGCGGATGAGATGCGCCGCGTGGGCGACTTCCTGCGCGACAAGGCCCCGAATCTCGTGGCGGTGTTCGCCGCCGTAGAGGAGGGGAAGATAACCTTCTTCGCGGTCTGCGGCAAGAACGCGGTCGAAAAGGGTGTGAAGGCAGGCGACCTCATAAAGCAGGTCACCGCCATGACCGGCGGCAAGGGCGGCGGCAAGCCCGACTTCGCCATGGGCGGAGGAAAGGATACGCTCATGCTCGACAACGCCCTCGCCATGGTGGACAACTTTGTTGCGATAAAGCTTGGACTTTTGAAGGAGGAGAAGTAAATGTCAGACTGCCTTTTCTGCATGATAGCCAAGGGTGATATCCCCTCAAACAAGGTCTACGAGGACGAGAGCGTCCTGGCGTTCCGGGATATCAACCCCCAGGCACCCACTCATATATTGGTCATCCCGAAGGAGCACATCGCGGACTCCGCGGCGGGCATCACGGCTGAGAACTCTGCGGTCGTGGCGCACATCTTCGAGGTCATAGCCCAGATAGCCGCGCAGGAGGGCCTCGACGCAGGTTTCCGCGTCATCACCAACTCCGGCAAGGCTGCAGGCCAGACGGTGCCTCACCTGCACTTCCATATCCTCGCGGGCGTGGACATGGCCGAAAAGCTCATATAAAAGACGAACCCCCGGTCCTTGTGGACCGGGGGATTTTTCAGCTGCTTTCCTTTTCTACCAGCACCCAGGGCGCGACCTCCGACTGGCAATCCTCGCCGTTCATGAGTCGGAACAGGAGCTGCGCCGCCATGCGCCCGACGTTGTATTTCCCGTGCGAGAGACTTGTTATCCGCATGGGCGAGAGCTCGCTGTACTGGCTGTTGTCAAAGCTGACGACGGCAAGGTCCGCGGGGATGGAGACGCCGTGTTTCAGCAGGTGGCCTACTAGACGGCTGGCTATAGACGCCATGAACATGGGCATGGGCCTCCTCCCGGACGACCGCAAGGCCGAGGGTATCATAGCCGACCTCTCCGTGCGCGAGAACATCATCCTGGCGATGCAGGCCAAACGCGGGATGTTCAAGCAGCTCAGCCGCGCCAAGCAGGAGGAGATAGCGGACAAGTACATAGACCTCCTGCAAATAAAGACCGCGACGCGCGAGACTCCCATCCGTCAGCTCTCCGGCGGCAACCAGCAGAAGGCGATACTCGCCCGCTGGCTGGCGACGGACCCGGATTTCCTCATACTCGACGAGCCGACGCGCGGCATAGACGTCGGCACCAAGACCGAGATACAGAAGCTCATAATCCAGCTCGCAGGCGAGGGCAAGAGCATCATGTTCATCTCCTCGGAGATAGAAGAAATGCTCCGCACCTGCAACCGCCTTGCCGTCCTGCGCGACGGCGCCAAGGTAGGCGAACTGGACGGCGAGCTGACCCAGGAGCGGGTAATGGCCGCCATCGCGGGAGGTGCGAGCAATGAATAAAATTAGGAGCCTGACCCAAAAGCAGCTGTTCCTGCCTATATTCTGCGTGTTCCTGGTGCTGTGCTCGAACATCATCTACGACATTGCGCAGGGCAACGCCTTCTACAACTTTTTCAGCATCTCTATAAAGAACGGCGTGCTCTACGGCCGTATCATCGACATACTCAACCGCGGCAGCGAGGTCGCCATCCTGGCCATAGGCATGACGCTGGTCGTCTCCTGCTCGGCCGGAACGGATATATCCGTCGGCTCTGTCATGAGTCTCTGCGCCTCCTTCTGCTGCATGCTGTTGTCCGGCTACGGCGTGACTTCCGCGTATGAGTACGCGCTGCCCCTGGTGGTCTGCGTCATCGCGGGCCTGCTGATGGGCTGCCTCTGCGGCGCGTTCAACGGCGCCCTGGTGGCGTATTTGAACATCCAGCCCATGGTGGCGACGCTCATCCTGTACTCCGCGGCAAGGGCCATCGGCCTGCTGCTGTGCAACGACCAGATACTGTATATCCGCGTGGACAGCTTCGGCATGTTTGGCGGCTACACCGGTTTCCTGCCGACGCCCATCATCATCGCGGCGCTGTGCATACTGATAGTCTCCATAGTGCTCAAAAAGACGGCCATGGGCATGTACGTCCAGTCCGTCGGCATCAACAAGAAGGCCAGCCGCATCGCGGGTCTCAATTCGCAGAAGATCATCTTCCTCTGCTACGTGCTCTGCGGCCTGTGCGCGGCGATCGCGGGCATCGTCTCTTCCTCTCGTACCAGCAACGCGGACTCCAACAACATCGGCCTCAACTATGAGCTGGACGCCATCCTGGCGGTCGCGCTTGGCGGCAACAGCCTGGGCGGCGGCAAGTTCAACCTGGCCGGCTCCATCATTGGCGCATACACCATCCAGGCCATCACGACTACTCTCTACGCCCTGGGCGTCTCCACCGAGGTCGCGCCGGTATTCAAAGCCGTCGTGGTCATAGTCATCGTCGCCATCCAGGCCCCGCCGGTGAAGGCGTATTTCAAAAAGCGCCGCGCCGTCAAGGCTGCCGCTGCTGAAAAGGAGGCCGTGACCGCATGAAAACGACCGCTATAAACAAAAAGCCCGCCTCCGCCATCAAGGACAGGCGTTCCATGAACGGCAACACCGTTCTGCTGGTCATCACCATTGCGCTGTTCATAGTCATGTACGCGGCGGGCTGCATCGTGTATGCCGACAAGGGCTTCACTCACTTCCAGACCTTCCTCAACATTCTCATAAACAACGCCGGCCTCATCTGCGTGGCCTGCGGCATGACCTGCGTCATGCTCACCGGCGGCATCGACATCTCGGTCGGCTCGCTCATCGCGCTCGACTGCATGCTGCTCGCTAAGGGCATGAGCGACTGGGGCATAGGCGCCGTGCCGATGTGCCTCATCATCCTCGCCATAGGCATCGTGATGGGCATCATACAGGGCTTCTGCGTGGGTTATCTCGAGATCCAGCCCTTCATCGTCACCATGGCGGGCATGTTCTTCGCCCGCGGCCTCACCGCCGTCGTGTCCACGGCGCAGCTTTCCATCACCCAGGACGCCAATGCAACCTTCTACGCCTGGGCCAACACCAAGATAAACCTGCCCGAGTTCCTCGGCTACGCCAACAAGAAGGGCATAATACAGGTTCCGTACATACGAGTGGGCGTGATCGTGGCCATCGTAGTGCTGATTGCTATTTTCCTGGTCCTGCGCTACACTAAGTTCGGCCGCTCGCTCTATGCAGTCGGCGGCAGCGAGCAGTCGGCGGCCATGATGGGCCTGAACGTCAAGCTCACAAAGATGAAGGCATACATTCTCTCGAGCTTCCTGTGCTCCATCGGCGGCATCTGCTACTGCCTGAACACCATGCAGGGCAGCGTGCAGCAGGCCTCGGGCCTCGAGATGGACGCCATAGCATCCTCGGTAATCGGCGGTACGCTGCTGACGGGCGGCGTCGGCAACGTCATCGGTTCGTTCTTCGGCGTGCTCATAAACGGCACGATCTCCACCATAGTAAAGACCAACGGCAAACTGGCCAGCTCCTGGCCCAACATCCTGACCGCGGCGCTGCTCTGCTTCTTCATAGTGCTCCAGAGCATCTTCGCCAAGATCAAGGAAAAGTCCAAGTGAGGCGCGGAATATGGATATTAAAGATACTATCGCAAAGGGCGAGGCATTCCTGGGCATAGAGCTCGGCTCCACCAGGATAAAGGCCGTGCTGACTGGGCGCGACATGGCGCCGATAGCCTCCGGCGGTTTCGCCTGGGAGAACCGCTACGAGGGCGGATACTGGACCTATCACATAGACGAGGTCTGGAACGGCCTGCGCGCCGCCTACGCGGAGCTCGCGGCGGATGTGGGAAAACGCTACGGCGTGAAGCTCACGAGGGTCGCGGCCATGGGCTTTTCCGGAATGATGCACGGCTATATCGCGCTGGACGCCTCCGGCGAGCTGCTGGCACCGTTCAGGACCTGGCGCAACACCACGACAGGGGAGGCCGCGGGCATCCTGACGGAGCGCTTCGGTTTCAACATCCCGCAGCGCTGGAGCGTGGCGCACCTGTACCAGGCTATACTGAACCGCGAGGAGCACGTGAAGGACATTGACTACCTCACGACCCTCGCAGGCTATGTGCACTACAGGCTCTGCGGCGAGCGGGTGCTCGGCGTGGGCGAGGCCAGCGGCATGTTCCCGATAGACAGCGCCGCGAAGGACTACGACGACGCCATGCTCGAGAGCTTCGATTCGCTGGTGGCTAACAGGGGCTATCCCTGGAAGCTGAGGGACATCCTGCCGCGTGTGCTGGTCGCAGGGGAGGCCGCGGGCAGCCTGACCGAGGCCGGAGCGAGGCTGCTCGACCCGAGCGGCGCGCTCGAGGCCGGTATCCCGCTCTGCCCGCCGGAGGGCGACGCGGGAACGGGCATGGCCGCCACGAACAGCGTCAGGCAGAGAACGGGCAACGTCTCCGCCGGAACGAGCGTGTTTGCCATGATCGTACTTGAAAAGGCGCTGCCGAAGGTGCATACTGAGATAGACATGGTAACGACTCCGGCGGGCCTGCCCGCCGCAATGGTGCACTGCAACAACTGCACAAACGAGATAAACGCCTGGGCCGAGGTGTTCCGCGGCTTCCTGGAGGCGATGGGGCAGGAGCCGGATATGAACGCGGTGTTCACGGCCATGTTCCGCACGGCGCTCGCGGGAGAGCCGGACGCGGGCGGGCTGCTGCTGTATAACTACCTCTCCGGAGAGCCTGTGACGGGCCTTGAAGAGGGCTGCCCGCTGCTGGTGCGGACGCCGGAGGCGCGGCTGAACTTTGCAAACTTCATGCGCGCGCAGCTTTTTTCCGCCGTGGCCTCGCTGAAGCTGGGCATGGACATACTCGCGGCGGACGGCGTGGAGCTGGACAGGCTCCTGGGCCACGGCGGCTTCTTCAAAACGCCGGAAGCGGGGCAGAAGCTCATGGCCGCGGCGCTGGGCGTGCCTGTGTCGGTCATGGAGACGGCGGGCGAAGGCGGCCCCTGGGGCATGGCCCTGCTGGCCGGATACATGGCCTTGAAAAAGCCCGGCGAGAGCCTTGAGGACTGGCTGGACGGCACGGTCTTTGCCGCGCAGGAGGTCAGCACCGTTTCGCCGGACGCGGTGGACGCCGAGGGTTTCGGCGGATTTATAAGTAACTATGTGAGGGGGCTCGCCGTGGAGCGCGCCGCCGTTGAGAACTTGAGATAGGAGGAGATCGTCATGGAAAACAAGGAGTTTTGGTTTGTAGTCGGCAGTCAGTTCCTGTATGGCCCCGAGGTGCTGGACACCGTCTCAGAGCGCGCCGCCGAGATGGCGGAGAGCATGAGCGCCTCCGGAAAACTGCCCTGCAAGCTGGTATATAAGGCCACGGTCAAGACCGACGCCGAGATTACCGAGATAATGAAGGCCGCCAACCGCGCTGAGGACTGCCTCGGCGTAGTGACCTGGTGCCACACCTTCTCCCCGAGCAAGATGTGGATACACGGTCTGGGCCTGCTTCAGAAGCCCTGGTGCCACCTGGCCACGCAGTATAACCGCCGCATCCCGAACGAAGCCATAGACATGGACTTCATGAACCTCAACCAGGCCGCGCACGGCGACCGCGAGCACGGCTTCATCGGCGCGCGTATGCGCCTGCCTCGCAAGATCATCGCGGGCTATTGGCAGGACGCGCCTGTGCTCGAGGAGCTGGGCGCCTGGATGCGCTCGGCCATAGGCTATGACTTCTCGCACAAGCTGCGCATCGTCCGCTTCGGGGACAACATGCGCGACGTCGCCGTCACCGAGGGCGACAAGGTCGAGGCGCAGATAAAGCTCGGCTGGCAGGTGGATTATTGGCCGGTCGGCCACCTCGTTGAGACGATGGACGAGCTCACCGAGGCCGAGGTGGACGCCCAGATGGACGAGTACCGCGCCCGCTACGACTTCGCCACGGACGATATCGCCACGGTGCGCTATCAGGCGAAGGAGGAGGCCGCAATGCGCAAGATCCTCGCCCGCGAGGGCGCGCAGGCCTTCATCAACAACTTCCAGGACCTCTACGGCATGGAGCAGCTGCCCGGCCTCGCCAGCCAGAACATGATGGCCGACGGCATAGGCTACGGCGGCGAGGGCGACTGGAAGGTCTCCGGCATGACCGCAATCATGAAGAAGATGGCCGAGGGCCTCGAGGGCGGCACGCTCTTCATGGAGGACTACACCTACGACCTGGAGCCCGGCAACGAGATCTCCCTGGGCGCGCACATGCTCGAGGTCTGCCCCTCGATAGCTGCGGAAAAGCCGAGGATAGAGATACAGCCGCTGGGCCACGAGCTTTGCCCAGGCCGGGCGCGGCATCCCCGCTTTCGGCACCACCCAGGGCGACTACTTCTACGGCGAGATCCCCGTCACGCGGAAGATGACTCCGGAGGAGATAGCGGGCAGCTACGAGCTCGAGACGGGCAATGTCATAATCGAGACCTTCCGTGAGCGGCGCATAGACCCGGACCAGGTCCCCGCAGCTCTGGTCTACAGCCACGGCCCCTTTGCCTGGGGCAAGGACGCGATGAACGCGGTCCACAACGCGGTGGTGCTCGAGGAAGTGGCGTTCATGGCCTTCCACGCCATGGCGCTGACTCCCGGCCTGCCGCCCATGCAGCAGGAGCTGCTGGATAAGCACTACCTGAGAAAACACGGCCCCGGCGCGTATTACGGCCAGGGCTGAGGAGGAACGGCATATGAGCGGTTGGAGGATAAGGCAATTTGGCAACGCGGAGTGCGTCAGGCTCGAAAACGGCGGGCTCTCGTGCGAGATACTCACCTACGGCGGCGCCCTGCGCTGCCTGAACGTGCCGGACAGAAACGGCAGGAGCGTGGACGTCGTCCTCGGCTTCGACAGCCTGGAGGACTACATGGAGCAGACCGGCTTCCTCGGCGCGCTCATAGGCCGCTTTGGGAACCGCATCGGGAACGCGGAGTTCGAGCTGGACGGCAAGCGTTATGAGCTTTTCAAAAACGACGGCGCCAACCACCTGCACGGCGGCAGGCGCGGCTTCGACAAGCGCATCTGGAAGATAGAGGCCAGGGACGACACCAAGCTCGCCCTCTCGCTCGTGAGCGAGGACGGCGAGGAGGGATACCCCGGCAGGCTAGAGGTCTATGTGCTCTATGAGCTCAAGGAGGACGCGCTGGAGATAAGCTACCGCGCCTTTTCGGACGCTGATACGCTCTGCAACCTCACGAACCACGCATATTTCAACCTCTCCGGCCACGACAGCGGCACGGTGGAGAAGCAGCTCATAAAGATAAACGCCTCGCACTACACGCCGACGGACGCGGGCCTCATCCCGACGGGCGAGATAGCGGACGTGACGGGGACGCCCATGGACCTGCGCGAGCCGGTCGTCATAGGCGAGCGGGCGGACCTGGACTTTGAAGCCCTGCGCTTCGGCGGCGGCTTCGACCACAACTACGCCATAGACGGCGCGGACGGCACGCTCCGCCTGGCCGCCGTGGCCGAGTCGCGGGAGACCGGCATCGTCCTCGAGACCTGGACGACCCTGCCCGGGGTGCAGTTCTATTCCGGCAACGGCATGGCCGGGCTGCCGAAGGGCAAAAACGGCGCGCCCTATGACCGCCGTTGGGGCTTCTGCCTCGAAACTCAGGTCTATCCGGACGCGCCGCATCACGCAAATTTCCCCTCCGCGCTGCTCAAAAAGGGCGCGGAATACCGCACAAAGACGGTCTACCGCTTTGCACACAAGGACTAAGCCTGCCAAATCACATCACATAAAGACAGGGAACGACAGCACGGCCGCCCCGGCCCCACCAACCGGGGCGGTTGTGTCATATGTATCACAAAAAATTTTGGATAAGTACCAATAGCACCAGGCCGGGAATGCCCAGGATGCCCGCGACCAGCGCGTTCACCGCGTTGACGCCGAGCGCGAAGTCAAAGAACCCGCCGATGAAGTTGAATACGAACAGCAGCACGAGGCCGGAAAGCATGTTCAGCAGCAGTTTGAAGAAGAACTTTACCGGCAGGCGGATGATACTAATGAGCAGCCAGAGCAGCAGGCCGCAGACGATGACGGTTATGATCGTTGCCAGGGACGGCATGATCCTGCCTCCTTTACAGGTAAAACGATTTTAGGTTGCGCACGGCGCAGTTATACTTGGCCTTGAGGGCGCTTATCTCGAAGATACAGGTATCGAGCTGCGCCGAGTCGGTGACGTTGTTGAAGCGGTTATAGGTGTCGTCGAGCTGGGAACGGACGCTGTTGACTTCCTCCACGGCCTTTTTGATATCGGCTTTGAGCGCCTTGGCCTGTCTTGAACGTTTGGACACGGTGATCACACTCCTTGTCCATATTGTATTCAAAGGCGGGGCGTTTTAACCAGTCAAAGCAAAAATTGCCGGTAATATTGCGGAGGAGCGGAGCAATACTAGACTCGGACTTCAAAAGAGAGCGACCCGGCAGGGTGAGAGAGAAAAGACCCAAGGCCGGTGCCTGGTGCGGAAAGCGCCATAAGGGCGAATGGCCGTCCGTTTGAAAAACGGGCTGCCGGAGCGGGCCGAAAGCCTTGTCCCGGAGCGGATAGTGTGCAGGCCCGGTGCGAGAAAAAATGAAGTCAAGTGCCGGAAAGCGCAGCGATAGTTGCGTGTGAAAGGTGCGGCGGGGAAGCGTGAAAACGCAGCCCCGCTTTTTTCTTGCAATTTTGGGGCGGGTGAGCTATACTATATAAGTAAAATTATGCAATTTTGCGCTACAACATATTGATATTGAGAGGGAAAAACTGCAAATGGCAAGAAACAGTCCCGAGTCATACGGGAACGAGAGCATATCCCAGCTCAAGGGTGAGGACAGGGTGCGCAAGCGCCCGGCGGTCATATTTGGCTCGGACGGGCTGGAGGGCTGCGAGCACGCGGTGTTCGAGATCCTGTCAAACTCCATAGACGAAGCGCGCGCCGGCAACGGCAGCATTATAACATTGACGCGCTATCTAGACAAGAGCATCGAGTGCGAGGACTTCGGCCGCGGCTGTCCCGTGGACTGGAACCCGGCGGAGAAGAAATACAACTGGGAGCTGGTTTTTTGCGAGCTCTACGCCGGCGGCAAATACCGCAACAACGAGGGCGGCGACTACGAGTATTCGCTGGGCCTCAACGGCCTCGGCACCTGCGCAACGCAGTATTCGTCCGAGTACATGGACGTCGTCGTCCGGCGCGACGGGAAGAAATATACGCTCCACTTTGAAAAGGGCCGCATAAAGGGCAAGCTGGAGGAGGAGCCCGCAGACCGCAAAAAGACTGGTACGGACATCCGCTGGAGGCCGGACCTTGAGGTCTTTACAGACATAGATATCCCGCTCGAGTACTATACGGCAACGCTCAAGCGTCAGGCTGTGGTGAACGCGGGCGTCACCTTCCGGCTCAGGAACGAGATAGCCCAGGGCAAGTTCGAGACGACGGACTTTGTATACCAGAACGGCATCCTGGACTACGTGGGCGAGATAGCGGGCGAGGAGACGCTCTCCACTCCGGCCTTCATCCAGGCGGAGCGCAAGGGCCGTGACAGGGCGGACAAGCCGGAGTACAAGGTCAAGCTCTCGGCGGCGTTTTGCTTTTCGAACAAGGTCAGCGCCATAGAGTATTACCACAACAGCTCCTTCCTGGAGCACGGAGGCGCGCCGGAGAAGGCTGCGCGCAGCGCCTTTGTGAGCGCGGTGGACGGCTACATCAAAAAGGCCGGCAAATACCAGAAGAACGAGTCGAAGATCAGCTTTCAGGACGTGGCGGACTGCCTCGTGCTCGTGACGAATTGCTTTTCGACCCAGACCTCCTACGAGAACCAGACGAAGAAGGCCATCACGAACCGCTTCATACAGGAGGCCATGACGGACTTCCTGCGCTCCCAGCTCGAGGTGTATTTCATCGAGCACAAGGCCGAGGCGGACCGCGTGGCCGACCAGGTGCTGGTGAACAAGCGCAGCCGCGAGCAGGCCGAAAAGGCCAGGCTCACCATCAAGAAAAAACTCACGGGCAGCATGGACATCTCGAACAGGGTCCAGAAGTTCGTGGACTGCCGCAGCCGCGACGTATCCAAGCGCGAGATCTACATCGTCGAGGGCGACTCGGCTCTGGGCGCCTGCAAGCTCTCGCGGGACGCGGAATTCCAGGGCATCATGCCGGTGCGCGGCAAGATACTCAACTGCCTCAAGGCTGATTACGGCAGGATATTCAAGAGCGAGATAATAACGGACCTCATAAAGGTCCTGGGCTGCGGCGTGGAGGTGCAGAAGCACATAAAGGAGCTGCCCGCCTTCGAGCTCGACAGCCTCCGCTGGAGCAAGGTCATCATCTGCACCGACGCGGACGTGGACGGCTTCCAGATAAGGACGCTCATATTGACGATGCTCTACCGGCTCGCGCCGACTCTCATACGCGAGGGCTATGTGTATATAGCCGAGTCGCCGCTCTACGAGATAGAATCCGGCGGAAAGACCTGGTTTGCGTACTCCGAGCGCGAAAAGGCCGAGATATTGGACGGCATAGGCAAGGCCAAGGTTTCAATAAACCGCTCCAAGGGCCTGGGCGAGAACGACCCGGACATGATGTGGCTGACGACGATGAACCCGGAGACGAGAAGGCTCATCCGTGTCATGCCGGAGGACGCGGAGCGCACGAGCGAGATGTTCGACCTGCTGCTGGGAGACAATCTCGCGGGCAGAAAGCAGCACATATCTGAGTTCGGCAGTCAGTATCTTGACCTTGCCGACATATCCTGAGGGGGTTTGGGAATGAGTTTCAAGTTGGTCAAGAAGATAGCCATAGCCGGACTGATGCTGTCGCTGCTGCTGTGTCTCATAGGCGTGTTCGGAATGGACCCGGGTACGCAGGAATCCGGCAGTATGGCGATATGGGCGGTGGTAGTGCTGCTGTTCACCATGGCGGTGGTGCTAAAGTGGAGCCGCTGCCCCTGGTGCGGGGAGCTCATAATAAAAAAGCTGTTCACGATAAAGGAATGCCCGCACTGCGGCAGGGACATCGAGACCGGCAAGAAGAAAAAAGGCAAGGGCGGAAGAAGATAAATGGCGCGTAAAAAACCGGCGCAGGAGCCGGAGCACAAGAGAAAAACAAACGACAATGTCATGGGCCTCAGGGCCGAGGTGCTCGAGCAGCCCATAACCGAGACGCTCGAGACGAACTATATGCCCTACGCCATGAGCGTTATCGTCTCGAGAGCGATACCGGAGATAGACGGCTTCAAGCCCAGCCACCGGAAGCTGCTCTATACGATGTACAAGATGGGCCTGCTCACCGGCGCCCGGACCAAGTCCGCGAATATCGTGGGCCAGACGATGCGGCTGAACCCGCACGGCGACGCTGCCATATACGAGACGATGGTGAGACTCGCAAAGGGCTGCGAAGCGCTCAATATGCCATTTGTGGACTCAAAGGGCAACTTCGGCAAGGTGTATTCTCGGGACATGTCCTACGCCGCGTCGAGGTACACGGAGGCGAAACTCGCGCCCATCTGCGCCGAGGTGTTCCGCGACATAGACAAGGACACGGTGGACTTCGTGGACAACTACGACGGCAGCATGAAGGAGCCGGCGCTGCTGCCTACGGCCTTCCCGAATGTCCTGGTGTCCGCGAACACGGGCATCGCCGTCGGCATGGCGAGTCAGATCTGCGGTTTCAACCTCACGGAGGTCTGTGAGACGGCCATAAACTACATCCGTGACCCGGACTGCGAGCTCACGCTGACCCTGCCCGCGCCGGATTTCCCGACGGGCGGTGAGATCATCATGGAGCCGGGCGTCATGGAGGAAATATACCGCACGGGCCGCGGCAGCTTCAAGGTGCGCTCCCGCTGGCGCTACGACCAGAAGGAAAACGTCATAGAGATCTACGAGATACCCTATACCGCCACGGCCGAGGCCGTCATGGACAAGGTCGCGGAGTTGGTCAAGGCCGGAAAGGTCAAAGAGATCTCAGACATGCGCGACGAGACGGACCTGGGCGGCCTCAAGCTGGCCATAGACCTCAAGCGCGGGGCAGACCCGGAAAAGCTCATGGCAAAGCTCTTCAAGTCCACACCGCTGATGGACAGCTTTGCCTGCAACTTCAACATCCTCATCGCCGGGACGCCACGGGTCATGGGCGTGCGGGAGATACTTTCGGAGTGGACTGCCTGGCGTCTGGATTGCGTGAAGCGGCGCATATACTTCGACGTAAGCCGCAAGAAGGAAAAGCTGCACCTCCTGCAGGGCCTCGGCAAGATACTGCTGGACATTGACAAGGCTATCGCCATAATACGCAATACGGAGCGCGAGGCCGACGTCGTGCCGAACCTGATGGACGGCTTCGGCATAGACAAGGTCCAGGCCGAGTTCGTGGCTGAGATAAAGCTGCGTAACATAAACCGGGAGTATATCCTCAAGCGCACGGCGGAGACGGAGAGCCTTGAGCGGGACATCGCAGAGCTGGAGGCAACTCTGAACAGCCGCAGGAAGCTCCAGAACGTCATCGTGAAGGAGCTGGAGCGGATAATCAAGGAATACCCCTCCGAGCGCCGGACAGGTATCGTTTACGCCGACGAGCTTCCGGAGGAGCCGGACGAGGAACAGGTAGAGGACTACCCGGTGCGTGTGTTTGTTTCGCGCGAGGGCTATCTCAAAAAGATAACGCCGCAGTCGCTCAGGATGTCATCCGAGCAGAAGTACAAGGAGGGCGACGGCCCTGCGGTGGAGTTCGACGCGACGAACCGCTCTGAGCTCCTGGTGTTCACGGACAGACAGCAGGTCTACAAGACCAGGCTGGCGGATTTTGAGGACGCAAAAGCCTCGGTGCTCGGCGTGTACCTGCCGGGCAAGCTGGAAATGGACGAGGGCGAGCGGGTCGTGCAGGTAATAGACCCCGGCGACTATTCGGGTCAGATACTGCTGTTCTTCGAAAACGGCAAGGCCGCGCGTCTCATGCTCTCGGCCTACGAGACCAAGACAAACAGGAAGAAGCTCCTGAACGCCTACTCAGATAAGAGTCCGCTGGTGTGCATAATCGAACTAGGAGATGAGCTCGAGCTGGCGGCGTTTTCCACAGAGGGCCGCGCTATAATATTCAGCACGGCGCTGCTCGCGCCCAAGACCTCTCGCTCGACCCAGGGCGTGGGCGTGATGACGATGAAACCGAAGTATAAGCTGAGCGGAGCCCGTCCGCTGCATGAGACGGGCATCAAGAACCTCTCGCGCTACCGTGTCCGCAGCCTGCCGGCGGCAGGGGCGCTGCTCAGGGAAGAGGACAGGGGAGAAAAACAACTTTCGCTGTTGGAGGAATAGCTCATGCATCACAGCAAGACTGTAAAGGACTATGTCTGGGAGTATTTCCTGATAATCGTCGGTTCGCTGTTCTACGCCGCGGGCCTGCGCTTTTTCTTCTACCCGAACGACATCATAGCCGGAGGCGTAACGGGCATAGCGATGATAATCAACTACCTGACGGATGCTCCCGTCGGCGTGATGAATCTCGTTATCAACATCCCGCTGTTCATCTGGGCCTGGAAGGGCTTCGGGCTGAAGTTCATCATCGGCTCCTTTGTCGCCACGGTGTTGTGCTCGGTGCTCGTTGACCTCTATGCATACTTCGACATCGTCGCTACGGACAACATGCTGCTTGCGGCGATCTACGGCGGCGTACTGAACGGTCTGGGCCTGGGCCTGGTATATCGCGCGGGCGATACGACAGGCGGCATAGACATAGTGGCCAAGTTCGTGCGGAGAAGATACCCCTATGTGAACTTCGGCACGATCATCCTCATCCTGGACATCGTCATATACGCGGCATTCGCCGTCATCTTCAACGAGTTTGAGGGCGCGATGTATGCTCTCATAGCCATGTTCGTTGTGACGCGGGTCATAGACCTGGTGCTCTACGGCCTGGGGACGTCAAAGGTCTGCTACATCATCAGCGACGAGAGCGACAAGCTCAAAAACGCTATCACCGCCACGCTGGGCCGCGGCGTCACCCTGCTCAAAGGCGAGGGCGCATACACCGGCAAGGCAAAGAACGTAATACTCTGCGTTATCAAGAAACAACAGATAATGGACGTCCGCAAAATAATCAAGTCAATAGATACGCACGCATTCCTGATAGTGACCGAGGCCAAGAACGTCTACGGCAACGGCTTCGGAGATATAACTGACGAGAGCTGAGAAAGGAGAAAGTATGGACATTGAAAAGCTGAAAAAGAACCTCGAAGGGCGCGGTTTCGGTTTCAAATACTTCGAGACCGGGGCCGAGGCGGCGGACTATCTCGCGTCCCAGATGCAGGACAAGACAGTGGGCATAGGCGGCAGCAAGACCGTTGAGGCGATAGGCTTGTACGAAAAGCTCCAGGGCAAGGCTGCGGACGTCGCCTGGCACTGGAAAACGGAGCCTGACGAGGCCCGCGCCAGGGCCGCGAAGGCTCAGATATATGTATCCAGCGCGAACGGCATAGCCGAGACGGGTGAGATAATCAACATAGACGGCGCGGGCAACCGCGTGGCTTCGAATCTGTACGGACACGAGAAGGTCTATATCGTAGCGGGCGTGAACAAGGTGTGTCCGGATGTAGAGAAGGCCTTCTGGCGTGCGCGCAACGTTGCGGCTCCGCTCAACGCCAGACGCTTCGGCAAGGATACTCCATGCGTCAAGGGAGAGCTCAAGTGCTACGACTGCCGCAGCCCGGAGCGCATCTGCCGCGGCGTGTCCATGCTCATGGAGCCGATGATGGGCATGCCCATAGATGTCGTCATCATCAACGAGGAGCTCGGCTACTGATTCTGAAAGATAGGAGGCGCGGCTGTGAAAAGGGCGCTTGCGGCAATACTCATCTCGGCGGCGCTTCTGGCGCCGCTGAGCGGCTGCGCCTCCATTTTCGATAAGGAATATGTCTCCGTTACGGATTTTCCCGAGAGCACCGGCAGCCCCATCTCGGACGGAGCCAGATCGGTGAAGAACTATCTGGACCTCAAGCTGGCAATAAACAGCCTCGTTTCGATGCACGAGGAGAGCGGTACGCTGGACTTCAGCAACTACAACGGCTCCAACATCAGCGACGACCTGGCCGCCGCCGCAAAGGAGGTCAGCACGGAGACAGCCCTCGGCGACTATGCCGTGGACTACATCTCCTATGACCTTGACAGGAGCGTTGTGTATTACGAGGCTGAGGTCTATATCTACTACAGGCGCACAGCGGAAGAGGTCGAGGCGGTAGTCAGCGAAAGTACTGTAACGGGCCTGCGCGACGCCATAAGCGAGGCGCTTAACGAGCTGCAGACAGAGCTTGTGGTCATGGTCAGCGCGGCCGGCGCGAGCGAGGACGAGGTAGCGGGCTATGTGACGGAGGCCTACCTGGAAAGCCCGCTCTCCTGTGTCATACGGCCAAAGGCCGAGGTGACGATGTACTCCGGAGGCGGATTGCAGCGAATATATGAGATAGTCCTCGACTACGGCGAGGACACTGAGACGCTGGAGGAGATGAAGTCCGGCCTGGAGGAGGAGCTGACCGCGCTGGCGGAACGTGTGACCGCGCAGGGCGCGCCGCACCGTGCGCTCCAGGCGGCTACTGTGCTCATGAAGACCTGCCTGCACGACGAGGAGGCGGACAGCTCGCTCTGGGCAGCCCTTCATGAGGGGAGGGCTGACAGTGAGGGCATGGCTGTGGCCTACAAGGCCCTTTGCGATGCAGTCGGGGTCGAGTGCGAGGTCGTGACGGGCCGGCTGGACAGAGCCGAGCACTACTGGAATATCGTGACGGTGGACGGCGAGAGCTATCATGTGGACGTCAGCCTGGCTAGGGAACAGGGTTTCGCCGGGACCTTCTTCATAAGCGATGCGGAGATGTGGGGCCGCTACTGGTGGGACAACGAGGACTACCCCCAGTGCGAGGGCAGCCTCAGCTACAGCGCGCTCGTGGAGGAGCCGAAGCCGGAGGAAACGCCCGGGACGAGCCCGAGCCCAGAGGTGAGTCCGTCCCCGGATATCAGCCCCGCGCCGGAGACTTCACCCGAAATTACAGAAAACCCTTGACAAATCTGTAAAACGTGCTAAAATAAACAGCGTTTTGCGGGCATAGCTCATCCGGTAGAGCGCCACCTTGCCAAGGTGGAGGTAGCGAGTTCGAGCCTCGTTGCCCGCTCCAGGCCGTCTTAGGCAAAAGCCTGAGACGGCCCCAAATGACGTATTTTTTAGCACGCTTAGCGGCGTGCTGTTTTTGTGTTTGGAGGTTATTTTGATGAATGCAGACGTAGTGATCGTAGGAGCGGGACCTGCGGGCATCTTTACGGCATTGGAGATGCTGAGAAAGGGAAGCAAAAAGAAAATAGTCATGGTCGAAAAGGGCCGTGCGCTGGAAAAGCGCAGCTGCCCCAAGGCCAAAACAGGCGTCTGCATGAACTGCCGGCCGAGCTGCCACATAACCACTGGCTTTTCCGGCGCGGGCGCGTTTTCAGACGGCAAGCTGTCGCTGGCCTGCGAAGTTGGCGGAGACCTGCCCACGCTCATTGGCGAGCGCCTGGCGCAGGAGACGATAGACTATGCGGATAAGATCTACCTCGAGTTCGGCGCCGACGAGCACATAGAGGGTGTCGGCAACGAAGAGAAAGTCCGCAAGATCCGCGCCCGTGCGATTAAGGCGGGCCTCAAACTTGTGGATTGCCCGATAAGGCACATGGGTACCGAGAAGGCGCACGACGTATACCTCGGCATAGAGCACTACCTCATGGACAACGGCGTCGAGATGTTCTTTGATACCGAGTGCCGGGACCTCATAATGGAGGGCGACGTCTGCAAGGGCGTGTATCTCTCGGACGGCAAGAAGGACTTCGAAATACGCGCGGAGCACACTGTGGTCGCTACCGGCCGCCGTGGAGCCGACTGGCTGGAGAAGATCTGCTCCGAGCACGGAGTGGAGCATCAGCCGAGCACGGTTGACATCGGCGTGCGCGTCGAGGTCAGGAACGAGATCATGGAGGAGATAAACGACGTCCTCTACGAGTCCAAGCTCATCGGCTACCCTGCTCCCTTCAAAAACAAGGTGCGTACCTTCTGCCAGAACCCCGGCGGCGTAGTGAGCCAGGAGAACTACGACAATGATCTTGCCGTCGTCAACGGCCACGCCTTCAAGGGCGCTGAACTCAAGAGCCCGAACACCAACGTGGCTATCCTCTGCTCGCACAACTTCTCCGTACCGTTCAACCAGCCCATAGCCTACGCTCAGAAAGTGGGCGAGCTGACGAATATGCTGGCAAACGGCCACATACTTGTCCAGCGCTTTGGCGATATACTCGACGGAAAACGCACCTGGGAGAAGGAACTTGCCCACTCCAACGTCCGCCCCACGTTGGTGGACGCTGTTGCCGGAGATATCACCGCCGCCATGCCGTACAGGGCGATGATAAATATTATCAACTTCATCAAGTCGATGGACGAAGTTGTCCCCGGCTTCGCCTCCTATGAGACGCTGCTCTATTCGCCCGAGCTGAAGTTCTATTCGAACAAGGTGAAGATGGATACGAGCTTCAACACTAACGTACCCGGCCTGCACGCCCTGGGGGATTCCTCCGGCTGGACGCGTGGCCTCATGATGGCCTCCGCCATGGGAGTACTGATGGGCCGCGAACTGGCTTAAAGCGAATAGAACGAGGTCCGCCCCGCATCAAGCGGGGCGGACATTTTTTCAGCTGGTCGTAGTGCACTCTCCGGTCGGGAAGAATTCCTCGACGGGGAAGCGGATCTGGGAGAATATCTCGCAGGGGTCGTCGTTGCAGCGGCCGCCCGCACACTCTTTCTCCGGGACACAGTAATCGTAAGCGGGGATGAGCAGCTGGGTGTCACGCTCGAGGCGGATGATGGAGAACTGGCCGAGCGTCACATAGAGTCTGCGGCCGGAGTCCGAAGTCACGAGCGCCTCACCGAAGCGGGCGAGGATGCAGGCGGGGATGTCATGCCTGTCGTTGTCGCAGCAGACGTTGCAGTTGGCGTCTACGAGCTTGAGGTGGAGCGCGATGGGGTCTACGGCCTCGACATAGGCGACGGGCATACCGTCGTCCACGCAGCTGCAGTCGCACAGGTCGGAGGAGAAGGTCTTGACGGTCCCCTCTCCGCCGCAGAGCATAACGCGCTTATCGAAGATGGCGAGTCCGGTGACGACGTTGCCGCCGGGGAAGGTCTCGCCCGTTATCTTGTAGAAGTAGGTCACATCCACGGTGTAATAGCCTTTGTTGAAGGTGATGGCCTCGACGTTCACCTCCGCATACAGCAGCTCGGCGCTTTTGGGCCTCACGCTGAAGGCGTTGTCTATGTAGGTCTGTGAGCCGACGGTGGGATAGACCCGCAGGTCCTCGATGCAGTCTTTGTCCCTGCAAGAATCGTATATTTTCTTGGTATGGACGCAGACGGCTTCCCGGATGCAGGCCGTGCTGTCCACCGGGCCGGGCAAAACCCTGTCTGCCATGTTGTTTCCTCCTATTAGATGATTTGAAGCGGACTTCATTACAGTGTATGCGCCGGAAGCCCGGTTGTGAAAATAAATGGTGTACCTCGGGGACTAACTGTGTTATAATGTGTTGGACTTTGATGGGGAGGAAGGGACATGGAGCGTTTCGGCTTTATCCACGGCGAGCTGGATACCAGAATACTCATCCTATTTGTGCTCCGGCGTCTGCCGAGGCCGGTGGACATGAACACTCTGGCGGAGCTCTGCTTTTGCGACAGCGGGGTGGGTTGGTTTGAATACGCGGAGTGCCTCGCCGCGCTCGTGGATAACGGGCATATCGAAAAGCTCTCAGGCGGGCGCTACCTCATAACGGAAAAGGGCAACCGCAACGGTGAGGCCGCCGAGACAAGCCTGCCCTACTCGGTGCGTACCAAGGCTGCCAAACTCATAAGGCCGGTAGCCGAGCAGATGCAGCGCGACGCCATGATAATAACAGAGCATGAGCCCCAGGGCGAGGGCTTCAAGGTCACGCTCGCCCTCTCGGACGAGCAGGGGACTATCCTGCGCGTGGAGCTGCGTGCCGCGTCGGAGGCGCAGGCGGAACAGATGGAGCGCCGTTTCCGCAAGGACGCGGAGCTCAATTGCGGCAAGATCGTCAATTTACTTACGGATGGAGCGACGGAAAAATGAACACAACTGTCCCGGAAGGCTACAAGAGCATACTCTCAGTCTATGATACGCAGAAGGCCATCGGCCTGATGAAGCGTCTTTTTGAGGACAGGTTCGCGGCGGTGCTGAATCTGTTCCGAGTTTCTGCCCCGCTCTTCGTCGAGGGCAAAAGCGGCCTGAACGACAACCTCAACGGCTGGGAAAGACCCGTGGACTTCGATATCGCGCACACCGGGGCGCACGCTCAGGTCGTGCAGTCGCTGGCAAAGTGGAAACGCCTTGCACTCAAGCGTTACGACTTCTATCCCGGCAAGGGCATCTACGCAGATATGAACGCCATCCGGCGCGACGAGGACGAGCTTGACAACCTCCACTCTGTCTATGTGGACCAGTGGGACTGGGAAAAGGTCATCCTGCCCGAGAACCGGAACCTTGATTACCTCAAGTCCACCGTCATGGATATTGTGGGCGCCATGTGCGATACGCAGGATACGCTCCAGGCCATCTACCCTGCACTGACCTGTCTGGGAAAGATAAAACGTCAGGTCAGCTTCGTCACCGCGCAGGAGCTGGAGGACCGCTGGCCGGAGCTGACGCCGAAGCAGCGCGAGCGCGAGTATCTGCGCGAGCATGGCACGGCCTTCATCATCGGCATCGGCGCGCCGCTCAAGTCCGGCAAACCGCACGACGGGCGCTCGCCCGACTACGACGACTGGAGCCTCAACGGGGATATCCTGGTCTGGTACGAGCCTCTCGGCTGCGCATTCGAGCTCTCGAGCATGGGCATCCGGGTAGACCCGGCTTCGCTGGACAGACAGCTTACAATATCCGGCTGCGACGACAGGCGCGAGCTCATGTACCATAAAATGCTGCTAAACGGCGAGCTGCCCCTTACGATAGGCGGCGGGATCGGCCAATCGCGCATGTCGATGCTCATGCTCGGCAAGGCGCATATAGGTGAAGTCCAGGCCTCCGTCTGGGACGAAGAGACCATCGAGACCTGCAAAAAAGCCGGTATCATGTTGCTTTGATATTGCCAAAAATGTACCCCACCGGCGTACGCCTTCGACATGCCGGCGGGGTATATTTTTGGCAACAATTGATGTAAATATAAAATCTGTCTCTTATACACATCTGACGCTGCCGACGATCTTA
>ENA-OZIL01000039-OZIL01000039.1-human-gut-metagenome-genome-assembly--contig:-NODE-39-length-72497-cov-7.054181_pt1 | contig 72497 bp, 67 predicted proteins | sample MGYA00244057_ERZ653706 | MGnify/ENA primary metagenome ERZ653706 (study PRJEB26926, sample SAMN06165266) | human gut metagenome | biome: ENVO:00009003; feature: ENVO:2100002; material: ENVO:00002003...
GATCTACACGCGTAAGATCGTCGGCAGCGTCAGATGTGTATAAGAGACAGGCTCCCGGTAAGCGTCCATCGGGTGACCGGAGAGATAGAGACCGGTGGTCTCCTTCTCCATCGCCATCAGCTCCTGAGCGGAAAATTCCGGAATGTCCGGCAGATGCAGCGGCTCACGCTGCGCGCTTCCGCCGCCCATGCCGAAGAAGTCCATCTGCCCCTCGATGTTCACACGGTTGCCGTTCGAGATGCCGTCCATGACCTTTTCGTAGACGGCGATGAGCTGCGAGCGATGCACGCCCATCGAATCGAACGCGCCCGCGCGGATGAGGTTCTCCACCGCGCGCTTGTTCATATCGTTCCCGTCCATGCGATAGCAGAAATCCTGAAAATCCGCAAAGGGACCGTTGACCTCGCGCTCGCGCATCATGCGGGCGATCAGGCCGCGGCCGATGTTCTTGATGGCGACGAGGCCGAAGCGGATGCCCTCCGGTTCGACCGTAAAGCGGTCATCCGACCGGTTGACGTCCGGCGGCAGGAGCGCGATGGCGCACTCGCGGCACTCGCCGATGTATTCCGCGATCTTCTCGCTGCTGTCGAGCACGCTCGTGAGCAGCGCCGCCATATATTCCTTCGGGAAATGGCACTTGAAATACGCCGTCTGGTACGCGATGACCGCGTAGGCCGCGGCGTGCGCCTTGTTGAAGGCGTAGTTTGCGAAGGCGTAAATATCGTCGTAGATCGCCTGCGCGGCGCTCTCGCTGATCCCGTTCGCGATGCAGCCCTTGATGCCCCGGCTCGGGTCGCCGTGCAGGAACGCGCCGCGCTCCTTTTCAATGTCCTTGACCTTTTTCTTGCTCATAGCGCGGCGGAGCATATCCGCCTGCCCGAGCGTGTAGCCGGCAAGCTGCTGGAAGATCTGGATGACCTGCTCCTGATAGACGATGCAGCCGTAGGTGATCGACAGGATCGGCTCGAGCTGCGGAATGAGGTACGTCACCTTGCTCGGATCGTGCTTGCAGGCGATGAACTTCGGAATGGAGTCCATCGGGCCGGGGCGGTAGAGCGCGATAAGAGCCGTGATATCCTCAATGTTCTGCGGCTTGAGACTGACGCACACACCCGTCATGCCGCTCGATTCGAGCTGAAAGACTCCCGAAGTCTTGCCCGCGGCGAGCATTTCATAGGTCTCGGGATCGTTCTCCGGGATGTCCGCCAGCTTGAAGCCGGGCTGCGTTTTCTGCACGGTCTTGACCGCGTCGTCGAGCACCGTCAGGTTGCGCAGGCCGAGGAAGTCCATTTTGAGAAGGCCCAGCTCCTCGAGCGTCGTCATGACATACTGGCAGACCACCGCGTCGTCGTTCGTCGCCAGCGGGACGTAATCGACCACGGGGCGCTTGGTGATGACCACGCCCGCGGCGTGCGTCGAGGCGTGGCGCGGCATCCCCTCGAGGGCGCGCGCCGTGTCGATGAGCTTTTTCACCTGCTCGTCGTTCTCGTACTTTTCGCGCAGCTCGCGCGAGAGCTTGAGCGCGTCGTCGAGCGTGATGTGCAGATTTCCCGGCCCGCCGGGTACGAGCTTGGCGATCACATCGCAGTCGGCGTAGGTCATATTCAGCGCGCGGCCCACGTCGCGGATCGCGCCGCGCGCCGCCATCGTGCCGAAGGTCACGATCTGCGCCACATGGTCGTCGCCGTACTTGCGGCGGACGTAGTCCACGACCTCGCCGCGGCGGGTATCGCCGAAGTCCATGTCGATATCGGGCATGGACACGCGCTCGGGATTGAGAAAGCGCTCGAAGAAAAGACCATACTTCATCGGCTCGATGTCCGTGATGTGCAGACAATAGCTCACGATGCTGCCCGCCGCGCTGCCGCGCCCCGGGCCGACGGGGATGCCGACGCTCTTGGCGTAGCGCACAAAGTCGGAGACGATGAGAAAATAATCGACGAAGCCCATCTTCTCGATCATGTTCTCCTCGTATTCCAGCTGCGCCTTCTGCTTTTCCGTCCCCTCGCCGTAGCGCCCGGCAAAGCCGTCCGCGCAGAGCTTTTTGAAATAGGTCAGCGAGGTGTAGCCTTCCGGCACCTTGAATTCCGGCAGGTGGTACTTGCCGAAGGTGAACTCCAGATTACACATCTCCGCGATCTTCCCCGTGTTCTCGATCGCGCCGGGGTACTGGGCGAAAAGCGCCTCCATCTCCTCCGTCGAGCGGAGGTAGAAGTTCTGCGGCTCGTAGCGCATCCGGTTCTCGTCGTCCACGGTCTTGCCCGTCTGGATGCACAGCAGCACGTCGTGTGCGTAGGCGTCCGCCTTCGTAAGGTAGTGCGCGTCATTCGTGCACACGAGCGGCAGGCCCGTCTCCTCGTGGATGCGCAGCAAGCCCTTGTTTACGACCGCCTGCTCGCGGATGCCGTGGTTCTGAAGCTCAAGATAGAAGCGGTCGGGGCCAAATATCTCCGAGAGTGTCAAGGCATACGCCTTTGCATTGTCGTACTCGCCGTTGCGCAGCCGGCGGGGGATCTCGCCAGCAAGACACGCCGAGAGCGCAATAAGTCCCTTGGCGTGCGCGCGCAGCAGCTCAAGGTCAATGCGCGGCTTGATGTAAAAGCCCTCGGTAAACGCCTTGGAGACCATGTAGGAGAGGTTGCGGTAGCCCTCCTCGTTCTCGCACAGAAGGACGAGGTGGCGCGCCTCGGCGTCAAACTCGTGCTGCTTGTCAAAGCGCGTGCGGGGCGCGACATAGACCTCGCAGCCGATGACGGGCTTGACGCCCTCGGCCTTGCACGCGCGGTAGAAGTCGATCGCGCCGTACATCACGCCGTGGTCGGTCACGGCGACCGCCGTCTGCCCCAGCTCGCGGACGCGCTTGGCCAGCCCCTTGATGCGGCACGCGCCGTCAAGAAGGCTGTATTCCGTATGAACGTGCAGATGTGCAAACGGCATGATGCTTTCCTCTCTTTATGCTTTCTCTTTGCCCGCAAGCTCCATGAGCTTGCGCATCCGGTGGTTGAGGCAGGATTTTGTCAGCGGCGGGTCGAAGGTCTCTGCCAGCTCGCTGAGCGACAGCTCCGGCTGCAAAAGCCGAGCGACCGCGACCTCCTGCAGCTTGACCGGCAGCGTGGCGACGACGCCCGCGTCGGTCAGGCGCGTGAGCGCCTCGACCTGCTCGCGCGAGGCGGCCACGGCCTTGTCCACATTCGCCGCGTCGCAGTTGACGCGCCGGTTGACCGTGTTGCGCATTTCCTTTTCAACCTTTGCGGCCATGACCTCCATCGCCGCGGCAGGCGCGCCGATGCGCGTGAGCAGCTCCTCGATGTGGTCGCTCTGCTTGAAATAGGTCACGCCGTTGCCCTGCCGCTGCACGTTTTTCGGCTCATAGCCCATGTCGCGCAGCAGCGCCTCGACCTCGCGTCCCGCCTGCAAATGCGGCGTGGCAAGCTCGAGATGGTAGCGCTTGAGCGGATCGGTCACGCTGCCGCCCGCAAGAAAGGCCCCGCGCAGGAACGACGCGCGGCAGCACTCCTCCTCCAGCAGCGCGAAGTTGACGTGCAGCGCGTAGTGCTGGTCGGGATCGTAGCCGAGCGCTTCTAAAATGACGGCGAGCTTCTGCCCGTCCGTGATGCGGAAAATGCTTTTGCTGCCGCTCTCCTGCGCGTCGAAGCGAACGCTGAACGCCTTCTGGAAGAGCTTTGGCAGCCGCGCGGCAAAGTCCTCGCTCTCGGTGACGATGCGCACCTCGGTCGGGGAGAAGCTGCCCGCGTAGAGCAGTACGCCGTAGGCTTCGGCGCGCGCGCAGCAGCGCCGCGTGAGCGGCACGCGGCACAGCTCCGCCTTGGCGTCGGAGGAAAAGGACATGGGCGTTCTCCTTTCAGCCGCGTGTGATATCGCGGTGGTTCTCGTAGGCGGCGTAGCCGAGCTTATTTAAGTACTCCGTCACCGCCCGCGCGATGGACACCGAGCGGTGCCGTCCGCCGGTGCAGCCGACGGCCACGACCAGCACGGCCTTACCCTCCTCCTGATAGAGCGGCAGGAGGAACGCGAGCATCTGCTCGAGCTTTGATAGAAATTCCTTCGTCTGCGGGAAGGAAAAGACATAGTTGTAAACGTCGTCGTTCATGCCGGTCTGATAGCGCAGCTCCGGCACATAGTAGGGGTTCGGCATGAAGCGCACGTCGAACACCAGATCGGCCTCGAGCGGCACGCCGTACTTGTAGCCGAAGGAGACGACGTTGATGCTCATACGGCTCTGCTGCCCCTTTTCCGCAAAGAGGCGGTAGAGCTCGCCGCGCAACTTCGCCGCGGAGAGCTGCGTCGTGTCGATCACAAAGTCCGCGCGCTCGCGCAGCGGGCGCAGCAGCTCCGTTTCGCGCTTCACCGCGTCCTCGATGGTCGCGCCGCTCTCCATGAGCGGGTGGCGGCGGCGCGTTTCCTTGTAGCGCTTGATGATGCTCTGCGTGTCCGCCTCCAGATAGAGCAGGCGGCAGACCGTGCCGCCCTCGCGCAGACGGTCGATGACCTCCAGCAGCTCCTGAAAGCTGTCCACGCCGCCGCGGATGTCGTTCACCAGCGCGACACGGTCGTAGCGGCCGTCGCTCTCGGCGGAGAACTCCGCGAACTTCGGAATGATGGCGGCGGGCATATTGTCCACCGTGTAATAGCCGATATCCTCCAGACAGGACGCGGCGCAGGACTTACCCGCGCCGGACAGGCCCGAGATGACCAGGATCTCCATGTTTCGATCCCCCTTTATCGAATGATCTTCACTTCCGGCTCGAGCGTCACGCCCGTCGCCGTGAAAACGGTATCCTGTACTTTTTTGATGAGCGCGAGGACGTCCGCGCAGGTCGCGCCGCCGGCGTTGACCACAAAGCCCGCGTGCTTGCAGCTGACCTCTGCCCCGCCGACGTGCTTGCCCTTGAGGCCGCACTGCTCGATGAGCGTGCCCGCGAAGTATCCCTCGGGGCGCTTGAAGGTGCTGCCGGCACTCGGCATCTCAAGCGGCTGGCTTGCGCGGCGCTTGGCCGAAAGCTCCTCCATGCGCGCCTTGATGGCCTCCTGATCCCCGCCGTGAAGCGCGAGCTTTGCGCGCAGGACGACGGCCTCGGGGTGGTCGGTGAAGAAGCTGCGGCGGTAGCCGAGCGCCAGCTCCTCCCCGTGCAGCGTCCGCACGCCGTCCGGGAAAAGCGCCGTGACCTCGGTGAGCACATCCTTCAGCTCGCCGCCGTAGGCGCCCGCGTTCATCACCACGCCGCCGCCGAGACTGCCGGGAATGCCGTGCGCGAACTCCAGTCCCGTGAGGCTGTGCTGCCAGGCAAAAACGCCCAGCCGCGCGAGCGATACGCCCGCGTCCGCCGTGATGATGCCGCCGTCGAGCGCGATACGGTTCAGCCCCTCGCCCGTCTGAATGACGAGCGTATCCAGCCCCTCGTCCGCAACGAGCAGATTGGTGCCGTTGCCGAGCAGGAACGGCGTGACGCCGCACTCCTGTGCGAAGCCCGTGAGCAGAACGATCTGATCGCCGGAGGTCGGGAACGCCATGCGCGTTGCCGGCCCTCCGATGCGGAAGGAGGTGTGCCGCGCAAGCGGCTCGTCGTGTATATATTTGAGGTCCGGCAGATACGCCGTGACCTTTTCATCCAGTAACGCCGCCCAGCCCGGGCGGTTTGATGAAAACATGGACTCCATAAATGCTCCTTACCGATTTACCGATTCTTTTCCTGCGCCGCCTGATGGTCGATGTGGCTGTCGATCTGCTCAACGAACTCGCGGGCGGAGTTGATGCCGTACTTCTTCTGGCGGTTGTTCATCACCGCCAGCTCCACGATACCGGCGAGGTTGCGGCCCGCCGAGACCGGAATGGTCAAAAGCGGGATGGGCACGCCCATGATCTGCGTGTGCGCCTCGTCGAGGCCGAGCCGGTCGTAGAACTTTTCGTCCTGCCAGCGCTCGAACTGAATGACCAGGTCGATCTGCGTCGCGGACTTTACGCCGCTCATGCCAAAGAGCTTCTGAATGTCCACCACGCCGATGCCGCGCACCTCGAGATAGTGACGGATGAGCTCGGGCGCGGTGCCGGTGAGCGTATCGCCGATGCGGCGGATCTCCACCGCGTCGTCCGCAACGAGCCGGTGGCCGCGCTTGATCAGCTCGATGGCCGTCTCGCTCTTGCCGATGCCGCTGTCGCCGAGGATCAGTACGCCCTCGCCGTACACGTCCATCAGCACGCCGTGGCGCGTGATCATGGGCGCCAGCTCGTGGTTGAGGAAGTCGATGGTCATGCTCGTAAACTCGACCGAGGTGTGCTCCGTGCGCAGCAGGGTGCGGCCGTATTTCTGCGCCATCTCCATGCACTCGGGGAACACGTCGAGCTTGCGGGAGATGACCAGCGCGGGGATCTCGTACTTGAACAGATCCTCAAAGCATTTGCGCCGCTCGGCGGAGGAAAAGCTCTTGAGGAACATCGTCTCCGCCTTGCCGATGATCTGGAGCCTGCGCGGGTCAAAGTAGTCGAAAAAGCCGACGAACTGCAGCCCCGGGCGGTTGACGTCCGTGATGGTCAGCGTCTCCGTCTCGAAATCCGCACCGGGATAGAGCACCTCCATCTGAAATTTTTCCACAATATCCTTTACCTTTACGCTTCGATCGGTATTCATAAGCTCTCTCCCGTCGGGTCAAAATTTTTCCACATACATTATATCGGTTTTCCCCTGCTTTTACAAGGGTACGCGGCATCATTTTTTCGTTCGCCGTCCGCTTCGGAGCGCTCAGAGAAAAAAATGCAAAAAAATCTGAGAAAATGAAAAATTTTGCTTGCAATTTCTCTCGGAATCTGCTATCATAGCCAATGCTTGCAATGCGCAAGTCTTGATTTGATTACAGCAAGGAGGTGCAACGGATGGCAAAGTGCGAGTTTTGCGACAAGGGTGTGACCTTTGGTATTCAGGTCTCCCACTCCCACAGACGCTCCAATCGTCCTTGGAAGCCCAATGTCAAGCGCGTCAAGGCGATGGTCAACGGTACGCCCCGCCATGTCTATGTTTGTACCCGCTGTCTGCGTTCCGGTAAGGTTACCCGCGCGATCTAAAAGATAGCAGTAAAAGCCGCTCGTTCAGAGCGGCTTTTTTCTGTCCTTTTTTGCCTTCACCGCAGCGCGGCGAGCTTGGCGTTGAGCTTTTTATAAATGCGCTCGCGGAACCACGGCTCGCTGCTGGCTTCGATCGCTTCCTCCGGTGTGAACCAGCGGACGCCGCTGTTCTCGTCCGGCTTGACGGTCAGCGCGTCGCTGTCGTCCGCGATGAGAAGATAGGTCACATTCAGGTGCAGATGCGAGGAAACGTATGCGCCCCGCTTCTCATGTCCGTCCACGGTCAGGACCTCGAGCGAGAAAATATTCTCGCTCGCCGGACGGGCGTGCTTCACACCGCTCTCCTCCCGCACCTCACGCAGCGCGACCGCGAGCAGGTCCTCCTCCCCGTCGGCGTGCCCGCCGAGCCACGCCCAGGAATCATAGATGTTGTGGTAGGCCATCAGCACACGGTCATGCGCTTCGTTCGTCACCCACGCCGAGGCCGTCATGTGCATCCGGTCATTCTCGCGCGTGAACACATCTGCTTCCTCGCGCAAGGCACGGAGCAAAAGCGCGCGGTCGCGCGCTTCCTGCTCGTTGTATGGCTCATACCGCTCCAGCTGCTCCAAAAGACACATTGTTTTCTCTCCCGGTTGAAAAAGGCGGTCTGTGCGGACCGCCTTTCGGTTTATACCCATCCGTTGTCGGTTTCGCGCTTCGGCGCGCGGCTCATCAGCCGGTGGACCATGCCCCGGACCTCCGCGCCGTTGTAGAGAACGTCGTACATCGCCTCGCAGATCGGCATTTCCACGCCCAGCGAGTCCGCCAGCTCCTTAGCGCTGACGGCGGCATAGTAGCCCTCGACCACGCCGCCCATATCGGCGACGACCTCCTGCGGCGTCCGGCCCTCGCCGAGGGCGATGCCGGCGCGGCGGTTGCGCGAGTGCATCGACGTGCAGGTGACGATCAGATCGCCCATGCCGGCCAGACCCGCAAGCGTTTCCTTGCGCCCGCCGAGGCGTTCGGCCAGCCGCGAGGTCTCCGCCATCGCGCGGGTGATCAGCAGCGCCTTGGTGTTGTCGCCGAGGCCAAGACCGTCGCTCACGCCGCAGCACAGCGCCGCCACGTTCTTGAGTGCGCCGGCCAGCTCCACGCCGACCATGTCGTCATGTGTGTATACGCGGAAGCGCTCATTGGTAAACACGCGCTGAACAAGCTCCGCGGTCTCCGCGCGGTTCGACGCGGCGACCACGCCGGTCGGCATGGCGCGCGCGACCTCCTCCGCGTGCGAGGGGCCCGAGAGCACGGCAATAGGATGCTCCCCGCCCGTCTCCTGCGCGATGACCTGCGACATACGCAGATGCGTGCCGCGCTCGATGCCCTTTGTGACCGAGAGCAGCGGCACGCCGTCCGGCAGGTACGGTGCCGCCTCCTTCGCCACCGCGCGCAGCGCGAACGACGGCGGTGCGAACACGACCAGCTCGGCGTTTCTCAGGCAATTCAGGTCATTTGTAATCTGCAATTTGACCGGAAGCTGCACACCAGGCAGTAAAGGATTTTCCCTTTTCAGCTTGAGCTGCTCCGCCTTTTTGGGGTCATGCGACCAGAGCGTGACCGTGTGCCGGTTCTGTTCCAGCAGCATGGCAAGGGCGGTGCCCCAGCCGCCGCTGCCGAGTACAACGATGTTCATGCCTCTCCCTCCGATTTCGGTGCGTTGACGTGGAAGCGGAACTTATTCTCCGTCCCATTCAGAAGCCGCTTGATGTTTTCACGGTGCGCAAAGAGCACGAGCGCCGCGATCAGAACGGAAAATGCGGTCGCAAACGCGTCGCCGAACACAACGTGCGTCATGACCGGGAAGACCGCCGCCGCGCTTACCGAGCCGAGCGACACATAGCGCGTCGTCAGCCACAGCACGGCAAACAGGCTCCAGCACACCAGCGCGATGCGCCAGTCGAGCAGCAGCGTGAGCGTCGCGGAGCACAGGATGCCCTTGCCGCCCCTGAATTTTGCCGTACAGGGGAACATGTGCCCGACCACACAGAAGAATCCGGCCCAGTATTTGAAATGCAGGACATACTCCGCCTGCTCCGCCGCGGTCAGCGGAAGGTCCGGCAGCATGCGCGGGTCAAAGCGCGCGCCGAGCCATGCCGCAAGGCTCACCGCCGCGACCGCCTTGAGCATATCGCAGGCGATGACGAGCAGCGCGTACCTCGCGCCGTAGGTGCGGTAGAAATTCGTCAGGCCCGCGTTGCCGCTGCCGTGGGTGCGCACGTCGTCGTGAAAAAAGAGCCTTGAGGTAAAGAGCGCTCCGTTGAAGCAGCCGCAGAGGTAGGCGGCGACCGCCGCGTAAAGGTAATCCAAATGAGAAAGGAAAGCATAGAAACCAGTTACCAGCAAGTACATTTCCTTTACTCCTCCTTATCCCCCTTCTGACGAATGGAGAGAATGATGGGCGTGCCTTCCAGTCCGAACACATTGCGGATGCAGTTTTCGATGTAGCGCTGGTACGAGAAGTGGAAGAGCTGCCGGTCATTGCAGAAGATGACGAAGTGCGGCGGGCACACGCCCACCTGCGTCATGTAGTAGATCTTCAGGCGCTTGCCCTTGTCCGTGGGCGGCTGGACGCGCGTCTGCGCGTCCTCGAGAACGTTGTTGAGCATTCCCGTGGTGATGCGGGTGCAGGCCTGCGAGTGAACGTAGTTGATGAGCTCGAAGAGCCGCGGCACGCGCTGGCCGGTCGCCGCCGAAATAAACAGGATGGGCGCGTAGGTCATATAGCTCAGATCGCGGCGGATGTCCTCGCGCATCTTGTCCATGGTCTTGCCGTCCTTCTCGACAAGGTCCCACTTGTTGACCACGATGATGCAGGCCTTGCCCGCCTCGTGCGCAAGCCCCGCGACCTTGGTGTCCTGCTCGGTCACGCCCTCGGTCGCGTCGATCATGATGAGGCAGACGTCCGCGCGGTCGATGGCCATGGTCGCGCGCAGCACGCTGTATTTTTCGATGCTCTCCTCGATCCTGGACTTTTTGCGCATACCGGCGGTGTCGATGAAGACATACTTGCCGGTCTCGTTTTCAAAGTAGGAGTCGATGGCGTCGCGCGTCGTGCCCGCGACGTTGGAGACGATGACGCGCTCCTGCCCGAGGATGCGGTTTGTCAGCGAGGATTTGCCGACGTTCGGCTTGCCGATGATGGCGACCTTGAGCACATCGCTCTCCTCCTCCGCCTCCTCTTCGTCGGGGAAGTAAGCGACGCAGGCGTCGAGCAGGTCGCCCGTGCCGTGGCCGTGGACGGCGGAGACCGCCACAGGGTCGCCGAGGCCGAGGTTGTAGAACTCATAGTAATCGGGATTCGGCGCGCCGATGGAGTCCATCTTGTTGACCGCCAGCACGATCGGCTTGCGCGAGCGCAGCAGCATATTCGCGACCTCCTGATCGGAGGCAGTCAGACCCGTTTTAATATCGGTCAGGAAGATGATGACCGTCGCGTTCTCAATGGCGATCTGTGCCTGCTCACGCATGAAGGTCAGGATCTGGCTGTCGGTGCGCGGCTCGATGCCGCCGGTGTCGACGAGCGTGAATTTGTGGCCGCACCACTCGCATTCGCCGTAAATGCGGTCGCGGGTCACGCCGGGCGTGTCCTCCACGATGGAAAGGCGCTGGCCGATGAGCTTATTGAACAGCATCGACTTGCCGACGTTCGGTCGGCCGACGATGGCAACGATGGGCTTGGACATATTGCTTTCCTCCTGTCGGGGGTAGATTTTTGTATCAGGGCTCCTGCCGGAAAATGGCGTCACAGAGCGAATAGCCGTCGGTCTCGGAGATCGTCAGCCTGCGTCCGAGCGCCTGCTCGACCTGCTCGACGGTGTAATCGTCGAGGAACACGCCCTCGCCGTGGCGGAGCATATTCGCGGGGATCAGCACCCGCTCGCCGAGCGTGGGCCGGTCCTTGAGCTGCGTGATGAGGTCCTGCGCGGTCACAAGGCCGGAAACGGTGATGCTGTGGCCGAAGAAGTCGTTCACGATGCCGACGACCTCGCCGCGAAGCTGCGGAAATTTCTTTTTCGCCTCCGCCACGAGCCGCGCGATGAACGGCTCGGCGGCCTTTCCGGTCGCAACGGTGAAGCTCGCCACATCGCCGCTCTCCGCGTCCTCCAGTCCGCTGAGAAATTCGTTCATGGTGCTGCGGAGCATCCCGACGCCGTTGTCGAGCTGCTGGTATTCCTCGTAATACTCTTCGCCGGGCAGCGGGCGCTCGGCCTTGATGTAGAATTCGTCGGCGCAGAAGAACATCCGCGTACCGTACTTCTCAAGGCACTTTGCGCCGTACTCATCCACAAGGTCGATGATCTCCCCTGCCTTTTCCTTCGTCACCGGCTCGAGCCTTGCAAGGCCCTTGCGGAACTTCGTCAGCCCAACCGGCACGATTGAACAGGAGTTGAAGCCGATGTCCATCAGGTCCTCGATGCTGCGGCGCAGATGCTCGCCGTCGTTCCAGCCGGGACAGACAACGATCTGGCCGTTCATCTCGATGCAGGCCTCGCCGAAGGCGCGCATATACTCCAGGCTCTTATCGGCGTCTTTGTTGCCCAGCAGCGTGCGCCGGAGCTGCGGCTCGGTCGCCTGCACGGAGACGTTGATGGGGCTGATGCGCAGGTCGATGATGCGCTGCGCCTCGCGCTCGGTGAGGTTCGTGAGCGTGATGTAGTTGCCCATGAGGAAGCTCAGGCGCGCGTCATCGTCCTTAAAATAGAGCGTGTCGCGCATATTCGGCGGCATCTGATCGACAAAGCAGAACAGGCAGTGGTTCGAGCAGGGGCGCGGCTCGTCCATCAGGTAGGTATCAAAATTGAGGCCGAGATCCTCGCCCTCCTCCTTTTCGATCGTCAGGTGGCGCGTGGTCCCGTCGGCCTCGCGCAGCCGGAGACTCACCGACGGATCGTAGCAGAAAAAGCGGTAGTCCAGCACGTCGACGATCTCGTGATGATTGATCATCAGCAGCTGTTCGCCGGCGCGGATACCGGCACGTTCGGCGGGAGAGCCTGCGTCGACGGATGTAATGACAGTGCTCACGCGCTCAGCCCTCCCTTAACGCATAATATAACATATATAGTATAGCGTATCCTTTTCGGTTTCGCAAGAAAAACGGTGCCCTTTTTGCGCAAAGCCCACGCATTGTCCGTAGGGCGTAAAAAGCAAGCGGGAAGATCGCTCTTCCCGCTCGTTTTTTGGTAGATGTTTTCCGATGTGCTTACTCAGCGGCAACGTTGGACTTGATGACCTTGACCTGACGGCCGTTATAGGTACCGCACTCCTTGCACATTCTGTGAGGCAGGCGCAGAGCGCCGCACTTCGGGCAAGCGACGAGGCCCGGAGTTTCCAGCTTCCAGTGAGAAGAACGTCTCTTATCGCGTCTTGCGCGGGATACTTTCCCCTTAGGGACTGCCATGTTGACACCTCCTTGATCGAAAACTGCAAACGCAGTAAAAATTACTTATTTTCGCTCTTTTCGAGCAGCTGTGCCAGCTTTGCGAGCCGCGGGTCCACTTCCTTTTTGCAGCGGCAGACCTCATAATTGAGGTTCACGCCGCAGCCGGGACACAGGCCCCTGCAATCCTCTCGGCAAAGCAGCTTTGTGGGCATATTGAGGATGAACACCTCGCGGGAGAGCTCTCCCAGATCGACCGTGCCGTCCTCGAGCAGCAGTATCTCGTCATTTTCCTCGTCCTCCAGCTCAGTCGCGAGCAGATACTCGCAGTCGAGATGAAAGGGCTTGTCAAAGACCTCGCCGCAGCGGTCGCACACAGCCGCAAGGGTCGTATCAAGCGCCAGCTCCAAACGAAGCATCCCCGCGATGTTCCGCACCTGCCCTACCACTAAGACAGGCCGAACGGCCGGACACACGCCGCCGAAGTCCACATCAGAAAAGTCCTCTGAAAACTCAAAGGGGATTCTGCCTCCGGGGGTGTTAACGATTCGTTTGACGTCTAAAAGCATGATACACCTCGCAATGACACGAGTAGTATTATAGAGGACGCGCCCCGGAATGTCAAACATTTTTTGAGGATTTTTTACAACTTTTTTCTTTGCTTTTCTTTACATTTGACGGTGGGTATCGTAGAATGACCTCGAAGTGTTTTTGCGCGCGAAAGGAGCGGCATTATGCGAGAGCTTACCATCCAAAAAAATGACGCCGATCAGCGGCTCGACCGCTTTCTCGGCAAGGCCGTTCCCCTGCTGCCCGCCTCGCTGGCGCAGAAGTACATCCGCCTCAAGCGCATCAAGGTCAACGGAGCCCGCGCTGAGCGCGACTACCGCCTGTGCGAGGGCGACCGGCTCCAGCTTTACCTCAACGACGAGTTCTTTGAAGCGCCGAGCGAGGAGAACGTCTATCTCACGATCGTCAACCCAAGGCTGCATATCATCTATGAGGATGAAAACATCATGCTGCTTGATAAGCCCGCCGGAATGGTCGTCCACGCCGACGAGGGGGAGAAGGTCAATACGCTCGTCAACCATCTGCTCGCCTATCTCTACCAGAAGCGCGAGTGGAAGCCGCGCGAGGAAAATGCCTTTACCCCCGCGCTGTGCAACCGCATCGACCGCAACACGGGCGGCATCGTCATCGCGGCGAAGAACGCCGAGGCGCTGCGCGTCCTGAACGAAAAGATCCGCGAACGCGAGCTGTCCAAATTCTACCTCTGCATCTGCCTCGGCCGCCCCGAGCCGCCGAAGGGCCGCATCGAATGCTTCCTGCGCAAGGACAGCAAAACGAACACCGTGCGCGTCTATCACCATCCCGTGCCGGACGGACGCAGCGCCGTCACGCTCTACGAAACGTTGGAAACGCGCGATCGCCTCTCCCTCGTCGAAGTCGAGCTGCTCACGGGGCGCACGCACCAGATCCGCGCGAGCTTCGCCGATATGGGCCACCCCCTGCTCGGCGACGGAAAATACGGCGTCGGCAGCGTCAACCGCCGCTACGGTGAGACGCAGCAGGCGCTCTACTCCTACCGTCTGCGCTTCGACTTCCCCACCGACGCAGGCATTCTCAACTACCTGCGCGGGCGCGAGTTCATCGCCGATGAGGTCCCCTTCCGGCGGAAATACTTCGGCTGAACATGCGGGAGAATACATATTTAATTTATATATAAATATTCTTCCATCATTTTCCGCGATACCTGCGTGAGATATGTGAAATCGATACATAAATCCGCATAAAATTTTTATCAAATTTTTGTTCTTTTTGTCGCTTGAACTTTTTTTCTTTCGTGCTATGATGTTTGGCGTCGGGTGGAAACGTTTCCAATCGATGCATACCCATGCCATCATGGGACAAATTAAGGAGGAGAGTACAAATGATTAGCTTTCTGCTGTGTCTGGCACTGCTGATCGGCGGCTATCTTGTCTACGGTAAGGTCGTCGAAAACACCTTCGGGCCGGATGACCGTGAGACCCCTGCCGTCAAGATCAACGACGGTGTGGACTATGTTGTCCTGCCGGAATGGAAGCTCTTTATGATCCAGCTTCTGAATATTGCCGGCCTTGGTCCGATCTTCGGCGCGCTTCAGGGCGCTCTGTGGGGCCCCATCGTTTTCCTGTGGATCACCTTCGGCACCATCTTCGCCGGTGCGGTCCACGACTATTTCTCCGGTATGATGAGCGAGCGTAACGAAGGCGCGTCCATCTCCGAGATCGCCGGCATTTACCTCGGCGGCGCGATGAAGAACGTCATGCGCGTGTTCAGCGTCGTTCTTCTGGTCATGGTCGGCACCGTGTTTGCCGTCGGCCCTGCCGGCCTGATCGTGACGCTGTTCAAGCAGGGCGGCCATACGGGCATCGTTGCCACGACGCTGTTCTGGCTGATCATCGTTCTGCTCTACTATTTCATCGCGACGTTCCTTTCCATTGATAAGATCATCGGCAAGATCTATCCCCTGTTCGGCATCTGCCTGATCGTCATGGCAGTCGGCGTGGCCATCGGCATTTTTGTCAACCCCGCCTACACCATTCCCGAGATCTGGAGCCACTTCGGTTCCATGCATCCCTCCGCCACACCGATCTGGAGCTTCATGTTCATCACCGTCGCCTGCGGCGCGATCTCCGGCTTCCATGCCACGCAGAGCCCCCTGATGGCACGCTGCATGAAGAGCGAGAAGCAGGGCCACTTCGTCTTCTATGGCGCGATGGTCTCCGAGGGCATCATTGCCCTGATCTGGGCCGCTGCCGGCTGCTCCCTGTATGAGGTCACCGGCGGTCTGAACACCGGTCTTGCTGCGGCGCTTGCCAACGGTCAGTCCGCTGCCATCTATGACGTCTGTCTCAAGACCATGGGCGGCATCGGTACTGCGCTCGCCATGCTCGGCGTCATCGCCTGCCCCATCACCTCCGGCGACACCGCGTTCCGTTCCGCGCGTCTGGTGCTGGCCGACTGGCTCAAGCTTGATCAGAAGAGCATGAAGAACCGTCTGATCCTCTGCATCCCCGTGCTGGGCGTCGGCGCCTTCCTCGGCATCGGCAATGCCCTCGGCAAGATCGACTACACCATCATCTGGCGTTACTTCAGCTGGACCAACCAGACCCTCGCTATGATCGTTCTGTGGGCCGCCTCCATGTACCTCTTCTATGAAAAGAAGAACTACTAGATCACCGCCGTCCCCGCTACCTTCATGAGCGCGGTCTCCGCCACCTATTTCCTGCTGGGCAACGAGTGCCTCGGCAAGCTGATCAACACCAAGACCGCGGAGGGTGCTACTGTTTACAACACAGCGGTCGCCTATCCCATCGGTATCCTGGTCGCGGCTCTGTTCCTCGGTATCTTCCTGTACACCATCAAGAAGCGCCACACCCAGCCGCACTACGAGACCCTGCACAAGTAAACCCTATTCCGCAAAGCGGCGAGAGCGTCCCTCCCGCCGCTTTGCTCACTCTGGAGGAGCGATTATGAGCTTTGCACCTGTACGCCTTGGAAACACCGTCTTGGAAGCGGAGACCGCGGCCGCGGACCGAAAGTCCTGCCGCCGCTTCGGCCCCTGCGGTGTGGGAGAAAAGGCACTATATCTCAATGATCTTCTCATCGACCGGCACTTTTACGTCGGCTTCGGCTCCGTGCGGCGCGTTTTCAAGCGCGTGGCGATGAGCCAGGGCGGCTTCAGCGGCAAGGGTGCGTTTGGCTCCATCCCCTACCTCGTCGTGCAGTACGACGACGGACAGGAGAAACAGTGCACCTTCAAGCGTGAGGAGGACGTGGACGAGCTGCTTGCCTATCTGGGGCAGGTCCATCCCGAGATTCCGCGCCTGAGCGTCGGCGGCGAGCAGCGGCTGGCGAAAAAGGCGCAGCAGGAGGCATCCCGCTACCTCGAGGAGCTCACACCGCAGGCGCAGAGCGCACGCGAGGAGCTGGAGCGCGCGCGTAAATTTCTCTCCGGCTATCCCGAGCTGACCGCTCAGCTTGCCGCAGCCGCCAAGGCCAAGCGCATCAACGAGCATACGAATCCCGCTTACCGCTGGGTCGCGCTGGCGATCGTCCTCGCGGGCGCGGCGGCATTGGTGTACGGCATCATCTCGTGGCGCGGCGGCAGCGATTTCGGCGTCTACTTCGCGCTCTTCGGCTTTGCCGCCGTGTTTTTCTTCTCGGGAGCGCACGTTCTGCCCACGGCAAAGAATAACCGCAGGGCAGTCGAGCGTGCCTGGGACGAGGCGCAGGCTGCCGTAGCGAATGTCCTGCCCGAGGACTTCCCCCTTCCCGCCCGCTACGCGCATCCGATCGTGCTCGACCGCATGATCCGCATTCTGCGCGAGGGCCGCGCGCAGAGCAAGGAGGAAGCGCTCGACGTGCTCAAAGCCGACCTCAGGGCGCTCACCGCCGACGTGCAGGTCGAGCAGGAGGAGCACGACGAGGTCGTGGTCATCAAGCCTCTGTTCCTTGTGAGCGACTATCAATAAGCCGAAAACAGCGAAGGACTCTGTACTGATTGCACAGAGTCCTTCCTTTTTTTGCCCGCGGAACTGTCAGCGTTCAAAATATTAAACTTTTTGTTTATTTTATGCTTGCAATCTTTTTCTCTTTGTGTATAATAGGCTTGGTTTTATAAAAATAAACCGAAAGTTTAGCAAATCGAACGTTTGGGAATCGGGAGGTCATTGTATGGACATTGGAAATAAGATCCGAGAGCTGCGAACGCGCAAGGGACTGACTCTGGAGGAGCTCGCCAGCCGAAGCGAGCTGACAAAGGGGTTCTTGTCCCAGTTAGAGCGCGACCTTACCTCCCCGTCCATCGACTCTCTGAGCGACATTCTGGAGGCGCTCGGCACGAATCTTGCCGAGTTCTTTCAGGAGGATAAAAACGACCAGTTCATCTTCCACGCCGATGATTTCTTCGTCGACGAGCGCGAGGACTGCACGGTCAACTGGATCGTTCCCAACACGCAGAAGAATCAGATGGAGCCGATACTGCTCGAGCTGCCCGAGGGCGGCGAGAGCTTCACGGTCGAGCCGCATGACGGCGAGGAATTCGGCTATGTCGTCGAAGGCAGCGTCGTGCTGGTCTGCGACGGCGAGGAGCATCCCCTGCGCCGCGGAGAGACCTTCTACCTCCACGGACGCAGCTTCCATCTGCTCAAAAACGTGCGCAAGACCACTGCGCGCGTGCTGTGGGTCTCGACCCCTCCCCTGTTCTGACTTCTATATAAGGAAAGGATATTGGAACCATGCCTGAACAGAAAAAACTGATCCAGTTCAAGAATATCGTCAAGAGCTTTGAGGACGGGCAGGTCGTCCTCAAGGGCGTCAGCCTGGATATTTACGAAAACGAGTTCGTCACGCTGCTCGGTCCCTCCGGCTGCGGCAAGACGACGCTGCTGCGCATCCTCGGCGGCTTCCTGCAGCCCACCGAGGGCAAGGTCCTCTTTGACGGCGAGGACATCGTAAACGTCCCGCCCTACAAGCGCGAGATCAACACCGTATTCCAGAAATACGCGCTCTTCCCGCACATGAACGTCTACGACAACATCGCCTTCGGCCTGACCATCAAAAAAGAGCCGAAGGACGTTATCGCCCAGAAGGTCATGCGTATGCTGCGTCTGGTGAGTCTCGAGGACTACGCCGACCGCAACGTGACCGAGCTCTCCGGCGGTCAGCAGCAGCGCATCGCCATCGCCCGCGCGCTCGTCAACGAGCCGAGCGTGCTGCTGCTCGACGAGCCGCTCGGCGCGCTCGACCTGAAGCTGCGTAAGGAGATGCAGCAGGAGCTCAAGTACATTCAGCAGGAGGTCGGCATCACCTTCATCTTCGTCACCCACGACCAGGAGGAGGCGCTGACCATGTCCGATAAGATCGTGGTCATGAACGCAGGCGAGATCCAGCAGATCGGTACGCCGACCGAGATCTACCGCTACCCCGTCAACGAGTTTGTCGCCAACTTCATTGGCGAGACGAACATCATTGACGGCGTGATGCAGGGCGATGACCTTGTGGTCTTCGAGGATAAAAAGTTCCCCTGCCGTGCCCGCGGCTTCAACAAAAATGAAAAGGTGGACGTCGTCATCCGTCCCGAGCATCTTGACATTGTCCCCCGCTCCGAGGGTATGCTCAAGGGCGTGGTGAAGTCCCAGCTTTTCAAGGGGATGCACTACGATACCGTGGTCGAGACCCGTGTCGGCACGACCATCACCGTCAAGATGCAGGTCTCGCAGGACCGTCCCGTGCTCAATGCCGACGCCGGTGAGAAGATCAGCGCCAGCGCCTTCCTCATCGACGTCGAGGACGTCGGCGAGCTGGACGACGCCAAGGTCGTCGCCCTCGCCTCTGCCGAGGCGTGGGACGTGGAGACCGAGGAGCCCATCTCCATCAAGAACGTCGAATACGACATCAAGCCCGAGGTCGGCAGCTACTCTGTCACCTTCACCACCGCCGCCGGAACGTCCATCACGGTCAAGGCCGCGGTCATGGCGGAGAACCGCGTGGAGAGCAAGGTCTATCAGGAAGAGATCTACGCGATGAACTTCTTCAAGAAGGTCGAGGACATTCAGGAGAGCATCGCGCTCGACACCGATCTGGAAACGTGGGCGAGCGCGTCCGCGTGGTCCCTCGAGGACGGCGAGCAGGTCGAGATCTCCGATGTCAAGTACGATTTCGACCCCGAGACCATCGAGCCGGGCGTCTACGACGTAACCTTCTCCACCGAGGGCTATGAGTACAAGGTCTCCACCACGCGCGCCTGCGAGGAGGGCGCGGAGGTCGGCCTCATCTTCCGCCCCGAGGACATTCACGTCATGAAGAAGGAGGGGCAGTGGTGAAGCAGTTCCGTTCCATGACGTACCCCTACGTCGCCTGGATCAGCGTGATGATCGTGCTGCCGATGCTGCTCATCGTGCTCTACGCCTTCACCGTTTCCGGCAATGAGGTGCTGACCTTTCAGTTCACCTTTGATAACTTCAAGCGCTTTGTCACCGACACCGTGTTCATGGAGGTGCTTGGCCGCTCGCTCTACATCGCCGTGCTCACGACGCTCATCTGCATCGCGCTCGGCTACCCCATCGCCTATGCCATCGCCCAGATGAACAGCCGCTCGAACACCATCATGATCCTGCTCATCACGATGCCGACATGGGTCAATATGCTCGTGCGCACCTATGCGTGGATGGGCATTTTGCAGGACGAGGGTATCCTCAACACCATTCTCGGCTTTTTCGGCATTGGGCCGGTCTCGATGATCCACACGAGCTTCGCCGTCATTCTCGGCATGGTGTATAACTTTATTCCCTTTATGATCCTGCAGATCCACACCTCCCTCGCCAAGATGGACAAGAGCCTGCTGGAGGCCGCCAACGACCTCGGCGCCACACCCGTGCAGGCGTTTCTGCGCGTGACGCTGCCGCTCTCCCTCCCCGGCGTCATTTCCGGCATCACGCTCGTGTTCCTGCCCGCCGTTTCCAGCTTCTTCATTCCAAAGCTCCTCGGCGGCGGCCAGTTCGTGCTCGTCGGCAACATCATCGAGTCGCAGTTCCTCACCTCCGGCGACTGGAACTTCGGCAGCGCCATTTCCCTCATCATGGCGATCATCATCATGCTTTCGATGTGGCTCACGCGCAAGGTCGACGTGCAGCCCGCCAGCCGCGGAAAGGAGTGACGGACGATGAAAAAGAAAACCTCTGCCGCCTCCAAGGTCATTCTCACGCTGACGCTGCTGTTCTTCTACCTCCCCATTCTCTACATCATCGTCTTTTCGTTCAACGATTCCCGCTCGCTCACGAAGTTCGGCGGCTTCTCCCTGCGCTGGTATGAAAAGATGTTCGCGGACTCGACAATGATGGAAGCCGTGCTCTATACGGTCGTCATCGCCATTCTTGCTACCGTCGTTTCCACCATCGTCGGCACCGTTACCGCCATCGGACTGTCAAAGTCGAAGAAGGTCCTTCAGGCGATGGTCGAGCGCGTGAACGATCTGCCCGTGATGAATCCCGATATTGTCACCGGCATCAGTCTGCTGATGTTCTTCAGCGTGCTGGCGGCGAAGAAGGGCTTTCTGACGCTGCTGCTCGCGCACATCATGTTCTGCATCCCCTACGTCATGCTCTCCGTCACGCCGAAGCTGCGCTCGCTCGACCCGAACCTCATCGACGCGGCGATGGACCTCGGCGCTACGCCGTTCCAGGCGCTCACCCGCGTCATCGTGCCGCAGATCCGTCCGGGCATCGTCTCCGGCGCGCTCATCGCGTTCACCATGAGCTTTGACGACTTCGTGATCTCCTACTTCACCACGGGCAACGGCGTGAATAACATTTCCATTCTGGTCTACACCATGTCCAAGCGCGTCAATCCCTCCATCAACGCACTCTCCACGCTCGTCATTGTCGCCATCACGCTGGTGCTCGGCATCGTCAACCTTGTCCCGATCCTGCACGAAAAGCGTGAAAAAGAAGGAAGTGAAAAGGGAAAATCCTTTGCACAAAGCCGCAAGCTGATGGCCGCTGTCGCCGGCGTGCTGGTGCTCGCCATTCTCGGCGGAACGGTCGGCGTCAGCCTTTCTCAGCAGCACAAGAACGCTGCCGCCGTCGAAAAGTACGGCAGCAACGTCCTCAAGCTCTACCTCCCCGGCGAGTACCTCGGTGAGAACGTCATCGGCGACTTTGAAAAGCAGTTCGGCGTGCGCGTCATCGTGGAGAATTTCGACTCCAATGAGATGATGTACACCAAGCTCATGGCGGGCGACAAGTACGACGTGGTCATTCCCTCGGACTACATGATCGAACGCCTGATGAAGGAGAATTATCTCCAGCCGCTCGATCACAGCCTGCTTCCAAACCTTGAGAATATGGACGACGCGGTGCGCGGCATGAGCTATGACCCCGATAACGAGTGGTCCGTTCCCTACTTCTGGGGCAGCGTCGGCATCGTCTACAACCACGAGAACGTCGATCCCGCCGTGGTGGAGGAACAGGGCTGGGAGGTGCTGCGCAACACCGACTACGCCGGTCACCTCTACATCTACGACTCCGAGCGCGACTCGTTCATGATGGCGTTCAAGGCGCTCGGTTACTCGATGAACACCTCCGACCCCGATGAGATCAACGCCGCCTACGAATGGCTGCTGCAGATGAACGACACCATGTCGCCCGTCTACGTCACCGACGAGGTCATCGACGGCATGATGAACGGCTACAAGGATCTCGCGGTCGTCTACTCCGGCGACGCCACCGTCATTCTCGACGAGAACGAGGACATGAGCTTCTATATGCCGGAGCAGGGCACGAACATCTGGTGCGACGCGATGGTCATTCCCGCGAACGCGGAAAATCCCCTGCTCGCCCACGAGTTCATCAACTATATGCTCACCTATGAGGCCGCATTTGACAATACGGAGACGGTGGGGTATACTTCTCCCAACGCAGAGGTCTTTGAGGAGATGACCTCCTCCGAGGACCTTTACGCCGAGAACGCCGCCTACCTTCCACGCTCCGGCTACGAGAAGGACGAGATGTTCCATGACAACCAGACGCTCATGCGCGAGCTGAGCAAGCTCTGGATCAAGGTCAAAGCAGCCAAGTAAAAACATCGCACGAAAGAAAGGAATCAAACCCATGCAGATCGGAGACACTTACGAATACAAAAATGTCGTCACCAAGGAGATCACCGCCGGCGCGCTCGGCTCGGGCGGACTGGACATCTTCGCCACGCCCTTCCTCATTTGCTGGATGGAGGCCGCAGCCTACTACTACATGAAGGAGCAGCTTCCCGAGGGCAAGAGCAGTGTCGGCACGATGGTCAATGTCCGCCACGTTTCCCCCTCCCCCATCGGCGCGGAGATCACCGCCAAGGCCGAGCTGATCGCCATTTCCGAGAACGGCAAGATGTATACCTTCAAGGTCGAGGCATACGATAACAAGGGCCTCATCGGCGAGGGCACGCACGAGCGCGCCATCATCGACTGCGAGCGCTTCATGAAGAAGTGCCTGGCCAAGCTGGAAGACTGAACAAGCAAGGAGGAAGCCCATGCACTACTACGGAGCCGTTTACCGTCCGCCGAGCGAGGCGTACAGCCTGATCGTGCAATGCACACTTGGGTGCAGCCACAACAAATGTGCGTTCTGCAATATGTACAAGGATAAGAAGTTTTCCATCCGTCCGGTGGAGGAGGTCCTGCGTGACCTCGCCGAGGCGCGCAGCTACGAGCGGCGCATCGAGCGCATCTTTCTCGCGGACGGCGACGCGCTGATCCTGCCGATGGACTATCTGCTGCAGGTGCTGGACTTCATCCGCGAATACTTCCCCGAGTGTACGCGCGTTGCCGCCTATGCCACCACCAAGGCCATCGAGCGCAAAACGGACGAGGAGCTGCGCAAGCTGCGTGAGCACGGGCTGGCGCTCGTCTACATCGGTCTGGAAAGCGGCAATGAGGAACTGCTCTTGAAATTCAACAAGGGCGTCACCGCGGCGGAGACCGTGAAAAACGCGCTGCGCTGCAAGGCGGCGGGCATCGCCATCTCCGTCACCGCCATCAACGGCATGGCTGGTCTCAACGGCGACTGGCAGGCTCACGCCATCGACACGGCGAAGGCCGTGAGCGCGATGAAGACGGAATTTATCGCTTTCCTGACGCTGCGCGTCTACTCCGGCACTCCCCTGCACGATTGGATCGAGGCGGGCGAGTTTCAGATGATGGGGCCCGCCGATCTGATGCGCGAGACGCGGCTCTTCCTGGAACACATCGACTCCGAGGGCAGCGTGTTCCGCTCGAACCATGCCTCAAACTACCTTCCCCTCGGCGGTACACTCAACCGCGACCGCGAGGCGCTGATCCAAACCATCGACGCCGCGTTGGACGGCAAGGTGCGCCTGCGCCGCGCTGTGGAGTTGGGGCTGTAACACATCTTTTGCATTGCTGCATGAAAAAACACAGGGCCTGCCAAGTGCAGGTCCTGCGTTTTTCTATTGCGGAATTTCCTCCGGCTTCGGCTCTCTGACGTAGCGGAGCATCGTGCGCGCACAGGCGCCGAAGCTGCGGTAATTTTCCTGCGCCGTGCGGAGTGAGATGCCGTGATTTTCGTCGCTCGGTTCATCGTCCGATGTAACAAACACATCGTTCTCCCAAAAGCAGACAGGGCAGATGTAGGCAATCGCATCCTCCCGCGGCACCGGATAGGTCAAATATCCGCAGCATGGGCAGGGATACTTCTCCATCTTCCCCTCCCCCTATTTATCCGAACAGCGTGAGCTGGCTGGTGTCCGCCATGCCGGCAAACGCGCCGAGGGCGCGCAGCTGCTCGATGTGCGTCTTGGAGAGCTTATTGCAGCACATGGAGAACTCCTCGACCGAGATGAACTCCTTGCCCCTGCGCTTTTCCACCGTGTCCAGCGCCGCGGCCTCGCCGAGTCCGTGGACGGAGATGAACGGCGGCAGGAGGCCGCCTTCGGTGACGGTGAACTTTGTCGCGTCGGAGCGGTAGATGTCGATGGTGTCAAAGTGAAAGCCGCGGCGATAGAACTCGTAGCAGACCTCGAGCGTGGTCATCAGATCCTGCTCGACCGCCGACGCGTCCTTGTTGTTCTCGATCTCGCGGATCTTCCGCTTGACCGCGTCCAGTCCCGCGCAGCAGTATTCCGCGTCGAACGCCTTCGCGCGCACGGTGAAGAAGGTCGCGTAGAACGCCAGCGGCTCATGCACCTTGAACCACGCGATACGGAACGCCATCATAACATATGCGACCGCGTGCGCCTTCGGAAACAGATAGCCGATCTTGGCGAGCGACTCGATGTACCATTCCGGCACATCGTGCTCCTGCATCGCCTCTACCCAGCCGTCCTGAAAGCCGCCCTTTTTGACCTTGCCCTTCCGCACGGCCTCCATGATCTTGAAGCTCATCTTCGGGTCAAGCCCCATGGAAATGAGGTAGAGCATGATGTCGTCGCGGCAGCCGACCGTCTCCAGAACGCTCGCTGTGCCGCTGACGATCAGCTCGCGCGCGTTGCCGAGCCACACGTCCGTGCCGTGCGAGAAGCCGGAAAGACGCACGAGGGTGTTGAAGTCCTTCGGCTGCGTGTCAATGAGCATCTGGCGCGTGAAGCGCGTGTTGAACTCGGGAATGGCGACCGCGCCGGTCGGGCCGAGCAGGTCGTCGTTCTCAAAGCCCAGCACCTTCGACGAGGTGAAAATGCTCATCGTATCCGGATCGTCGAGCGGGATCGTGCGGGCGTTCACGCCGGTGAGATCCTCGAGCATACGGATCATCGTCGGGTCATCGTGGCCGAGCATATCGAGCTTGAGGAGGTTATCCTCCATGCAGTGATATTCAAAGTGCGTGGTTATGGTGTCGCTGTCCTCCGCGTCGGCCGGGTGCTGCACGGGGCAGAAATCCTCGATTTCCAAATCGTCCGGCACGACGACCAAGCCGCCGGGGTGCTGACCCGTCGTGCGGCGCACGCCGACACAGCCCGCCGTCAGGCGGTCGATCTCCGCTGCGCCCGACTGGATGCCGTTTTCCTCCAGATATTTCTTGACAAAGCCGAAGGCGGTCTTTTCCGCCAGCGTGCCGATGGTTCCCGCGCGGAACACCTGTGTTTCGCCGAACATCTCGATGGCGTGGCGGTGCGCCCGCGCCTGATACTCGCCCGAGAAGTTCAGGTCAATATCCGGCACCTTGCCGCCGCCGAAGCCGAGGAAGGTCTCAAACGGAATGTCAAAGCCGTCCTTGACGTACTTCGTGCCACACTCGGGGCAGTTTTTGTCGGGCATATCCGCGCCGCAGCCGTAGCTGCCGTCGGTGATGAACTCGCTGTGTCTGCACTTCGGGCAGCGGTAGTGCGGCGGGAGCGAGTTGACCTCGGTGATGCCCGACATATAGGCGACGAGCGACGAGCCAACCGACCCTCGCGAGCCGACCAGATAGCCGCACTCCAGCGAGCGCTGGACGAGCTTCTGCGCCGACATATACACCACATCGTACTTGCCGAGAATGCCGCCCAGCTCGATGTCCAAACGGTCCTTGATGAGCTTCGGCGGCTCGTTGCCGTAAAGCTCGTGCACCTTGTCCCAAACGAGGCGATTCAGGTCCTCTCGGGAATTTTCCAGGCGCGGCGGGAAGAGCTTGCCCTTGGGCAGCAGCTCGATGTTCTCGATCTGATCCGCAATCGCGCGTGTGTTGGTCACGACCACCTCGTAGGCCTTTTCCTTGCCGAGATACTCAAATTCACGGAGCATCTCGTCCGTTGTGCGGAAGTAGATGGGCAGCGGCGCGTTCGCGTCTGGGAATTTCTTGGAGGCCAGCAGGATATGGCGGTAGACCTCATCCTCCGGCTCCTGAAAATGCACATCGCCGGTGGCGACGACCCGCTTGCCCAGCTCCTCGCCAAGCCGGACGATGGTGCGATTGAAGTCGCGCAGCTCCTCCTCGCTCCTGGCCGCTCCCTCGCGCAGCATGAAGCGATTGTTGCAGATGGGCTGGATCTCGAGATAATCGTAGAAGGACGCGATGCGCTTGAGCTCCTCCCAGTCCTTGTGATCCGCGACCGCACGGAACAGCTCGCCCGCCTCGCAGGCCGAGCCGATGATAAGCCCTTCGCGGTGCGCGATCAGCTCGCTCTTCGGGATGATGGGCACGCGCTTGAAATACTTGAGGTTGGAGAGCGAAATGAGCTGGTAAAGATTCTTCAGGCCCGCCTTGTTCTTGGCCAGCAGAATGATGTGCTTCGGGAAGCGGTTGGATTTGCTTCCCAGCGGGCGCAGCTTGAGCATTTCGTTGTTGATCTGCTGCAGGCGCGTCACGCCGCGTTCTTCAAGCATGGGGAAAAATTTTGTCAGCATCTGCGCGACCGGCACGGCGTCGTCCGACGCGCGGTGGTGGTTGAACTGCGGCAGCTGCAAATGCTCCGCCACGATGTCCAGCTTATACTTGCCCAAGCCTGGCAGCAGATTCTGCGCCAGAATGAGCGTATCAATATAGGTCGGCTCGAACGGAATGCCGCACTTCCGGCAGCCCGCGCGGATAAAGCTGATATCGAACTCCGCGTTGTGCGCCGCAAGCGGAGCGCCGCCCGCGAAAGCGAGGAACGCCGTCAGCGCGTCCTTGAGCTTCGGCGCGCCGCGCAGCATATCGTCCGTGATGCCGGTCAGACCGATGATCTCCGGCGTCAGCCGGCGCTCGGGGTCCACAAAGGTCTGGAAGGTCTCAACGATCTCGCCGTTCCTGAGCCGCACCGCGCCGATCTCCGTGATGGCCTCCTGCGTGACCTTGAGGCCGGTCGTTTCAATGTCGAAGCAGACGATCTCATCGGAAAAACCGATGTCCTGATGCCCATGAATGGCGATGCGGTCGTCAATGTTGTTGACGAAATAGCCCTCACAGCCGTAAAGTATTTTTATTTTACCCTCACCGGCGTGCCAGGCATCCGGAAAGGACTGCGCCACACCGTGGTCGGTGATGGCGATGGCGGGCATCCCCCACTTGGCGGCGAGCTTGACGACGCTGCCGGTGTCGGTCAGCGCGTCCATGTTGGACATTCGCGTATGCAGGTGCAGCTCCACGCGCTTGACCTCGGCGGTGTCCATACGCGGCTCGTGCGTGATCTCGGTCACGTCGCGCGGGTTGAGCTGCATATCGTGACCGTCGTAGGTCAACTCCATCGTACCCGCGACGCGCAGCCACATACCGGTCGAAACGCGGTCGCGCAGCGGCGCGACGTCCTTCTCCAGCATCCGCTTGCGCACGATGACCGAGCCCTCGTAGTCGGTCATCTCAATGAGCGCCAGCCACATACCCGGCTGGCGCAGCTCGCGGAACTCGCACTTGAAGACCTTGCCCTCGACCACGACGTTTCCCGCCTTGGGGTTCAGCTCGCTCATCGGCATGGGATGCCCCTTGATCTCGCGGCCCATGATGATCTTGCCGGCGCTTGACTCCTTCCTCGCGCCGCCGCCCGCGTTCGAGGGGCGCGGCTCCTGCTTGGGAAAGCCGCCCTGCGTCAGCGAGATCCGCACGCCGTTGAGCGCGAAGCGGTCCGCCAAAAGCTGCTCGAGCAGGGTGCGCTCGGAATCCGTGATCTCCTGCAGCACCGTCAGCGCAAGCGCCATCGTGCGGCTCTCCTGCTCCACGGTGACGTCGGTCACGCGGGCGTCGGTGAGTAGCACACGCAGTCCGATGGGCGGCGCAAAGCCCTCAAATAATTCAAAAAACGGTATCCTTTGTGCCATTTTTTCGCTTCTCTCTTACAGTTTCTCGATCTCTTCAAGCAGGGCGTCCAGCAGCTTTTCCTGCGCTACCTTGTACAATACCTCGCCATGACGGAAAATAAGGCCCTCGCCCTTGCCGCCCGCGACGCCGATGTCCGCCGCGCTCGCCTCGCCGGGGCCGTTTACAACGCAGCCCATGACCGCGACGGTGATGGGCTTGTCGCAGTCCTCAAGGCGGCGCTCCAGCTCCTCGGCCAGCGGGATCATATCGTAAGCCGTGCGCCCGCAGGTCGGGCAGGAGATCAGATTCACGCCGCTTCTTCGCAGCCCGCAGGCGCGCAGGATGCGCTTGGCGGCATAGACTTCCTCCACCGGGTCGGCGGTCAGCGAAACGCGCATCGTGTCGCCGATGCCCTCGCAGAGAAGTCCGCCGATGCCGATGGCAGACTTCAGCACTCCCATCGACGGCGTGCCCGCCTCGGTCACACCGAGGTGCAGCGGATAGTCCACTCGTTCGTGCAGCAGCCGGTAGGCCGCCATGTTGAGCGGCACGTCGGAGCTTTTGACGGAGATGCAGATGTCCGTGAAGTCATACTTCTCCAGCAGCGCGACATGACCCAGCGCGCTCTCCACGAGCGCCTCCGGCGTCACGCGGCCGTACTTTGCCAGCAGCTCCTTCTCCAACGAGCCGCCGTTCACGCCGATGCGAATGGGCACCTTGTGCGCGCGGCAGCAGTCCACGACCGCCTTCACGCGGTCCTTCCCGCCGATGTTGCCGGGGTTGATGCGGATCTTGTCCGCGCCGTGCTCCGCCGCGGCGATGGCAAGGCGGTAGTCAAAGTGAATGTCCGCCACGAGCGGGATATGAATGCTGTTCTTGATGGTCTCGACCGCCTCCGCCGCCTCCGGCGTCGGCACGGTCACGCGCACGATCTCGCAGCCTGCCTGCTCCAAGCGCAGGATCTGCTCGATGGTCGCGCCTGCGTCCTCGGTCTTTGTGTTGCACATCGACTGGATGGTGACCGGCGCGCCGCCGCCGACGGCCACGCCGCCGACCATGATCTGCTTCGTCATGCTTCTTCCCTCCTCACAGCAGCTTCATCACATCGTGGAACGTGATGAAGAGCATCAGCGCCATCAGCAGGGCAAAGCCCGCCATGTGGATATAATTCTCATATTTCGGCGGGATCTGACGCTTGAAGAGCGCCAGCGCCAGCGTGTTGATCACGAGGAAGAACACCTTGCCGCCGTCGAGCGCCGGCAGAGGCAGCAGGTTCATCACGGCAAGGTTGACCGCGATGAGCGCGCCGAAGTAGAGAATGCTCTCCGCCGCCGCCGCGAAGCCGTTCTGATTGTTCTTCTCGGCCTCCTCCTGCGCCTCCTCGCCCACGTCCTTGATGGTCGAGACGATGCCGACCGGCCCGCTGAGATCGTCCAGTCCTGCCGAGCCGCTCACCAGCATCATCAGGCTCATGCGTACAAGGCGCACAAAATCGAGCGTGTTGTACCAGCTGTATTGCAGCCGAACAAGCGGCGTCGCTTCCACGATGCCTCCATAGGTGAAGCCGTAGCGGCGCACCTCCGCGCCGTTTTCGTCCGTATAGGTCTGCAGCGTCAGCGTACGCTTGAGCTTCTCGCCGCCGCGCTTGACCGTCATTTCGATGGTGCCGTTTTCATCCAGATCGACCACGCCGAGCACCGTGGAAACGTCGCTTTTGAGATAGATGCGCTCGCCGTTGATGGCCCAGATCACGTCGCCGACCATGATGCCGTTTTCGCCCTGCTGGGGAAATGCCGGGTCAAGCTCGACGATCTCCGCCGTATAGAAGCCCTGGGCGCCAGCGTACAGGCAGATCATAATAAGGAGGCCGGTGAGGAAATTCATCGCCGCGCCTGCGACGAAGATCAGCAGCTTCTTCCAAAAGCCCTGCTTCTCCAGCGCACGCGGGTCGTCGCTTTCCTCGTCCTCGCCCTCCATCGCGCAAAAGCCGCCGATGGGCAGAAGGCGCAGCGAATATTCCGTTTCGCCCTTTGTCGTGTGGAAGATGGCCGGGCCCATGCCGATGGAAAACTCGTTCACGCGCACGCCGCAGGCCTTTGCGGCAAGAAAATGTCCGAGCTCATGCACGGCAATGAGCACGCCGAAGATCAAAATGGCAGCGATGATATACATGAAAAAACTCCTTATGGAACTTGCTTATTGGATGTGCGCGCGGACCGCTTTGCGCGCCGCGTGATCCGCCGCGAGGATCTCCTCCAGCGTCGGCGCGGAGACCTGCTCCACCGCTCCCAGCGCCGCTTCCACCAGCGCGGGAATATCGTTGAAGCCCACCGCGTCCCGCAAAAACGCACCGACTGCCTCCTCATTTGCACCGTTGAGGATGGCGCAGGCTGTGCCGCCGACCGCGGCGCATTGACGCGCGAGCTTCAGGCAGCGGAAGGTCTCCTCATCCGGCGCGGCAAAGGTCAGCGGCGGACAGGAGAGCAGGTCGAGCGTCCGGTCCGGCGTTTCCGCACGATAGGGATAGGTCATCGCGTAGCGGATGGGCAGCTTCATGTCGGGCGTGCCGAGCTGCGCGAGCATTGCGCCGTCGCGGTACTCGACGAGCGAATGAACGATACTCTGGCGGTGGATGATGGCATCCACCTGCCGCAGCGGCAGGCGGTAGAGCCGCATGGCCTCGATGATCTCAAGGCCCTTGTTCATCAGCGTCGCGGAATCGACGGTGATCTTCGCGCCCATCGTCCAGTTGGGGTGACGAAGCGCGTCGGCGCGCGTCTTGCCCGCAAGCTGCTCACGGGTAAGACCGTAGAACGGCCCGCCCGAGCAGGTCAGGATCAATCGCTTGATCTCGCCGCGGTCACGGCAGCCCTGCACACACTGAAAAATTGCGCTGTGCTCGCTGTCCACCGGCACGATCTCCGCGCCGTACTTCTCCGCCGCGTCCATCACGAGCGTGCCCGCGCACACCAGCGTCTCCTTGTTGGCCAGCGCGATGCGCTTGCCCTGTTCGATGGCGGCAAGCGTGGGCTTCAGACCGATCATGCCGACCACAGCGGTCACCACCGTGTCGGCGTCCTCCGCGGTCGCGGCGGCGAGCAGACCGTCCATACCGGAGAGCACCTGCGTTTTCGTGTCCCGCAGGCGCTCGCGCAGCTCGGCAGCCGCCACTTCGTCATAAAGCACGGCAAGACGCGGGCAAAACTCCCGCGCCTGCTGTTCGATGAGATCAACGCTCGAATTGGCGGTCAGCGCCGCGACGGTCAGTCCCAGCTCCCGCGCGACCTCCAGCGTCTGGCGGCCGATGGAGCCGGTCGAGCCGAGTAAAGCAATACTCCTTGTCATATCGCGCCAGTCCCCACAAAAAGATATACGATGGGTGCAATGAAGAGCGTAGAGTCAAAGCGGTCGAGCATACCGCCATGCGTGAGGAAAAGATGGCTGTAGTCTTTGATGCCTGCCTCACGCTTGATGAGCGACATGGAAAGGTCGCCGAGCTGGCCGAAAAGGTTGGCGCCCGCGCCGACCTTGACCAGCTCCAGATAGTCCGGCGCATAACCGAGCCATCTCTGTCCGATGAAGCCGAGCAGCAGCATACCGAGCGCGCTGCCGATAGGGCCGCCGATGCCGCCCGCCCAGGTCTTGTGCGGGCTGACGTGGGGCGCCATCTTGCGCTTGCCGAACCACATGCCGAAGCCCATCGAGAGCGAATCGCCCGCGAAGGCGATAAAAAACGGCGCAAGCACATAGAGTTTGCCGTACTCCGGCACGCAGCGCAGGAGCAGGATGCAGCTGTACATCGTCGGCAGCACGGCACCCGCGACGATGCCCGTCGCCACATCGGTGAAGGGCAGATCGTTTCCTTTCCCATAGCGGGCAACGGCCTCATAAAACAGGAACATCACCAGCACCCACGGCAGGATCAGACACTTGTCAAACGGTGCGCCGCCGCGCAGCGGAACGGTGACCTCGTACCATTTGCGCACATCATAGATCACCCAGACCTGTGCCACTGCGCAGAGGATCGTCACGGCATAGACCGCTTTGCCGATATTTTTCCCCGCCACGTGCAGCAGCTCATAGGCCGCAACGCCGGAAATGGCGCAGACCAGCAGCGTCGTCGCCCACTGTGGGCAAGCCAGCAGGACCAGCAGCAGCAAAGGCAGGCCAACTATGGCCACTAACCATCTTTGTTTCATAGTGTTTCCCCTTTCGGGCTGTTTTTCTCTTACGGCTTCACGCCGCCGAAGCGCCGCTCTCGGTGCTGATAGGCGATAAGCGCCTTGTCAAACTCCCGCTCGTCAAAGTCGGGCCAGAGCGTATCGCAGAAGTAGAACTCGCTGTACGCGCACTGCCAGAGAAGATAGTTGCTGATGCGCTTCTCTCCGCCCGGACGAATGAGCAGCTCGGGGTCGGGCAGGCCATTGGAATAGAGATACTGCGAGAACATCTCCTCCGTCAGCGCGTCGCTCCGCCTCTCCCCCGCCGCGCAGTCGCGCGCGAAGGCGCGGGCGGCGTGAACGATCTCGTCCCGCCCGCCGTAGTTCAGGCAGACGTTCGCCTGAAAGCCCTCGATGCGCGCGGAAATTTCATTCGTTTCCCGGATCAGCTCCTTGAGGTCGTCGTCCAGCACGCTCAGGTCGCCGAGAAAGCGCAGGCGGTTGCCGTCGCGCTCCATCGTGTCGATGCACTCATGGAGGTAACGGCGCAGAAGCTGCATGATGCCGTCGATCTCCTCGGGCGGGCGCTTCCAGTTCTCGGTCGAAAAGGCGTAGACCGTCAGGTAGTCGATGCCAAGCTCCTTGCAGTAGGTACCGAGACGGCGGAAGCTCTCCGCGCCCGCCTTGTGGCCCGCCGAGCGCGGAAGCCCGCGCTTCTGCGCCCAGCGGCCGTTGCCGTCCATAATGACGGCAACATGACGAGGCAGGCTGTTTTTGTCAACCTGCCCCGTGAGCTGTCTTTTGGTGAAAAGTCCCATCAGACCTCCATCAGTTCCTTTTCCTTCTTCTCGAGCAGGGCGTCCAGCTCCTTGCACATATCGTCGGTGAGCTTCTGCAGGTCCTTCTCGGCGATCTTCAGATCGTCCTCGGTCAGCTCGCTGACCTTCTGCTTCTTCTTGAAGGTCTCCATCGCATCGCGGCGGATGTTGCGGATGGCGACCTTGCCGCCCTCGGCGTACTTGCGGATCTGCTTGACGAGCTCCTTGCGGCGCTCCTCGGTCAGCTGCGGGAAGGTCAGGCGAATGGCCTTGCCGTCGTTCTGCGGATTGATGCCGAGGTCGGAGTTCAGGATCGCCTTCTCAATGAGCTTCACGGCGCTCGCGTCCCACGGCTGAATGAGCAGCTGGCGCGGGTCGGGCGAGCCGATGGACGCGATCTGCTGGATGGGCGTCGGCGTGCCGTAATAGTCCACGCTGATGCGGTCGAGCACGGCGGCGTTGGCGCGGCCCGCGCGCACGGCGGCGAAGTCGGCGGCGACGGAGTCGATGCTCTTTCTCATTTTTTCTTCGTAAACCTTGTATTCATCCTTCAACATGGGGATAGCCTCCTCAAATTTTGATTTTTGCATTTTATCTTGCGACGCCGGCTCATTCGCCGACGATCGTACCGATCTTCTCGCCCATCACGGCGCGCAGGATGTTCTTGGGGTCCTTGAGCGCGAACACGAGCACGGGAATGTGATTGTCCATCGACAGTGAGGTCGCCGTGGAATCCATCACCGCAAGGTGCTGGGCCAGCACGTCCTCGTAGGAGATGGCGTCGTACTTCACCGCGTCCGCGACCTTCGCGGGGTCGGCGTTGTACACGCCGTCGATGTTCTTCGCCAGCAGGATAACGTCCGCGTTGATCTCCGCCGCGCGGAGCACCGCCGCGGTATCCGTGGAGAAAAACGGCGAGCCGATGCCGCAGCCGAAGATGACCACGCGGCCCTTCTCAAGGTGCCGGATGGCGCGGGCGCGGATATAAGGCTCCGCGACCTCCTTGATCTCCAGCGCGGTCTGGATGCGCACGTCCACGCCCTTCTGCTCCAGCACGTCCGCGACCGCCATGCAGTTCATCGCCGTAGCCAGCATACCCATGTGGTCGGCGCGGGTGCGCTCGATGTAGCCCTCGCCGTTTTTCACGCCGCGCCAGAAGTTGCCGCCGCCGATGATGATGCCCATCTGTACGCCGGCCTCCACGCACTCCTTGATGACGTCCGTCACCTGACCGATGACGCCGAAGTCCAAGCCAAAGTGCTTGTCGCCCGCGAGCGCCTCGCCGCTGATCTTGAGCAGGACGCGCCGATATTTCGGTTTCTCCATGTTTGTCTGTTCCTCCCTGCGAACGGTTCATATTTTAACAGCTACATTGTAGCGTATTTTTTCCGTTTTGCATAGGGGGTAAATTGAAAACTTTTCTTTTTTCGGCGCAGAAAGAGAGCCGCGGGCGATCCCGCCCGCGGCTCCCGCGTGGTTCAGTTTTTGGGGCGGCTTACCAGCTCGTGCCGCACATTTCGCCGTGCCAACCGTTTTCTTCAAGCGTGATGGTACAACAGCAATAGTATTCATACGCGTCCTCCGGCGCATCGGGGTCGTCGCAGTTTCCGGTATTGCCTGCCATCGAACGGGAAAGCGCCCACTCGCTCTCCGCCACAAATTCGGTCGTTATAGAGAAGCAATAGGTATTTTCGTCGATCTTGCCGTTCTCACGAAACGCTGCGGTCGTCTCCTCCGAGGGTTTGACAGACGTTTTCACCCATGTGTACTTATATTCGCTGCCGGTGGTCACATTCAGATGCACGCCCTCGTAGAGGTCGGCCCACTGCTGCGCAGCTTCCTGCCAGGAGAGACTTTTATCAAGCGGCCCTATCTCATCACGCAGCGTGCTAAGTTCCGCCTCGTCATACCATGCGCGTATCACATCATAAAGTGTGCGCCCATCGTTGTCGACGATGCTGAAATTGTCCTGCGCCTCGTAGTAGTCCACCGGATCGGTCATGCTGCGGTGATACGCCACGATGTTTGTCCCCTCGTAGAACCCTAAATACGAGGTTTTATTGTGCGGAGTAAAACCGGGCTGTTGCGTGCCTGTATTCTTGTTGAGACTAAAATACGAGTTGTCGTTGTCCGAGAGCCAGAGAATAAGCTGTCTGTCGGTATTTTCCGGTGCATCGCATGTACTGTAATGATAGGCGTTGAGCGTAGGGACATTCCACGCGCTGCTTACATTGTAGCTGCCGACGGTCTCGCCGTTCTCAACGAGATACAGCCACGCGGCTCTGCCCTCGGTGGCGAGGTCGAGATCGTTTTGGAAGGTTGAGACCATGGAGCCGGCATTCCCGCTGACCACAAAGCTCTGCGCCATTGCGCGCAGCTTGACCGCTTCGTTCAGAATACGGTTTCGCGTGCTGTAGCCCCACTCGTTCACGGAGGTATCGTCGGTCGGCTTCCAGTAGGTCGAGATGATGTAGCAGCCGCCGTAATCGGGGTCCGGCGCGAGGTAGTTGGCAAACTGCGTGCCGCTCTCCGCGTCGTAGCGCAGCCACGGGCCGCTGAGCGCCGCGCCCTCGCGGTACTGCTCGAGCGTGAAGCCATTATCGCGGTAGAACGCCTCCATCGTTTCCACGCTGTCGTAGCTCTTGTCCACGCACAGCGTGCTGCCGTCGCAGTAAGCGGAGTACCAGCTGTCCTGACCGTTCGTTTTCGTCCACGCCACGGTCGGAATGTAGAGATACCAGCCGTTGCCGTCGTAGCGCCGCGCTGTGCAGTCGTCGCTGCTCGTCACCGTGTTCTCGCGGATCAGGTCGTCCGCGTTCAGGAAGTCGGTGATCAGGCAGCGCGGCACGTCAAGGCCCGCGTAGTCCGCGTAGAAGTCGTAGAGGTATTCATAGGCGCTCGTGTAGGAGCAGCCGTTGTACCACAGTCCGTCGTTCGCCATGCGGCTGTCGAGCAGCTTGTAGACGCTCGGCTCGCCGTCCGTGCGCAGCACGGTGAGGTAGTAATAGAAGCCGTCGGAGATGTAGCCGTCGTCGGTGATGTTGTTGCCGCCGACCCAGAAGAAGCGGTCGGGCAGCGCGCCCGCCTTGTCCTCGGGCTTGACCTGATAGTTGAAGCTCCACAGCTCCAGCGTGCCGTCCGGCGCAAGATCCGTGCAGTCGCCGCGCTTCTCCAGCTCGGTCACGCGCACATCGGCTGCCGCCTCGGTGACCTCGATCGGCGTACCGTCCGCGCTGCTCTGCGCGCCATCGGGGAGAATGTAGTAGGTGTAGCCGTTCGGCTGCTTGAGCGCATTGATGACGGAGAGGGCGTAGGCCTCCATGCTGTCATAGGTCGGCACGGGCTTTTCGGTCAGGCGAAAGACCCAGCAGACAAAGTTCCTATTCTGATTTTCAGGCTGCTCAGCCGCCATCACGAGATAGAGCGTGCCGTCCTTCTGCTGAAGGAAGTATACCCGATTTGCCCAACCGTTTTCATCTGCTGTGGACGAGGTGCACAGCCATGCCTTCGCGTTCTCGCGGCGCAGCTTCGCGGCAGAAAGCCCGTCGACGAGCCATTCAGTCGGTCCGTCCGTCTTGCTGTTGAAACGGACATCAAATTCCTCCTTCGTGAGTGTGACCTCCGCTACCGTTTCGTAAAGCTGCTCCGCCTCGTTGTCCATCCTTTTGAGCAGCAGCGTCCGCACATCGTCCGAGTCCCTGTCCGCAACGACTTCCAGCCCGCCCCCGATAGGAGCATTCATATAGCCGGGTGCGCAGGCGACGGTCGCTTCCTCAACATAGTGCTTCCCGAACGGCTCGGCCAGCTCCGCGTTGTCCCTGCCGCCGGTGAAGGTGCAGGCGACCGAAAGCCCCGCGATGAGCAGCACGGCGACCGCCGTATACGCCGCCGTTTTCGGCTTCTTCACCAACAGGGAAATGCGCTCCTTGAGACCCTTGCCGCTGTCGGTCATCATCGTGGCGGTGACGAGCAGCGCGGGGCGCTTTTCACAGGTCATGCGGATCAGCGTGCGGCCGTAGGCGGCGCGCTCGCTCTCGCCGATGCGGCGGATGGTCGCCTCGTCACAGGCCAGCTCCGCGTCGCGGCGGGAAAGCTCCGCCGCCCACCACACGAGCGGGTTGTACCAATGCAGCGCCAGACACACGCCGCGCAGCACCGCCCAAAGGTTGTCACCGTGGCGGTAGTGCGTCTGCTCGTGGGCGAGCGCGTAGCGCAGCGTCTCCGCCTCCGTGCGCGTGTCGGGTGTGACGTAAATGCTCGGCTTCGCCACGCCGAACAGGCACGGCGTATCCGTCTCACCGCTCTCGTAGACCGGCAGGCAGGCGTCGGTCTCCTCCACGCGCTCACGCGAGCGGCGCAGCTTCTTGCCGAAGCGCAGGTTCACGGCGAGGAACACCAGTCCCAGCGCCGCCGCGCCGGCGAGCCAGACAGTTTCTGCGATCCGCGCCCAGTCGGTCTTTTCGACCGTCGGCGCGGTCACCGGCGCGGTCGTGACGTTCTGCACGAGGTTCGGCGGGGCCGCCTCGTTCATGCTCTGCGCCGGAATGCCGACGGTACCGGCGTTCGCGGGCGCGTCGTTTCTCTCGCCGACAATGTCCTGCTTGTAAGTCCCCTGCTGCACGGTCGGCGCGCGCTCGGGCACGGCGTTCATCACGCTCAGATCGCTCGCGCCGAAGCTCACCGGAACGAGCAGGCGCACGAGCACCAGCAGCCACAGGGCGTACTGCATCCGCAGGCTGAGCTTCCCGCGCAGCACATAGCGCAGCGCGATGACCACCAGGATCAAAACGCTGGATGAAACGATCCACTGCATCATTTTGTTCCCTCCTCCATCTGCCGCAGCAGCTCATAAAGCTCGTCGATCTCTTCCTTGGAGATGGCCTGCCTGCGCGTCATGGCGCTGACCATCATGCTCAGGCTTCCCTGATAGACGCGGTCTAAAAAGGTCTCTGTTTCGGCAAGCGCCGCGTCCTCGCGGCGCACCGCGGGGGAAAAGGTGTTCTTCGTCCCCTCCGTGTCGCACGTCACAACGCCCTTGCCGACCATGCGCCGCAGCAGCGTCAGCGTCGTGCTGCGGCTCCAGCCCATGCTGGCCTCCAGCTGCTCGGTCAGCTCGCGGCCGGTCTGCGGCGCGCGCTCCCACAGACATTCCATGATGTTCCATTCGGCGGGCGCAAGATCAAATTTTTCCATTTGCCGTCCTCCTTTTTCCGGATTTTGGTTACTGTTGTAAACACAATATAGCATAGTTGGTTACACTTGTCAACACTTTTTGAAAAATCTTTTTCCACGCCGTTCCGCCGCCCGTCCACGGAAGGTCTATTCGTTCTTTGAAGAAAGGCAAGCTCCCCGCATGGTTTTTTATCGCTTATGCCGATTGCCCATTCTCCGCCGCTGTGGTAAACTGATTTTCAAACATTCTGCACCACGCGGATCGAACCCGGCGGGTGGAAATGAAAAAGGAGAAATGAAAATGAAACAGAAGCTCAGCGGCCGCGACTACACCTACGTTGCCAGTATGCTCTTCGGTATGTTCTTCGGCGCCGGAAACCTCATCTTCCCCGTTCACATGGGTCAGATGGCCGGCAGCAACATTTGGCCCGCGATTATTGGTTTCTGTGTAACCGGCGTCGGATTGCCGCTGCTCGGCGTAGCGGCGCTCGGCATCAGCCGCTCCGGCGGGCTCTTTGAGCTCGGCAGCCGCGTGAGAAAGCCCTACTCGATGTTTTTCACCTGCCTGCTCTACCTGACCATCGGGCCGTTCTTCGCCATCCCCCGCTGCGCCACCACCTCCTTCACCGTGGGACTGGAGCAGGTGCTGCCGCAGGGCGGCAATACGCGGCTCTGCCTGCTGGCGTTCTCCGCCGCCTTCTTCGCCGCGGCGCTGTTCTTCTCGCTCCGCCCGGGCAAAATCCTCGTCTGGGTCGGCAAGGTGCTCAACCCCTGCTTTCTGCTGTTCCTCGGCATTCTGGTCATCGTGGCGATGCTCCGCCCCGGCGCCGCCGTCGGTGCGGTCGTCCCGGAGGGCGCTTACGCCTCTCAGCCTTTCTTCACCGGCTTCCTCGAGGGCTACAACACCATGGACGCGCTGGCAAGCCTTGCCTTCGGCATCGTGGTCGTGCAGGTCATCCGTGACCTCGGCGTGACCGAGCCGGACGCCGTGGCGGGCAGCACTGTCCGCGCGGGTATTTTCAGCTGTCTGCTGATGGCTGCCATCTACGTCGCCGTCACCATCGTCGGCGTGCAGAGCCGCGGACTGTTCGAGACCTCGGAAAACGGCGGCATCGCCCTCGCGCAGATCGCGCAGCACTACCTCGGCTCTGTCGGCCTTCTGATCCTCGCCGCGACCGTGACGCTCGCCTGCCTCAAGACCTCCGTGGGCCTCATCACCAGCTGCGCGGAAACCTTCACGGGCCTCTTCCCCAAGGGCCCCACCTACCGCGTCTGGGCGGTGATCTTCAGCCTTGTCTCCCTGCTCTTCGCCAACTTCGGCCTGAGCTCCATCATCGGCTACTCCGTCCCTGTGCTGATGTTCCTCTATCCCCTCGCCATCACGCTGATCGCGCTCTCCCTTTTCGGGAAATTCTTCGCCTATGACCGCGCCGTCTTTGTCTGGACGACCGCGCTGACGCTTGTCGGCGCGCTCTATGACTTCGCCGCCGCGCTGCCCGCGCCGCTGCTCGCCGCCTGCCGGCTGGACGGCGTCCTCGCGATGCTGCGGGAGACGCTGCCGCTGGCGAAGCTCGGGCTGTTCTGGGTTCTTCCCGCGCTGCTGGGACTCGTTATCGGTCTGATCCTCCACTTTGTCCGCAGCAAGGCAAACGACTGATCCTTTGCTCCTGACATTCCATGAAGAAACGGCTTGAGACATGCCATCGTGTCCCAAGCCGTTTTTTCTGCTTTCTCTATCTTATTTTTTCTGCGGCTCCGCTGCGTCGGCTGTCTTCTCCGGCAGCTGCGAGAGGAGCACCGCCGTGAGCATCAGCGCGCAGCCGAGGTACTCCCGTCCGCTCATGCGCTCGTGGAGGATGATGGCCCCGCAGACCACGGCGAAGAAGGACTCCAGGCTCAGCAGCAGCGAGACGACCGTCGGGTCGCCGTCCTTCTGCGCGAGAATTTGCAGCGTGTAGCCGCCCGCGCTCGAGAGGATGCCGATGTAGAGGATGTAGAACATACACTCGCCGAGCGCCGCGAAATCGACCGTTTCAAAGGTGAAGGCACAGACGGTGGAGAGGACCATCATCACCGCGAACTGCACGCAGGAGAGCGCGATGCCGTCCACCTTCTGCACATAATGGTCCACGCAGAGGATATGCCCCGTGAAGGCAAAGGCACACAGGAAAACGAGGAAGTCGCCGCGGCCGAAGCTCATCGCGCCCTCGCTGCCCGTGAAGCAGAGGAAGTAAAGACCGACCACCGCGATCAGAACGCAGAGGAACAGCCGTTTGTTTGCCTTTTTCCCGAGGAACATGCCGGCGAGCGGCACGAGCACGATGTAGAGCGCTGTGATGAAGCCCGCCTTGCCCGCCGTGGTATCGGCAATGCCGAACTGCTGCAGGTTCGTGCCGAGCGTCAGAAAAATGCCGCACACGAGGCCGCCCTCCAGCAGATCCTTTTTCTGCTGCGGCGTGTATTTTTCCTCGTGCCGCACGCGCCGCAGGATGAGCACGAGCGCCCCCAGCACCAGCACGGCGGGGATCGCACGCGCCGCCGTGAAGGTAAAGCCGCCCACTTTTCCCGCGCCGAGGCTCTGTGCCACGAACGAGCTGCCCCAAATGAATGAAGTGATGAGCGGCAGGATCACTTGCTTTGTATTTCTCTTTTTCATAGCACTTGCCTGCCCCTTTCAAAGATGGTATAATTCTTAACGAAACAAGAATATCGCCTATCGTAGCAAAAAGCGCCGCGTTTGGCAAGTACCCCATGAAAATATTTTTTAATAGGAGCCTTTCCATGTATCTCTTCGATCTTGACGGCACGCTCATCGACTCCAACGGCATCTGGGCAGAGGTGGACCGCACCTTTCTCGCCCGCCGCGGCTACCCCTATACCAAGGAGTATTACGAGGGCGTGGCGCACACTATCTTCCCCCTCGCCGCTGTGTTCACCAAGGAATACTGCCATCTCTCCGAAAGCACGGATGAGATCATGGCGGAGTGGATGGAGCTGGCGAAGGACAACTACGCCCACGTCGCGCTCAAGCCACATGTGCGCGAGTATCTGGAAAAGCTCCGCGCACAGGGCGAGCGTATGGCGGTCTTCACGAGCTGCGTCCCCGCGCACTGCAAAACGGCGCTCGCCGTCCACGACCTGAACCGCTGCTTCGAGCGCGTCATTTTCGCGCAGGAGCTGGGCATGGACAAGAGCGATCCCGCGATCTTCGCCAAGGCGACGGAGCTGCTCGGCGTCACGCCGCAGGAGTGCATTTTCTTCGACGACTCGGTCAAGTCCTGCCGCAGCGCCAAGGCGAGCGGCATGACGGTCATCGGCGTGTACGACCCGTTTTTCGAGGGCACGAAGGACGAAATGCCGCTCGTTTGCGACCGCTTCATCCGCGACTTTGGTGAAATGCTGTAAAGCATAACTGCATTACAATCGTTGAAAAGAGCGAAGCACAGGAGATTTCTGTGCTTCGCTCCTTGTTATTTTTTGGTCATGTGGACGCCGGCGGTCTTGAGCATCAGCTTTTTCGTGCCCACCTGCTCGAACGCCACCTCGATGAGCGCGTCGCCGCCCATCGGCGTGACCGAGATCACCATGCCGTCGCCGAAGGTCTTGTGGTTGACCTGATCGCCCGCGGAAAGCTGTAACGTCGGTTTCCCCGCAGCCGGCTTTGCCGCGGCGCTGACCGCGGTCTTCGGGTGCGTCGGGCGCGCGACCGTGCCGGAAAAGCCGGTCGTCACCGAGCCGCCACGGCTGCCGTAGCCGCTGCCGAAGCCCGAGCTTCGACCGAAGCTGCCGTAGCCGTCGGCATAGTCCTCGTCGTAGCGGCTGCGCGGCTCCGCCGAGGGCTTCGAGAGCCAGTTGACGTTTTCGGCGGGGATCTCGTTCAAAAAGCGTGAGGGCGCGTTCGGCGTCGTACGGCCGAAGAGCATACGCTGCCGCGCGTTCGTCAGCGTCAGCTTTTCCTTGGCGCGCGTCATGGCGACGTAGCAGAGGCGGCGTTCCTCCTCCAGCTCCTCCTCGTCGCCGACGGCGCGATTTCCCGGGAAAATACCCTCCTCCATGCCGACGACATAGACGCAGGGAAATTCCAGTCCCTTGGCGCTGTGCATCGTCATGAGCGTCACGCAGTTGTCGGTCGAGGCGCTGTCAAGGTCGGTATAGAGCGCGATCTCGTTGAGGAAGCCCGCGAGCGTCGCGTCCTCCGGCTCGCCGTCGAGGAAGGCGAGGATGTTGGACTTGAGCTCCTGCACGTTCTCCAGCCGCCCGCGGCTCTCCATATCGCCCTTGTCCTCCAGCGCGCGGAGATAGCCGGACTGCTCGCACACGAGGTCGTAGAAGTCCGCAAGCTCCGTGTTTCCCGCCGCGTCGTGCAGCGCGTCGATCATGGCGGCGAATTTCTCCAGCCGCGCCGCGGCGGTCTTGAGCGCCGCGTACTCCCCCGCCGCGCGGAGGACGGTCATCATCGGCACGCCCTGCTCGGCGGCCAGCGCCTGCACACGCTCGACGCTCGCATTGCCGATGCCGCGGGCGGGCGTATTGATGATTCGCCGCAGCCGCAGATCGTCCGAAGGATTGTTGATGAGCGCAAGGTAGGCCAGCATATCCTTGACCTCGGCGCGGTCAAAGAATTTCATGCCGCCGACGACCTGATACGGGATGCCGTTACGCTTGAGCGCGTATTCCAGCGCGTTCGACTGCGCGTTCATGCGGTAGAGCACCGCGTTGTCGCGCCAGTTCTTGCCGCGGTTGAAGTCCGTCATCATGCCGGAGACGACAAAGTTCGCCTCGTCCTGCTCGTTGAACACGGTCTTGACGGTCACCTTTTCGCCGCTGCCCGCGTCGGTCCAAAGCGTCTTGCCCTTACGGCCGACGTTATTTTTAATGACGGCGTTCGCCGCGTCGAGGATGTTCTGCGTGGAACGGTAGTTCTGCTCGAGACGGATCGTGCGCGTACCCTTGTATTCCTTTTCAAAATTCAGGATGTTGGAGATGTCCGCGCCGCGGAAGCGATAGATGCTCTGGTCGTCGTCGCCGACCACACAGATGTTGCGATAGCCGTCCGCAAGCAGGCGCACCAGCTCGTACTGCATCTGGTTCGTGTCCTGATACTCATCGATGAGGATGTAGCGGAATTTGTGGCGGTAGTAGTCCCGCACCTCTGCCTCGTTTTGCAGCAGCCGCACCGTATGAAGAATAAGGTCGTCGAAGTCCAGCGCGTTCGCCTCGCAGAGGATGCGGTCGTAGCGCGCGTAAATTTTGGCGACGCGCTCGCGCTTCCAGTCGCCGCTGCCCGCCCACTTCTTCGAGAAGTCCTGCGGCGAGAGCAGCTCGTCCTTCGCCTTGGAGATGACCGAGAGCACCTCGCGCGGAGAAAAGGTCTTTTCGTCCAGATCCATCTCCTTGAGAATATCCTTCACCACGCGCTTGCAGTCGTCGGTATCGTAGATGGTAAAGTCGTTGGAGAAGCCGAGCTTATCAATGTCACGGCGCAGAATGCGCACGCAGGCCGAGTGGAAGGTCAGCGCCCAGATGTCGCCCGCGCCCGCGATGCCAAAGGCCGCGAGACGCTCGCGCAGCTCCTTCGCCGCCTTGTTCGTGAAGGTCACGGCGAGCACCTGCCACGGCGCCGGCGGCTCCACCGCGCAGAGCTGCCGCATCCGGCGGCGCTCGTCTGCGGTCGGCTGAGCGGGATAATTCTCAAGGAAAGCGAGATCGTCCTCCGACGCACCGGCGGGGACCTCGCCGCAGTCGCTCCCGCGGCCGTAGGTCAAAAGATTTGCGATGCGGTTGATGAGCACGGTCGTCTTGCCGCTGCCGGCTCCCGCGAGCAGCAGCAGAGGCCCCTCCGTCGTCAGGACGCCACGCCGCTGCTCCGGATTCAGCTTTGCAAAATCCCGCGCAATGCACGCGCGGCGCGCCGCGCAGAAGCGGGAAGAAAAATCACTCATGCGTTCCACCTGTTTTCTCAAAATTCTCCTTGATTCTACCGCATCTCCCCTCCCCGGTCAACCGTTTTTCCCTGAATTTTGCAAAGATATAAAAAATTTGTTCTATTTTCTATTGACAAGCACGTTTGTTCGATTTATAATGCGATTAGAACAAGAGTTTTAGAAGGATTCGGAGGGTATGAACATGGCTGCTTCCACGACGATCTTTGTGCTGCTCGGTATCACCGCCGTTACGGCGAATCTGATGAAGGTCATCACCTATCTCGACCAGCCGCGCCGCAAGACGCGCCGCGTCCGTGCACGCGGATAACGGTATGGAGCTTCTGGATAAGCTCTCCGTTTTATCGGACGCCGCAAAGTATGACGCGGCCTGCACCTCCTCGGGGGCCAAGCGTGGCTTTGAGCATGGCAAGATCGGCTGCACCTCATCCGGCGTCATGGGCTGCTGTCACAGCTTTTCCGCGGACGGACGGTGCATCACGCTGCTCAAGGTACTGCTCTCGAACGACTGTATGTACGACTGCAAATACTGTGTCAACCGGCGCACGAACGAAACGCGCCGCGCGACCTTCACGCCCGAGGAGCTTGCCGACCTGACCATCCAGTTCTACCGGCGCAACTATATTGAAGGGCTCTTTCTCTCCTCCGGCGTGCTGCGCTCGCCGGACTACACGACGGAGCTGATGATCCGCGCGCTGTCCATTCTGCGCCGCGAATACCGCTTCAACGGCTACATCCACGCCAAGGCCATCCCCGGCGCCTCGCCGGAGCTGGTCGAGCAGCTCGGGATGCTCGCCGACCGCCTGAGCGTCAATATCGAGTTGCCGAGCGAAGCGTCGCTGCGCGCCCTCGCGCCGAACAAGACAAAAGCCGCTGTGCTGCGGCCCATGCGCTTCATCGCGGGCCGCGGACAGGAAAACCGGCACGAGCTGGTCAAATACCGTCACGCGCCGCGCTTTGCCCCTGCGGGGCAGGCCACGCAGATGATCATCGGCGCGACCGGAGAGAGCGACCGCCACATCCTGACGCTGACGCAGTCGCTCTATGACACCTATCACCTCAAGCGTGTTTTCTACTCGGCCTATGTGCCGGTGGTGGAAAATACGCTCTTACCGTCTTTGGATACCAAGCCGCCTCTTCTGCGCGAGCACCGACTCTATCAGGCGGACTGGCTGCTGCGGTTCTACGGCTTTCGCGCCGGCGAGCTGCTCGACGAAGGCCAGCCGGACTTCGACCCGCTGCTCGATCCCAAGTGCTGCTGGGCGCTGCGGCACCCCGACTTCTTCCCGGTCGAGGTCAACCGCGCGGATTACGAAGCGCTGCTGCGCGTTCCCGGCATCGGCGTGGTCAGCGCGAAGCGCATCCTTGTCGCGCGCCGCGGCGGGGCGCTGCGCGCCGAGGACCTCAAAAAGCTCGGCGTCGTGCTCAAGCGGGCGCAGTATTTTCTCACCTGCTCTGGCCGAAGCACCGCACCGCTGCGGCTCTCGCTCGAGGGGGTCCGGCGCAATCTGACCGCCACGGAGCGTGCCTCGCTCCCGGCGGGACCGCTCGACCAGCTCTCACTCTTTGAGCCGGCATAATGAGGAGTTTTTTATGACATGGCGCGAGGTCGTTTATGAATACGACGGCAGCTTCGATGGACTTCTGTGCTGCATCTACGAAAGCTACACGCAAAAGGAGCTCCCCGCCGCGTTTTTCCGCACCGGAGAGCTCGAGCCATGCTTGTATGAGATCCGCGCCGTCACGACGGACGCGGCGCACGCACGCCGCGTATACGAAGGCTTCCGGCGCTTTTCGCCGGAGGTCGGACCATTTTTGCGCCGCGCGTACTGGACATGCCTGCCCGAAAAAGAGCTTGCCATCTATCGCTTTGCCGCCAAGCTCTACCGCGAGGGAAAGCCGCTGCTGCAGCGCCTTTCCGATGAAACGTACCATCCCTTGCTGCGCGCTGTGCGGCAGCTGAACGGCGAGCTGGAGCAATACCGCGGCTTCGTGCGCTTTTCCGACATCGGCGGCGTGCTCGCCGCGGAGATCGAACCGAAAAACCGCGTTCTGCCGCTTCTGCGCGGTCACTTCTGCCAGCGCTGCCACGATGAGACCTTTTTCCTCTATGACCGCACGCACCGCGAGGCGCTCTTTTATGCCGACGGTCATTCTGCCATCGTATCGCTGGAGGAGTTCGTCATGGCTCCGCCCGACGAGGCGGAAAAGCGCTATCGCCGGCTCTGGCGCTGCTTTTACGATACCATCGCCATCCGCGAACGGGAAAATCCGAAGCTCCGCATGTCGCACATGCCGAAGCGCTTCTGGCCGCTTCTGACGGAGCTTCAGTCCGATCCGGACGCTATCCCTCCGTCTCCATCGCCGTGCGCAGCTTTTGCAGCGCCCGACGCTCCAGCCGCGATACCTGCACCTGCGACACGCCAAGCACCCGCGCCGTCTGCTCCTGCGTCAGCGCCTTGAAAAAGCGCAGCAGGATCGTCATGCGCTCCCGCTCCGGCAGCAGGTCGATCGCCGCGCGAAGGGAAAGCTGCTCGATCAGGCTCTCCTCCGGGCTTTCCGTGCCGAGAAGCGTTTCCAGCGTCAGCCCGTCGCCCATCTCCTGCTGAAAGGACTCCGGCGCGGCAGAGGCAAGGTCGGCATCCGCGATCTCCTCGACGCTCAAGCCGGTCTCCTCCGCAAGCTCAGAGAGGACAGGCTCGCGTCCGAGCTGCACCCGCAGCTTCTCCCGCGCACTATAGATGCTCTGCGACCGCTCGCGCAGGGTCCGGCTCACCTTTATCGCGCCGTCGTCACGGAGGAATCGCCGTATCTCTCCCGCGATCTTCGGTACGGCGTAGGTGGAAAACTGCGTTCCATATGTAAGGTCAAATCCCTTAACAGCCTTTAGAAATCCGATGCAGCCGAGCTGATAGAGGTCCTCCGTCTCCACGCCGCGGCCATTGTAGCGGCGCACGACGCTCCAGATCAGGCCGGTATTCTCCCGCAGTACACGCTCGCCGGCTTCCTCGTCGCCGCTCTGCGCCGCTTCGAGCAGGGCAAAGGTCTCGGCTGTGCTCATGCGCGGCCCGCGCGCTGCGCGATCCTTTTGCGCATGGTCACGACGGTCCCCTTGCCCGGGCGGGAGCGGACCTTGAGCGTATCCATGAAGCTCTCCATGATGGTGAAGCCCATACCGCTGCGCTCCTCGCCTCCGGTCGTAAAGAGCGGCTCGCGTGCTTTCTCCACGTCCGCAATGCCGCGTCCCCAGTCGTATACTGCGATCTCCAGCACACCGCCGTCCAGCAGGCGCACGCGAACCACGATCTTTCCAAGCGTATCGGGATAGGCGTGAACGATGGCATTTGTCACCGCCTCGCTCACCGCCGTCTTGATGTCGCCGAGCTCGTCGAGCGTCGGGTCGAGCTGGGACGCAAAGGCCGCGACCGCGCTGCGGGCAAAGCCCTCGTTCGTGCTGCGGCTGAGAAACTCCAGTTTTATGTAGTTGCTGCTCTTTTTCATATCCTTCCTCCTTACTGCATTGTGACCAGACGCGGCACCCCCGCCGCGTCGAAAACCTTTCGGGCCTGCGCCGGCACGCCGGTAACGATCAGACTTCCGCCGAGCGCCGCCATGCGGCGGTGTGCGCGCAGCACCACGGCGATCCCGGAGGAATCCATGAAGGACACTCCCGAAAGGTCCATCGTCAGCGACAGCGGCAGCGCCGCGTCGAGCGCGTGGTCGATCTGCTGCATCGCGCCGTGCGCGCCGTGGTGATCCAGATCTCCGCTGATCGCAAGCGTCATCTCTCTTCCGTTTGTTCTTGTCAGAACCTCCATGTCCCGACCTCCTCTTGCTCGTTCTGCACCTCTGTGCGCTTTCAGTATAGCCTGTCCGCGGCCGTTTTTTTGTCGAAAGAATGTGCCATTCCGTTTCTTTTTGCCTGTTCTGTCTTTTTTTCGCTTGCTCTTTTCCCATCGGACATTGTAAAATGCTGCTATCATATCAAGGGCCGAACGGCCTGATATAAGGAGGCAGTGCCATGCGCAGAAACGACCGCGAGATCACCGACAGCCGGGAGATCCTCTCCATTGTCAATGAATGTAAAGTTATTCGCCTTGCCATGCTTGATGAACAGGGACTCCCCTACATCATCCCGCTCAATTTCGGCTACCGCTTTGCGGACGGCGTTTTTACCTTCTACTGCCACAGCGCCAGGGAAGGCCGCAAGCTCGAGCTGCTGCGCCGCGACCCGCGCGTATCCTTTGAAATGGACTGCCGCGGCGAGCTGCAGTCCGCCGACCACGCCTGCGGCTACGGCTACTACTATGCCTCCGTCATCGGCAGCGGCACGGCAGAGCTCATTGAGGGTGCGGAAAAGCTCGATGCGCTCTCCGCGCTCATGCGCCACATGGCAGGCCGTGAGGATACCTTTACGGAAGAGCAGGCACGCGGTGTGGCGGTTCTCGCCATCCGAGTCAGGTCGCTGAGCGCAAAGGCAAAAAAGCATTGAGAAAGCGCAGGGAGTCTCCCTGCGCTTTCCCGATATGCTCTTTGTTCTGACGGTACGGTGGTTTTACTTCCGGCTCTGTGCCAGAACCTCCCAGTAATCCTTGTAGTTTGCCTGCAGCAGCTCCGGGGTGTTGAGGCCGTAGGGGCACTTTGCTATGCAATGTCCGCAGTGCCTGCACTGCTCGATTTGGTGCATTCTGGCCTGCCATTCCTCGGTGAGCCACGCCTGCGCCGGCGCGCGGCGCAGCATCAGCGACATACGCGCGCACTGGTTGATCTCAATGCCCGCGGGGCACGGCATACAGTAGCCGCAGCCGCGGCAGAACTCGCCGCAAAGCTCCCGGCGGTCGCGCTCGATCGTTGCGCGGCGCTCGTCCGTCAGCTCCGCACCCTCGCGGATGCACTGCAAAAACTGATCCAGCTCGCTCTCCCGCTGCACGCCCCAGATGGGCACCACATTTTCCTGCACCGCCATCCAGGCCGCCGCGGTCAAGCCGTCGCGGAGCAGGCCGCCGGCCATGCCCTTCATCGCGATAAAGCCCATGCCGTGCGCGCGGCAGCCCTCGACCAATGCGAGCTCCTGTTCCCCGGCAAGATAGCTGAACGGGAATTGCAGCGAGGCGTATAACCCGGAGTCGATGGCCTCCTGCGCCACCGCAAGGCGATGGTTCGTGATGGAAATGTGGCGGATCTTCCCCTGCTTTTTTGCCTCAAGCGCCGCGTCGTACAGACCGTCCTCGCCGCCCGGCTTCGGACAGAAGGCCGGATTGTGGAACTGGTAAATGTCGATGTAGTCGGTCTTGAGTGTGCGCAGGCTGGTCTCAAGGTCGCGCCAGAAGCCCTCGGCGGTCTGCGCGCCGGTCTTGGTCGCCAGCACGATCCGGTCGCGCATCCCGGAAAAGGCCGCGCCGACCTTCTGCTCGCTGTCGGAATACGCGCGGGCGGTGTCGAAGAAATTGATGCCGCCGTCGCAGGCCTTGTGCAGCAGCTTCACCGCCTCCGTCTCGCTGATGCGCTGAATGGGCAGGCAGCCGAAGCCGTTCTTTTCGATCACAAGGCCGGTGGAGCCGAATTCGATCTTCTGCATAGGTGTCACCCTCCTTTGATAATAAGGTAAGTATAACAAAAGAACGGGGACTTGAAAAGCCCTCACTTTGCCGTTGACTTTCTCACATCTCTCTGCTACCATAAAAATATCATAGACAATCCGGAATTTGAGAGGAGGAACTTTTATGGGAGAGCTCGTCTATCAGGCGCTCATGCAATCCGTCGCAGCCTTCTTTTTTGCCGTTATGATCCTTCCCGCAGTCGTTATTTTCCTGGGTTATCTGATCTATATCGTTGTCATGTGTATCCGAGAGCTGAAAAAGAAATAGTTTCCATCTGTATGGAAAAAGCACCGACGCAGGACCTCCTGCATCGGTGCTTTTCATGACCTTTTACTTCTTCATCGCGGCGGCGGAGGCGTCGAGCTTCTCGATGAGAGCGCGGAGCTTGGCCGCGTCCTCGCGAGCGCCGTTGACGACGGCCTCGGGTGCCTTGGCGATAAAGCCCTGATTCGAGAGCTTGTTCTCAATGCCGGCGAGCTGCTTTTCCGCGTTCGCCTTTTCCTTGGCGATGCGGACCAGCTCCTTCTCGAAGTCCACCAGCTCAGCGAGCGGCATCAGCACGCGTGCGGCATGGGTCACGACCTCGATCGAACCGTCCGGCGTGGGGATATTCGCGTCGGCAACGGTCACATCGCTCGCGGAGGCGAGGCGCTTGAAGAACGGAATGCCGCGCGCAAAGGTGTCCGCGTGCGCGGTGGCGATGGTGTAATGCACCTTCTTCGAGGGCGCGACGTTCATCTCGTTGCGGCGGGCGCGGATGGCGGTGATGGCGTCGATGATGAGTCCCATCGCCTCTTCCTCCTGCGGGAAGCTGAGCTCGGCGCGGTACTCCGGCCACTTCTGGAGCATGATGAACTCGCCTTTATCCTCTGCCGTATGCGGCAGCGCCTGATAAATTTCCTCGGTGATGAACGGCATGAACGGATGCAGCAGCTTGAGCGTTTCAATCAGCACATAGCACAGCACGTTCTGCGCGTTGACCTTCGAGCGCTCGTCGTCGCCGGTCAGGCGAGCCTTGCACAGCTCGATGAACCAGTCGCAGTAGGTGTCCCAGATGAAGTCGTAGACCTTTGCGGACGCGACGCCGATCTCAAAGGCGTCCATATTGTCGGTGACTTCCTTCACGAGCGTGTTGAGCTTGCTCAGCACCCACTTATCCTCCAGCTCCAGCTGCTCGGGCAGCTCGACATGGTCGATGGTGAGGTTCATCATCACGAAGCGGCTGGCGTTCCAGATCTTGTTGGCGAAGTTGCGCATGGCCTCGCACTTCTCAACGTAGAAGCGCGTGTCGTTGCCGGGAGAGTTGCCGGTGATGAGGTTGAAGCGCAGTGCGTCCGCGCCGTACTTCTCCGCCATCTCCAGCGGGTCGATGCCGTTGCCGAGGGACTTGGACATCTTGCGGCCCTTGTCGTCGCGGACGAGGCCGTGGATGAACACCGTCTTGAATGGCTCCTTCTTCATCTGCTCCATGCCGGAGAAGATCATGCGCGCGACCCAGAAGAAGATGATGTCGTAGCCCGTGACCATGACGGACGTGGGATACCAGTACTTGAGGTCGGCGGAGTCCAGATCGGGCCAGCCGAGCGTGGAGAACGGCCAGAGTGCGGAGGAGAACCAGGTGTCGAGCACGTCCTCCTCGCGGGTGAGGTGCGTGCTGCCGCACTTTTCGCACTTGCTCGGGTCCTCACGGCTGACATTGATGTGGCCGCAGTCGTCGCAGTACCACGCGGGGATCTGGTGACCCCACCACAGCTGGCGGGAGATGCACCAGTCATGCACATTCTCCATCCAGTTGATATAGGTCTTGGTGAAGCGCTCGGGCACAAACTTGATGGTGCCGTCCTGCACGACGCGGATGGCTTCCTTGGCAAGCGGCTCCATCTTCACGAACCACTGCGCGGAGATGAGGGGCTCGACATCGTTGTGGCAGCGGTAGCAGGTGCCGACGTTGTGGGAGTACGGCTCGGTCTTGACGAGGTAGCCCTGCTCCTCAAGGTCCTTGACGATGGCATTGCGGCACTCGTAGCGGTCCATGCCGTTGTAGGGACCGCCGTTTTCGTTGATGGTGCCGTCGTCGGCGATGACGCGGATGACCTCAAGGTTGTGGCGCAGGCCGACCTCGAAGTCGTTCGGGTCGTGGGCGGGGGTCATCTTGACCGCGCCCGTGCCGAAGCCGATCTCGCAGTATTCGTCGCCCACGATGGGAATTTCGCGGTTCATGATCGGCAGGATGCACTTCTTGCCGATGAGGTGCTTGAACTTCTCGTCCTCGGGGTTGACTGCGACGCCGGTATCGCCCATCATCGTCTCGGGACGGGTGGTGGCGACGACGATGTCGCCGCTGCCGTCGGCGAGCGGGTAGCGGATATACCAGAGGTGACCGGGCTTATCGACGTACTCGACCTCCGCGTCGGACAGCGCCGTCAGGCAATGCGGGCACCAGTTGATGATGCGGCTGCCCTTATAAATGAGGCCCTTGTCGTACAGCTCGCAGAAGGTCTCGCGCACGGCCCTGGAGCAGCCCTCGTCCATCGTGAAGCGGGAGCGGGACCAGTCACAGCTTGCGCCCATCTTCTTCTGCTGCTCGACGATGCGGTTGCCGTACTTTTCCTTCCATTCCCACACGCGCTGGAGGAACTTCTCGCGGCCGAGGTCGTAGCGGGTCAGGCCCTCCTTGGTGCGAAGCTCCTCCTCGACCTTGATCTGCGTGGCGATGCCCGCGTGGTCGGTGCCGGGGAGCCACAGCGCCTCATAGCCCTGCATCCGCTTGAAGCGGGTCAGGATGTCCTGCAGCGTCGCATCCATCGCGTGGCCCATGTGCAGCTGGCCGGTGACGTTCGGCGGCGGCATGACGATGGAAAACGGCTTCTTGTCGGGGTCCGGGGTCGCCTTGAAGCAGTCGTTGTCCATCCACATCCGGTAGATGCGGCCCTCAACCTGCTGGGGCTCATACACTTTCGGTAGCTCTTTCATTGGTTTTCTCCTGTCTTTATGGTAAATTTCTGATTTTTAATGCTTGAAAAGCTGATACTTGGCCTTCATGAGCTGCTTTTGGCGGCGCTCGGAAATGTCGTAGTATTCCACGGTCTTATCGCCCTTGAGCCAGCGATCCATGCAGCTGCGGAACTCCTCGACCGTGCCCTCGCGGAGCGCGTCCTTGGGCAGCGCAAGGTATTGTCTGGAGCGTCCGCCGCCGCGGCAAAGCTCAAAAATGCGGTCGCTCTCGGTCACGCGGTTGAGATTTTGGAAGTCCCACTCGCCGGCCTTGCCGTCCTCGTTGTAAATTTCAACGGCGGGGCTGTCCTCGGTGATCTCAATGCGCAGTACCTTATTCAGGTCGGCGTAGGTCTGATCCCTCCGCCCACGGTAGAGCAGCTTGAGAAACGCCTTGGGGTTGCCGCTCGTATAGTCCAGATAGCCCTGCTGGAACAGGATCACGCCGACGACCAGCGCCGCGACCTGCACGGCCTCCGTCATGTCCTTATGCCGGAATACGACGATCAGGACGCACAGCACAACCGTCGCCGCGCACAGTATGACAGCCCTCGTCCAGTTGCGCTTGCGGTTGCTGACGTGGCGCAGCAGAATCTCCTGCTCGGCGGCGAGATCGTAGTCGCTCGCCTTGGCTTCAAATACGAATTTCATCTTCTCTCTCCTGTTATCGTTTTGATTTTCGCTCAGATATATTCCACCGTTTTGCCGGTCTTGGCCTCGATGAACGCGCGGAAGTCCGCACTGTCGCCGACCACAAAGCGATCCTCCGGCAGGATATAGGCGTGCAGCTTGTCCACAAAGAGGAAATAGCGGTCCCGATAGTGATACAAGCGCTCGAACGCATGATACGGCACCGATGCCGCGGCCTTGCTGCTGCTCTGCGCCAGCCCCTCGTCGCTGAACTTCATCGTCAGGTTCTCGACCTGAAGCGACTGCTTTCTCGCACCCCATGCGTTCAGGCGGTTGCGGAAAAAGCCGAGCACCAAACACAGCCCGCCAAAGAGCAGCAGCGTTGCGGTAAGATCGGATATTTCCCGGTCTGACCACAGCATCAGGATGCCGGAAAGGAACGCAAACAGTCCAACCGCGAAGCCGAATACGGAAATGATGCGGCTGCTCCATTTGCGCGTTGTCTTACCTGCGAGCTTGCTCAGCGCACGGAAATCCTCCTTCCGGTAGCTGTGGTCAAAGCGCAGCACAAAGTAGTCCATAGAGCCTTCCTTTCAAAGAAAAACGCCCTGAGCATTTCTGCTCAGGGCGAACCAAAAAGTCCGTGTTACCACCTGAATTCCCGCCCGGTCGGCGGACACTCGCGACTCTGTAACGGGAGTTCCCGTCCGGCCTACTGCATCGTTCAGCCCGGCTGCTCCGCGGTGACTTCGGCGGCCCGCTCACGAGGGACTTGCACCATCCGCCCTCTCTCTGTGCTTCGTGAGCCGCGTACTCTTCCGCTTCCTCGCATTTTCGGCTGTTATTATATGCAATATTGACCGATTTGTCAAGACATCTTGAGAATCTCGCGCTTGAGCCGCGCGATGATACGCTTTTCCAGTCTTGAGATGTAGCTTTGTGAAATGCCGAGGTAGTCGGCGACCTCCTTCTGCGTCTTTTCCTCCCGCCCGCCGAGGCCGAAGCGCAGCGTGATGATCTCGCGCTCGCGCTCGGAAAGGCGGCTGACCGCGGTCGTCAGCAGCTGGCGGTCCACGTCGTCCTCGATGGGGCGAAGCACCGTGTCGCCGTCCGTGCCGAGAATATCCGAGAGCAGCAGCTCGTTGCCATCCCAGTCCGTGTTGAGCGGCTCGTCAAAGCTGACCTCCGCCTTCTGATTGGCGTTTTTGCGCAGATACATGAGTATTTCGTTCTCGATGCAGCGCGAGGCATAGGTCGCGAGCTTGATGTTCTTGTCGCTGCGGTAGGTGTTGATGGCCTTGATGAGACCGATGGTGCCGATGGAGATAAGGTCCTCGATGTTGATGCCGGTGTTGTCGAAGCGGCGGGCGATGTAGGCGACGAGCCGCAGGTTGTGCTCGATGAGAATTTGCCGCACCTCAAAGTCGCCCTCGTCGAGCCGCGCGAGCATCTCGGCCTCTACCTCCCGCGAAAGCGACGGCGGGAGCGTGTCGCTGCCGCCGATGTAGAAGATCCCCGCGCGCGGCAGCAGTCCGTGCCGTGCAAGCCACGCGCAAAGCCTATTCCAAAGCCGCCTGAACCAACTCATGTGCTCCCTCCTGTTCCTCCATGCGCCATACGCCCTGAAAGCCGCTGTCGCCGTAAATGTCCGGCGAAACGGCGATCAGCCGCCGTCCCAAGTCCCTGCCGTTCACGCGAACGCTGTCGCAGTAAAACGCCCGCAGCGTCCCGCTGCCGCCCGCCGTCGTGCAGGAAAGCGTTATGTAACCCTCCTCGCGCTCCGGCAGCAGCGCGCGCAGGGCGCTCTGCCCGATGACCGGAACGCTCTCCCCAGTGAGGGGATCGGTGAGCAGATTGCCGCTGTCGTGCAGCAGTCGAAGCGTGACGGTCTTCCCGCCGCGTGTGAGCCTTACGCGCAGCAGCTCCCCGCCGTCGTGCCGCGCTCCGCCGCGAAAAACGGTCGAGAGCAGCAGATAGGTCACGCCCATCGCGCCGAGCAGCACGCCCCACGGAAGCTGTGCAAAGATCACGCCGCGCGCGACGCGCTCCAATGTGCCGCAGCATTGGCCGAGCAGCAGCACGCCTCCGCCGAGAGCGCAGGAGAGCAGCAGCGTCAGCAGTCCCAGCTTGAGCGCCCGCCCCGTGCCGCGGAAGGCGAGCAGCGCCATCCCGATGAATGCCGCGGCGTTCAGCCACGGCGAGCACGGCAGAACGAGCCGGAGCACGGCGTAGGCCGCGCCGAAGGCAGCCGCGCCGAGGAGCCGCAGCCGCGGCACCGTCCGCCCCGCGAGCCGCGCCGCCGACAGCAGCAGCAGATAGTCCGCCGCGCCGTTCACCAGCGCCGCAAGGTCCCAGTAGACCACCATGCCGGTCACCCCCCCTCCATGCCGTCAGCATACCACAGCGCGGACGCGGAAAAAGGACGAAACAGGGCCGTCCGCACAAAATGTACGGACGGCCCTGCATCAATTCTCATTATACAAGAAACGGAATGACCATGCTCGCGAGCAGCGAGACGATCATCACGACCACCAGAATGAGCGCCATCGCGCGCGTTTTCTTATTCATCGGCTTTCTCCTCCCGTTCGAGAATCTTCTTAATGCCCTTCTCTGCCTTGGCGCGCGGCAGCATCACCTCATGGCCGCAGCCGGTGCATCTGAGCTTCACGTCCATACCCACGCGTGTGATCTCAAAGATCTTCTCGCCGCAGGGGTGCGGCTTTTTCATTTCGACCCTGTCGCGGAGCCTAATGTCCATCGGCATGTTTGATCGCCTCCCAGTATTTTGCTGCGGCCTGCTCGACCTTGTTGTCGCCGTAGCGATAGTAGACCGCGTTTTTGATCGGGTCGGGCAGGTATTGCTGCTTCACCCAATGGTTCGGGAACTCGTGCGGGTACTTGTAGCCCTGCTCGCGCTCGAGGCCCGTGGAGTCCGCGTGAACGTTTTGCAGCTCACGCGGAATATCGCCGGTCCTGCCGCGCCTGACGTCGGCCCACGCCGCGTTGATACCCTCAACCACGCTGTTGGATTTCGGCGCGGTGGCAAGCAGGATCGCCGCCTGCGCCAGCGGCAGCTGCGCTTCGGGAAGTCCCAGCTGCATCGCGGTATCCACGCAGGCCTTCACGATGGCGACCGCCTGCGGGTATGCCATGCCGATATCCTCGCTCGCCGAGCACAAAAGCCGGCGGCAGGGCGTCACGAGGTCGCCCGCTTCGAGGAAACGTGCGAGGTAATGGAGCGCCGCGTCGGGGTCGCTGCCGCGCAGCGACTTCATCAGCGCCGACGCCATATCGTACATCGCGTCGCCGCCCTTATCGTAGCGCATCGCGCTGCGCTGCGCCACCTGTAAGGCGTCTTCGCTTGTCAGCAGAAGCTCGCCGTCCTTTGTCTCCGCCGCCTCATAAAGCAGCTCGCAGGCGTTGATGGCCTTGCGCACATCGCCGCCGCATTGGGTCGCGAGGAGCATGGGCACGCCCTCCTCCCACGCAAGTGGGAGCGGGCTGCGCTCCTTGAGGATGCCGAGCGCCCGCTCAACGGCGGGCAGCATCTCACGCGGCTCGACCTGCTTGAACTCGAACACCGTCGAGCGCGAGAGCAGCGCGTTGTAAACATAGAAAAACGGATTCTCCGTCGTGGACGCGATGAGTGTGATGGAGCCGTTCTCCATGAACTCCAACAGGCTCTGCTGCTGCTTTTTGTTGAAATACTGAATTTCGTCAAGGTAGAGCAGGATGCCGCCGGGCGCCATCAGCGTGCCGACGCTCGCGATGATATCCTTCACGTCCTGTAAGCTCGCGGTCGTCGCATTGAGCCGGTAGAGCGTTTTATTCGTCTTGTTGGCGATGATGTTGGCGATGGTCGTTTTTCCCGTGCCGGAGGGGCCGTAGAAGATCATGTTCGCGCTCGTGCCCGCGTCGATCAGACGGCGCAGCACGCCGCCCGGTCCGATCAGATGGCGCTGGCCCACGACCTCGTCCAGGCGCTGCGGGCGAATTTCGTCCGCAAGCGGTCTTGTGCTCATGCTATCCCCTCCTCAATTGCTGCGGCTGCATTTCTCCGCGTCGATGGCCAGCACGACCATCAGCGCGTGCAGCGCGTCGGCAGGGTCCGCCACGTCGATGACGTAGGTGTCCGTCCAGTGGAACAGCTCCTTGCCGATCGTCGCGACCGTGCCGCGCGAGGCGCTGACGATGGTGTAATCCCATTCCATGAACTGCCCCTCGACCGCCCAATCGCTGCCCTCCACGGTGAAATGCGGCACAAAAAACGTAAATTCCTTTTTGATCGTGCCGATGCAGCGGTCGAATTCATACAGGTCAAATTTCGGCAGGAAGGTCAGCACACGCTGCTGCACTGTGCCGATGTGCTCGCCGGCGGCGTTGAGGATATGTAAGCAATGGCCCCACGCGAGCTTGCCCTCGACCGTGAAGACCGTCGCACCGTTATCATCATAAATGTCATAGCTGTCGAACCATGAAAAAAAGCGCTGCTTGAAGAGTAAGCGCATGGCGGCACCTCCATTTCCCCGGTGCTTTTATCATAGCATATTTTTTCTCGTTTGCCCACACTTTTTCTGTCGATTTTTTGGGAAATGTGTGGTATGCTTTTGGCAAGAATGATTCGGGAGGTCACCCCATGAAATCCAAAGCCGCTGTCCGCTGTATCGTTGAGGCGCTGAAGACGCTCTACCCCGACGCCCTGTGCTCGCTGCAATACCAAAAAGATTATGAACTGCTTTTCGCCGTGCGGCTCTCCGCCCAGTGCACCGACGCGCGTGTGAACATGGTCACCCCCGCGCTGTACGCAAAGTTCCCGACGCTCGATGCGTTCGCCAATGCCAGCTATGAAGAGGTCGGCGAAGCCATCAAGTCCTGCGGATTTTACAATACCAAGTCCAAAGACCTCGTCGAGTGCGCGAAAATTCTCCTTGAAAAGTACGGCGGCAGGGTCCCCGGCACGATGGAGGAGCTGACGAGTCTCCCCGGCATCGGACGCAAGACCGCGAACCTCATTCTCGGCGACATCTACCACCAGCCCGCCTATGTCTGCGACACGCACTGCATCCGCATCACGGGCCGTCTCGGTCTCACCGACGGCAGTAAGGACCCATTGAGCGTGGAAAAGCAGCTGCGCGCCGTCCTCCCGCCGGAGGAGTCGAGTGATTTCTGCCACCGCATGGTGCTCTTCGGCCGCGACCGCTGCACCGCCCGCAAGGCGAACTGCGACGGCTGCCCGCTGCGCGCCGACTGCGACTTCGGGAAGGCGCAGAGCAAGAAGGCATAAAACAGAAAACCGGAAAGCGTGTCTGCGATTTCGCAGGCACGTTTTTTCGTTCCCGCTCATATACTGCTTTGAACGAATCGGAACGGAGGCACGGACATGGATCAAAATACCGCTCAGCTCATTGAAAAATTCCGCAGGAATCCCGCCATGGCGCAGTCGCTCCTGCAATCCGGCGACGGACAGAAGCTCATGCAGATGCTCACCCGCCAGGACGGCGGCGCGGCGCTCAACCGCGCGGCGCAGAGCGCCGCGATGGGCAACACCAAGGAGCTCGCGGCGATGCTCTCGAGCCTGATGCAAAGCCCCGAGGGCATGGCGGTGATGAACCGCATCAGCGAGAGCGCGAAAAAATAAGCGAAACGGAGGGCGGGCCGCATGAGCGAGCTGGAAGACAAACTCAATAGTCTGCTCTCCAACCAGGATGCGATGGCGCAGGTCATGCAGCTCGCGCAGAGCCTGTCGCAGTCAGGTGCGGGAGCGGCAGACAGCGGGAGTGCGGCTTCGCCTCCTCCGCCGCAGAGCGGATCGCCGTCGGGAAATGCCATGCCGGGCGCGGGCGACCTGAACGCCATGCTCTCACAGCTCACCGGCGGGCTGGACCCCGCGCTTTTATCGCGGCTCCTGCCGGTGTTGAGCCAGATGAATCGGAACGAGAGCAGCGAGACCTCCGCGCTCCTCTACGCGCTGCAGCCCTTTCTGCACGACAAGCGGCGCGACAAGGTCGCGCGGGCGGCGCAGCTCGCCAAGCTCATCCATCTGGCCAAGGTATTTCTGACGACGCGGGAGGAGTAGCCGTGTACAATCGTTATCTGCGCAACGATCAGGGTGTTTACACCTGCGTCCTGCAGGAGGAGCCACGCCGACCGCCGCCTCCGCGTCGCGAGCCTCCCCCAAGGGAGCCGCCGCGGGATACGCCTCCTCCCCCGCCGAACGGCGGCGGACCGGAGGCCGACAGCGGCGCGTTCCGCGAGGGCTTTCAATTCCTTGACAAGTTGTTGGAAAAGCTCCATTTGCAAGATCTTGACGGCGCGGACCTGATGCTGCTGCTCCTGCTCTTCTTGCTCTTTGAGGAAAAGGCGGACGACGAGCTGCTCATCGCTCTCGGATTGCTGCTTATTCTATGAAAAAACGACTGACCGCCGGTCAGTCGTTTTCGCTTATCTCCTTGGTCGCGGCAACAGCCGGCTCATAGAACACTGTGCCGTTCGGCAGCGTAAAGTCCTCCGCGTCCACGCCGTCGTAGCTGACCGTCAGCGCCGCCATGCGGTAGACGACCGCATCGTCGCATTCGCGCTCCGCCGCGGCAAGCAGCCCGGAGCTTACGCTGACCCAGTAGCGCTCAACATAGCCCGCGTCGTCGGGCTCCGTCTCCACATAGATGCAGTTCACGCCCTCGAGCGCGCGGTAATCCGCCGCCGCGATGCGCTCCGGCGGCAGCGCGAGGATGTCCTCATAGGTCAATATTCCCTGCTCCGCGTCCTGCGTGAGCGCGGAGGCGCCGGAATAGACCTTTCGGCTGCTGCCGTACCAGATGTAGACCGCATCATCGCCGGTGATGACATGGCGGGTCTGCCCGTCCGTCTCCGTGACGTCGAGCCGTAGCCAGCCGTCCGCGGCTGCCGCCGTGATGACGCTCACGCCGCTGCCGCCGCTCCAGTAGCGCTCGACCGTGATGGTGCGCGTGTAAACGCGCGGGCGCGCGAGCACCTCAATGGCGCTCTGCACTGTGTCGGGCCGGACCTCCACGCGGTCAACGGCCTCGTTGTCCACGGTGGGGCCGCTCGGCTCCGTTGTGCTCGGCTCCGGCGGCAGCACGATCTTCTCCGGCTCACGCAGACTGCCGCGCACCATAAAGGCGACGACGAGCAGGACCAGCAGGATGCACGCGATGCCGATCGGCGTCATTTTCTGTTTTCCCATCCTGCCGCCTCCTTTCCGCCGCAGTCCTTTAAGCCCTGTGATCCTCCGGCCGCTCCGCGCGCAGGCCGAAGTACCATTCGATCGCGTCCGCGATGCGCGCGCAGGCGTGACCGTCGCCGTAGGGATTGACCGCGCGAGCCATCGCCGCGTAGGCGGCGGGATCATTCAGCAGCTCGTTTGCCAGCGCAAGGATCGCGTCACGCTCCACGCCCACGAGCTTCACCGTGCCGGCGGCGACCGCCTCGGGGCGTTCCGTCTCGCGCCGCAGGACAAGCACTGGCTTGCCGAGTGCAGGAGCCTCCTCCTGCAAGCCGCCGGAGTCGGTCATGACCATATAGCAGCGCGCCATCAGGTTGTGCATCTCGTCCGCGCTCAGCGGCGCGATCAGGTGTACGTTCCCGATGCCGTCCAGATGCCGGTGGGCGCACTCCTGCACCACCGGAGAGAGATGCACCGGATAGACCAGCTCCGCCTCCGGGTGCGTCCCGGCAAGCTCTGCGAGCGCGGACATGATGTCCTCCATCGGCTGTCCGTAATTCTCGCGCCGGTGGCAGGTCACAAGGATGACCTTCCTGCTCGCGTAGTCCAGCTCGTTGAGCAGCTCTGTCGTAAAGCGATAGTCCTTGCGTACCGTTGTTTTCAAAGCGTCAATGACCGTGTTGCCGGTGACGAACACGCCCTCGGTCACGCTCTCGCGCGCAAGGTTCGCGCGGTTATTCTCCGTGGGGCAGAAATAAAGGTCGGCGAGCCGCGTGACGAGCTGACGGTTCATCTCCTCGGGATAGGGCGAATACTTATCGTAGGTGCGCAGCCCCGCCTCGACGTGGCCAATCTTCACCTTATGGTAAAAGGCCGAGAGCGCGCCGGCAAAGGTCGTGGAGGTATCGCCGTGGACAAGGATCATATCGGGCGCAAAGCGGTCGATGACCTCGTCCATACCGGTCAGGCACTTACAGGTGATGGTCGAGAGCGTCTGACGCGGGGTCATAATGTCGAGGTCGGCGTCCGCCTTGAGGCCAAAGACCTGCATGACGCTGTCGAGCATCTCGCGGTGCTGCGCCGTCACGCAGCAAAGGCTCTCGATGCCCTCGCGCCGCGCGAGCTCCTTGACGAGCGGAGCCATCTTGATCGCCTCCGGCCGCGTGCCGAAGACGCTCATCACTTTAATTTTCTTCATGCTTTTCTTCCTTCTCCTCCGGCGCAGGCGCGGCAGGCTTTGCCTGCGTTTCCTCCTGCTCCAGTTCCTTTTCGTGGGCGGTCTCCGCGATCTCGCGCGGGAAAATGACGCGCGAGGCGACATAGGCCACCGCCGCGAGCGTAAGGAGCAGCAGCATCGCCTTCAGCTCGCCGCTCGTCGTGAGCACGACGGCGGACAGCCCCAGCAGACTGCTCACCACATACAGCGCCGCTACTGTCTGCTTCTGGTTGAGTCCCATATCCATCATGCGATGGTGAATGTGCCCGCGGTCCGGCGTCATGGGGCTCTGCCCGCGCGCCACGCGGCGCACGATGGCAAAGGCCGTGTCGAAGATCGGCAGGCCCAGCACCAGAAACGGCACCGCGAACGAAACGATAGCGTAATACTTAAAGAGGCCCTGAATGGAATAGGTTGCTAAAATGTAACCCAAAAAGGTCGAGCCGGTGTCGCCCATGAACATCTTCGCCGGGTTCTTATTGTACGGCATGAAGCCGAGGCACGCGCCCGCGAGCGCCGCCATCACGATGGCGACCTGCTGCTCGGAGACAAGAATGGCAATGACGAGCATCGTCATCGCGCTGATGGTCGAAACGCCGCTGGCCAGACCGTCGAGCCCGTCGATGAGGTTCACGGCGTTCGTCACACCGACGATCCACAGCACCGTCACGGGATACTTCATCCAGCCGAGCGACCAGTAGGGCGCGTCGGAAAAGACGTTGGGGTTCGTCAGGATCTCGATCACCACGCCGTGGTACACAGCGACCAGCGCCGCTAAGATCTGCACGAGAAATTTGAATTTCGCGCGCAGCGGCGTCATATCGTCCACCACGCCGAGCACCACAATGATGACCGCACCGAGCAGAATACCCCTCATCTGATGGTCAATGTGGACAAAGAGCAGGATGCTGACCATGAAGCCGAGGAAGATCGCAAGCCCGCCCAGCCGCGGCACCGGCTTCTTGTGCATCCGGCGGCTGTCTTTCGGCACGTCGATCGCGCCGATCTTATAGGCAAACGACTTCACGAGCGGGCACATGATGAAGCTCACGACCATCGCGCACACGAGCGCGGCGCCCACCCAAAGCAAAAGCTCTTTCTGAATATCCATGTTCCCTCTTACCTAGCGACGAAGCCGACCTTCTTGTAGACCTTGCGCAGCGTCTTTTCCGCGAGGTAGGACGCCTTCTGCGCGCCGTCCTTGTAAACGCTCTCAAGGTATGCCTTGTCCGCCGTCAGGCGCTCAGCCTCCTCGCGGATGGGGCGCAGCAGCTCGATGACCGACTCGGCCACGGCGGGCTTGAAGATGCCGTAGCCCTGTCCTGCAAACGCAGCCTCCGCCTCGGCGACGGTCTTGCCGGTCGCGGCGCAGTAGATGGAAAGCAGGTTGGAAATGCCGGGCTTATTCTCTTTATCGAACTTCACGCAGGCGTCGCAGTCCGTCACCGCGCGCTTGAACTTGCGCATGATATCCTCGGGCTTATCCATCATGTAAACGCAGCCGTCGGGGTCGGATTTGGACATCTTGCTCGTCGGGTCGCCGAGGCTCATCACGCGCGCGCCCATCTTCGGGATAAACGGCTCGGGCAGCGTGAAGGTGTCGCCGTACACGCCGTTGAAGCGCTGCGCGATGTCGCGGCAGAGCTCGACGTGCTGCTTCTGATCCTGACCGACCGGCACGAGGTCGGCCTGATAGACAAGAATATCCGCCGCCATCAGCACCGGGTAGGTGAACAGGCCCGCGGTGATATTGTCCGCGTGCTTGGCGGCCTTGTCCTTGAATTGCGTCATGCGGCTCAGCTCGCCGAACTGCGTGTAGCAGCCGAGCACCCACGAAAGCTCCGCGTGCTGGGGCACATGGCTCTGAATGAACATGATGTTCTTCGCGGGGTCAAGCCCGCAGGCGATGTACTGCGCGAGCTGGTTGACCGAGCGGCGGCGCAGGTCGGCGGGATTCTGGCGCACGGTGATCGCGTGCATATCCACGATGCAGTACAGGCAGTCGTACTCCTCCTGCAGGCTCACCCAGTTCTTGATGGCGCCCATGTAGGAGCCGAGCGTCAGCTCGCCGCTGGGCTGGATGCCGCTGAAAATTCTCTTTTTGACCGGAGCGTTTGCTTCCATAATGGTTTTCCTCGTTTCTATCGTGATTGGCGCACAGGGCGCTGGAAGTGCCTATATTCTCAATTTGATATCATACCACACTTATTCTAAAAAGACAAGAGAACCTTGACAAGCGCGGGCACAAAATGTAAACTGAAGAACACTGAAATTTTTGCTTCAGGAGGTCACCCCATGTCCCTTGATATGACGTACTTCAACGAGATGGAGGCGAAGATCCCGCACGGCAAGGTCCGCACGCGCTTCGCTCCCTCCCCCACCGGCTATATGCACGTCGGCAACCTGCGCACCGCGCTCTACACCTGGCTCATTGCGCGCAACGCGGGCGGCACCTTCATCCTCCGCATCGAGGATACCGACCAGGGCCGCCTCATCGAGGGCGCGACCGACGTCATCTACCGCACGCTGGCCGAGTGCGGACTCGACCACGACGAAGGCCCCGACGTCGGCGGTCCCGTGGCTCCCTACATCCAGTCCGAGCGCCGCGACACCTACGGCAAATACGCCGAGCTGCTCGTCGAGCGCGGCGGCGCCTATTACTGCTTCTGCGAAAAGATGGAGAGCGCCGAGGATTCCGGCGAGTTCGACCGCGCGGACGATCCCTGCCGCGACCTGCCGCTTGAGAAAGCAAAGGCCCGCGTCGCCGCCGGCGAGCCCTACGTCGTCCGCCAGCGCATCCCCAAGGAGGGCACCACCACCTTCCGCGACGCCATCTTCGGCGACATCACGGTGGAGAACAAAACGCTTGACGACCAGGTGCTTTTGAAGCGCGACGGCCTGCCGACCTACAACTTCGCCAACGTCATCGACGATCATCTCATGGGCATCACCCATGTGGTGCGCGGCAGCGAGTACCTTTCCTCCGCGCCGAAGTACAACCTGCTCTACGAGGCGTTCGGCTGGGAGGTCCCGACCTATGTCCACTGCTCCCCCGTCATGCGCGACAGCCAGCACAAAATGTCCAAGCGCCACGGCGACCCGAGCTATGAGGACCTCAAGGCGCAGGGCTTCCTGACGCCCGCCATTCTCAACTATGTGGCGCTCCTCGGCTGGTCGCCGCGCGGCGAGCGCGCCGAGCAGGAGTTCTTCACCATGTCCGAGCTGGCCGAGGCCTTCGACATCGCGGGCATCTCCAAGTCTCCCGCCATTTTTGACATCGAAAAGCTCACCTACTTCAACGCCAACTATATCCGCAATATGGCGCCCGAGGACTTCGCCAGAGCCGCCGAGCCGTTCATCCGCCAGAGCGTGAAGAACGAGGCGTACTCCGCTTCCGAGATTGCGGCGCTGCTGCAAGCCCGCTGCGAAAGGCTCACCGACATCCCCGAGAAGGTCGATTTCTTCGACGCTCTCCCCGACTACGACCTCGCGTTCTACACGAACAAAAAGTCCAAGACCGACGCTGCGGTGTCGCTCGAGATGCTGCAGAAGGTTCTCCCAAAGCTCGAGGCGCTGAACGACTGGTCCACCGACGGCATCCACGATATGCTCATCGCGTTCGCGGAGGAGCTGGGCGTGAAGAACGCCACGCTCATGTGGCCCCTGCGCATCGCCTGCGCCGGTAAGCTCGTCACCCCCGGCGGTGCGGTTGAGATCTGCAAAATTCTCGGCAAGGACGAGACGATCCGCCGCGTGAAGTGCGGCATTGAAAAGCTCGGCGGATGAACGAACTCAGCTCCTACCTCCGGCGCACGCTCTGCGAGGCGTGGCGGAACGGTTACGGCGAGGAGGCGCGCCGTGCCGCCATCGTCGCGCCGCTGCTCACGCTCATCGGCTTCGCCGCCGCGTGGTTCTTTCCACAGCTGACCGATCACGTCATGGGCGTGCTCGAGCAGGCGATCGACAGCGCCGGTCTCAGCTCCGTCACCGAGACGCGGGACATGGCGGCCGCTATTTTTGCCAACAACCTCACCGCCGCATTCTCGGCGATCCTCTGGGGTCTTGTCCCCTTTGCCTATCTTGCGGCCTTCCCGCTCGGCTTCAACTTCTTCCTGATCGGCGCGCTGGGCGCGTACTATGTACGCAGTGGCTCAAGCCTTGGCGTCTACCTCGTCGGCATCCTCCCCCACGGCATCTTTGAGCTGCCCGCGCTCGTGCTCTTCTGCGCGGCGGGACTGTACCTCTGCTCGCGCGTGACCGCGCGCGTGCGCGGAGACAAGGAGGTCCGTATCCTGCGGACGCTCTCCGAGGTCTCGACGCTCTTCCTCTATGTCATTCTGCCGCTGCTCGCCGCGGCGGCGCTTGTCGAAACCTATATAACGCCTCGTCTGCTGGCGATGGTGCTCTAATACATCCTGACGCAATGCTACAAATCAAACAGGAAGCCCGCAGCTTTTGCTGCGGGCTTCCTGTTTGTCATATTGGTTCCGGAGGATCAACCGCCGATCTCGATCGCGCGGATGATGCCGTCCTTTACATAAAGGTTCATCGTCCCGCCATACCTGATCGCCGCGTCCACACCGTCGGTAAACCAGCTGCCGCCGTCGCGGTTCCAAATCAGAACGTTGGAGGGCACATTGTAGGTGCGTCCGCCGTAGTTGATCGCGGTCGTGCCGACCCACGCGGAAGCGGGAACACGGTTAAACTTATCCAGCGTGACCATCTGCGTGAAGCGTCCGTCGCTTTCCTTGAAGGCTACAAAGTCGCCGACATTGATCGCATATCCGGCATTGTGTGTGACCGTAGAGGTTCCGTAGTCGATCTCAATGTTTCTGGTCTTGGACTCCTTATCCTCGATGATGTTCTTCACGCGGCCATACTTCTCCGTGCTGTTGACATCCGTGCCGCTCAGCGCGATCAGGTCGATCTGACCGCTGCCGTTCGTGCGGGCGTAAATGATCTGACTCTGCGGAACGATGACCTCCGTAAGCTCGGAGAGGCTCTTAAGCTCGCCGTCCACATAAATCAGCGCATTATCCGCGAGCTTTCTGCTGCCGAGCGTTCCCTCGCGGACATCCAGGTTGCCGCTCGCACCGCCGGATTTGGCCGACAGGCTGACCTGCTTATCTTTGGAAGCGGAGATACCGACAAGCTTGCCGCTGTATTCGGAATAGGTCCCGGCGATCTCGATGATGCTGCTGCCGCAGAACATTTGGAGCTTGTCGTTGGAATCCACAACTCCGACCGCATTCGCGCGGGCCGAGCTATCACTGTCCACGGCGCCGGCCACGCTGCCGTCGCTTGTGAGCAGAAGCGTCATGGTCTTGCCGGGCTTGAATTTGCTCAGGCTCTCCTGCGCCGTGGGCAGGACAGTGAACTGCGTTCCACTCAGCACCGTGATGCTGCTCGGCGCGCTGGGCGAGGGATCGCAGGCCTCATAATACACTGCCACGCGCGTATCGCAGGCATAAAGCGTGTTCGACGAGGCGTCATAGGTAACAACATCATTTCTGCGCAGGGCGGAAACGGAGCTGAGCACGCCGTTGCGGTAAACGGCGAAGTCCGTTCTGCCGCCCGTCAAAGCACTGATACCGCTCGTGGACTTATCCGCCGAAAGAATAACCGCCGCATTGCTCACCGCCGCACCTGTCGTGCTGCTTACCACGGGAACAAAGGTCAGCACCTTGCCGTCCGCGTCGAGCAGCAGGTCACCCTTGAGTCCGTTGAGCACCGTGGCGGAGCTTGGGCGCACAAGGTCATAGCTGTTCTTCTTCCCGCCGGAGACCCGCGCGGTATTGCCGTTGAGGGCTATCAGCGTTACGCGCTCGCGCGAGACACAGTTTGCAGGGTTGTAGACCCTTGTTGTTGTGGATGTCTCACCGTCCTTATCGGTGCTGCTGCTCGTCGCCTTCGCGCCGAGCACATTGACGAACAGCTGCGCCGCCTGCGCGCGGGAAATAGCTGCGCCGCCTGCAAGCTCCACGCCCGCGCTCACGCCGGAGGCCTTGGCAAGGTCAATGTAGCCCTCCGGCCAAATGCCGCCCGAGGCCGCGTCCGCATCCGTGCGGAGCAGGCGCATGAGAATGGTCACAGCCTCGCCGTAGCTGATGGCGCGATCCGGCTGGAAGGTGCCGTCCGGCAAGCCTGCCAGCAACTTTTCACCGCGCACGGCATAGTTGACATAGCGGGCGGCCCAGTGGCTCGCGCGCACATCGGGGAAGATCGTCACCGTTTTGTAGCGCAGCACATCGCTGCTGCCCATCATAGTGACCAGCATCTTGCAGAACTCTGCGCGGGTAAGCTGGGCATAGGGGTTGAATTGCCCGATGCCGTTGCCCTCGACCACGCCGAGCAGCCGCAGCACCTCCACGTTCTGCGCCGTCTTTTTGTCCGACACATCGGAGAAGCTGCCTGCCGCCGAGGCGGGAAGCACCACCGCCGAGAGCGTCAGCACAAGAGCGAGCAGCGCGGAAAATACTCTCTTTTTCATAGTTTTTCTCCTCTCATTCCGCCCGCAGCGCTTCCACGGGCTGGAGCTTCGATGCCTTGATGGCGGGATAACTGCCGAAGAGCACGCCCAGCGCAACGCTCAGCGCGAAGGCTGCGATGGTGACCCACGGCACGGGATAGATCGTTTGCTGGTAGATGATGCGTCCGAGCACCACGCTGCCGATCGTGCCGAAGATGATGCCGACGATGCCGCCCATGCCGCAGAGCATACCTGCCTCGATCAAAAATTGGGTAACAATGCTCGAGCGCTGCGCGCCGATGGCGCGGCGAATACCGATCTCGCGGGTGCGCTCGGTCACGGTGACGAGCATGATGTTCATGATGCCGATGCCGCCGACGAGCAGCGAGATCGCCGCGATGCCGCCGAGCACCATACCGATCATGTTGAACGACTCATTCTGGTACTGCTGCCAGTAGTCCGCCGCCCGCACCTCGTAATCGCCGCTGCCCTGCGGGACAAGTCCCTTGAGGAAGCCGCCGATGTAGGCGATGGCGGTGTTCGCCGATTCGCTGTCGCGCGCCTTGACAATGTATTCCGTGAAGCGCGCGCCGCCGAGCACGCGGCTCGCCGTATAAGGAAAGACGACCATATTGTCCATCTGCTTCACGCTGTTGTCACCCTCTTCGCCGCGCGCGGCGTAAACGCCGACGACGGTGAAGTTGTTGCCGTTGACCTTGAGCGTCTTGCCGACCGGATCGACCGTGCCGAAAAACTGCTTGGCCATCTCCGCGCCGATGACGCAGACCTGATTATAGTTCTGAATGTCCAGATACGCAAGGTCGCGTCCCTTGGCAACGGTCAGATTGTTGCACGCGCTGTACTGGTCGGAGCCGTAGTAGAGCGACGGCGGACCGCTGATGAGATTCCACTGCTTGTCATACTCCGTCTGCATCGTGGAAGAGTTCTTCGTGCCGTAGATCACGGTGGCGTTCGCCTGTCCGTTCGGCGTAATGCCGATGACATATTCCCTCAGTCCTTGGCAGTATTCGTAAAGGTCGGGAAAATAGTCCTTGCTGACGTCGTTGCCGTCCGCGTCGTACATCCATGAATAGATGCTCACCTGAACGCGGTTCGCGCCCATCGCGGAAAACTGCTTCATCATCTGTGCCTTCATGCCCTCCATGACCGAAACGATGGTCATGACGGCGGCAATGCCGATGAAGATGGAGAGGATCGTCAGCGCGCTGCGGCCCTTCTTGCCGATGATGGAGCGCCACGCCATTTTGAAGGCCTGTAAAATGTTCACAGCCAATCCACCTCCTGCTGCCGGTCGTCAACGATCTTGCCGTCCGCAAGGCGGACGCAGCGCCGCGCGGTGGCGGCGATGCCGTTGTCGTGCGTGATGAGAATGACGGTGCTGCCCTCCTTATTGAGCTGCTGGAGGAATTGCAGCACCTCGTGGCCCGTTTTGGAGTCCAGCGCGCCGGTCGGCTCATCCGCCATGATGATGGGCGGGCGGGTCGAGATGGCGCGGGCGATGGCGACGCGCTGCTGCTGGCCGCCGGACATCTGCGTTGGCTTATTCCTGCGGCGGTCGACAAGGCCGACGCGCTCGAGCGCCTCGATGGCCAGCTCGTGCCGGTCGTCGATGCCGATGCCCTGATAGACAAGCGGCAGCTCGACGTTCTCCTGCACGGAGAGCGACTGGATGAGGTTATACTGCTGGAAAATAAAGCCGATCTCCTTGTTTCGGATGCGCGAGAGCTGCATATCGCTCAGCTCGCTCACATCCGTTCCCTCGAGCAGATACTCGCCGTAGGTCGGCACGTCGAGGCAGCCGAGCACGTTCATCATCGTCGATTTGCCAGAGCCGGACTGACCGACGATGGCGACAAACTCGCCCTTTTCGATGCTGAGCGAAACGCCGTCGAGCGCGCGGACCTCGCTCTCAAGGCCCTCGGAGTAGATCTTATAAACGTCTCGCAGTTCGATCAATTTCGCCATGGCGCTATCCTCAATATACCATGCCGTAATTGTCCCAGCTGGTGGCGGAGCCGGTCATATACTGCGTAAAGACCTCCGCGCCCTGCTCCACGCCGGACTTGATCTCGACATTGTTGTTGTCCTGAATACCGATCTCGACCTGCACGGGATAGAAGCCCTCGGGGATCGTCTCGTCGGAGTACGGCAGCTCGATGGCATTGTCGGGCATGCTGTCCGCCTTGAGATAGACGACCGTAGCGCTCGTGCCGTCCTCAAGTCCCACCGTGCGCACGGCCTGAATGGGCAGAACAAGGCAGTTGTCGCTCTGGCTGGCGGTGAGGTTATAGTTGATGTTGCTGTTGATTTGCAGCGTACCGTCCGCATTATCCGCCTCAATGGTGAAGGGATAGGTCGCGACACCGTTATTCACGCTGCTCGAGAGGCTCACGGAGCTGATCGTGCCGAAGCTCGGATTGCCCCATTGATTCAGATTGACGCCCATGCCGACCTTGAGGTAGCTGACGTTGCGCTCGTCCACCGTCGCGCTGATGGTGACGGTGTTCGTGTCGGAGATGGTCAGCGCGGTCGCGCTGGCGGTGATTTCCTGCCCGGGTGTGATGCTCAAGCCGATGACCATGCCGTCAATGGGCGCAACGGCGTTTGCGTAGGCGGCATTTTTTTCCGCCTCCTCCAGCTCCTTCTGTGCCTTTTGCAGACTCTGCTCCAGATCAAAGATGGTGTTCTCGGTGTTCTCGCCGTTGACCTGCACCAGCAGCTGACCGGCGGAAACGGAGAGATAGTCGATCAGATTGGTGGATACGACCGTGCCGGTGGGAATGCTCAGCTCGCTCGTGCGGTAATAGTCCAGCTTACCCGCCTCGTAGGGATAAACGGTCTCACCGTTCACCACCACGGTCGCGGAGGCCTCCATGTCCTTGGCGAGCACGCCCGCGTTCGGGACCACGATCTCCGCGCTGAAGAGCTCGGAGCCCTCGCTCGTCACGCGCTTGACCATATGTACCTTTTCCACCGTGCCCTCGACCGTTGCCATCAGCGCGGGGACGGAGACCTGCACGGTCTGACCGGCGTAAAGCTCGCTCTGATAGGCGTAGCTGTAATACTGCGTGAGGCGCATCCGCGTGTCGTCCACGAGCTTGGCGACCTTCTGTGCGCCGACCTCGTCGCCCACCGTGAGCTGCGCGGTCTCAAGCAGCTTACCGGCGTAGGGCGCCGTCAGCGTCAGCGCCGCAATATCCTTGTAGGCCGCATTGAGCTTCTTCTGATAGCCCTCTATGTTCGTCTTTGCCTCGCGCACCTTTTTCTCCGCATCGGGAGAATCATAGGTAAAGAGCGGGTCGCCCGCGGCGACCTTTTGCCCCTCGGTCACGAAGACATCGCCCACGGTGCCCGCGGTCGCAAGCGTGATGCTCTCGCTCTTCTTCGCCTTGACCATACCGCTGCCTGAGACCATTGAGGTGATGGAGCCGTAGTCCACAATGGCAGTGCCGATCTCCGCCTCACCATCCTTCTTTCCGAACTTCTTAAAGAGGGTGAAGCCGATCGCAAGCACCAATACGGCGGCAATGATACGGCGCACGGTCTTTTTGCGCTTCTTCTTGCTCTTCGGCGGCGTTGGAGCGCTGCCCGGTGCGCCGGCAGGGGTAGGCGTTTCTACGGCGCTCTGCGCCGGCGTCGTCTGCGCGACGGGTTCCATCGTCTGTTCCATGTTGCTGTTCTTCCTTTCCCGGATTTGCTGCGTGTAATACACTTCATACAGTATAACACAGGTTTCTTAAGAAGTCTTTGCGAAATGGTTACAATTTTGGAAACAAAATGTAACCATTTCTCTGTGCTGTTTTTAAGACGAAATTTCTTCCTCTTTTGTTCCTGAATTTTCAAAAAATTTATATTCTTTTTTTCGCGTCTGCGCGGCATGGACGAGCAGGCAGACGATGAACACGCTGCTGCAATAGCCGAAGACCGGATAGACGACGCTGATGAGGTCGCCGAAGCCGACGCTGCTCGCGGCGTAGCCCAGCGCTCCCAGCGCGAGAATGAACCATCCGCGCCGCTTCTCCACGCGCTCCGACCGCGCCGAGGCGTAGGTCGTGATGGCGACGGTCATGGACAGCGCCGAGCCGTACATACACAGCAGGAGCAGGATGCCGTAGACGTAGCCCAGCGGGCGGCTGAGGCCGTAGGCGAGCGCCAGCATCGGCAGCTCCGCGTCCGCAGTCTCCGGCACAGCCATCACCGCAAGCAGCACACTGTAAGCGATGAGCAGAAGCAGCGCCGTGCCGAGGAGCACGCCGCGGCGCGCCGCCCTTTTGGAGGACGCCGCCTCTCCGAGCGGCGCTAAAATGCCGACCGAGCCGAAGAAATTATAGAAAGCGAAGGTCACCGCGCCGAAGGCCGCGCTGCGCATGAGCGGATTGCTCCCCTCCGCTGCGCCGAAGGCCGGAAGGCTCACGCCGTACCGCGCGAGTGCCATGCCGCCGAAGAGCAGCGTGAGCGCGACGATCACCGGCACGATGAGCGAAAAGGCTCCCACCGCGCCGCGCAGGCCCCGCAGCGCCACAAGCGTCACGAGCACAGCCATCAGCGTCCGGCCGAGC
>ENA-OZIL01000043-OZIL01000043.1-human-gut-metagenome-genome-assembly--contig:-NODE-43-length-70854-cov-8.907202_pt1 | contig 70854 bp, 92 predicted proteins | sample MGYA00244057_ERZ653706 | MGnify/ENA primary metagenome ERZ653706 (study PRJEB26926, sample SAMN06165266) | human gut metagenome | biome: ENVO:00009003; feature: ENVO:2100002; material: ENVO:00002003...
GGTCAGGATGCCGTCCATGCCGTCCACGCCGAAGAAGGTCGGCTCATAGCCCATGGCGTTGGCCTGGGAGAGGATGATGGAGGCGGGCTGGAAGTAGATGGGCAGGAACACCACGTCGGCTCCGGCGCTCTGAGCTCCGGTCAGCTGGACGGAGAAGTCGGTGGCGGTGTCGGCGGTGAAGGTGCCCTCGTAGACTATCTCAAGGCCCTGGTTCGCGGCCTCCTCAACGAAGGTGTCGCGGATGCCCTGGGAATAGGCATCGTCGTTGCGGTAGATGACGGCGACCTTGCTGCCGGCCATGTTGGTGCCCATGTAGGTCGCGGCGCCCATGCCCTGGTTGGGGTCGGTGAAGCAGAGCTGGAACATGTTGTCCTTACCGGTGACGACGTCGAGTGAGGAGGCGCTGGGGGTCAGGGCAAAGACGCGGTCGGTGTAGACCTGGGCGGAGACGGAGATGGCCGGGCCGGTGGTGACGGGGCCGACGAGTATCTGCATGCCATCGTCCATCAGCTTGTTATAGGCGTTCATCGCGGTCTCGCTGTCGGAGACGTCGTCCTGGAAGCTGAACTCGACCTGATAGCCGTTTATGCCGCCGGCGGCGTTGATCTCGTCAACGGCGATCTGCGCGCCGTTCATGACGGCGACGCCGTAGGTGGCGTTCTCACCGGTCAGGGGGCCGATGCCGCCGAACTTGAAGGCCGCGCCGGTGGCGTCGGAGCCCTCGGGAGCCTCGGAAGCGGGGGCTTCGGAGGTCGGAGCGTCGGTCGCTTCGTCGCCCGCGTCCTGTCCGCAGCCGGCCAGCAGGCCGAGGCACATTACCATGGCCATCATGAGTGCAAAAAACTTTTTCATCTTCATTTCACTTTCTCCTCCTTGAGTTGGTGCGTATTTATACAAAAAACCGGTCCCGACCACATGGTCGGGACCGGTTTGAAGTATACATCAAATCAGTTTGCCGATGCCAATCGTGGTCGTGCTGATGCCGTGCTGCCTACCAGGATGCCTATAATGCTTACTACGATAACGGATACCAGGCTGATAAGGCGTATGACGATAAGACGCAGGGCAGCAAAAATGGACACCGCAAGAACGGTGTCCAGGCTAAGCAGTATGATGGAATTTTCGCGGCGGGAGTCGCTGTTGGCGGCGGAAAACGCGCAGGCGGACTCATTGGCCGCAGTACGGGAACCGCGGTCGTCAAAGCGGGTATTGAAGCTGTTGAAGTAACGTTCAAACATCTCTCGCGGCTCCTTTCGTGAGGTTGTATGCAATCTAGCACGACAAATATTCACTGTCAAGCGTCCCGAATGTTTTTCCGCATATTCAACATAGTTTGCACATGCCTGAGCGCGAAAATTTTCTGTTGCTCACAGATTTTTTACCATTTTAAGTATATTTTGTTCGGGCCTGAAACATTTTCAATTGGGCCCGGGCCGCGCTTTGTTGACTATCCCAGGCCGTTCTGATAAAATCTAAACCGTCGACAGAACGCCTAAACAAGGCCGTTTTTTGTGCAGAGGTCAAAGAAGCTCGCAGGGCAGAAGCTGTGCAGCGGCCCTTGGTCCGACTCCGCGTACAGGCAGGTGAGACGCATTCTCGACGCACAATTAAACATCACCCAAAAGCACAGCTTAACACATCAGCAATATGTTTCGCTGCAAATACTGACCATGAACAACAACGAGCTCAACGACTACGTAAACGAGCTCATGCTCTCAAACCCGGTCGTGGACCTCGATCAGAGCGGCACGAGCGAGAAGAGCGTCATCATCTCATACGACGACGCCAGAGACGAGTTCAATCGCCGCCGGAACGACTCCGGTTCGGCCTCGGACGGCGCGGACATGCTCCAGACCGCCGGGCGCATCGACGTGAGCCTGCAATCCTTCCTGCGCATGCAGATAAAGGACAGCCTGTTTACGAGCCGGGAGATAAAGTGCCTGAACCGGATAATAGAGCACATCGACGAGCGCGGCTATCTCAGCGAGACCCCGCAGGAGATGAGCGCCCTTCTGCACATCAGCGAGAGCGAATATCTCAAGCTGCTCCATGCGGTCCAGGGGCTGGAGCCCGCCGGGGTCGCGGCCCGGGATCTGAGCGAATGCCTGCTGCTGCAGCTCAGGCGGCTCGACGCGGAGGCCCCGCTCGCGGAGACGATAGTCCGCAAATATTTGGCTGAGCTCGGCGCGAACAAGCTGCCCAGGATAGCGCAGCTCTGCGGCGTCACCGTGGAGGAGGTCGCGGCCGCCAGGGAACTCATACGCTCCCTGCGCCCCTCGCCTGTGAGCGACCTTGTAAACGTTGAGACCGGCTTTATCATACCCGACATCGTGGTCACGGAGACCCCCGGCGGCTTCGACCTGCGCATTGTCGGCCCCACCTGTGTGGCCGACCCCTTTTACAGGGATGTCGTGCGCGGCCAGTCCGACTCCGAGGCCAGGGCCTATATCGACAACTGTTACCGCGAGGTGCGCGCCGTGCAGCACGGCATAGAGCAGCGCAACGGCACCCTGCTCAGCATCTCCAAATTGCTGCTCGACAGGCAGCGGGACTTCTTCCTGTACGGCAAGCCCTCGCTGCGCACGCTCCGTCAATCGGATATTTCCGGCGCGCTCGGCCTGCACGAGTCCACGGTCAGCCGCGCCATCAAGGACAAGCGCCTGCAGTGCCGGTGGGGCACCTTCCCGCTGAAGTATTTCTTCTCCGTCAACCTGGACGGGAGCTCTCCGCAGGCCCAGGTGGACCCGCGGGAGCTGATAAAGCGGCTCATAGAGGAGGAGCCGCCCTCCGCCCCGCTCTCGGACCAGAAGCTTGCGGACGAGGTCTGCCGCCGCGGCATCGAGATATCCCGCCGCACCGTCACCAAATACCGGCTCGGCATGGGCATAGGCTCTGCCGCGCAGAGGAAGAAATATTAATAACATCCGGGGTCCTGGGCAGATCCAGGGCCCCGGCTCTGCAAAAACTTAAAACGGGGGATGTGCATGAAAAAGATCGTCATACTCATAGGCAACTACTGCTCCGGCAAGACCGAGATCGCCATGAACATGGCCATGCTCTCGGCCTCGCAGGGCAAGCGCACGCAGGTCATCGACCTCGACAGGATAAACGACTATTTCAGGATGTCCGACCACATCCAGATGCTCATCGACAAGTGCATCAACGTCGTCTCGCCCTCCTTCGTCGGTAAGGGCCTCACGCAGACGGTGATGCCCGCGCAGGTGGCCTCGGCCTTCGACAGCGACTGGGACCTCGTCATCTTCGACGTGGGCGGCGACCAGGCCGGGGCGCTGTCCCTCGCGCGCTATCACCAGGACTTCGCCGCGCTGGAGCCGGGCCAGCTGGAGGTCTACGACATCGTGAACGTCTTTCGTCCCATGTCCGAGAGCCCGGAGAAGATAATAAAGCTCAAGGGCGAGCTGGAGGGCTTTGCCCGCCAGACCGTCACCGGCTTTGTGAACAACTCCAACCTCCTGAACTACGCGAGCGCGGACGACCTGCGCCAGGGCTACGACATCCTCCGCGAGACCTCGGACCTGACCGGCATACCCATCGTGCACACCACAGGCCGGAAGAAATTCCTCGACGAGTTCCTCGCCGACGGCCGCGACCCGAAATACATAGGCACGCCCCTGGCCCTGGAGACCTACATGCACCGCAGCTGGGACGCCTTCTCTCACGGCAAGATCTGAGCCAAATCGCCCAAAAACAAAGGCGGCAGGCCCCAACCCGGGGCCTGCCGCCTTTTTCAAAATGAGAGGGTCACTTGTTGACGCGGTTTACAAGCTCCTCGCCCTTCATGGCGCGGAGGATGTTGTTATAGCCTATGCTGAAGCAGCGGATGACGGTCTCGCGGGTGGCCGCGCCGAGGTGGGAGGTCGTTATGACCTTCTCGAACTTGCACAGCGGGTCCTCGGGGTCGAGGGGCTCCTTCTCCCAGACGTCCAGGGCCGCGCCCCAGATCTCGCCGGTGCGCAGGGCCTCGACCAGGGCCGCGTCGTCGATGACGGCGCCGCGCGCCTCGTTGACGATGATGGCGTTCTTCTTCATCTTCTTGAACTGCTCCGCGCCCATCATGCCGCGGGTCTCGTTGGTCAGCGGGCAGTGCAGGGAGACGACGTCGGAGCGCTCGAGCAGGGTGTCGAGGTCGACGTACTCGCAGTGGAGCTCCTGCTCCTTCTCTATGGGCATGCGGTAGGGGTCGCTGTATATGAGGGTGCACTCCCAGCCCTGGAGGCGCTGCATGACGCCCTTGCCTATGGCGCCGCCGCCGACTATGCCGACGGTCTTGCCGCGCAGCTCGTACTGGTCGTGGCGCCAGGTCCAGCTGTGCCACTCGCCCTTCTTCACCAGGTGGTCGATCTGGGACAGGCGGCGCATGCAGGCGAGCATCAGCGCTATGGTGAACTCCGCCGTGGTGGTGGCGTTCTCGCCGGCCGAGTTGCAGACGGGGATGCCCTTGCTCTTGGCGTACTCGAGGTCGACGTGGTTGTAGCCGGTGGCGGGGACGTGGATGAGCTTGAGGCCCTTGGCGCGGTCTATCTCAGCCTTGCCTATCTTGCAGATGGAGGCGAGTATGTAGTTGGCGTCCTCAAAGTCGCCCTTCTTGCCGTTCTTGACGGGATACAGGAAACGCAGGTCGAGCTCGGGCGGGCAGAGCTCCATTATGAGGGTCTCCATGCCCTCGGTGGGCAGCTTTTCGCAGTAAAGAACAACGTTTTCGCTCATGTTGACCTCCTAATTCATGTCTATTATTTCATGGAACCGGTCTCGAGGAAGCGTATGTGCCAGGAGAGCGCCTCCTCAAGCACATGGGGTGTGTGCTTCCCCGCGGAAACTTTCAGCGCGGTGTTGTAGTAATCCCAGAGCAGGGGTTTGTAGTCCGGGTGGGCGCAGTTTTCGATGAGCAGTTCGGCTCTCTCGCGCGGGATCTTCCAGCGGAGGTCGGCTATGCCCTGCTCGGTTATGACGACCTGTACGTCGTGCTCGGTCTGGTCCACGTGCGAGACCATGGGGACTATGCAGGAGATGAGGCCCTTCTTCGCGGTGGACTCCGTTGCAAATATGCTTATCCTCGCGTTCCTCGCAAAGTCGCCGCTGCCGCCGATGCCGTTCATCATCTTGGTGCCCATGGTGTGCGTGGAGTTCACGTTGCCGTAGATGTCCACCTCCATGGGGGTGTTCAGGGCGATGATGCCCAGGCGGCGGATAACCTCCGGGTGGTTGGATATCTCCTGGGGACGGATGAGCATCTTGTCCTTGAAATAGTCGATGTTGTCATAGAAGCGGCGGCGGTTCTCTTCGGCGAGTGCTATCGAGCTGGAGGAGACGAAGTCGAACACGCCCTGCTCGATGAGGTTCAGCGCCGAGTCCTGCATGACCTCGGTGTACATCATGAGGTGCCTGAGCCCGCTCTTGGCGAGGCCGCTGAGCACGGCGTTGCCCACTGAGCCGACGCCCGACTGGATGGGGCCGATGGACTCGGGCAGCCTCCCGGCCTCGACCTCGCCCAGCAGGAACTTTACCACATTTTCGCCGATCTTTGCAGTGCTGTCAGAAAACGGCTTGAACTGCTGCGGCTGGTCGTGCAGGTCCGTCAGGACTATGGCGGCAATCTTTTCCTTGGGGCAGGGGATGTACGGCGTGCCGACGCGGTCGCGCGGGTCGGTGATGGGGATTATCCTCGCGTGAGGCGGCAGACCGACCTCGAAGATGTCGTGCATGCCCACAAGGCCCTCGGGGAGGTTCTCGTTTATCTCGACTATGACCTTGTCCGCGTTCCTGACCGCCGCGTCGGAGCTGCCCGCGGAGGCGGCGAGGTACAGTCCGTCCTCGCTGACCGCGGTGCACTCAATGAGGGCGATGTCCAGGGGCTTGCCCGTGTGCTGGTTCATGTTCATGGGGAAGTGCGAGATGTGCACGTCGCTGTACTCCACCTCTCCCCTGTTTATGGCGTTGCGCAGGTCGGGATTGGACTGGTGCGCATAGCGCCGCTTCACCAGTCCGGCCCGGACCATCGACCCGTCGATCTCGTCGCCCACGGCGGCCCCGACGCAGATGGTCAGGTCCCTGGCGTGGCCCGATTTCACCAGCGCATTCGGCACCGCCTTCGGGTAACCCACGCTTGTAAATCCGCTGACGCCTATCGACATGCCGCTGTGGATGAGCATGGCGGCTTTCTCGGCGGACATTATCTTGTCACGCATTGACGGCGGTACTCTTTCCATTGCTGCTCTCCTATTGACTCAGTTTTCCTTGCCCTTGTCGTAGCCCAGCTGCAGGGCCTTGAGGTTCATGGGCACGATCTTCGGGCTCATGACCTCCTTGATGGCCTCCTGGGCGTTCTCGAGGGTGATCTCGCTGCTCTTGGCCACGATGAAGCCCATCATGACGATGTTGGAGCAGACCGCCGTGCCGAAGTTCTCCTCGGCCAGCTGCGTGGCCGGGAACATGTAGACCGTGCCGGCGCTGCAGGTCTCCGCGTCCTCGTCGGTTATGAAGGTGCTGTCCAGGAAGAGCCGGGTGTTCGGGTTCACGTCGCCCTTGAACTTGTCGAAGCTCTGCTTGTTGAAGGAGACGAAGGCGTCGAGTACGTCGGCTTTTACGTAGTCGATGCGCTCGTCGGAGATGACGAGCTCGGCCTTGCAGGCGCCGCCGCGGGCGGCGGGGCCGTAGCTCTGGGTCTGGGCGACCTCATAGCCGTTTTGTACGCCATAGGCGTTTGCCAGCAGCACGGCGAGGGAGATAACACCCTGTCCGCCGGAGCCGCCGAATCTGAAATCCTTACGCATGTGCTTTACCCCTCCTTATTCCTTCGTGACCTGGATGCAGACGTCGGGGCAGGTGCGCTCGCAGCTGCCGCAGGCTATGCAGTTCTCGGGCGCCTTGGCATATGGCATCAGATAGCCTCCATTGCTGCGCTCGTGGCCTATGGCGAGGACGCCCTTCGGGCAGGCGCGCACGCACAGTCCGCAGCCCTTGCACCACTTGCTGTCTATGCTTATCTTCATTTCCTTGCCGCCTCCTTCTTCTCAGCCTGCACTTCGCAGAGCTCCTCGCGCGTGTTGTCCTCATAGAGGATGCCGAGGCCGATCTTGCCGTCCGGGGCCTCGGTCTCGCCGGGCTTGAGCAGGCAGACCTGGCTCTCGTACCAGTCGTACATCTCGGAGGGCGTCTTGAAGCTGAAGATGTTGCGGCCCGCGGTAGTCGGGCAGGGGGAGAGCACCTCGATAAAGGAGAAGCCCTTGTGCTTTATGCCGGCCTCTATGGCGCGCTGGAGCTGGATGGGGTTGGTGGTGCAGCTGCGGGCGTAGAAGGTGGCGCCGGCGCCGCGCACGAGCGCGTACATGTCGAAGGGGTGCTCCTCATTGCCGAGGGGCGAGGTCTTGGTGGTGGCGCCGTAGGGCGTGGTGGGCGCGCGCTGGCCGCCGGTCATGCCGTAGATGTAGTTGCTCATCATGATGACGGTCATGTCCACGTTGCGCTTTGCCGCGTGGATGAGGTGGTTGCCGCCTATGCCGGCGCAGTCGCCGTCGCCGGTGAAGACGACGATGGTCTTGTCGGGGTTCACGGCCTTGAGGCCCTCAGCCTGGGCAAGCGCGCGGCCGTGCAGGGAGTGCAGGCAGTCGAAGTTCAGGTAGACCGGGGCCCAGGAGGAGCAGCCGATGCCGCTGACGCAGGCCATGTCCTTGTTGGTGAGCTTGAGCTTGTCTATCGCCCTGATGAAGCTGTTGACCACGATGCCGTGTCCGCAGCCGGGGCAGAAGATGAAGGGCAGGGTCTCCTGCCTTATGTATTTTTCCGCGATGCTGTTCATATCACTTCACCTCCACGATCTTGCTGTAAATTGCGCTCGGGTGCGGGAAGGCGCCGCCTATGGAGCTGAAGCCGGTGACCTTGTCCATACCCACAACGCGCTGGACCTCGCGCAGATACTGGCCGACGTTCATCTCGGGCACTATGACGCGCTTGGCGCCGGCGCAGGCCTCGCGTATCTCCTTTTCGGGCACGGGCCAGACGGTGTTGAGCTTGAGCATGCCCACGCTCAGGCCCTCGGCACGGGCGCGGTTCACCGCGCTCAGCGCGCTGCGGCTGACGGAGCCGTAGGCCACGATTACCGTCTCCGCGCCGTCGAGATAGAAGCGCTCGACAGACGTGATGTCGTCTATGTTGTCCCGGATCTTGGAGCAGTAGCGGCGGATGGCGGCAGAGCAGATCTTGGCGTCCGTGCCCTGGCGCACGCCGCGCTCGTCGTGGAGCTGGCCGTCGACGAGGACGTTGTGACCCTCGAAGAAGCGGATGCGCGGGGGGATGCCCTTTTCGTCGGGCTTGAAGTACTCGTGGCAGATGCCCTCGTACTTGTCGTCAAAGATCTCGACCGTCTCGGGGATGACCAGCTTCTCGCGCGTGTGGCCCACGGTCTCGTCGGAGAGGACGAAGACGGGCACGCGGTACTTGTCCGCGAGGTTGAAGGCGCGCAGCGTGAAGTCGAAGGCCTCCTGCACGGAGGACGGGGTGAGGGCGATTATCTCATAGTCGCCGTGTCCGCCGTAGCGGGCCTGCATGACCGCGTCCTGGGCGGTGCAGGTGGGCTGGCCCGTGGCGGGGCCGCCGCGCATGACGTTGATGACGACGAGGGGGGTCTCGGTCGCCGCGGCATAGCCGATGGCCTCGAGCATGAGCGTGAAGCCCGGGCCGCTGGTAGCGGTCATGGCCCGCGCGCCGCCCCAGCTCGCGCCGATGACGGCGTTTATGGACGCCAGCTCGTCCTCCATCTGCATGAACACGCCGCCGGCCTCAAACATCTTGGAGGAGAGATACTCCGGTATCTCCGTGGCGGGGGTTATGGGGTAGCCCGCCATGAAGCGGCAGTCCGCCGCGAGGGCCGCTACTGCGCAGGCCTCGTTGCCCTGCATCAGCTTGTGGCCGGAGTCGTCGAGTTTCTTGACTCTCATAGCTTTTTCAACGCTTCCTTTCGAGTAAAAATGAAAATCCGGCAAAAATCCCGGTCACGCGCGGCAGACCGCGGCCGTTTCCTTTGGAGATCTTTGCCGGATGCATATATCTTCCGTCACGCGGGGGACCGCGCAGCCGATATATGGAGAGCAATTTGTTTTTTCCGGCCTTCCACCGGGTCTTTGAGCTGTCAGTTCAGCGTCAGGACGCCGAAGCCGGGCCAAAATCTGATGCACAGCCAGCCCACCAGCGTGACCGCTATTATCACGAGCGCGCTGTTCACCAGGCCCTTTTTGAACATGTACTTGGGCTCCAGTCCGTGGCCGATGGGGATGGCCCTTATGGAGGTCGGCAGCGTGTAGGAGATGTTGTAGCTCGCCGTCGCTATCCACAGATAGGGTATGACCGGGAGGTCCAGGCCCTGGGCTATGCCTATCACGATGGGTATGGTCACGGCCGCGCAGGCGGTGTTGTTGATGACGTCGGAGAGGATGACGTTTGCCGTCACGATGATGAAGATGAGTACGAGCTCGCTGTCGAGCTGCATCCTGGAGATGAGCTCGGCAAAGACCTCCGCCGCGCCGCTTCCGTTCACCAGCGCACCGAGCGCCGTGCCGCCGGCGAAGAGGAAGAAGAGCCCCCACATGAGGTTTTTCTCCGCGTACTCCCAAGTGACGACATTCTTTTTCTTCCCGTCCTTCAGGAAGAACATGAGCATGCCGAAGAAGAGGAAGATGTAGCCCGGTTTGAGGTCCGGCAGCCACTGCTTGTAGAGCTCCCGGGCGAAGGTGAGCACCGCGGCCGCTATGAAGGCCGCCAGGGACAGCACCTCCTCCCGCCTTATGGGCGGCATAGCCTGGTGCATCTCGCGGAAATACTCGCGCGAACCCTCCAGAGTGCGCTGTTCGCACTTCGTCAGCAGCAGTACCAGCAAGGTCACCACGGTTATGGCTATGCTCATGGGCAGCAGCTGGATGACCCAGTCGGTGTAGATGAACTCCGCGCCCGTCAGCTCTTCAATGTAGGCGACGGTGACGAGGTTCATCGCGCCGCCCAGCGGGGTCATCAGTCCGCCGTTGTTCGCGCCCCAGACGATGGCCAGCAGCACCAGCGGCGCTACGCGGCTCTTTTTGAGATCTCCCTCGTTGACGAACTTGAGCATGGACATTGCGATGGAGCAGAGTATCGCGGCGACGACGGTGTTCGGCAGGAAGGCCGAGAGCAGCGTGGCGGCCAGGAACCATACCGCTATCTGCTGCTTTACCGAGGTGCCGACCAGACTGAGCATCATGGACGCCACGCGCTTATCCACTCCGGTGCGCTCCCAGGCGATGGTGATGAGGTTTGCGCCGGCGAGGAGGAATACGAGCTCTGCGGCATAGCTGCTTATTATCCCGTCCATATCGGTGAGCGAGAACAGAGCATTCACCACGACGGGGAGGAAGGCGGTTATCGCCGGGTCCACCGGCAGGCCTACCCACCAGAAACCCATCCAGAGCACCGTTCCCAGCGCGGCCCTGACCTTGAGGTCAAGGCCGATGGGGATGAGCACAAGCAGCAGGAACAACGCCGGCCCTGCCAGCAGGCTTATACGTTTCGACTTACTGTGTTTTATGGCCAGCGCCCCCCTTTGCATGTGTTTTTCAAGAGATCAAAGTATGCCGATGATGGGGAACCAGACGAGCACGCTGAAGATGAGTCCGATGACTATCAGGATAGCGAGGGGGATTGCGCCCTTGAGCTCCTGCGCCGTGGTGAAGCGGTCGGTGGAGTAGAAGATGAGGTTCGGGGCGCTGTTGAAGGGCAGGAAGAACGCGCCGGCGGAGATGGCCATGACGGTCAGCAGGCCCATGGTGTAGACGTCGAAGTCCATGGCCGCGGCGAGGGTCATGCTGACGGGGACGATGACGGCCTCCATGGCGTTCATGCCCGCGAATATTACGTGCAGGGCCACGACGAAGGTAAGCCAGATGATGAGGAAGGTCGTAATGTTCATGCTGGTGAAGACGGAGTTGCCCACAAAGAGCATGTCGACGACCCACTGGAAGCCGCCCACGTCGCTGACGCAGTTGGCGAGTGACATAGCAAAGCCGAGCTGCAGGAAGGCGGGCCAGGCGAAGGTCTTGTTGACTTCCTTGAAGCTGCACACGCCGATGCCGGGGCAGAGCATGAGGAAGACGGTGACGAAGACTATATAATCGGGCGCAACGCCGTGCAGGCCGTTGGTGCAGAAGGCTATGAGCGTGAGGATAAAGTAGAGCGCCGCCTTCTTCTCCTTGGAGGACATCTTGCCCATGGAGGCCAGCTTCTCCTTAGCGAAGGTGATATCGACGGCGCGGCGGCCGGAGCCCTTGCTGCCGTAGAGCTTGTGGCAGAACCAGGGGATGAAGAGCAGGATGAGGCCCGCGGGGATGAAGGTGGCCTGCAGCCAGCCCGTCCAGGAGATGCTCTTGCCGGTGGCCTCGGTGACGAGGGCCATGCCTATCGCGTTCGCACCGACGGCGGTATAGAACAGCCAGGTGTTCGTTGTATTCGTAAAGAGGTTGGAGAGCATTATGGCGGCGTCGCCCTTGTGCTCACCGCGTTTGTAGCCCATGCCCTCGCAGATGCTGTCGCACATGGGGCTGACAACGGCGCCGCGCGCCGTATTAGAGGGGATCATCAGCGAGAGAACGGTGTTGGCAATGTTGGTGGCGTAGTTTGCCATGAGTTCGGTCTTGCCCATCTTGACGAGTATCCAGTAGGCGATGCGCTCGCCCAGGCCGGAGTACTGGATGACGACGCCGATGAAGCCCGCCCAGAGACACAGCCACCAGCCGGAGCTGCTGAAGCCGGACACGACGCGCGTGCCGCTCCCGAAGAAGATGGCCAGTATCGCCGCGGCGATGACACCGATGAGGTACTCGGGTATCGGACGGACTATCCACATGATAATGGCCCAGATAAAGACGATCATAACGCCCTTGCCCTGCCCGTCCAGACCGTTGAACGGAACAAGGGCCAGCAGTGCGCACAGTACCGTCAGTACCGCTGCCACTATGAGGCGGGTGTTCCCTTGTTTCTTCACATTTTACACTCCCTTTTATCTGTTTCCGGCGCTATCCGGCGCCGGGGGTCGATGCGGCCTCTCCCAGGCCGTGTGCTCTCGCCGTCAGGGCCGGCGCCGCCCGATTTTATGTTATCACCCCCAAAAAGACAAAAAAGACCAACCGCATATTCAATGCAGTTGGTCTTGAAAAGTCGATCCCGTCTCCGGAAGGAGACGCTGACAGTCAAACAACTTGTGTATATTCACTTTTCAGGACTTGCCGTCCCATCCTTGTGGTCACGTTATCACAAATGCACAGGAGTCGTCAAGTCTTGACGATTTAATTCAGCAGCGTGCATAATATCAAACTTTGCTTTTGTGCAACGAGTTCAATATGTCTAAAAACTTCGTTAAATATTTGTTGGTTTTTTCGCCTCTCCTCTGAGATACGGCCCGTTTTTGTTCATGTAGTCGATATAGCTCCGCCGGATGTCGCCCAGCGCCTTTATGAGGGACTTCTGCGCGTTGCCCTGATGGCGGAAAGCGATCTCCTCCACCATGTCGTCAAAATCTTTCAACAGGTTGCGTCCCACGAAGTAGCTCTCGACCATGCTGTTTGCAAGCTTGGATATCAGGGTCACGGAGACGGCCTCGATGTCTGCGGTCTCAAGGTGGATCTTCATGCCGAGGGTGAGCATACCATTTGCGACGGTGGTTGCCATAGCCGAAGGCAGTTTGGCATAGCCGCAGAAGTACGCGGTTTCGTATTTCAGCATCATTCCTGCTCCTTTCATATCCGTTTTGCGGCGGTATTTTCTTACACACGGTCCCAATGGGCGCAAATATACAGGCGCTGTCCTCGGACAGCGCCAAGAGCAGGATGGGCCGGCGCAAATTCACCCGTATATATAATAGAAACAAAAAAGCCCGGAAATTCTGGGTTTTTCGGCCCAAATGCAGGTATAGTGTAGGAATAAATCGAGATGTATACACTTTTATTACGACGTTTGACTGCCGTAAACAACCTCTGTTTCAATGACTGAACCATCGTCCGAGAAGGTCTTAGTCTGCCTGGCCAACTGTATTCCTTCCGCATCTGTAAGGACTGAAACACAGGTCTTTAACGTCACGTTGAACGTCTTTACAAGCTTGCGTCCCAAATGGTCGGTAGTGGTTATGACCAGGAAATCGTCCGAATACGTTTTCACCGTCCGTCCCAATTCCGTATTATCTTCGTTGGTCAAGACGGCAGTGCAGGTCTTGAAATCATTTGAAAAAGTCTTAGTCAATTTCAGACCATTTACGCTATCGTTGCTGATTATGGTCCCATCATCCAGAAAATATTTATAACCATCGGTTAGTCCGGAAGTAAGGATTCGGTCTATTTCCTCCGTCTCGCTTCCGCCTTTGAATTTTCCCGTTATAACAGAACCGTCCGCCTTATGAGCGGTGTAGCCCTCTAGCAAAGAATCTTCCGTTACGGTATCGGCAGTCAAATCGATAAGAGTTCGTCCTCCATAGATTACTTTATTAAAGGACATCGCCATCACCTCTCATTAGCCGATTGTTACAGTCGTGCCTCCCTGCGGGTTCTCCGCCTCCGAATAAGGGATAGCCAGAACAGTAACCTGGGAAAGATAATTGTACCCGGACTCGGAATCCGGAAGGATTTCCTGCTGGCTGGTGCTTGGCGTAACGGTTTTAGCCTGCGGATTGGCCCCTTCGGTTCCGGTCATACTGCCGGCAACACCAAGAATCGTAACGCCTTCCCGAATGTTGTTCGCAACAAGCTTCGCCTTTTCGTCAGCATGGATTTTTACTTTGCCCGAACCGTCGTGAAACCCCTGCGGAACGGTATACTCTTCATCTTTGGACGAAATGGTCCCTTCAACAGCGCCGTTATTTTTCATGGCACCGGTAACCATTTGACCACCAACGCCGGCTTTCTTACCTGACAGAATCTCAGCAGCGGTAGCATTAGCGTCTTGCGTATTCATATCATAATCGCAAGTACCATTTACAATATTACCGTCTGCTCCGTGTGCCTTATATCCAGCAAGTAGCTTGTCAGCGGTAACAGTATCACCAGTCAAGTCAATAAGGACTCTTCCGCCATATATAACTTTATTGATTGCTTTTGTGTCTGGCATAAACTACACTTCCTTTCCAATATAAGCGGTATTTCCGTTCGAATCATTGCTGGTCTCAAAGTAAGGAACTTTGGCGACGACGATATTATCCGTAAGCAATTTGTGAGCGGTTTCCAGCGTCTGTTCGTCTTCAACGTCTGGAATTATCTCATACTCTCCGGAATAGATGTCGTAATCTTGCCCGGTAGCTACGGACAATGTTCCCGATAAGGTAGATTCTCCCGAAATAGTACCGCGAATTGATTCGAACGCTTTTAATCCGCTCATACTAATCTACCTCTTCTGTTATTTTAATAGTCGCTTTTGTGATAAAGGTATCCACGGTTCCGTCGGCTTTCGTTAGCTGAATATCATAAACATACTTTCCAAACGAAAGGTCTTTCGTATCCTCTGGATGAAGAGTAAGTGTAAGCGTATCAATCGGGATATCTTTCACCACAAGCGGTTCTGGATCTTCATATTTTGCTTTCATGGCAAACCGTACTTTATCGCCATCATTTGGCACATATGGCGTGCCGTCCTGTTTGGTGATAGAAATGAGCGCCACAAAAGTGTCTCCTCTGGTTAGTGTGATCGTTGTACCCGAAACACTGTAACTCATGGTATCACCTCCATTTTCGACAATTATTCATGGTCTGTCACCTCTTCCGGCTGGTAAGTCGACTTTCGGATAGGCAGCTTATTCACTTCGGTCATAATTCGCTTAGCCGAGCCGTTTCCGCCGAGTTTTTCATAAGGTTTATACAGGTACTCGTAAAGGTTCTCATATTCGTCCTGTGTAATCCATCCCCGCTCGATGTAATGCATCCCGAGAAATATAATGCGGTCGTGGGCGAGCCCGATAAGCATCTGCGACTTTACATCTTTGTTGTCGTTTTTCTTTTGGATAAACGCCCAAAAACCGGATGAAGCGATGACCGCGCAAACAATTGTCACCACCATTTGAAGCCAGGGTTCCATCTTTCGCATCGTCCTCCTTATAAAACAAATAAAGAAGCTTACGGAAAATATCCCCTACAGCTTCTTAAAAGAAAGAGAATTGGGGCCCACGGTGAAGCAGGCCCCTCCTCTCACCAACGGGTTACTCTACAATAGCGTTCCCGTTCTCGTCGAGGCCGATAGCCTCAAGGTCTGCCTTCACAGCAGCCTTCAGTTTGGCCGGAACCTGCTCAAAGGTCCTGCGGTCGTTGACGATCAGTGCAACATACAATGCTACCATTTTACTACCTCCTACAAATAGTTTTGTGAGTATATAGAACATGGTTAGACCTCCCCGGCAACAGGATCGCCGTTGACGTCATAACCCAGTTCCCTGAGTCTGGTTTCGACTTCGCCCTGGATTTTCTCCGGGACTTGGTCGAATGTTCTTCGCTTATTGATAATAAGCGTGCAGTAAAGACTAACCATAACCAGCACCTCCTACATTGGCAAAAGCATTTCGTACAGATCGGCAATCGCTTCCATTACGGCGAGCTGATTGCTATCGTTGTTTTCCTGTCCAACCATAAGACTGACGATGTTCTCGGAATCGTTCTGACCCTTGATCGCATTTTGAGCCATGAGCATGTTGACATACTCATTGAATTCCTGCGTAGTAATCTGGGCCTCCTGATATGTCCAGTAAGTGACTTTTTCGCTTTGCTCAGAGGTTCGGACAATTTCGGAATAGTCTTTTCGCAGATAAACCGTGCCGTCGTTGATTTCAAGGGCAGACGGCTTGACTGTGCTCTCGGCATATCGGTAGTCTAGCTCCATACGCCTTATCCTCCTTTCGAGCTGTAAGGTTTGACAAGCTGTTGATACACTCTTCTTTCGTCGTATCTGTCATGTTGTGAAACTTTTCGTTTCAGTTGCTTAAAACTGACAAACGGCTTAATCCATTTCTGATACATTCGGTAAGTGTCGGTGCAGTCAATCCAGCCAAGATATGACAGCATCTGACGGGCGTCGTGTATCGTTGGCTTCTCTTTTCGGGAAAGTTTTCTGGCTTTTCTCGTGGCCTTGTACATGATGGTTTTACGAAGTATCGTTCGGTTCCTGAAGAATCGGAACCCCATGAAGTCAAGGTCGCGCCCCTTGTCGTTCCCATATGAGAACCGAAAAATCTGCCAGTTGTCTTTTAGTGAAAGCCCAAGCTCATTTTCGAGATAATCGGAAATCGCTTGTCTTGTCTGGTGCAAAACCTTCTTGTTGCTGCCGAAGATAACCATATCATCCATGTAGCGCATATAGTGTACGGCTCCCAACCGTTCTTTGATATAGTGGTCTAGGCCCTGCAAATACCAGTTAGAAAGCCATTGAGAAGTGTAAAAGCCTAACGGAATCCCAATGTCAGTTACGTCGATGATCCGAAAGAGCAAATCCAGCATCTTTTCATCATGAATTGTCTTTCTTAGTTTGGCTTTCAGCTTGTCGTGGGGAACGGTGTCGAAGAAATGCCGGATATCCATTTTCAGAACATACTTGCAGTTCCTCGCATCAGTTCGAATCCATTTCTCAATGACCTGTTTCCCTTTGTGGGCGCCTCTTCCCGGTAAACTGGCATAGCTGTGCTCATACATGCCCTTGCAGAACATCGGCTTCAAAGCGTTCACAACGTTATGTTGAACAATCAGCTCTTCCATTGTGGGGACAATAATAACCCTCTCTTTGCGCGTAATACCGTCATAAATATAAACCGGCACATGCTCGGCGTTCTCATAGTTGTTGATCCAGTCGTAGGATAAAGCAACCAGAGCATCGTCGGACAGGTGACGGTTTTTTATGATTCTTCGCATTCGCTTGCTGTGTTTCGCAAGGTTAAGGGAGATCCTTCGGTTTTCTTCGGATATGCAGTTTTCGTACAAGTGGTTATAGGATTTCATATTCTCTCTTATCCTCTCATCCGCGTTCGACATATTCTCAGCTACTAGCAGATGCTTGCACCGAGTTAATTTTCACCAAGCGGTGAGGAAGAAACGATTGTCTCTTGCTGTTTTTTACAGCGATATGTACCGCATTAAGTGAGAAACTTCTTATTGGATAAGACAGAGCCGCGCCATTGTTCGAGTTCGAATTGGACGGCGTATTGTTCAGATTAGCGTAGAACGGACCGCATTGAAGGTCATTGTTCCAGTTGCCGCCGACAATCGCAGCTTTCGCAGTACATAACCCTTTTGATTTTATTTTTACTCCGGCGAACCTAAGGTTCTCCAGACCTCTCCTCTTCGGACGGCTACGCCGTCGCAAGTGGTTTACAAGAGAGAGCCGCGCCATAGGCCGAGTTCGAATGGGACGGCGTATTGTGCAGATGCGCGGCGAACGGACCGCAGTGAAGGTCATAGTGCCAGGTGCCGCCGACAAACGCATACATTGTGCCGGAATTGTTGTAGTAAAGACCGTCCGCCTCGAATGTGCTACTCGAACCGCTTGCCGTAACCGGAATCCGTCCGAACCCTTCCGTTTTCATACTGCTGATATAGCCTCCAGAAGTGCCAGAAGGCGTTGCGCCGGATACCGTTTTGTAGCCATTGCCGTCCGTATTGTAATCGCTTGCAGTAGACCCGTCTTTTGTGCCTCTTGTAAGCTTTACTTTCTGCGTGCCGTTTACATTCATCCAGCCAGCAGTGCGTCTCCACAGGTTTCCCCAGAAATGCTCCATGCCGAACACCTTCACACCGTCCGTACCATTGTTGGAACCCCAGAACATGCCTCTGCTGTTCATGGTACCGGTGTTTACGGCCGAATTGGTATCGCATCTGCCTTTTCCATACACGGTCTGGCCGTCGGTGCTCTTGCCCATCATGACGAGCAAATCCTGAATCAACAGCCTGTCCGCAAGGACTTCGGTGTACCAGTCGTTTCCGTTGGCCTTTGCATAATTGATTTCAGTCGTGGCGTTCTGGTTTACCATATTTGCCTGCCCGCTGATAGAGCGGAGCTTGCTCGACACATTGGAACCGAAATAAATCGGGGTGTAGAAGTGGTCGATCTGGTTGTTAAGTCGGTCGTAGTTGCTCCAGCATTCCCAACTCTCATCCTGCGGGGTATCCGAGCAGCGGAAATGGTACACGCCGCCCTCTTCCCACCGTTTGGTGTAGATCTTCGGCCATTCCATCATAGCGTTGCCGCCAAAAGAAGTATCAGCAACTTTGGAAGCCCCGCCTTCCGCCTTCTGCGTATAATCATTAGGATTTAAATAATGATCCACAACTCCGGCAAAAGTCAACATACACGGACGGGGCATGAATTTCTCACCAGGGGCAAAGTTCCAGTCTCCGTAGCTGAAACTGCCGCCGAAATTCATCTTGGCCGGCGTGAAATCCGCGTTGTCAACATCGTCAGGATAAGAAACACGTCCGCTCGGGCTGCTGGTAGACTTGACAAGATCGTAACCAAACAGATAATCCCGCTTTTTCGGGGTTACGCTTGTGCGGTTGGCTTCGCTTCTGTTATAGGCTCCGGTGCTGGTGTAGGGGAACGCCGAATAGTAATAAGTTGTTCCAACTGTGACATTAGTATCCGTATATACGGTGTCTGTCATAATTGTCGTAAGCGCATCACCGTCGGTTTCGCTTGTCGGATAACCAGTCGTGCTCTTTCGGATCACAGCGCCGGCAACGCCGTCCGGAAGCTTGGCAGTGATTTCTACCTTCACCGTGTCGGAAGAGGAAACATACACCGACTTTGCGGAAAACTCCTCCATCGGCTCCGGCTCATTCACCACAACGCGGTTCACCTTATTTCGGTTGTAGACGCCCTGCGTGGTAAACGGGAACGCCGCATAGTAATAAGTGCCTGTTGCGGACGTTGAGCTGTCCACAAAAGTCGTAGAGGTCTTAATAACGGCAACCTCTTCTCCGTCGAATTCATCCTTAGGATAATCCGTTGTCTTTCTTCGGATAACGGCCCCCTCTACGGTGCAAAGCGTTTGCCCGTTGATAACCGTGTCGGTAGGAAGCTGCGCTGTAATTTTGACATGCTCGCCTTCAATAACCGCAGTAAAGTTCTGCATATTGGACGGCTCGATGCCGCCGAAGAAATGTCTGTTTTTCCCAAAGATCAGATCTTCTTCTGCCATTTTGAATTTTCTCCTTTCGCGTTAAGAGTACGTGACGACAGTGCTGATTAAACTGCCGTCGGCGTTAAAAGTTTTCACGGCTCTCGCCACTTCCGCGCCGGCAGCGCTCTTCAACACGCTCGTCATTGTGAGGAATCCGTTCGTAAACGTCTTCGTCAGGATTCGTCCGTCGCTGGCGGTAGAGGTAATGACCGTTCCGTCTTCCGAAAACTCTTTTGTTCCGTCTTCAAACCCGACCAGAAGAATCCGCTTGATCTCGTCCTTGTTGATCTGGTTTTGAAGATTTCCGGCGGCGTCCTCTCCTAACTGGTCTTTCATCTGGTTGTACCATGCCAGGAAATCAGCCTGTTCAGCGGCAACCCATTGGTCGAGCAGAGTTTGTTCCGCCTGTAAATCCGCTTTCATCTGATCGAACCATTCGGTAAAGTCGGATTCCTCGCTGGCAATCCACTGGTCCACCTCGTCCTGCCTTGCGTCGACAAATTGGTCAAGCTCGCTCTGCCACTGGCCCAGAAGCTCGTCAAGGCTGATGGTTTGCAGCATAGCTGTGACAAATGGGGTAGATTCCGTACCCACCATATTTGTGATATCGGCCTGCGTGATCGCCGAGCTTCCGAATTTTCTGTAAATATAACAGAGCGGATACTGATGCACAGTGCCCTCGTTCATAAGAGTCGGATTAGACGGAGCGCTGGACGGCGTCCCTTTCACAAATTTGATGCTGTTTGCCCGAACAGATTCCGTAGCGTCCACCTCAAGCACAACTGCGTCGATTCTGTCCAAAAGGACTTCGGCTTCCGGGGCTTCCAGCGGAAGAATAGAATCGTTCAAAGTCCATGTGTGGTTAAACCAAGCTTTGCCGATTCCAACATTGACGGTAATTCCCGTCGTCGCTTTTACTGCGAAAGCCGTCCCGATGGAAGCGAACACACCGTCGATAATCAAACCGTCAAACAGGCTCGATACCTGCTCGGCGTTATACTTGCGGTCGCCGTTTAGCGAGTTGTAAAACCCATAAGTTACGCTCATTTAGCTCGTTCCCTCCTTTTCTGAAATAGTCTTAAAAGTAGGGTAGATGGATTGCTCGTCTTTGCTTCTTGAGATAATCAGCTCCGAAATATAAGCAGATCCTTCGTTCCCATATTCATTGGCAATCTGGACAATATCGCCAATAAAAAAGTCTTCGCCATACTTAAACAGCCTTGTGACCTCGACTTCCCCCTCAAAGGCTGTAACTCTGTCGTGGTCGGCAAGGTTCTTTTCGCCTTTGGCGGTAAGCTGAGCAATATATTCATTTTCCGGCAACTGCCCGTCTTCAGTGTCAGACGAAATATCTCGGGCGTCTGTAAACAATTCGCGCCTGTCCAAACCGGAACCAGACCCTACAACAGTTGTTTTTCTTGACGCTCCTTCGCCTTCCCCGGCGACAAGCGTTACATTTTTTAAGTTGGCCTTGGATGAATAATAGTTGCTGTTGATGATGTTTTCAAAATTCGGAGAGAACACCACATACGGGTTTTCCGTCTGGTCATACGAACGATCTGCGCCAGCATACAGGCTGAATTCGAACTTATTGTCATCGGTCAGAATAATCTTGAACCCGATGTTGTTCTCTTCACACAACCCCTTGATAACGGTATACAGGTCGTCGCCCGTATACTGGTTGTCAATCGTCAGTCCGGTTACTTTGCTGTCTGTGGAAGCCTTGAATGTAAAATTCGGAATCTTTCGGTCCGCAATTGACGGCGAAATGATGTTCTCATTCAGCATCGTCTGGATCGCATTTTGAAAATTTCCGCTGAAAATTCGCTGCCCCCAAATAATGCGACGTTCAAGAATGGATTCCAACGACCGGCCCGTCACGATTAGATGATTGCCGTCTTCAGTGTCGGAATCAATCTTGATTTCCTCTATAATCATGCAGTGTTCCGACTCTTTCAGCCAAAGATAGTTGTCTTCTTTCAGATATTCGAGAAGACCCGTATCCATGGCAAAGAAGATTTCGAAATCACCGTATGCGTTATACCGATCCGTCCAAATCAGAGATTCATAAGTATCCACGACGGCGATAGACTCAAACGTAGTATTTAATACCAGTAGTTCCATGTCTTACACCCCTTCATAGATTACTTTGTTCTCGACTCGGAATTGGAGATTTGTAACGCCGCTATCTGCGGTAAAAGCAAAGATGTTGTCTCCTTTTGCCAGCGTGAACCAGTCTGTGTTTTTGTCCAGACAGTTCAGGATGTTGTAGGAGACGCCTTCCCGAATCAGAGTGATGCTTTTCTCACCCTTTGCGGTATTGATGACAATATCGTCGCTTGCTACAATCCCTTTCCCCGTCAGCGATGAAATCTTTTCGGTGTTGATTCTCATCACTTCACGAGTCTCGGTGTTATAGATATTGATATTGGTCGCTGGTCCGATAGCGTGGATGTAAATCATCACGCCAATCTCGGAATCGCCGTGATAGGTGATAACGCCCTCCGTCTTTATTTGAATCTCGCCGAAAACCAGCAGCGGCTCGTCCAGGGATTCATTTGAAAACGGAAACTCAAACATCGGGTCGATACTGTAAAAGTTGGTTACGTTGTTCCCATCTTCTCCGGCCGAATAAAAATAAGGGTCGGGGCAAATAATGGAAATTTGCGTGCCTTCCTGAGAGCTGAATATGTTCGGTTCATTCGACTCCACATAGCCGGTTGTCTTCACATATCGGTTGTCCGTCTCGATGGTGAGCTCCACACTTTTCTTCAGAGGGAAATACTTGTAGGATTTTTGCCTCAGGTCTTCGATGCTTTCCCCGTAAACCGTGTTGATAAACACCATGTCGAGCACGATGTTCCTTTGGCTCAGCCTTGCGGAATTAAACAGAGAGCCGTCGTTGGTCGAAACTTCCGTCGTGTTCACGTTGGCTTTTGCCGGGCCAAGACCGGTTATAGACTTGATGAGGAAGCCCGAAACATCAGGCTTCCCCAGCTCAAGCTTGATTCTGTCACCTAAATAATTGGTGACAACAATCGAATAAATCATGTTTCCACCAATCCTTTCAAAGCGGAGAACTGATTCTTCGTCTGGCGATAGATATCGATTCTCGACAGTGCTTTAGGTGAATAGTTGTTTTGTACAAAGGAATAGGAATTTCCAACAGATGGCGTGCCATCTCCATTTTGAATTTCCCCGGTTGTTTCCCGGTTCATCGAAGAACTGATCTTCATCGCCTGGCTTCTGCTTAGGATAGCGGTAAGCCGGCCGGCGCCGGAACGTACTTCGGAAAGATCCAAAACAGGACGAATTGTAGGTTGAACCTCCATTTCGCCGTCGACAAATTCTCTGATTTTGGAAATTGCGTTGCTCAAACCGTTTTTAGCGGCTGCCGCCATATTGGTGCCGGCTTTGTAAGATTTATCGGCATAGTCCGAAATTGCATTGACAAAGGCAAGGCCGAAGAAATCACCGATTCGATAACCCACCTTGGAAGGTGAGTGTTCGTCCAGTTCTCTCTCGGCTGCTCTCGCCGCTGCCGCTGCCATAGCCCGCGCTCTTGCTTCCGCCAAATAGGTGTTTGCGGTGATACCGTCGGCAAATCCTTCCACAAGATATTTACCGGCATTATAGAAATCCGTATACTTGTTTCGAATCGCTGTAAGACATCCGCTGACAATTTGGACGAAAGTATCCCTTGCCGTTTGGTCCTTAGAACGGATTCCGGCAATAAGGTTGGTCATAACGGCTTGACCCACGGTGTTGAACTCATAGAATTTGTTTCGAAGAGTGGTCAGGCATCCGTTAATCATGGTCAAGAAAGTGTTTCTGGCCAGGCTGTCTTTCCCACGAATACCAGTGATGAAATTCGTCATCATTGTGCTGCCGATAGTCGTAAACTGGTACTGCTGACTTGTAAGCGAAGAAATGACGCTGTTCACCATAGTGGTAAAGGTTGAAACAACCGCCGACTTCTGTGCGTTAGCGGCATTGATAAAGGTTGTAAGCATTGATGTCGCAGCGGCGCTCACTCTGGAACTGGCATTATTGAAAGCATTTATAAAGCCTTCAATACCGGAGTTGCCAAGATTTGTCAAATCCTGAGCGAAACGGGACATCCCACTCGTATCAACGCTGGTAATACCGTTCGCCAAATCCACAAGATTGCGGAACTGCGCAACAACACCGCTTAGCTTCGCCACGTCCACGGTACTGACGCTTGCGTAATAAGCCGCGAAAGACTGACCGAAGGAGACAAGTTTTTCACCAAAAGAGGCAATATCGTTATCTCCCGTAAACCAACTGACAATGCCGCCGCTGTTCGGAAGATTGTTGGACAGCTCTACCAGAGCTTTCGCCGCATTTGCAGAATTTACCACCACGTTGGCGTCCAGCCCTGTAACGGCAATGGAATATTGCTTCATGGCTTCTCCGAACGGCACCAGTTTCTCTCCAAACATATCAAGGTCGTTTTCGCCTGTGAAGAACGCAACGAGACCTCCGCTATTCGGTACGGTATTCGCCAGCTCCATAAGAGCTTTACCAGCAGTAACGGAATTGACAACCACATCCGCGTTCAGTCCGGTAACGGCTATTGAAAATTCTTTCATCGCTTCACCAAACGGGACGAGCTGTTCGCCGAAAGCATCCATGTCGTTTTCACCGGCGAAGAAGCCGACGACGCCTCCGCTGTTCGGTATCGTAGACGCCATCTCAGCCATAGCTTTTCCGGCATTTGCGGCTTCCGTAACCACGCTGGCGTCCAAGCCTGCAACCGAGTCAGCAAAAGCTTTCATTGCTTCGCCGAAGGGTACAAGCTGGTCTCCAAACGCGCCCATATCGTTTTCACCGGCAAAGAAACCTACAACGCCTCCACTGTTGGGAAGCGTAGCGGCCATTTCCGCCAGTGTTTTGCCTGCAACCGCCGCATTAGCCACAACTTCTCCGTCAATTCCGGCTATCTCATCCGAAAATTGCTTCATAGCTGTGCCGAAAGGAACAAGTTCCTCCGCAAACCCAGTAAGCGAAGACCCACCTGTAAACCAGGAAGTCAGCCCCTCCAGAATATTCGCAGCAGTCAGGATAAGAATCGTTTCGGCCAGGGCTTTTACACCGTCCATCATCGACGGGTCAATAGCGGAAGCGCCCTGAATAAACGGCTGAATATTTGTCATGAATCCGGACAAATCAGTAGCGATTTGCGGGAACTGGCTGGAAACACCGCTCATAAAGCCGCCTACAATACCACCGATAAATTTGCCAATGGCAGTACCGACGCCTTGCAGTAAATTACCGCCCTCATTGATGAGCCACTGCAAACCGGGAATTTGAGCCAACGCGCCGACTGCGGCAAGAACCAACGCCAGTTCTGCGATAACCAACCCCATTCCAAGAACGCCAACCATGGCTCCGGGAACAAGAGCTGCAACAGCGCTAAGAGCCGCCATAATAGCAGCCAGAAGACCGATTCCGACAATCCCTTGAAGCAGGGTTGCGGTATCAATCCCCTTCAAAGCATCAACAATACCGGCAAAGAACGCCATAAGCACGTCGATGGCCGCCTGAATAAGACCGGGCAGATTACGGGCAATTCCTTCAAGCACTCCGATGAGGAATTGGAACAGGGAGTCTACAATCTGCGGAGTATATTGGACCAACGCCTCAAGAACACCTGCAATAAGCTTTAACGCCCCATCTGCAATAGCAGGAACACACTCGATAAGCACGTCCACAAGGGTTAGAACGACTTCTTTCACTGCGTTCCCGATTTCACCTGCGCTGTTGGCAATCACTTTGCAGAACTCAACAATGGCTTCGCCGATTTTTGCAACGATAGCCGGAATAAGATCCGCAATGCCTGTGATGATAACGGTTAGAGACGCCACTACAGCGGTCGCTCCGGCTGTTCCTGCCGCTGCCAGTGCAGTAAAGCCTACAGCGATTGCGGACAAGCCGGTTCCGGCAGCTAAAAGTCCTGCGCCAAGCCCCAAAACGGCAACACCAATCAGGGCCATAGCGCCGCTCAAACCAAGAATAGTGGGAACCAACGGCGTGAGAACTGCTCCCGCAACACCAATAACGGTGAAAGCACCGGCCAGAGATACCAAGCCCTTAACAATAGCAGTCCAGCTCATAGCGCCGAGAATGCTGAGAACAGGGGTGAGAATGGCCAACGCGGATGCGGCCACCAACATAGCGGCAGATCCGGACAAGGTTCCGGTCATAGCTCTCAAACCAACGGCCATAATCCCGAGAGAACCACCAAGAGCGACAAGCCCTTTTGCAATTTCGTTCCATTCCATACCACCCATATTCTCAAGAGCCGAAGCCATAATAAGAAGAGCAGTAGAAACAGCAATAAGACCGGTTCCAATCGCAATCATATTCTTAGGCATGAAATTGACGGCAATCGTAACGGTTGCCAAAGCTCCCGCCATTCCAACAAGACCAACGGCGAGTTCGCTCCAGTTCATAGCGGAAAAGTCTTTTACCGCTGCCGCGAGGATTTTCATAGCGGCTCCAATGCCGATCAAAGCCGCACTGGTTGCTATAACATGCTGCGCATTCCCTGTAAGACGGGTAAACGCCACAATTTCCGCCAGGACAATACCAATTGAAGTGAGCCCTCGCCCGATTTCGCCCCAGTTCATTTGTGCAAAGTCTTCGCAGGCGGACGCGAGAATTTTAATTGCTCCGGACAATATCACAATTCCGGTGGCAGTTGTAACGGATTGGCCACTAAATTTCGCTGTGTTCATAAACAACGATACTTCCGCAAGCAGCACGCCGACGCCGACAAGTCCTTTGGCAAGTCCTTCCCAGTCAAGTGCGGATAAGTCTTCGCACGAAGAAGCCAGAACCTTAATTGCTGCGGCAAATATAACCATCTGGGACGCACCCTTTATAATAGTGGGGCCGCCTTTGCCAAGCGATTTTGCGGCAACAATCATCGTGGCGGTTAAACCGGCAACACCGGTAAGTCCCGTCGCGAGTTGTTTAGCGTCCAAATCTCCAAGTTTCTTCAAAGCGCTCGCCAAAATCAACACAGAAGTGGAAATCGCCAGCATCGCGGTCGTGCTTCTTATAACGCCGCTTGCCATGCCGCTGATTTTATTGAAAATCGCCATGGAAGCCATCAAATCAGCAAACAGAACAGTAATGGCGCCGAGAGCAGCGCTTAATTTTGCGCTGTCGATAAGAGAAAGTGCCACCAACGACGCTACCAGAATCGCAATGGCAGACGCAATTTTCAGCAAGGTACCAGCCTGTAACTGAGACTGGTATGCCTCGAAACATCCTCTTACGCTGTCCAGAATACCGATGAAAGATTCCTTGATGCTTCCGATGGAATCGAGCTGTTCTTTGATAGCGCCTACAAATTTGGTAATACCGACCGCAATCGCGCCGAAAGAGATTCCGTTGAGAAGGTCGATAACGCCGCTGAAGTCAGCGTTTCCGATGCTGTCAATCAGCGAAGAACCGACTTTCCCCATCGCATCAGCGATGCCCCCGGCAATTGTTTTGACCGCGTCCCATATCGCCTGAAGTAGCTGCATAAACTGGCAGTTAGCGAGGGCGTTCCCCATTGCCTCAAACGCTGAGGAAACGCTGCTCTTCATACCGCCGGCTGCGTCGCCAATCTGGGACATCCTTGCGTGCAGTCTCTCAAGAAGGGAATGTAACAATTCAAATCCCGGGAAAGCGATTTTTTCAGCTACAACCTTTACGAAATCACGAATCGCGGTGGCAACCGTTTTGATGACGCTCACGATTGTTCCGAGAACTTTGTTGAACACGTCGCCCTGCTTGATGAATTCGTCCAGCTTAACGAGCCAGTCACCAAAAGTACCGGTCACGCCGAGTATTCCGGCGCCAAGATCGCCAACACCGCCAAGAAGCGAACCAACAGCGTTAAACACGGCTGTCACAGCCTGTTTGATAATATCAAGAACAGCAAATAAGCCTTTAAAAGTACGCTTTAAATTCTCAGAAGTCGTTTCGCTGAGTTTCATTCTTTCCGTGAGATTTCTCAACGCTTCTGTAAAAGCGTATAGCTGTTCGGAAGTCATAGGCGGGAAGATGTCTCGGAATGCCTCCTTAATAGGGGCAATAACGCTCATCAACCCTTTAGCGGCATTCCAAATCGACTGAATCAGGTTCTCTCGGCCGGACGGTTTAAGAATCTTTTCCGTAAACTCATCCATGGAAACGGAGCCGTTTTTGAGCCCCTCGTCCAGTTTTTCGATTTGCTCCACCATCTCCGAGGTATAACCGGCGGCTTTACGCTCTTCCTGAGACATGCCGGTCATTTTATCTCTAAGGTTATGGACGGCATCCGAAAGGGTATCGGAAGATATAACTCCTTCCTGCAACCCTTTTTTAAGAGCGTCGCTGAAATTATCCGAATCTGCGACCATCTTGTCGAAGGCGTCACCGCTTTTTCTGGCAACCTCTTGAATAGATTCGATATAGCCGGCTTCATCGGCAATGCCCTGGTTCAGCAACTGTTTCCATCCGGAACTGAGACCGCCGCTGAGCAGATCGTTTCTCGCTTGGGCAGCCTCGCCAATCACGTTGCCGATGGTTTCGGATACTTCGCTGAGCAGGTCTTTTGCTTCCTCAAAGTCGCCAATCAAAATTTCCCAAGTTGCCGTCCATCCGGATTGAGCGCTTTCCTTTAAAGTATCCCACAACTGAGTGAAGGTCTTGACCTTAGTTGCGGCTTCCTCTGCGGTTTTCGCCATCTGAGCAATTTCTTTGGCCTGAGACTCCGAGAAACCCTGTTGAATCAGATCCGCTTCGCTGTAAGCGCCGGCAAACTGTTTCAAGGTTTCAGTGAGAACCTCGGTGGTCAGCCACTCGCCTTTGGTAAGGGACTCTCTAAACGAGCCGTACATGTTGATGGCGTTTTTCGCTCCGGTACCGAGCAGTTCAGAAGTCCTTACAAGCGCGTCCTGGAACACCTTACCGCCCATACCGGCATTAACAACAGAGTTCCAGTCCATAAGCGAAACCTTACCGGCTGCCAATGCCTGGGAAAGCTGATACATTGCCGTAGAAGCTTGCTGAGAGGTTGAACCTGAAACTGCGGCCAGGTTAGCGATACCCTTGATAGAATCAACGGAAGTTTGAAGATTTACACCGGCTGCGGTAAACGTACCGATATTTCTGGTCATTTCGGTAAAGTTATAAATCGTCTTGTCCGCATAGGTGTTCAGTTCATCCAGCGCCCTGTTTACTTGCTGAAGGTTTGTTCCTTCATGCTGAGTGTTGGCAAGGATAGTTTGCACCGCGCCGATTTGCGTTTCGTATTCCTGAAAACCGGTTTTAATTGGGTCTATCGTAAGCGCCGAAACAATCCTTTTTCCCGCGTTCAAAGCGGAATTGGTGATATTGGCAAGGGCTGTTACCGCCATGACTTCTAAAGCTGAAAACTTCAGACGCACAGACTCCACAGCATTCGCAAGGCCGTTCATATTTACCTTTTTGGAAGCGCTGTCTATTTCGTCGAAACCCTTTGCAGCGCCGGATAAATTCAAGCTCTTCTTCAATCTATCCAAAGTGGAAAGGCTGGTCTGAACATTACTTTCGAATTGCTTGTTGTCAAATCGCATTTCTACGACTCTTTCGTCAATCGTAGTGCTCATAGCTTAGTAACCCCCTTCCATGCTTGTTCTGCAATTTTGTCAAAAATAGGCTGGATAGCAGGATTGATGTAATCTCGACCCTGCACCCAGCCACCGTTGCGGGTCCCGTGACCATACTGAAGAATAATGGCTATCGGAACCCCATTTTGAACATTTGAGTTGTAAAACGTAATCTTTGCCGTTCCGTTTCGGTTTTCAATCTTGTAATACCAAGAATTGGCCGTTTGCCCGCTATCGATAGGCGTTGCAGAAGCAAGGGCGGCGACCCCTTCTCGACCATACTTGTCAAGATCCCCGATTCGGACGGCCTCTTTCGCTCTCTCCAAAAACCGAGTTGTTCTGGAGAAGTCGCCCTTGTGTCTGAACCTTATCATTGAATCATCCTTTTACAGAAGTTCGTTTACTCTTTTCTGGACAGCGTTGTAATCGTAGCCGGCTGCCTGCAAACGGTTCTTACGATCCTGCCCGTTTCCCCACAAACCCTGAATCACTTCTCTGGCAAGCTCATCAACGCTCTTTTTAGCAGTGGAAGAAACAGCCGTTCCGCTCTTAGTAGTGATATAAGTATCGAAGCCCGCAGCTTTCAGCTTGGCGGCCATAGCGTCCGCGTTTGCCTTGTTGCTGTAGGCTCCTACCTGAATCTTATAAAGATTGTCGACTTTGACCATGTAAGTATCGAAGCCAGCCGCCTTCACTTTGGACAACATAGCGTCCGCGTTTGCCTTGTTACTGAATGCTCCTGTCTGGACGCGGTATAAAACATTACCGCCGGCAGTTCCAGGATTGCTGGCCGAACTTCCTCCCAATTTTGCAGTAACCTTGGAAGCCAAATCGCCCATGCGGGAATACATCCAATCGCCAGGACAGCTCTTGTTTGCGAACCAACGATGGACAGTTAGAACCATTTCGTCAGCGGCAGGATTGTAATTAAGCGTCTTTGTCTTATCACCAAGCCACAGGAGCTTCTTTTTACCGTTGCGTTTGCAAATATCCACGCAAAGCTCAATGAGCTTGTTATAGACAACATCCTTAAATGCATAAGGATGGGTGGTATCGCTCGCGCATTCGATTGTTACGGCACGCTGGTCGTTTTCGTTTGAAGAAGAACACCAGGAACGGTTTTTCTCTTCCACATACATACCGACTCTTCCGTCTACGCCAATACCGTACTGGCAGGATGCCTGCCGGGAGGTCGGAGCAAAAATATTGCCCAGTGTTTCGACTGAGCACTGCCCGACAACACAGTGGGGCGTAATACGGTCAATTGCATGGGTTCTCTGCCCAGAATGATTGGGACTTAATTTGGTATAGGACACCAATGGACTGTTACTCATGAGTTGTATCCTCCTTTGTGTCTCGGATTTGCTGAATCATCTGAATAACCTTGTCATACCCTACGGTAGAGGTAAGGAAGCTCAGATACATAAGAATACAAACTTCGACACCGACTTTTAGCGTAAAAGCAACATCATTCATGATGAGATAAATAACGCATACAGCGCACGACATCAGAACGGCCACCACAGCAGCAAGAACGTTAGACGAATACTTAATGGTAGTCTCGTTCAAAAGCTTCTTGATTCCCTCAACGGTAAGGTTTGTTACCAGGGACACAATCAAAAGAGCCGTTGTCATAAAATAAATAGGCATTTTCAAACCTCCTCGATATCCACACTGTCTTCGTGAATACCTTCCTTACTTCTTAAACGCTCTTCTCTTTTTTCAAAGAACGTTTCAAATAACGCTTTTAAGAAATAGCCGAGCATAACTCCTACAATGGTGCTCGCTATCGTGCTGGAAAGCGATTCTGCAATCTGTACTTGTCCCATAAAAGCCAGTACATACGACAACTGCAAATCGATCAGCGAAACAGCAAGAATAACGGCAACCGCCCTCTTGGTGTAGGTTTCGAGCCACTTCTTATAACCTCGTTTTTTCCGTTTCGTAATCTCACCCCCTCGTATTGAGACGGCTCCTACGAGCAGCATTCAAAGCCGCATTCCGTTTCATGATTTCGCGCTTACTTCTTCGCTTAGGCGGGTTGCTCTTCACATTGCATACCCTGATAAGTGTGAGAAGTTTATTGAGGTGCCATTTTTGAAACTCCACTGGTATGTTGAAAGCGATCATCCAGTAATAAATGAGCTCAGCCGTAACAATTTCCCGGCTGTTTTTTGGCAGCGAATCTTCTGAGAAGAAAGTCGCTGTCATCGGCGCTTCGATATAAGCGTTAATCGCGTCGTAATTTGCGGCAGTGAGCCTTTTGTATACCTCGGGATTCACATTCTGGGTAAGCGTCATGCATTTGACATAGTCCAGAATTTCTTCTTCTGTTTTGTCTTGTTTACCAAGAAACGCTTTACACCATTTGGATTCCCATTTTGAAAGAGAGACCAGAGAATGCTCCAACTGCAAGGTCTGCTCTTTCGTGTAGATGAACTCTTCGTTGACTTCATCCCAGAATTCCTCAGCAGGTATTGTAATTCGAAGCATTCTTCAGTCCTCCATAACTGTCGAATCAATTGTTGACAGGAGCGATTGCCGGATGCTGGCTTGCTGCGGGTTTCTTATTCGGGATCACGCCGTTTATAAACTCGGCGGCCTTGTCCGCATCGGTGGCAAGTTCCATATACAACTGAGAGTATGCCTCGGTCTGGGAGAATGCGGTGGAAAGCTCCTCAGACTTGACGAACCGTTTACCATCAGGACTCTTCTCGCCATATGCCTTAAAGATAAAGTCTTTGAACACCTTGATGATGGTCGGCATGTCCTGAGCCGCGACAACTCGGCGAATCATATCGCCGTAACCGCCGGTTGTGCTCATCTCCATTTCGAGAGCCTCGGCTTCCGTGATGTTGAACCAGAAATCCTCAGTGCGCTCAAGACCGTTATAGTCGGTATAAGTGATTGTCTTTTTAATCATGCGAAATTTCTCCTTTCAAATAAAAAAAAATACAAAGCCGCCAGCTTACCTGAATACGGCCTTGTACCTATTCTTAAATCTTTTGTTTCTTATGCTTAACCGGCGGGGGTCATCAGAGTGATGATCTCATCCGGCAGAGGCAGACGGGGATCTACGCCGTCTTCTGTTTCGGGGCCTGTAGGATCTTTGCCATACAGAATCTCTTCCAGCGCTTTCAGCTTACCAGCATCCACCTTGGTAGAGTCGATAATCACGCAAGCGGTAGGCTTAAAGCCGGTTACGTTGACAGGAGTCGTGCTGACTTCCCAAGAGAAGGTGATGGCTTCGGGGCTGTCGTTGATAGTCGTATATCCCTTTTCGGAAGGTGCAGCCAGAGCGCCGTAAATCAGATGCAGCTTATAGCCGTGGTCGTTGCTGTCAACATCGTTACCGATGACAGTACGATAGCTGAGGCCGAACACCTTTCTGGCCTGCTGGCCGATTGTCACGCCGGTTGCAATTTCAGCAGAGCCGTCGCACTCAGCGAATTCATCCGGATAAGTATAAGCCTCAATAGTCGCGCCGAACTCCTCAGCAGACATCAGGTTCAGATACTTGATGTTATCCGCGTAAATAGGAGACGCCTCCGCACCGGAGGGGCTTTCGGTAACAGCGGTAAGACCATTCCAGGCAACGCCCTTATTATAAAGACCGCCGGCCTGAATAGGGTAGAGAACGCCATGGTCTACGCCGGTTTCGTACAAACGTTCACCGGTTTTATCCCAAACAAGTTTACTCATAGGTTCGTTCCTCCTTGTTAAAAGTAAAGTGTAAAAACGTAATGGTTCAGGTTATCGCTTTTGTAATGCCGCACAAACCGGCAAGTAGGCAATTTTGCCACTATGTCGATAAAAGAACTGTCCGGATTCTTATCGATAACCGTCACCAGATATTTGCGGTTAGACAAATATACCCCGTCATCAGCAAACGTGTTCTCGATATCTTCGAGAGCGTAAACGATGGCGGGGTAATTCATCTTAACTGACTCGGGAGGTTGGTAATACACATTTCGGCTTCCCAGAAGATCTTCCAGCAAAGCCTGTAGATCTAGTCTATTCGCCATTATATACCCCTCCTATAGTCAGTATTAGTCTAGGGTACTGAACTTCGACACTTTCTATCTTCCATTTAGCACCCATAAACCCAACGTACTTCATCAAGTGAAAATTCTCGCGAGCAAATGGATCGGCCAAAATACTAATCTCATTCGAAACGTTGATGTTGTCGTTGAGTTTGTCGGCTGTCTGAAGTCTGCGGGTATTTCTGACAAGTTCGCCGAAATACATGCGCTCGGAGATATGGTCCTCCCATACGCCTGGGGTCGTTTCTTCAGTAACAGCATAGCCGATTGGTCCATAAAACTTCGCCATTTTGAATTTTCACCCCTTTAGTCAGCGGAATACTCCTTGGAATACAGAGTAGTCGCCGCAGAAGCAGACGCGGAAACAGCAGTCGCAAAGGTTACGGATACGCTGCCGCCAGACTCTTCCTTGAAGAACAGCGGCATGTAATACGTGCTGTTATAATTGATAATTACGCCCTTCTTGCACAGATTGAGAAGGGTATCTTTATCAACTTTATTCACTTCCGAACACTTGCTGTCCGTGTACAGGTAATTATCAGCCGTCTTACCATAGAGAATAACGTTTTTCACATACTTCTCTTCAGCGTCAGCGTAAACAACAGTCATGTTATTCATTGATTAGTCCTCCTTGCTATTTTTATGTTGTTGATTTTAACCGGCAGTGCTCAGCTCAAGAGCGATAGCGGAATAAGGCTTGATAAGGGCGCCGGAGCAGCGGGTCTCAATCAGATACTTCTGCTGGTTGTAGTCGATATCGAAATCGTCGAACATGTTCACAGCGCCGCCGCGATCCGCGCCGACATTGTAATCCGCCAGATTAACGATAATGCCCATCAGAGCGCCGCCGTTCTTGCCGTTTACACCCTCCATAACCGGAACGGTCACAATCTCCTTAACGCGGAGCTTCTTTGCAAGCTGAGCGACATCAGTGTAGAGATCGCGGCCGGTGGTATCGGTCAGAAGCAGGCAGTCGGTAAGAATGTCTTCAGTGGTGTACAGAGTAGGCTGACCAGAACCCTTATAGTTCTTGCGGGCTTTGATAGCGGTGCGAATAAACTCGCGGGCCTTGTCGTCCTCGGTAGCGGAAGACTGGACGCTGACAGTGGCCTGAATGGTATACAGCTCCTCATCCTTGAGAATGGGACGGATGTTCTGCTCATTGATCTTATCATCGCTGGAAGCAAGACGGCCGTCGCCAATCAGATAAGCGCGGGCCAGCTCCTCGTCCAGCATCATGCGCATTTCAGACTTCAGCCACGCCACAACGTCGAAATCGGTGATATCGACAACATCGTCACGATCCATCTTCTGCTTCTTGTAAACGGTAGTCGGGGTAGTGGTGCGCTTCAGAAGACCAAAGACCTCTTCCTTCTTCAGCTTGCCCTTGAAATACCCCTTTGCGCGGGCGTCGTCCTCGGTGATATCGGCAAAGATGGACTTAATGCGGGAAAACGGGGTGTGGTGCACACCGCTCATAACCTTCTTTACCCATCCGGTATCGCGCTGAATAAATTCGGGGGTGTTGGCCAAAGTCTGGGCGTCAGGGAACAGATAGTCCACATTGTCAATGCCGTGAGCAAGCACACTATCCTTCAGGCTGCCGTAGCGCTTAATATCGCCAAAGATCGTGGAAATCTCTTCGCTGGATACCTCAGACCCATCGGAATGAACGAGAACATTCTCCTTCTGACGGTCATCCTTATCAAACACGTTATGTTTCATAGTATTAGTTCCTCCTTTAGAATCGTCATCGTTATTGTCTTCAGACTCGGGGTCAGATTCCCCCTGGTCGTCCATAGCCCGACCGATCATAGCGTACATAACGTTTTTCTGCTCTTCGGTCATGCTGTTGATTACATCGGCGACAGTTTTCTCCTCATCGGAATCGGTCTTCTTCTCAGGATCATCCTTCTTTTCGGAAGTTTCTTTCTTTTCACCGTCGTCCGCCTTGTCTTCCTGCTTATCAGCATCGGAATGCGACAGATAGAGCGGCATACCCGTATAGATGATCGCTTCGTCATCCGAGTTTTCGCCGTGCTTGAGCATAGAATCAATAAAAGCGCCAGGATTTGCGCCGGCATGGACCAGGCTTACTTCACGAATCTCTCCATGAAGAACGTCGCACCCTCTCTGCTGAAGCTGATTGGCGTAGATAGACAACGCACAAATGTCCCCATGCTTTACAAGAATCTTTCCAATCTCGCCGGATTCGGAATCGTTGAAAAAGCCGTAGGTATAAACACCTTCCGGACGATTTTCCAGCCATGCATGACCAAGCACATTGCGTGGGTCATTGTGCTGATGATTCCATACGAGAGGGACTCTGATTCCATCGTCATGTTTGAACGCGTCTCTACGAATCACTCTTCCGTCAGAGCATTTAAGGTCGTTTCTGGTTGCCCATCCACTGAAATCGCAGGCTTCAGGCTGAAATGCTCTTTCCATTTTGAATTTCCTCCTTATTTCGTTTTTGTTTTAGAGACCCTACTCTCGAAACTACTCTGTTTCAACATTTTCGTCTTCGACAGGCGGATTGATTTCCGGCTCTGACTCGCTCGGGGCGCTGAGGTTTTTGTTCCTAAGCTCGTCCGCTCTCGGGTCATCCGAAGGCTTCATGCCGATAACCTGCCGAATTTCATTCGATGTCATAATCTCATTTCGAGTGAACTTATCAGCAATTTCAGCGATATCGTTGACAGGAACGAGTTTAAACGGGTCTCTAAAGAACGAAATCGACTGGGATTGTGATCGGGCGGTTTTTGTTAGAAACTTTCGTTTCATTTCGTCAACAATGGCTGAAATAATAGGCTCAATCGTTCGATTATTGTAGTTCAGCATCGTTTTCTCGTCCGCCGTACCGTCCAATATGCTTTGAGTGATACCTAACTGGCTGTATAGCATACTCGTTAAATATTCAATCTGCGACATAAGGTTGTTGTTGACGGAACGATTCAACTGTGTAATACGCTCGGTACCGTCGGCATAAGCAATACCGTATTTAGTACCGGACAACTGAGCTTCAATATCTTTTCGCCTGTTTTCAGCCTGTTGGCGCCTTGCTTCCGTCTTGATGACATAGGGCAACTGGATAATTAAATCTAATTTTCCAGAACCACTCTGTTCATCGATGACGTCAAGTAGGTTAAGTTTTCGAATAAGCCGCTGCATAGTAGAGTTAGGCTCATTCACAACTGCGTACAGAGGATTTTCAACAATCGCTACTGTACTCTTTGGTACCAGTATGTTTTCTTTTGTCCCGGTCCGCTCGTTATAGAGGCGGACCCTAACATGCTGTGGATACCAATCTAAAATTTTACCGACTCGCATGGTTTGAATGTCATACGAACCGGTAACGGAAGGATCATAAGTTGTATCAACGGGCACAATCGCCACGCAACCTTCATCAAGCATGGACACGACAATGTCCTGAATAAAGGCTCTGGCAGTTTGGTCGATATTTGCTTCTACGGTAAGGCAGGTGTTCAAACCATCCTGAATAACGGATAAGAAGCGTCCATTTTCGTCCAGACGAATATGCTGCACATTTAACGCCGCAACATCCAAAGCAATCCGGTTATACACAGAAGTGATAATGGATCGCTCGTTGCCTCTGGTAAGACGTATACGGTCGGGTCTGGACGAATAGCCAGGTCCAACATCCTGATAGGTTGTATAATCAGTTCCCGTAAATGCGTTCCAAGCATGTTTCAGTCTGGAACCAAAAGACATTCCCATTTGAATCATCACCTCCTTTTTAGTCGAACGCATCACGATTGAGCTTGTATGCGATATACGCATCCATCATCGCGGCAACAGCGTCAATCTTTTGCTCGTATCGTTTCTTGAGCAATTTTCGATTTCCGTTGGTATCTTCAAGGGTAATGCAGTTACCCATAGCAAAAGTCATGAGTTCCTCGTCGAAGAGAAGCATCCTTTCTTCGGAAAGCTTCTTTAGTTCCCCAAGAGGAACCGATTCCGTTTTGGCGCCCTGAATAACTTTTTCAATGCCAAACGGACCATTTTCCTGTTCCCATCTGGCAACAAATTCTTTGGCGTTATACGGGTCAAAGCCAAGACAGCGAACGTCATAGCCGCACTCTGAAATATGATTGTCGAGATCTTCGTAAACGTCCATCATATCGAGCACAGCGCCCTCTAAAACAATTAAACTGCCTTCGGCCATGAACTGATCGTATTTGATCCTCATAGCTGCGGGCAGTTTCATCAATGTCATAGAAGTTATGTAATTTCGTGTCTTGATGCCAAAAGAACCGTTTGACAACGGGAACAAAAACGTAAAAGCGCAGAAGTCATCACCCTGCGATAAATCTGCACCGAGAGAACATGGCATCTGCCAATAGTCTCTCTTTCGGTGAGGAAGCGTTTCTTCATAAGTAAAGTAATAGGTATATCCCTCCATGGGCAACCCAAAACGCTTTGCGAGAATATCGTTTCGTGCGGCGGGGGCTTTCTCAGCTCTTTCCACGTCCAATTGGTAAGTTTCGTAACTCACGGTTTTACCAAGATTCGGATTGGCCTTAAGCCACATTTCCGGATCTCCAACTTCGTCAATCGAATCGAGTTTGTACCACCATATGGATACGTGCGGATTGATGTAATCTCCTTTAAGAATGTCCATCAACTCCATTTTGATTGTATCGCCGCTTCCGTTACGGACTGTACCTTCGGAACTGATTGCTACAATAATGTAGTCGTTTACTTTTGAAGCACCCTGTTCAATCGCACCGATAACATCCTCTCGAATGTCGCCGGAAAGCCATTCATCAACCGTTGCCACCTTGATCTGCAAGCCCTGAAGCTTGGCAATGCTCATTGGCCGAACTTCAAGAAGAGAACCGGTAAGAAAATTCTCCACGCCTTTTTTGGTTGACGCCAATTTGGTGCGATTTGCTTTTGAACCGGTGGTGTTCTGTAAAGAACCTTCCGTCAGGAACTGGAACAACGGTCCGCGAGAACGCGTTATCGCAGTACGCAAAGGAGACATAACTTCTTCCGCCTGCTTCATGGTCGGCGCCGTGGTGATTTGGTGTGTGGTGGAAGTGTCAACGTTGAGAAAGTATCCCTGTAGCGTGGAAGCGTACATTGATTTTGCGGCACCTCTGGCTACAATAAGATACTGTTTATTGATAAGACGCTTCTTAACGTTCTTCCGAACGTAATGTCCGCCGTGGCCGTCTGGATTTGGCTGGTATACGCTTCGTTCGACAAAGTAATACCATCCAAAAATCTGTTCGCCCCATAGCTTGAATGTGTCCAGCAAAGAAAGATCGGAACCATCAGTAAGAGTCAGCTCCGCTTCGCAATAGGCGATCCATCCTTCAACCGCCTGGTCGTCATAGTAAACGCCGGGGTTGGCAATAAGGTCGTCAATGCGATTCATCTCCATGGAGATTTCTTTATTTACCGGGATTTCCCCTCGAAGAACGGCATCACGAAACATGCCGTAATATTTGGGGACGGCAGTGTTTGATAATGCCATAAGCAATCGATCTCCTTTTTACTTCTTGCTAAGGCCACTGACGATTTTCTTAATCTTGTCATAGTTGTTGTAAAGCGTAATCGCTGTGGTGGTAGCAGTTGCTATTCCAGTAGCGGCTTTCATTGTCTTAGAAACAAATTCTTTACCGCGATTAACATCACTGCCGGACAACTGCTTATACTGCCGCTCCATTTGCAGACGATTAAGACGGCTGCGAAGCTCAGCATCACTCATGGTTTTTACGCTTTTGCCGCTATGAGCCTTTTTATAATCATCATGGCTTGGTTCTTCGGAAGCGTTTTCCCTCGCTCTTCTTTTTCCAGCGGCTGTTCGAGATCCGTCTTTATTCTGGAATCTCCTAACGCCCCATTTCATTCCCTTGATACCATGATGAGAAAGCGAAGTATTATCCATTTTGAATTTCTCCTTTCTCTGCTGGTTTCGGGTCGACAGAAACATTGATCCTCCACTCAAGCTCGCTTATCTGTCTGTTGATAGACTCGATAACTGCTGAACTAAGCGGAGGATCAAAAGCCAATCGAACCTTTAGATAAATGTAAGTTTTAACAAACTCAAGACGGAAATCATCTTGCAGAAATTCAGACCATTCGGCGCTGTCATCTTCGATACGGAATCCCTCAGCAGGACCGACACCAAGTTGAGTAAGAACAGAAAATACCGAATTGATATGCATGATGATATCCGGGTCAAAGTGCTCGTATTCTTCTGTAATTCCGAGCAGTTTTTTAATCGATGTCAGTATGCTGTCCATATCGAATTACCTCACTCTCTAACGGCGATGAATTTCTTCATGCAAAAGCCTTCGATACCGGCAACTGTACAAACCGCATACCAATCATCATTGGAATTTGCCATGTCGATTTTCAGCTCATCGAGAGCCTTTGCTTCCGCGATTACATCTGAATCGGCAGAAGCTTTTTCTCGGATATTCAGCGACAGACAATTAACCACTACACCAATAAGACCGTCGCAGACATCGCTGCCATCTCCGGAAACTCCGTCGGGGTTTTCCATATCGACATCTTCATACATCGTGCTCATAAAAATGTACTCCTTTCAATTTTTTCGCCAAGGACAAGTATCATTGCGGCTCCTTTGAACCGGTTTTAAGATAAGGATACTTTCGTCTCCGTAGTGAATAGCGTTATGTGTTTTTAGCTGCGTGCATATCACATTTTCCAAATCAAAGACGCAAGGATTTCGATTTATGATATCCTCATAAGTAATCGGATTGATATGGTGTATCAGTACCGGTCCAAATATTTCGTGGCCGGCAATTCCCAAATCGCACCCATTATCTCGAATGATAACGTCGTCTCTAAAACTCAGCCATTCGCTGGAATGATAAAATTCTTGATTAACCCACCTTTGAAAACCGAAAGTAGCTTCGCCGATTTTTCCATCCAACTTCAGATAACGGAATCGTTCCTCAAAAGTCAGAAGAGATATCAGTTCCGTATAAGTTCTAACACTCATCTTCATCGCCCCCGGCACCAGAATAATGACGCATAGCGTTAAGAGCATTGGTGTAGAGTTCTTCGACACGTTTTGCAGATTGAAGGTTTTGTGTTTTAGCCTCGATAAGCTCTTTCTGCTTCTCAAGAATTTCTTTTTCTATCTTTTCCTTAGTCGAACCAAGTTTCAGATAATGAGTAATAACCTGAGAAGAAGCAGTTCCCTCTCTTAACTGCTTTTCAGCAAGATCAACAGCCAAAGAAACCAATTGGTTTTCTCTAGCCTCCGGAGATAAAGCCGGTCTCATCTTTCTTGACGACTCAGAAGAGCTTGCAGCTTTACCTTTTGGCATCCTTACTGCCTCCTCTCTGTTTGTTGCCATATACTATTTGCTTTGCAAGTACCTGTTTTGCATAGGTTTTGATACAGTATTTGAGAGAACTTACAGAGCTGGCTTCCATCAATCACCGAAAGGAGAAAAACATGAAAGGAAGAAGGAGGAGCACATGAAGAAAAGCTACCACCAACCCTGTAAGCTCGCTCAAATACTGCATCATTTCCTAAAAGCGAACCCCAAAAATAACCCCCGGGGATTTTTTTAAGACCGCCGCGATGTGGGAGGGGGTGAAGTTTTTTCGACTCCCCCCTATACCCACGAAGCAGCAGTACAGTCGTATCGCATGGCGAAGAAATCGCCGAAAACTTATTTCACAAAAAAGTAAGAATCAACAGCAAAATAAAAACGACAAGACGAGCGATGGTATCTATCCATACACTAGTCAAGTCGTTGCTGAATTCCTTTTTACTTTCTTGTAAATGTTCATGAAATCATGTTTAATGATCTCATCGATTGCTCGTTCAATCTCTTGTTCATTCTCTTCATCTGAAAACTGTTCAGAAGTTTTTGCGATTCGAGCGAGATAAGAACAAGTATTGTAACCTTTTCCTACATCGAACAAGAACCAATCGGAGAACCGTTCAAACGGATCGAAAGGATTGTCAAATGTAGTAAGAGCACAAGAACCATTCATACTAGGTCACTCCTCTCATTTCAAATAGTTCGACACAGTGCTCGTAGAGATTCCCAAAGCTTCAGCGATTTCAGATGTGCTGTAACCAGAAGCATTCATAGAAGTAATCTTCTGCATCTTAGCAGTGCTCAAAGTAGTAGATGCTCTTGGTGTAGCACGCTGCCTAAGTACATCAATGTCCGCATTGTCTATGATTTGGCGCAGCCTGTTCTCACTGATAGCTCCAGCCTGAATTGCTTCCCATTCTCGGTCTGTTATTTTAATGGTCTCTTTCTTTGCACCAACCGCTGAACGGGCTTGTGTAAGAGCCTGCTGACTGGCCTTCTTGATTTCACCGCTTGTCATGCCGGGATTGTCCTGTTTCTTGGCGGCTACTACCGCATTGGCCATGGTCTGTGCCTGTCTTTCCCTGGGGGCGTTCTTTAACGCAACATTGAGCTTGGCGGTCAATGAATCGACCTCGGCCTGGTAGGTCTCTTTAGCGGAGGCGGAGTATGGAACCTTGCCAGTAGACAGCATTTCCAGACGCGCCTGATTCGCCATGGCCTTCATTTTATTGGCGTAGTTCGCATAGGCTCTCTCTATCGGGGAATCCACATCGGATACAAGTGTGTAGGCGTCCTTTGTTTCAGCCATCTTGGTACTTGGTTGTGTTCTAACCTTAGTCCTACCGGTCCTTTTGTCCACATAAACGGGGTCGTCAACCGGTTTCCACACAAGTTCTCCGGTCTTTTCATCAATCTTGGGGCTTCCTTGTCTTTTAACCACCGATACTTCCGATTTTGCACGGGAAATAAGAGTAGAAGCGCCCTCATGATAACGACCGTCTTCCACAGTACCCTGATATTTCTTCTTCAAAGAACTGATGCCATTGTCAATCTCACTCTGCTTATAATCCAGCTTGTGTTTTTCAGCGTCAATAACCACCATTGAATGGCGAACCGCTCTCGCAAGCTCTTCTCTGGTGGCTCCCTTAATGGTCATATCCGTAATCAGGTTCGAGATAACGCCCATCTCTTTCTGGGTGTCCCGCATCTGCTTAAAAGTTCCTTCTTTCTTTCCACCATATTCAAGCTTGGGGTCGAAATCTTTGATTAGCTGCGGGGTGGAAGTAATCTTAACCTTGCTTCTTCCTGAATTACATGGAATAACCATAACGGTATCGCCATCAAAGTCAGCTCCGGAAAGGCGCTCTGCAACCTTGCTGTTGATACCGATGGCATCTTTCGGAGTATTGCCGAGAACCCTTCGCGCTTCCGCCTGTTTATTATTGACGGTGAGGATCGGGATTTCAAAGGTTCCGCCATGCGGGTAACGAACCAAAGCTACGGTTTCACCATTCTTATAGTTTGGCGCATAGACCTCGTTATCTTTCATCGATGTAATCGGAAGAATAACTTGATACTTCTGGCGGGGAAGGGCGGCTGCTTGCAGATGGACGGCGTCATAATCACAGCTATCGGCGAAAGAACTGAGCAGCGATTTCTTGACAGTAGGGTTGGTCAGAGAACAAATCTCATCAAACTCAGCCATCTTATCGCTTATTGCCAGATTGAGCTGCTTATCCACCAAATACTTGGGTTGTTTGGAAAGAAACTGCGAAGGAAGTTTATCGGCCCATTCGCCCCAATCGCCTTCTTCGGCTCTTTTGTTAATAAGCGAAAGTGATTGCTTCTTTCCTGTCACCGGATCAGTGTATTTTCCATTAGGGTCGTCATAATAACTCTGGCCGCCACGCTCTTTAATCGCCGAGCCAAAAGGATTATCCGGGTCATCCTTAATTTTCTTCAGCACATCCTGTGTCGGTGTGCCCTTCTTCTTATTAGTGTTGAACACGACGTCAACACCATCAGGAAGGTCATCGGAATAAACGGCCATCCCTTTAAGATAATGCGTTCCATCTACAAGGATACGAACCTGCGCATAATGTGCGTCGCCAAGAGAAAGGTCATCCACGCCTCTTCGAAGCTCGATAACGCCATCTTTCTGAATCCCACCATCTTCTGCATAACGAATTTGGAGCCGTTTGGAATCCATACTAGACGGGTATTCGAACGCTTTTCTGAAAGACTCGCCTTCATCATAAGAGATGTAATCCCTCACAGAATGAACATTTTCAAAATTATAAATCTCTTTGTGTTCTGTTCCGGGAGGGCAGATGACTTTAATGTTGGTCTGCTTTCCAGGATTCGTAACCTGCGGAACACCGCCTCCATATATCGGATATCCTTCCATCTCCAAAATATAAAGAGCTTGGTTCAACTTTTCTTTAGAGATACCAAGTTCCCGCTCAACGCCGGTTCCAACATCTATCATCCCTTTTTCCGCAATCTGCTTTTTCAGGAATTCAGCCGTGGTTTTAGCCTGGTTCATGCGGGCTTCGGACGATTCGTTGAGCAAAGAACGGACGGAAGAATCATTAGCGAATCCCATCTTCTCCGCGATTTCGTTCAGACTGTAACCTTTTTCCCGAAGCGCCTTAGCAGTCGAAACGTCGGCAGATCTTCTTTCATCTTTCGCCAAGCTCATCTGTGTCCTGAACTGCGTTGTGCTCAAGCCCATAGATTTGGCAATGGCTACTTCACCAGTGTAAGTTTTCCCATCTTTATCTGTGAAAGTGAATCCAGATTTCTTCATCTCTTCCACTCGCGACAGAAAATCCCCGCTGTGCTGGTAAGGGTTATCTCCAGAACCCCAGGGATAACGACCGGAACGTCTCGGCATTCCGTAGTGCATCAGCATTTCCTCCACAAAGGAATTCATGGTTTAACCCTCCTGTTCTTTGATTTTTCGAATCACCTTGTCAAAAGTGATGATTTTGTCCATAATCGGAACGATGTCTTCCGCTGTCGGTTCATCGTACAGAATTTCATTGTTTTGGTACAAACGAAGTTCTATATCGATATCAGCAGGTTTTATTTTGTACTCCAAACAAAAAAGAGCAGCGTATATTTTAAGCTGCTCCATGTGCGCCGGAATAGCTCCGGTCTTTAAATCATGAATACGAAGGAACCGGTTTCGAAACATGATAGTGTCGGCGGTGCCAAAACAATTTTCTGAGTAAAACAGAATTTGCTCTGGTATCATTTTGAAACCGATCGCGTCATTGACATACATGTTCAGTGTTTTTTGAGACTTCGGCAATTTCTGCCCAAGGCGAATACACTGGCACGCAAATTCGTGAAGAACGGTTCCTTTTTGCGTGGCAAGGAATTTGGAATACGCTTCCGCTACCTTATCCTCGCTGTAGTTTATCCAATGATATTTGCTGGCACCGAGAAAAGCGTGTTGCCCTTCAAGATTCGAATGATTGTTGAAGATCATGCAGCACTTCCTCCTTGTTCTCCGGGCAGATGAATCTTGAGAACGACATCTCATCCATCTTCCCGACATAATACTCTTGATTCGGTTGTCTCTTTGCGCCAGCGCTTTGTTTACATTCCAAAGAAGCCCATTTATCGTTGTAGAGAATGAGCAGATCGGGAATGCCTTGCAAATATCCCGAATCGCTTTTCATAACGATGCAACCAGGAAATCTTTTCTTAAGCTCTTTAATGAGCTTTGCTTGGAATTGACTTTCAAGCATGGTTAATGGGCCTCCTTTCAGTGCTTTTTGCAAAACGGAAAAGGGAATGTCTATCTTTAAAAATAGCTATTCTATCCCTCTCTTCATAAAAGGGCATGTATTTTTCGCGCGGCAAAAATAGACAAAAGAAAAGGCCAAGACACCGTTAAGCATCTTGGCCGCGTCAATTATTCAGTTTTAGCGTTTAGCTGTTATTTCGAAGATAGCGTATCAAAATCCAAATGAGCCACAATCCTCCGGTACAGAGCACCAAAATAAAATCCAGCAGCAAACCGCCAAAGCCTCGCTTTTTACCATTCTTACTCATTGTGTTCCTCCTTGTCGTTGTTCTTTTTATGAAGAACCGATGGAATTTTTCCGACTCCTCGTTTAACAGTATCAGCAACATCCGATACCACTTGCTTTGTTTTTTCTTTCCTCTCAGAACGCCTTATACTTTTCTCAAGCAATAGTTCTGCTTTTCGTTTTTCGGACTCATTGAACAGACGCTGACTTTCATCGATAACTTCCTGCGTTATATACAAAACGCGAACAGTAGTCCCTGGTTCGACTTTCTGTTTTGCTTTTGGCTCAGATTTAATCACCTGATTGTTGATACAGTTTCTATATTTTCCGTCGGCGTCATCAATAAGAGTCGGAGAGAGGACTGCCTTTAGCCCAAGGCTTGTCAGTATTTCTACAGCTTGCTCCGACGTGGTTCGATATTCCGAAGAATATAGCTTCGGCACAACGACCAGTTTTTTGCGTTCCTCAATCGTCTTATCCGCATAATCACGAACAGCTTCGATAGCAGGTTTGACAAGAGGCACTATGGATGCAGCCATAGCGATGCCTGTTGCGATATTATTAGTGGTTTTAGGTGTTTTCTTCTCTCCGCTCATTGTCCTATCCCCTTTCATAAGGGCAATAAAAAAGTGCGCCCCCACATGAGAGACGCACCGAAAAAGTAAATCCCTCATTGTTGCCACACAATCTCAATCAAGTCGCAAAGGACACATGAGTAAAGAGAGAAAACACTTTTTACCAAAGTAATTTTCCCTTGCAACTTGAAAACTATTAGATTGTGTGGCTCTTACAGTATAGCACAAAAGCCAAAATAAAGAAAGGACTTTATTTGCAAACCACTTGACTTTTTGCTTGGTTTGTGGTATGTAATTCCGGCTTGTGGCCAAATGCCCACTTTTGTTCGCCTTATTTATTTAAATATTAAAACTTTTTATCGCAATTAAATAAGAAATAAAAGTGGGCAAGTGGGCTTTTTAGTGGTTTTTCAACACCTAATTTGCGCAAATCGGCCAAAAATGGCCAAAAATGGCCAAAAAAGTGCTGTTTTCAGAAAATGCACCCGATTTTTTCTGCCCACTTTTGGTTCGCAAAACCGGGCTTTTGCCCACTTTTTTTGGCCAAAAATGAGATTTTTCGTCCGTACAAGCCCCAAAATTTCCCCAAAATTGCTCAAAGCCCACTTTCTTAAAAATAAAAGTGGCCACAATTTGGCAGATTTTCAAAGAGTGTACGGACATTTTTCTCATCTCCAAATCCGTCCGGTCTGTTTGTCAATCAACACAATGCGGCCTTCGATTTGGAAATCAGCAAGCTCACAGATATAAAACAATGTATGAAGCAGTCTGTGAAATCTTTCGTCTTCCTTATCAATGTTCCGCAAAGCCTCGAAAGCCGTTGGATCAGAATATCCCTCCGAATTCTTTCGGGGATTGTTTTCACGATTAGCGATACCCATCAGTCCCTCCTTTGTTTGTTCCATTCTTCAATGTCGATTCCGTATTGTTTCAGCTTGTACGTACACAGCCAAACCATATCGGAATCAGTCATCTCATAGTGTTTAATCAGTTCGTTCAATCTTACGGCAAAAGTGTCATAGAACTGCTTCAGACGCTTCGGCCCGAAACCAAATTCCTCATGCAAATGCCATAAGATCATGGCGTCAAGTTCGTTAGCGTGTTTGAGATCGTACTCTGCGAGCTGCCTGCGGATTTCGATATCCATTGCTTTCTTCTCGGCGGCTGTCAGATGCGCTCCGTACACTTTCCCTCCGGCTTTCTTCATATACATAATCGGAACCTCCTCCATCCATAATCCAATTTTCCTTAGCGAAGAACAAAGGTACTCCGATTAGGCAAAAGAATATAAATGCAGTGGCGTCGTTTTCTATTAAAATAGAAAGAGCCCCGATGCCGATAAGCACCAGGGCGTAAATTTTGTTTTTAATTGTTTCTTTGCTCCACATGATGTCCTCCTTAAATATCACCAGAAGAACGGTGCTGGCTGTGTCCGGCGTCGAACCCATAAGGATAACGAGCTTTCAGCTTCTCCACGTTCATCTGCAAAATTGTTTCCAAATCAAAACCGAGAGCCTGAGCGCTCACCGCAAGATACCAAGCCACATCTCCAAGCTCTTTAGCAATGTGGTACTTATCAAGATCATGCCCCTGGAAGAGATGCTTTTTCAAAATATCAATGCACTCTCCGGATTCTCCATTAAGGCCCATGAGTCCGTTTTGGAGCTGCTGGGAGTCGGTCAGGGATTGATTGGCGGTACGGTAGGCGGCTTTCTGGTATTCGTTAATTGTCATCTGATATTCACTCCTGTGTTGGGTATGTAGTGTTTGCAGCGAAGTTCGACTGGCTCAATGTACTTTATATCGCGGATGCAAATCATGCCTACTTTCTTGCCGTCTTCACAAGGGCGGCTTATATATACTTCGTCGATTGCCTTCTGAGCTTCGAGAAATTCTGTTTTCAGAGAGCATACTTCTCTGTGTCCGCAGCGTGTGCATGGGGTTTCTTTTACACCGAAATCACTCATTTTTGGCCACCTCTTCTAGCGTAAGAGATTTCTTTAAAAACGGACGCGTGTATTCTGAAACAACTTCTTGGCTGATTTGTACGTCTGATGAAGTTTCGCCAGTAATCAGCTCACTATAAGGCAACTCTTCAATCCAGTCGCAGAATGTATGCCACTCGTCCAGCTTATGGTTTCTCCGGCTCTTATAAATGTTGGCCAGCACCTCATAGTTGAGCATGACCGTTCTTTTCTGGTTGTAAGAAGAGGGGAGGAGTTGGATCATCTGCCACCAGTATTGCTTTTTAAGACCAGGCTCATCAGAGGAAATATAAAAATTCCTAGCAATATTAATATCGTTAATTGTGCGTTTGAGACTTTCTTCCCACAAGTTTTGAACAACTGGAACATCTTCGCCATTTTCATTTGTTGCAAAAGTAGGAACTCCTAGATGTTCATAACTGAAATCTTCCAGTGTGAATTCCTTTTCCGCAATCTTGTGCATAGTGGAGCAGGAATTAGCTACCGTCCCCACCTTGTAGGTATCAAACTCCTTCCACCAGTACAGAGGGCCGGTCAGGTCCACATAGACCGTTATCATCCGCATGAACTTCCGGTGATCGGTGCCGGCGTTACGGAGGCGCTTCATTAAATCGAGGTCGTTGGAGCCGAGACGGGCAAACGACTTTTTGACATCGTGCGGCCAGTGTTCGCACTCGCATATAGATACCTCGCTGTCACTTTTTGCCCAAGAATTCATCGGATTACGCATACCTCGAATAGCGTGCTCCCATCCCAGAACTTCAAAATTACTGATTTTCAGCATAATTATTCTCCTTTTCTACATAAACGCCAAATTCCTTATTAAAGTTTTTGGCATGGTCAATATCAGTTGTATGATTACATTCATTTGAACAAGTCTCGCACTGTCCGCCATCGCAAAGATATAAAATCTTCTTTGGTGATTTATCGTCATACCAGAAATTCCGATCATCAATGTACATGTTCGCAAATATTTTTCGTGTGTCGCTGCCGAAGCGTTCGATGATATGAGGAAGATTCTCATTGACTGCATCAAACTCGAGTCCATGTTCTGAGCACCAGTTCACAGCTCTATCAAGCATTTCTCCAATGCGACAGGTCCACAGAATAATCTTAGCGCCAACTGTTTTTTGCATCATAATGAGATAACCGATAAGCTCAGTATTTGGCTCTCCGATTTCCGGCCACTTGTTTTCGCAAAGGGTACCGTCGAAGTCAACGGCTATAATTTGCTCATTCATAAATATTAGTCCTCCTTTACAGAATAGCCAAAAGGAATAATACCGTTTACAATCGATTTCCAGTGAGCTATAACGGCCGGATGAGCATGTTCAGCGTTTTCTTTCAGATTTTTCTCTGCTTGCTTCTGAATATTGGACCATGCTTCTGGCGAGATTGTTTTTTCAAACTTATGGTTATATTGTGGATAAAGCATGTCATCATAATCGACAATTCTGAGTCCACATTGGTTGCTTGTGTACATCCAATCAATGATAAAATCCCACATTACGCAGCCGGCTTGAAAACCTGTAATCCCAAAATCACTAGCAAACCACCATGCTGTGGCAAGTGCAGCTTGCGCGATGGCTCTGGGTGCTCCGCCATAATCGACATTGTATTCTCTGGCTTCTTTTAAGAAGTTCACAAGGTCATCAAATGATTTGATTTCTTTACGGTCGATTTTCAGTTTATCTCTAATTTCAAATTCGTTCATGTTTTTCTCCTTTCGGTTGTCAGTATTACAAAATCCACAGAATAAGTTTCACAGTCAAAGCGATTAAAATAGCCGCAATACAAAGCCCGATTACAAAAGCCAAAGCCTGTCCGACTTTATATCCGAAGCTGTTTTTGTTATTGTTCTCCATGATTAACCTCCAAACTGAAGACCTAGATGAGAATATAACTCTTTATAAAGCTGCTTCTCAATCTCGTCCTTATACACTTTGACAACTTTACCGTCAATAATCGTATTTACAGTCTCTCGAAGAATCGGTTGAGTCAATTCAGCAGCAGACGATGCACCTGCTTCAGTTATAATCGGCTCCGGCAAATATCCGAGTGCTTCCATTCGTTTGTTTTTACAATTATCTTTGAACGGGCATTTTCGGCATTGCTCCGCCAGTCTTGACAGTCCCATCGTTGCCGTCTCCTTTCTTGACTGTAATCAGCTTTTCATAAATATCAAAGGCTTCCTTACCCTGAAAAGCATTGATAATTGTGACTTCTCCATTCTTTTGGCGGCCAACAATAAGCACACCATCATCTCGTTTGGAGAAATCAACGCCAATAATCAGGCTTTCATTAATTTTCAGATTTTTCATCAAGATTCACCTGCTTTCTCAAATATCGAACTAGGTTTTCGCATAATTTGCGATGTTCACAGCGAACAAGAGTATCTGTCATTTCAATAATATCGAAGCCGGCATAATATTTTTCCGGTTCCTTCACATCAGCCGTAAAATTGGCACACCCATGACAGTATTCTTGGACATCCAGTTTAATCATTAGTATCCTCCTGACTAAGCAGCTCTTTTAGAATAACTGTTTACATACTTGGTTTCGTTGAAATTCCGTTTCTCACTCAACGCCCGGCTGATCGCTAAATCGATAGCAGATCTGGACTTCAAGTGATAGTAGTAAAGTTCTTTGAAAGGCGTATTTAGCCTATCAGTTCTTCCAGCAGACTGCTTCATAATTTTGTAAGAGTAATTCTGCGAGTAGAACACGATGGTGTCGGTGCTTATGCAGTTCCATCCTTCGGCTCCGGCCGTATACTGCACAAGATAGACCCAACTGTCTGAAGCGGGGATTGGTTGATGTTTATGACCGTTCCATTCTGCAACCTCGACGCCATCTCCGTAATAGAGATTCTTAAGAATATCAAGTTCGTAGTCGAAGTTATAGAAAACAATCATTTTCGGATGTTTCTCAAATAGTTCCATCAAAGCGACTTGCCTGGAATCGTCCGAATTCACGATCCTGCGCCATACATAGCACAGCTCGCCGGCATTCGTAATCGGTTCGTTTTTATAAGGGTTCCATCGAAGCTTTGAAGCATCCTTATACTTGGCGACATCGTATTTCACATAAACATCTTCGTGGTGCGAGACAGTTTCCCGTTTGAAATCCATCTCCACAAGAATTCGATTGCGAAGACGGATCAAACGCCCGACGCCCAAATACCGGTCCACTTTCGGATACTTGCCGTTTACCCAGGTCATGACCATGTGTTCTTCTTTGAAAGCTGTTCTGTTTTTGTAGAACCCATTGGCTACAAACACTGGAATATAATCCTCCCATGTGTCTCCTGGTGTGGCGGAGAGCAGAATCCACTCGTTAAGCTTGGCTATTTTCAGAAATGCTTTTACCCAAGCTCCGGAACCCACGACCCTCTGTTCATCAAATATAAAGAAGGCGTCCGTTACCGTTGCATATTTGCCGATGTTGTTCCACGAATCGACTACCACTTTATTGGAATACGAACTCGCTTCGGGGTGAATAGAAAGAAGGAAGGGCGAAAGCTCACCCTCCCATTCCTTCGTATCTCTTTTTCTTGCTGTCGTGATGATGTACAAGTCTTTAGGGCTTTTCATCTTCACGTATTTTTTTGTTCCGAGTTCGCCTCCGTTTTGTTTGTAGTAATAGGCTAACGCGGTTCTGGACTTACCGCTTCCAACGCCGCCGCACAGAATGCAGCCGTTTTTCATTCTGTCAACAGCGTCTAACTGATAATCTCTTAGTGATATACCAGCCATTACAAACTCCTAAGAAGTCGCCGCATCGACCATATATCGGAAAAATACATCATAGTGAACCAATAGTTGTCCAGAGAATCATTTTCAGTCATTGGTTCGGTCAGTGAATTTCCGACTTTGATGTAAGCGGCAACGCCGAGGAGAGATAGCTGAATATAACACATCAGAGCCACCACCATGTCGATATCCTGAGCAGCTACCAAAATATGATTCTGGTAATTCAGGTTGGCTTTTTCCAGCCTTTTTCTCGCTGAATGAATACCGGCAATCAAAGTAGCTCCAGCGCCGCAGCAAGGATCGTTAAGGGTGATGTATCCATCTTTCTTGACCTTTTCAACAACATCTTCCATGGTGATTTCCGCCATCAACTCGCAAACATGGTAAGGTGTAAAAATCTGCTCGTGTTCTTTGCTGTTAAGGCCAAGTTCGGTGTAGATACTTCCCAAAAAGTCCTGCTCTTGATTTTCTTCCAAAGCCACTACCGTATATGCAGCAAGTTCGGAAAACAATGGCTGCTCCTGTTTGCTGTATCTTTTGATAGTCCGCAAATATAACGCCTCTCTCTCGTCGAAGTGGTTTTTATCCACCGGATTTGATAAGGCGCAAGCGAACATAATAATGAAGTCGCTCCATATATCCCAAGAGCGATGCCGGTAGGTTAGCTGTCTGAACACTCGCAGAAATTCTTTTCGAGCATCTAAACGCTTTTCCGAATTTTTACCGGCGGGCTTTTTTCGATTAGGCTTTTCCGAAACCTCAGAAACACCTTTTTTAAATCCTTCGGCTACACTCTCTCCATATTTCAGATTGTCAGCGATATGCTTAGGAATTTGTTTTTTAACCGGTTGTTTTCGTTTAGGTTTTTTCTTTTTCCAAAACAATTGATTTCGCCTCCTTTATGCTGTTTGTTTTTCTCCCTTCGGTGATTGATGGAACGGGGCTGTTTCCTCTTACTCTCATAGACACGCGCATCTGATCGAGACCTTACTGGACATTTAACCGAACATGCACTAAGCCGGCACCCCTTTATCCATCTTCTAAAATATCAATACCACGGAGCCTCTTCCGGACCTTCCTCCGCAGCATACTTCTCAGCGAACTCATCCTCTTCGATGGTCACATACATCGTTTTCAGATAAGCCTTAACGCCAGTCTTGCCATTGACTTCCCAGTTGTAAGGGCGGATTACCAAATCGACCGTCCTAATCTCCGCAAAGTCCAGAGTGGCAATAGACTCCTCATCAAGATTCGTCTGTGCCCGTCTGGTAATCATAACAACCTTGGGCGGGATATTGTCGAAGCTTACCGCAACCTGAATATAGTGACGAGGCTCTTCGTCCTCATCACGAGGGGAGAGAACCCTCACATTCCAACCGTCTTCAATCAGCTTCTGCGCCATATCTGAATCTTCGATGATGACACAGAAGTTACGGCTTCCGGCACGATTGTATTTCGATTCCTCTCCTTTGAAATTTCTGAAAATGATGTGCGCATTTTCAATGATGATGTTGTCTACGTTCTTATAAGCCATGATTGGTCTCCTTTCAAAAATTGTGTTTTTCACATGGGAACGGACACGATCTGCACTCTTCATCGGTGCAATCGCAAGAAGTGTTGCTAAAGTCGGATTTAACCAACACAAATATCACAAGGGCAATAACCAATAAAACAAGCAAAGATATCACCTCACATCAAATGGCGTTGGCTCTTCTTCATGCGGTTCTCCGGCTCCAAACCATGGGGGAGTGTTGTCGGAAACAAACGGCTCGTCTGCAACAAACCGTTCGAAATCCCCATAAGAAGACAGAGACTTCACCGCCTCATCTACAAGATTGTTGTAGTAAGTGCGGTCGATATCGTTTTCCTTACCGAGTTCCCGAACCATCTCAGACTCCAGCCATCTGAAGCCTTTGGAACCAGTTGCAGCCGCATATCCTTTTTCTCCGGTTTTCTTATTCTCGGTTTCACGAAGCAGAATACCGCCGCCGCATCCAGGTTTGATAGGACAGAACTGACCGACTTTACCAATAAAATGATAATTGTGGCCTTTAGCGATTTCTTTAACCAACGGATCTAGCTCAGCATCTCCACTGTTACCACTGAGATCCATCGTAACGCCAAATTCTTTTGCTCTTTTCACAATGCGTTCCAGCTCTTTTTCAAGTTCGCTTACATCCGGCAATCCTTCGTTCATATCGAGGTACAGCGCGGAAGTTACTGACTTGGTCTCGCACATATCCTCGAACTCAATCGGCTCCTTACTGAACAACTTCTTAAAGACATAAGGGACCTGGAACTGAGTGCCAGTTGCGGTCCATTCTCCGGCGTGCTTACCGTCCTTATATTTCGCAATATAAACAGCGTCGTTCACAAGACACATGCGGTCGTATGTAGCCTCATGTTCGAAGTTGTAGCCATACTGCTTGCCGTAATCCATAACGAACTGAATTATTTCCGGAGTCGCGTCCGGAATTTTAATGGAGTCCGTCTTAATATGGGCAACAATAAAGCCCCGTCTCTGGACCTCGTGTTTGAGGTTTACCATAAACAGGGCGCCGCGTTTAGCCACAATATTATCTTTGTTACGATTGTCTCGGAACGGATGGTCAAAGCTTGCTGAAGTAAGACCGTATACAGAGTTGATTGCAATTTTCAGGGCCTGAGCCAGATCAGCCGCAGCAGCTTCGTCCGTCAGATACTTTGCCAATGCGCCGTTCAGCATCTTTTTAGCCTTATCGAACTCTTTATGCTTAATCGCAATTCTGGCCTGAAGAATATCATTAAATCTCTTCGTATACTCAGGACCAAAGAGTTCTTCCGCTACAATACTGCTCGGATGCATGGACGCAATATCCAATAATGCAATGTTGCTGTACATACCGGGTTCGGCGTAGACATAACCGCCTTCGCCAACTTCTTCGCCGCGATAAATGGACTTACCGCCCTCGAAAGTGTAGCCCGGAAACACCGGCTTTCCGTCTTTATTAAACAGGGTGAAGTTTTCATCTCCCAAATGGTCATACAAAACCATATCTTCTGTGATAGTCCAGGGTTCGCAATCGGGAGTTACATCACCCATAAAACGGTAGTTGAATTGATCCTGCGGCTTTCGGTTGTTGCCAAATATAATCTTGGTGGTCAGAGAATTGGTCGTGTCATTGACCGTCATTCCGGCCACGTCCGCCAGAATCTGCCGAGCTGTAAAGTCAGCTTTTCTCGCATTGAAAACAGCTTCGGTAGCAATAACATCGTTGTCGCAGTATTCAGCAACTTTCGTCCACATCTCTTCCGGAACAGGCTGATCCCACGGAAGCCCAAGTTCCTGATGGTGGATACCCAATTCAATTTCCCATTTCTTCAAAGATTGTTTCTTTGAGCAGAAATCGTAAACGTCCGTATAAGAAACGTTATAGGCTTCACCAAAGAAGCAGTTGGCGCTCCCATTGATGATTCTGTTGGAAAGTGAAAATAGCTGCTCGTTTGTATAGCCCATTAGCTTGGCATAGAGAATGTGATTGTCGTATCTGCGGCAGTTAAAACCGACCAAACGAAACCGCATCAACTCCTCGATTTCAGCCGACGTAGGGTTAATCATACGGACAACCGGCTTTCCTTCACCTTCAATTTTCCAGTTGACCAGGAACAGATTCGGAAACACCTCAACATCGTAAAACACAAGTTTAGCGTCATCATTTTTTGTTCCGGAAGACTGGTCGGCAGATTTGAACTGCATTTTGTTGACCAACTTGATACAGTAATCTGCCTGATGTGTACTGCTTGCAGCGAATGCTAATACAGCGTTTCGCATATCTGTAACGTCATAATGAAGATCGCTTGCATAAGCGTCCTCAAGAATTTTATAGATGAAGTCGATACTGGGTTTAGTTGCCGGATGGTATTCCTTGTTCAGATTCCGTTTGATTTGCGTTCTAAGACCTTTCTCGCTCTTCACCCCTTCAAAATTTATCACTTGCTTTTCTCCTTTCAGTGGCAAACCAGAATTGATGGTTGCGATGGGCAGGTTATTACACTTTGTCAATTTCCGGCGCAGAGAGCTTTTGCCGTTGAAAACCTTAACTTCGATGTGGTCGTCATAGATTCTGCTCAGCTTTGCCGGATCTTCCGCATAAATATAATGCAGATGAATGCCTTGCCCGCTTTTGCTCAGTTCTGCATAAGTGGGCGGCCATTTGCTCGCCTCCTTCAGATTCAGTTCAAAAGACTTGTTTCCATCCTTATCCGGAATATCAAAGTCGATAACAATATGATTTTCCGGAACTTTGACATAGTGGAGTTTCGACGTATCAATACTGCTCAGCTTCGTTTTTACTTTCTCCCATTTGGATGTGGGGATTTCTGATGAAGTCGCATACTGAGCAGGACAGTCCGCGCACTCTTTGTCGAAAACAGACGGCTGCGCTTTGAATTCGATGAGCTTCTGTTCCGGCTCCTCCTTTTCCGAAATCGTCTGCTCTTCAAATTTCTCCGTCCGAAAACCGATATAATAGCTTCGGACACGAGTGCCATCGTCCAGATTGAACCGCTCTTTGTAATCGCGGAAATAGTTTTTCAGTTCTTCTTTAAAAATCCTCTGAGAAAACGGAAACGGCACCTTTGCCTCATCACAGTACGTTTTGTACATTTCCCAAGAGGCTTTCAGTGTCGTTCCGTCTTCCTTCTTAAACACGTGGTAAGAATCAATGATGAAGTTGTAGAAATCATTGGATGCACCAAGCATCGCGACCGGAATATAATCATCGTACATGCCTGGATTTTCCAGATATACATTTTGGCAGTGGTATGCGATAGCGCCAAGTTCAAACTCAATTTGTTTCATTACCGTTTTGTATTCCTTCGGGCTCAATTTATCGCCGGATGGGGACACATCAATCAATCGTCGAATCAAACCCGATTTTGCGTCAGTTATCTTCACCGGCTTATTCGTGCCCATAAACAGAAAACATTTAAAACGGTTTGCGTAAGTAGACTTGAACTTTTCATTTACCGTCATCAACTCGTGAGAAACGAGGCTGTTCAGCCTGGTATTATCCTCAATGCGCGACAAATCCCCATCGTGCTGAATAGCAACAAGCGGATTGCTCTTGAACGCCTCCAAAGCAAACGAATTGCTCGAGGAACCAAGCGCTTTAGCGTCGAACACAGAATAGTACCCGTCGAAGAGCTGCTGAATGATGTTAAGAACCGTGGATTTGCCGGTTCCTGCGGCGCCATACAAAACCATAAATTTCTGCAACTTTTTAGAATCCCCACAGACTATGGAACCGATTGCCCATTCGATTTTTTCTCTCTCCGTTTCAGAGTAGAGAGTAGACATCAGCTTGTCATAGGCGTTGATGGTTCCTTCTTCCAGGGGGTACTTTAGCTTTTTGCTTGCATAATCTTTTTTGTTCGTAGGCGTATTTGAAAATATCAGTTTTTCATCCAGCATGTGGAACGAATCTCTCATTTGTTTCTGACAGTATTTGTGCCACGAATCGATCATTCCAGATTCAGAGTCCCACATGTGCAGGACTTTAACACTTGAATCAAAATTCTTGCGATTCTCTTCTGCATACCGATCGAGTTCCCGGTCGATAAGCTGCAAAGCATCCTGCTCGTCAGTAGACCATAAACCCCGGTCTTCCAGCCATATGGCATAGAAGTCGCCGCCTCTAATCATAAGATCAGAGCTTTTCTTAATGATAAACTTCGGGTAGATTTCTATTACACCACGCTTCGTACTACGTGTTGAAATCATTAAAAAGTCGATCATCGAGGTTTTTTAGTCTCCTTCCGTCTGCTTTAGCTCCTTAATTTCAGTTTTCAGAGCCTCGATTTGGCAACGCATATTGCGAATCTCAAACTCTTTGACGAGCAGATGCGCCGTTACGACCGTTACCCAAAACGTAACATTATGGTTAAACGACTGCTGTTTCCTGATGGATTTCCCGATTGTCCGGAACATCGTTTCCGAATTCCGAAGGCTCCCGAAAATATAACGAACCATTTCATCCATGAACTTTTCCTCCTTTCATTCCTGCAAGAAACTGGTCGATAGTTTCAAACCGCCAAGTTTTTTCTCCGTTAAACGAAAATATAAATTCCTTGCCGTCCTTTTGCCGAACACGGATACTGTTTTTCCCGTTCGGAAAATAGGTTTCAACCTTTTCGGCAAACGCCGGCAGATGTTCTTGAAAACACTCAAACACTTTGCTGTGAACCATAGCAGAATTCCTTTCTTTACAGGATGCTGTCCAAATACCAATTCATCTGGTACCAAATCTCAACCGATCTCATATCGTACTTGCAGTGCTCAATCGTGAATAGACCGCCTTCACCGTCCCGTTTGTATTTGCGGTCCATAAAGCGAAATATAACATCGTCCGTATACTTCGGATCGAATCTGGAATCGCTCATGGAACCCAGCCCAAGATTCACAATCATATTCCAAAACCATTGGCCCATTCGATTGCCAACGTCGGGATTGTTCATGATGTTTTCTTCACAACGAAACGCCAAAGAAATCAGCATCTCCAGCACACTACAAGGCCGATTGTCCAGAAAAGAGGCAATCATAGGACCCTCGTATGATTTTTCATATCCAAAACGGTAACGGAGGTCTATCCCGTCTTCAGCCCTGTTACTATCCATTGGAATCACATATTGGAAATCAATATTGTGAAGATGCCCCAGCAGCTTTTGATAGGATAGACCCCTGGAATACCGTTCATTGCATACGAGCTGACACATCCATTCAAAATATTCGTTGTTCAGCTCTTTCTCTGTCATTTAATCCTCCATTTGACCGGGGTATTCGCCTGTGACATCCGAGTAGGAACGATTGTCCCTCAGAATCTCATAATCACATTTCAGTCTGTCGTTGCGGACAAACACAGAATCATCTTCATACTCGCCGAAATGATCTGCAAAATCAGCGCCCACGGTCTCATCAATATCATCGACAATCTCGTCGTTTTCATCCGCCAGAACCTCGTCCGAATAATAAGTCAGACTGAGCTTGGTATATTCGTCGAAATCGCCGAATTCCTCTGGCGAGATAATATAAGGCTTTTCAACCATATTTACCTTCTCCTCTTTCGCGTTTTTATTGTTTGTCGAGGCATAATTCGTATAGCCTTCCTCTGCGAGCTTAGCAGCATAGTTAATCAGATCCGGTTTCAATTTAGCCTGGTCAGCCTTGATTTTATTGTCTTTGTCAAGGTTTTCGTTTTCCTCTTTGCGGATTACCGTTTCCGGCTTCTTTTCCGCAAAGACCGCTTTCACCGAATCGATTTCCTCCTGGGCAATTTGCTCGTATCGCTTTTTAAGGCAAAGCCATGTTGCGGCCGACCCGATAGTCAGACCGGCCATAAACATAGCGAAGTTAATCTTGCTCATAGTAATCCTCCTCGTTTTTTATCGTAACAACAGTTACGGCGAGACCTCCGAACAGCAATGCAGCGCTTAGGAGAATCCCGCCGGTAATATGTCTTTTCCGCTTGCTGTCCAATATAGAGTCAAGCAGATTTATGAAATCATCGAGCATATCCACGTTTGATTACTCCCTTCCACCGGATAAAATGGCAATACCGCCGATTAAGCACAAACCGGCCATGGTAGAAAACACATAAGAAAATAATGCTTTCATGATAAACGCTCCTTTCAATCATAGCTTGAAAAATAATGGCAGCATTCCTGGAACATCGGAACACCGTAATTGCTGTATCCGCCTGCGGTGAAAAACACGCATTCGTAATTCGTCCGTTCCAGCAGCTCTTCCTTTACAAGCTCTACAAGTTCTTCTTTCACATAACAGCGGTCGACTCTCCCATTCCACATGGATGTGAACTGATTCGGCTGAAATATAACATCAGTTACATTATCCGGAAAGTGCGAATCGTCGACTCGGTTTAAAATCGTGTCAATTACCAGCCTCTGTCCGAGTTCCGTTTCACCTTCCGCTTCCGCCATTGTTACCAGTGCGATAAGTTCAATTTCTTCCTGTGAAATAGGGTACGGCCATTCTTCCTCAACCTGTTCCGGTTCCTCGTCAGGCGGCGAAGGTTCCGGCACAGTTTCGATAGGGGATATAGATACCGTCGAAGACGCATCGTTATATGTATCCTCGACGGGTTTCTCTTTTGCCGGGGCTGCGGCTATCCTCGCTATAATAATGAAGCAAAGGATAAGGCTCAGAAGAAACACAGCACCCTTTAATATGATTCGCATTTTTAAAACTCCTCTCTTATAAAGCGACCACCCCCAGTATCAATCTGGAAGCATTAAAGTTACATCTTCTCCCAGATATTTCCCTCTACATTGAAATCGAGAAGAAGAACCGGCTCGTGCCTTCCGTCTTCGGTCTCCCGCTCGACTTCTACAATTCTGAAATTGACATATCCGTCCGGACCATCGGCAGTCCAGCCCACAATCTGACCGGCAGGTGTACGGGGGAGATCCAGATCGTCCAGAACCTCGTTCAAGAACAGATGCCCACGGGTCTGAAGCTTATCGTTGGCAAACGCCTGCTGCGCCTTCAGGAACATGCGGTTATAATCCTGATTGGTCTCATAGTTGCGGCTCTTTGAATCAAAGTAAACGGCATAATCGCTCTGAAGATTGGGGTCAACCACCTGAACCGTTTTCTTTACCTTCTTTTCCTTTCCGGTTTCAGGATTGACCTCAACCTCTTCAAACTTTTTCGCTTTGATGTTATACTTCAGTTCCTGGTCCACCTGTTCGCCAAATCGCTCGACCACTCGGCTGCGGTACTCTTTAAAGCTCTTGTCGATAGCCGCATAAGCTGCACCAAGCGCTACATTTCTCTTGCGAAGAATGTTGTTGGACGCAAGGATGCTGGTAATGGACAGCGTTCCGAGAATAACGGCAGGAGCATACAGCTTGGCAAACTTAATGCCGGTCTGCACATAAATGATGGTGAGGTCTTTTTTGGAATCCTCAGCGGAATAAGATTCACCAGCTTCAGTAACGCCGGTTTCCGTTGCGGTATGAACCTTATCGATATCGTTCTTGGTATCCTCCATAATCTTGTTTACTTTGGTTGTGGCTTTGCAAGCGATAATGGCACTTACAACCGTCCCCGCGATTCCAGCCACTACGAGAATCTCAGGGCTGTGCTTTCTGACCTTCATCATGGTCTTATTCATAGCGCCGCTGACGCTCTTTACAATTTCGGTCTTATTTTTCATAGTTTTCATTCTCCTTTTCGAGTTTTCTGAGATGGTCGATAAGATGCTGTGTATACCACATAATCTTTTCGAGGTCTTGAATGCCGTTTTTCTGTTTCCAACGGCAGGCATATTTGATGATATTGCCGGTATCGGTTGCTTCGATGCCTTTGAGGTCGAACGTAAAAGCCTCTATCACATCGATAACTTCCAAACCGGTTTCAGATTGATAATGTGCCGGGTGCGACACCATTTTGTCAGGGGATTCGTACATTACTCTTCGTCCTCCTCACAGATTTCACAGCAAGGGATATAGATTCTCTTTCGTTCCTGAACCGCAATCTGGCAGCCGCAGGAAGGGCAGTCAAAAGTGTCATACAGTTTTTCCTCGGGTTCTGAGCCAAAAGCTACTGCTAACCCGCTTTTCCCGTTGTCCCGAGAAATATAATGACGCTCCTCGACAGCGTTGAATTTACATCCGCAGATTTTACACTCAAGCATGTTTTTTTCTCCTTTCAGTTCAATGGGATGGCTCTTGGAAGTTTCAAAATATAACCGTCTCGAACTCTTACAGCAGTTGCTCCGGCAATATTTGTCCAGCCGTAACGGTTCATTGTGTAGTTGTCGTTCGCAACATTAGCTAAATCGTAAAAATCTGATACGCTTACCATACCATACTGGCTGATAATATCGTTCATGGAATCCAGAACTGCTTCCGCATCTCCGCGAGTGTCGAACAAAATATCATCGTAGTCAAAACTTGTCCGTTTGATAGCGGAGCCGGCGCGAGTGCGTTCGCTTTCCCGTTCGTAATAATTCCGATACGATACTTTGGAAGCAGAACCGTTTTTCCTTGTTCTTCCTGCCTCACCGTAAAGAATCATATCGATTCCGGTAGTAACGATATCAGAAATAGCCTTTTTGATTGCCGGCACAATGACTTCCAGCAAAATATAAGACTTTACGTTGTTGGCGTCCTCGGCAATAAAAACGTCGGCGAATTTCTGCATTTCACCCTTTTTTCGGGTTTTCGCTTTTCCGCTGATAACTGCCTCCACTTTTTTCTCAGACTGCTCTTGACGAGACTTATCTGAATTAGTTTTGTATTCCTCCACTTAGGTTTCTCCTTTCTTAAGCCGGGATCAATTTGCCAGGCAGAGTGATTTTGGTATTCGGCGTCATGCCGTTTTCTTTTTTATACCGATAAGCAAGATTACTCTTAGCTTTCGCTTCCGACGGGGCGTAGGTAGATGCTTTCCAGCGATTCTGCACGCAGTTTTCAAATCGCATGACTGGTCCGTCGTAGTAATAGGCTTTCATTCTCGTACCCTCCTTTTTGGTAAAAAGAAAAAGGGAAAGCACCTTGTTTAAGGCACTCTCCCTTGTCCGAATTTCACAGATTCAAATTTCAGTTTTCTTCTGTAGAAACGTCTGCTTCGTCAACAATGATTGTCTTTTCCTCAGCAGCCATCTTTTTCAGCTCGATCTGGGTTTTGATATTCGCAATCACCGGTTTTGCTACGTACTTATAGACCACAAAGCCTACAATTACGCTCAAACCAACGCCTGCTGCAATCTTGATACCTTTGCTCATACCTGTGTTTTCGATGACTTCCTCAGTAGTTTCAATAACCTCGTTGTTCATAATCGCATTGTTTTCCATTTTATGTTCTCCTTTCAAATTCTGAAAATGTGGAACTTCTTCCATTAAAGCAATTGTATTTTTCGCGCGGTTTTCTCAGTGATAATCGTAAACCGGCGCGACCCGATAATCAATAACCAGGCAAGGGGTGCCGTTCGCGTCAAGATGGGAACTAAAATCAAGTTCGATATATCCCTTTTCGATATTCCAACCCAGATCGTCTCCCAATTTCGTTCCGTCTAATCCGAGCGCATAGTAAAACTCGTTGAGCGTTACATACATGTCATCCCGCATTTGCCGGTTCAATTCGTTTACGGCTCGGTTGATGGTATCTCTGTCCGACTTAAAATATCTTCCAGAGATAGCGTCATAGCAGATGGTATTTCCGCCCTTTTCGGTCAGAATCACTTCCCGAACGGGGTTCTTCACGATTTTTTCTTTCGCCATCGATTCCCGTATCGTCTGCTCCTTCTTATCGCCAATCGCCTCTACGACCTTTTCCTGATATTCTTTTAAAGTCGATTCAGAAAGCGTATAGGCGGTTGCAAGCGCTGCGTTCCGACGCAGATTTGTCGAACTGGCACCAATAAGACAGAAAACAGAAACCGAACCAACGATTGCGGCCGGAATATAACAAGGCCATGCTGTCTTTACGATTTCCTTTCCGCTTAGCTGGTCTGTTTCAAGTTCGTCTTTTTTCTCCTCGATAAGAATCAGCGCTTTTGGCGTTGCCCTCACCGCCATGACTGTAGTGGTAATCATTCCAGCAATGCCGATACCTGTAAGTATCTCCGGACTATGCTTTTTCATCGCCGTCCGTACACTCTTGGCAATGCTGGATAAACTGTGTTTTCCCATTTAAGTTCTCCTTTCTTAATTTAAAATCAGCACTTTAGGAAGGCTAATTTTATACCCATCCATAGAATCGATAACTTTTGCGTCTTTAAGATCTAACCATCCATATTTAGTGTTTGTATACACATTGTTTGATACACCAGCCAGATCATAATAGTCAGCAATCGAAACACATCCGTAATTGATGATAATTTCTTTCATTGAACTAAGAACAGACAAAGCGTCAGATTCAGTTCCAAACAATATATCTTCCAAAACAAAATCCGATTTATTGCGTCTGTTTTTGTTTTTGTGATAGTAGCTGTAAGATACCCTTGAATTGTTCTTTGGGGAATGACATTCTTCTCCATAAAGAACCGTTTCGATTTTATCGGCTACAATGTCAGTAAGTGCTTTTCTGATTCGTTTGGAATGTAACATTTTATAAAATGCAAACACATTCCCTCCGATAAATCCACCGATTGCTCCAAGACCAAAAATAGTAATGTTTTTATCCTTCATGTTTTTTCTCCTTTCGTTTAAACAAATAACAAAATCAATTCTTCGGCTGTTTCAACCGCCGTCTGAAATATCAAACTGCGATGCTCGTCCTCGCCATAACAAGCATACATAGCCATTTCGCAGATAAAACTTTCGATAATACAGATAGGCATTTCAAAGGGCTTATCCATAATTCGATTGATAATTTCATAAGCGGCCCATTGTGAATACGACCGTTTTTCAAATTCATCTTTAGGCCATGAGAACGACGGACTGAATAAATGCCGGTCTACATATTCTTTAATAATCGAAACAGCCGTCTCTGAATCGTACACGATAGCTTGCCGAGTAAAGAAAAAGAGCCCTTGTTAGGACTCTTCCTCTTCGTCATTAAGTGCGGCGAGCTTTTCGTTAATGCGTTCATCGATTTTCTCTTCCATTTTCTTTTCGTTCACCCAGTCGGTTAGTAGTGTTGCTCCCATACCTACTGCGGTGGCGACAAGACCAAGAATTTTTACCATTTTAGCGTTAATCATAAAGTGCTACCTCCTTTTCATAATACGGCTTGTAAATTTTGCGGATTTAAAGATCTTCCATCCATTCGGCGGTCGGTTCGAAAACCATGTCAATGACGAAGATTTCCATACCGTCTTCCAGCGTTAATTTATGGTGATTGAAATCAATCCAGTAAATATCGCCGTTGCAGGACGACCAACCCACCGTTTCTCCAAGTTCGGTTTTTTCAAGCCCAAGGAACTCATAGAAGTCGTTCAATGGAATTACGCCTTGAAACATAAAATTGCGGTTCAAATGGTATTCCGCCTCTATAACCTTGGCGATGGTTGTCTCAAAATACCTCTGGGAAAAGCTGTCGTAGAAAGTACGAATTATCTCGGGTTCCATGCCTTCACCAAAGTCAAGACTCGAACTGCTGATAAAGCTTGGCGACGAAATATAAACGTCTTTACACTTTTCGCTTACGATGGAGTCCACAATCGCGTTGTGCGCCTCTTCTCCGTAAAGCTCTTTCAGCTTGTCCTTATATTCCTTATAGGACTGGTTGATAAGAGCGTAGGCGCTTGTCAGGGCGGCCTGTTTTCTGCTATTAAGCGCATTGGCTCCCATAATACAGGCTATCGTGGAAAGGCCAAAAGCAGCGGTCGGAATATAACATTTCCACGCTGACATAAACGCCTCTTTTTTGGTGTAGGCGTATGGATCTCCATCGTGATTTTTTCTGCTGTCCGCTTTTACAAGTTCTACAGCTTTTGGAGTAGCTTTAACGGCTGTAACAACAGTTACGATTACTCCTACGGATGCTACACACGATAAAGCAACGGGAGAATACTTTTTCAAATATAGTCCCGACTTGTGCAGCGCCCTTTGAATAACAGGGGTTTTGTTCATGTTTTTCTCCTTTCGTTCATCTCATAGCTCTCAGTAAATCCAGGATATCTACAGCCATGTTGCCGGCCGATTTAAATATTTGGCTTGTTCTCGGATTTACTTTTGAGTAAGTAAACATCTTCACCATGAATTCATGGGCGAGTTCACAGAATTCATCGATTGATCCCGATGTTCTCGGATATATTCTTTCGGCGATAAAATCTTTGAGCTCGTCGACAGCCCATTGTGAATAACTGCTTTTCTTGAATTCCTCCGTCCATTTCCCGAATAGCGGAGGCATCCAAGCATCCATGTGATACATGTCATACAAAATTAGTTCAAGCTGATCGATGCTCATTATCTTCTCCTTTCGTGAAAAAAATTAAAAGAGAAAGATGTAAGTCAAGCATAAACTTACTATTATGGCAACCTCAACTATCCTAATCAGTTGCCCTCTTTCCCTCATAATAAGCGTTGTATTTTTCGCGCGGCAATAAAGAAAAGAGCCGTTGTTAGCGGCTCTTCTCCTTACAAACCAATGTTCTTTAAAATTTTTATAAGTTCGTCTTTTTCGAGTTCAGCATCTACATCCAGATGGACATGTGTCTTTCCGTCGATAACCGTTGCGTTTACCTCATTAAGTTTGAGTTCTACATCATGCCCAAACTTCTTTCGGATTAGCATAGCTATCAACTTCGACAGAATACCCGTCGTGAATTTCGACCCTATTTTCATTTCATCCATACTCCTTTTACTCCTTTCAAATACCCATTGATTTCCGTAAAAGAAGATGCGATTTTTGCGAACTTAAATTTCCCGTCTGTCAAAGACTGTTTCCCATCGCTCCCGTTTGATAGGCTTCATTTTCAGCGCCCACATAATTTGACGGACAGTAACGGTGGGGTAGAGGCCGTCCGTACAAGTTCCAGAACGGGCGTCAAAGTATTCTCGAAAATCGGGGTGTAAATATAAAGCGTCGGTAATCCACGGGTCAACCTCGCTCCACCATGTACTCTTGGTTCCCTCGTCAAACCGCTGCTGTATCACAGCCAGTCCTTTTTCTCCGATTTTGTATAGCGTGCAACTGTTGTAAACGGGGTGATCGCAAATATAACGGCTGCCGTACATAGACAGATAGATTTCCGGTTTATCAAAATGGTATCTCATATACACCACCAAAAAGAAAAGAGAAAGAGCCCTCGTCAGGGCCCTCTCCCTTTTGCTAATAATCTTATTTAATCTTCGTCAAATTCTCCGCAAACTTCTTCTCTGGTAGGATACAGAGCTTCATATTCCTCATCGTCTTCCATTCCGTACCGTTCCAATTCTACGGAATGGCCGCATTCGAGGCATACTAATATATCTTCCCATTCATCCTCGAACTGCATTCTTGCTCCGCATTTACTGCAAATATATCTGCCAGTGAGTAATGCGTCCTTTTGCGCGTCGTTAAAAAAGCTCATTGCAAATTACCTCCTTGATACTGTGTGGCAATTTTAAGTATAATCGCCACCTTTGAATTATCAAGAGATAAAAAGCACTTTTATATCTCTCATAATAGCGGATGCGATTTTAACGGAGAAAAACGAAGAGGCCGTGTAATATCCACGAACTCCTCGTTTCGGAACCATTTTACTTCTTGGTTGGTTTAAAACGGCTAAACAAACCTCTGAATGTCGTAGAGGTATAAGTTCCTTTCTCTTCGAACTTGAATCCCTTTCGCATCCAGAATGCGTAGAACATTAACGGCAGCACAAGCTCGGCGGCTGCAATACCAATTTTGACATACCGATCTTTGACATTCTCTTCAATCTGAGCAACCTTAAAGCCCTCATCACTTTCACGATTCTGAGTTTTGTCCAGATACTCCATTGAAGTTTTGTCTTCATCGAGCTTCACCTTGTAAAGTTTCGCCAAGCTTTCCACTGCTGTAGAGTGTTTTTCACTTCCTGGTTCGAGAGAAGCCAAGTTTTCGATTTCGTTCTTGATTTCCTCTTCCAACAAATTTTTAATTTCTTCGCCCATTTTACATTTCTCCTTTCGTTTACTGGGTTCCATAAAAGGAAGTGTTATTTGTGCGGAATGAAGTCTTTAGCCTTTACTCTCAGCACAACATACTTCTTTGAAACCACAGCTTCAACCCGCTTCGATAATTCCAAAAATAAAAAAGGACCATCCGTATCTGAATGGTCGACTCGAAGTGTTCCGACTAAGAAAAGCCGAAATACGATACCCGTAAAAATGGCACCTACCAAAACGCCGAGAATAAAAATAATTACCAAGTTCATGTACGTCCTCCTTTTAAAATGTTTTTCCAAATTTTCAACCCGGGGAATTTTTCAGATATCAATTTAACATGTTTTTCCGTCACCTGCGTACTGAATTCTAATCTAGGATAAAAAGAAAGAGCCTAAGGAAACTTAGGCTCAATCTATAAAATCAGTGCGTTTCGTGATACTTAATAACCTTTTCTGTTATGGCTGAGTATTCTTCCGGATAATATTGATGGATAAATTGTTGGCATTTGGTCCATCCGCTTTGCTCAAAGTAGTCGCATAGCAGATACAGGCCAATGCCACAGCAAGTTATTCCGCCAATAATCTTTCCGATCTGTTTGGCCTTAACCGTCTTATTGATTCTTTTAAGTATTTCCATAGTCTTACACTCCTTTCATAAAGGAGCTTGTTATTCTTGCGAATCCTCATAGACGATTTTCTTCCTCAAGTCCGACCAGGTTATATAACGCTCTTTTCGGCACACCGGGCAATAAAACTTGCTTACCTTACCGCCTATGTCCGTCAGTTCGCTGCTTTCCGCCTCAAGCCTGTTCTGGCAGTTCGGGCAATTGAACCGATAGACCTTCTTAACAGCCACATCTACAATCTTCATCACATCACCCTCTTTCTTGGCTGAGCAGCCAGAAGAACCGTCTGTACAAGTCGTAATAAGTGTCCTTGCAGCATGGGATAGAGAATTTGATTCTCATGTAATCATAGGAAGCCCCTTCCGTCACACCTTTCAAAATATAACAGGAAAGTTCCTCGTCCGCTTCCTTGGCCATCCGTTCGATCATGTCCATCCGATTCGAGTAAAACAGCCTTGCCATCGCGCATTTAGCAACCGGATCGCTGATGTTATTTGTCCTGCCCGGCGATATCAATTTCGGCCAACTGCTCGGGAACCCATCCAGCATGGCATACGATTTCCGCCATATCGGATACTGTAGGCAGAAATGCTTCAGTTCGTAATACCGGTGTTTCTCAATCCAGTATTGGTTTTTCTCAGATATTTCAGGTCTTATCGTTGTGCTCATACCCGTTCACCTCGCCAGACATAACCCGTTTCCTGCCACAGTAACTTTGGAGAGATGTAAAAGTTGATTCGTCCGTATTTCGAATTCATCTCTTTCAGATTGGTGATAAGTTTTCCGTTCCTGGTTGCTTTACCGATGGGCAGCCACCCCGATATAATGCCGGCTCGAATCCATGAAGCGTCTTTCCCATAAACCCTCGCTGCTACGGCTACCGGTACGGAACCAGATGCAAATATAACTTCATCCATTGGCTTTTGCCTCCTTTCAACTGCTATTCTAGGTTAGAAACAGCTTTTAGTGAAAACAACTTAGGTGGAGACAGCCGCCATCGGATCATCGTCATTTCACAAGGGTAATCTTCAAAGCCGAGCGTTTCGCAGGTAATAAGCCCTTCCAAAACACCGATGATGATTTCCGCTTCGTACTGCTTGTATGGAAATATAAAGTCCGGAAGTTCCCGATGCATAGCGCTGCATTTTTGGCATCGGAACCTTCGAATATCTACTTTGTTTTTGACGCCGTATTTCGTCCGTACAATTCTTTTTACGGTGTCGTAATATTTCAACTGTCCGCCGCATTTGGGGCAGGTTGATTTGCTCTCACTAATCATATTTCATCTTTTCCTCCAATCGCAGCAAGAAAAGTTTTGTGTAGGAGTTGACAATTCCTATACTTATGATATATGATTACTAATAGCAAATCAATGGAAAGGTGGTCTCTATGCTTATAAAATGTCCGGAGTGCGAATTGCAAGTAAGTGATAAAGCTGTTTCCTGTCCGCATTGCGGATACCCGATGCAGTCAAGCTCCAAATCAAGAAAGCCTCGAAACAAAAACAACAAACGACGCCGTTTACCGAACGGATTCGGACAAATCAGCGAGATTAAAAACCGTAATCTCCGCAATCCTTTCAGGGCGATGGTGAGCGTAGGAAAAGCAGAAAACGGACGGCCGATATGCAAACCTCTAAAGCCGGAATCCTATTTTCCTACCTATAATGACGCCTATGCCGCTCTTGTGGAATATAACAAGAACCCATATGATCTCGAGCCGTCTCTCACCGTCAAAGAATTGTACGAACGGTGGAAACCAGAATACTTGAAAACTCTGAAGAATGAAGCGAGCGGCAGAGCAGTAGAATCCGCCTGGGGATATTGTTCATCCGTGTACAGCATGAGAGTGATTGATGTCCGAGCACGTCATATAAAAGGCTGTATGGAAGAAGGGATATCCGTAGTACGAGGAAAAGAACAAACCCCGAGCGCATCAATGAAGAACAAGATTAAGTCACTGTTCAACTTAATGCTCGATTATGCCTTGGAATATGAACTGGTAGACCGCAACTATTCGAGAACGTTCAATCTAACCGAGGAAACCATCAAAGAAATCGTAACGGTAAAGAAAGAGCACATACCGTTTACACAAGAAGAGATGGATTTGCTCTGGCAGCATGTAGATGATAAAATGTATGTAGACGTTATCTTGATTCAGTGCTATTCCGGATGGAGGCCACAGGAAATTGGTTTGCTGGAGTTGAAAGACGTGGATCTTGAAAATGGCACATTCAGCGGAGGAATGAAAACCGATGCAGGTACTAACCGTGTTGTACCTATCCACTCAAAAATAAGACACTTGGTAGAACGGCACTATAAAGAGGCTCAGGAAATAGGAAGCATATATCTGTTCAATTACGCCAATCCAAGCAGCAGGGTCAAGAATACGGCTTTGACCTACAACAGATATCAAAAGGCTTTTGGGATGATTCGGGACGAACTGAAACTTAATCCGGAGCATAGACCCCATGACGGACGCAAACACTTTGTTACCATGGCTAAAAAATACGGCGTTGATGAATACGCTATTAAGTATATGGTAGGGCATAAGATCTCTGATATAACTGAAAAGGTTTATACACAGAGAGAATTCGAATGGCTAAAAGACGAAATAGAAAAAATAAAATAGCTTGTAATTTTTGCCTATAACAAAGAAAAAGCCTCCTCGCAGCAGGACGCCGGTTAAGGCATCCGATACCACAAGGAGGCTCTCTTTTGTATAGGAATAAGTGTATAGGAGTAATGCAGGAATAATAGATGAATTACCTACATTTCTCGGCTTTTTCTCACATCTAACTGCTCTTAAAACCGCGTATTTACTGGGTTTTAGCAGTGGGTAAATTAAGGTAAGTTTCTATAATATAACAAGTTTAAAATTTTTCAAATAAAATTTTCCCTATGCCTTTTGGCTGCAAAAAGGGGCTTGCCGCCTGCGAATAGCAGTGGGCAAGCCCCCTTTGTGTTGGCAGCTGAGTCCCGGCTCCCGAGAACCTGTTACAGTATGCTCTTCGCCTGGGCGATGATGTTTTCCATGGTGATGCCGTTTTTGGCTAGGAGGCGCTCGTAGGGGGCGGACTCGCCAAACTGGTCCTGGACGCCTATGCGGCGGACGATGCCGCGGCCCGCCTCGGCCACGCACTCGCAGACCGCGCTGCCCAGGGCGTTGAGGATGTTGTGGTCCTCCACCGTCACTATCTTGCCGATGTCCGCGATGCAGGCGTTCACCGCCTCGGTGTCGAGGGGCTTTATCGTGTGCATATCGAGCACACGGGCCTCTATGCCCTGCTCGTACAGGACCTTCGCCGCGTCGATGGCGAGGCGTACGGTGTCGCCAACCGCGATGAGGGCGACGTCCTTGCCCTCGCGGAGGAGGTTAGCCTTGCCTATCGTGAACTCCGCGTCCTCGTCGTAGATGACGGGCACGGCGTCGCGGGTGAAGCGCAGGAACATCGGGCCGTAGGTCTCGGCCGCGGCGCGGACGAGCTTTCTGGCCGCAACATAGTCGGCGGGCTGGATGACGGTCATGTTCGGGATGGTGCGCAGCACGCCCATATCCTCGATGGCCTGGTGGCTGGCGCCGTCGTTCGCCGGGGT
>ENA-OZIL01000048-OZIL01000048.1-human-gut-metagenome-genome-assembly--contig:-NODE-48-length-64264-cov-9.400723_pt1 | contig 64264 bp, 68 predicted proteins | sample MGYA00244057_ERZ653706 | MGnify/ENA primary metagenome ERZ653706 (study PRJEB26926, sample SAMN06165266) | human gut metagenome | biome: ENVO:00009003; feature: ENVO:2100002; material: ENVO:00002003...
AAACCATGTCTCTTTTTATCTACTTTTCAATTTGCGAAATTTATTCTACCTTATCTATAGAACCGAACCACCTGCTTGAGATAGACCACATAATACCGGTATCAAAGGGAGGTCGGACCGCAGAAGAGAATTTACAGACATTGTGCTGGAAATGCAACAGGGCGAAGAGCGATAAAATAATGGTTTAATAGCCCATGTCACCTTTCAAAACTACCTCTAAGTGCGTCCTTGACGTAACCGTTGAACTGCCCTGAAAGAGATCTCCCGGCCACAAATCCGGGAGATCTTTCGCATCAAGGGGCTTGGGGCGTTGACCCGACAAGGCAAAACAGAAAAGTGGGGACCTATTCGCCCAGCTTGCCATGTCCAAATCGAAGTTAAATACATGATCGTGCAAGCAACGTTCGTGTCCGTATACTTCCGCAAAACGCTTGCCGGCATGGCCTGGTAATGCACATTCTTCGGATACTTAGACTTTGAGCCAGCAAACGTTTTGTGTCGAGAACTGCGAGGTGCCTTGGTTATATCGATAGAAGTACCCGGCACCGCACTCTCCAGCCATGACAAAGCCTGGTGTGACATCACTGGTACACAGTAGCTCGGCGAGCATAGGCCGGGCCGTGTTCGTGAACGTCCTCACGCTGTGGAGTATTAGCCCGGAGGTACATTCAGAGGGGTATTTCAAAGCGGGTTGAGGTGAGGTATAATAACAGTATAGAACTGGGAGAGTGTCCGTGCCTGAAAGGCGGGAGAGCTGATGTGCGGAAGATACTATGCGGAGCCGGAGAACGACCATGGAAGAGCTGGCAGAGCTGAAAGCCGAGGCGAGAGGCAAGGCTGAGAGCGCAGGAGAGGCAGTCAAGACCGGCGAGGTCTTTCCCTCGGACACGGCGGCGGCCTCGTCATAAGCGCGAGGAGCGAGACGGCGGGGGAGAAGCGGCTTTTCCGCGAGAGCGCGCAGCTGCGCCGCTGCCTCATCCCGGCGAGCTGCAATTTCGAGAGGGAGCGCTGCGCGGACGGCATGGTATACTTTGACTAAATGATAGAGAGGGGCTTCTCCAATGAATCCTGTTTGGCGCTTTAAGAGTGTAGAATGGAACGAAAATGGCACGAATGTTGAACTGACGATCTCCGGGAAACAGTTTGCAAAACTGATGGACCTGTGCTTTGAGCAGGCTGATGCCTTTTCATTTTGTGCGGCGCGCTGGGCAAATGCCAAGGACAGGCGCCTGGAAAACGCGCTGAAAGGATTTAAAACGGGTGAAATACACACAAACCATTGGTTTTGCTATGGCATTACACATCCAGACTTAAAAGTCGACCTTTACCGCGCGGCGGATGAGGCAAAAGAAATTATCCTTCAATACATCGAAGACCTGTTCCTGAGTGGCGACGAAAACAACCTCTACACGCTGGAAGACCTGTGCTTTTTCAAGGGAGATGAGTTGTTTTTAGGAACAGTGACCCACGAAAGAATGTGCTACGCGCATATCCTCTCAAAGCAGTTCGGGGAAGAGCTGCGGCGTTTGGGTGACTGGGAAGACGGGTCCGATAACGATTTTGCACGTCTTGATTTGAGCGGTTTTGAAAAGGTGGATGAACCATGATTGTCTTAATAACAGGCGCATCACACACAGGTAAGACTGCGCTGGCACAGAGGCTGCTGGAAAAATATAAGATTCCTTATTTTTCAATAGACCACTTGAAGATGGGGCTCATACGCAGCGGCCGTACCGTGCTGACGCCAGAAGATGACGATGCGCTCACGAATTATTTGTGGCCCATCGTTAGAGAGATGATAAAAACAGTCGTCGAAAACGGGCAAAGTCTAATTATCGAAGGCTGCTACATCCCGTTTGACTGGCAGAAGGACTTTGAAAGCAAATACCTTGAACACATCAGATACTACTGTCTCGCCATGAGTCGCGATTACATAATAAACCATTATTCAGATATAAAGGGCTGCTCGAATGTGATAGAAAAGCGTCTTGATGACGACAGCTGCACCATGGAGACCCTGCTTAGAGATAATGTACGGTTTTTGGAGCTTGCACAAGAGCACAATGTAAATTATGTGCTTATCGACGATAAGTATGAGATAAACATTGAACTGTGAGGCTGGATTTGGTATTGACAAACGAAGCTTTGCAGCATATACTAAATACATCAAAATATTTTGATGTGAGGTGAGCGAATGGGGACACACCAAGAGGACGCCAAGGTGTTCAAGGCACTGTGTGACCCGAAGCGCCTTGCCATTTTGGAGCAATTGCGCAGCGGCGAGAAATGCGCCTGCGTCTTGCAGGAACCGATGGATCTGACTCAATCCGGTCTGTCCTATCACATGAAGATCCTGTGCGATTCCGGCATCGTGACCAGCCGGCAGGAGGGAAAATGGACGCATTACCGCCTTAGTGCGCCTGGCGGGGAATGGGCGCTGGAAAGATTGCGGGCCATTCTTACACCAAATACAGAACAAGACGACAGCTGTCCTTCCTGCGGCAGATAAACGCCATCATATATTGATGGCGTTTATCTTGAACTGAAATATCAAAAATTTTTGATATGTTGTTAATTCTGAGCAAAGCGAGGTTTCCATCATGGGCATATGGCAATTCATACAAGACCAGGTGCTGGGGATGAAATGGCTGAATGGGCTTATAGGCAGAGGCCTTTCGAAGTTGGGCTTGGACACGGGTGGACGGCTTGGCGGCAGCGTTCAATTTTTTGTCTATGACGTGCTCAAGATAACTGTTTTGCTGTGCTTTCTGATATTTGTCATTTCCTATATCCAAAGCTACTTTCCGCCTGAGCGCAGCAAGAAGATTTTGGGTCGTTTTCATGGCGTCGGGGCAAACACAATCTCTGCCCTGCTGGGGACGGTGACGCCGTTCTGCTCCTGTTCATCCATTCCGCTGTTTATCGGCTTCACCAGCGCGGGACTTCCCCTGGGTGTGACTTTTTCTTTTTTGATCTCCTCACCAATGGTGGACCTTGGGAGCCTCGTGTTGCTGATGAGTATATTTGGAGCGAAAGTCGCGGTTATCTATGTGCTGGTTGGATTGGCTATTGCTGTTGTGGGAGGCACGGTCATTGAAAAGTTGCACATGGAGAAGTACGTGGAGAGCTTCATCCTTTCCGCCGGGAGCGTAGATATTGAATCTCCCACCCTGACCAGGACGGAGCGTTTGAAGTATGCAAAAGAGCAGGTCTTTTCAACATTCAAAAAGGTTTTCCCCTATATTCTTATAGGCGTGGGAATTGGTGCAATAATCCACAACTGGATACCGGAAAGTTGTATAGAGTCTGTCCTGGGCAGCAGCAATCCCTTCGGGGTGATCCTGGCAACGCTGGTGGGCGTTCCTATGTATGCGGATATATTCGGCACTATTCCGGTGGCTGAGGCGCTGCTGGCAAAAGGCGCACAGCTTGGCACGATACTGGCCTTCATGATGGCAGTCACAACGCTGAGTTTGCCCTCCATCATTATGCTGCGCAAGGCCGTAAAGCCGAAACTGCTGGCTTTGTTTATCGGCGTATGCACAGCCGGCATCATCGTGGTAGGCTATTTGTTCAATGCGTTCCAATTCATTTTTATTTAATTTGGAGGTTAGAAGTATGGGACTTTTCAGCAAAAAAGAGAAAACGACATCCTGCTGCTGCGGGGGCAGCTGCACACCAGAGACAATGGCCAGGGCGGAAGCCGGCAAGACTTCCGCCGGCATAAAAGTACTCGGTTCCGGCTGCTCCAAATGCAATGCTTTGGAGCATGCGGTCCGTGAGGCGTTGGCAGAACTGGGCATGGCCGCTGAGATCGACCATGTGACGGATTTTGCGCAGATCGCCGCTTATGGTGTGATGACGACCCCGGCGCTGGTGGTTGACGGCAGGGTTGTGTCCTACGGCAAGGTTTTGAAAAAGGACGAGGCCAAGGCGCTGATCCAGAAAATTCGGGGATAAGCCATGCGCCTGGAGCGGCCTTGTATGTCCTAAATTACAGACGCAGTCAGACCTCGAAGCCCTCGACGACCTTGTTGAAGCAGTATTCCGGCGTGGGGAAGCTGCCTTCCAGCGTCTCCCGGTGGAAGGTGTTGAGGCCCTCGACCATGTCGCGGCGCACATGGGCAAAGTGCTTGACGAACTTGGGTTTGAAGTCGCCGTACATATCGAGCATGTCCTGGGTAATAAGCACCTGACAATCAACATAGGGACCGGCGCCGATGCCGAGAATGGGGACGCTTACGGCTTCGGTGATGGCCTTGGCCACGCCGTTGGGTACACACTCGACCACTATGGAAAAGACGCCCGCGGCCTCGAGGGTCTTTGCGTCCTCAACGAGCCTGGCCGCCGCCTCGGGTGTGCCGCCCTGTACCTTGAAGCCGCCGAAGCTGGTAGCGCTCTGCGGTGTCAGGCCGATGTGGCCCATGACGGGGATACCTACATCGACCATGCGGCGGATGGTTTCCGCCATGCTGCGTCCGCCCTCGAGTTTGACGCAGTCGCAGTTTGTTTCCATGAGGATCCGGCAGGCGCTGCGTATGGCCTGCTCCGGGCTCTCCTGATAGCTGCCGAAGGGCATGTCGCCCACTACGAAGGTGTCCGGCGCGCCCTTCACCACCGGGCGGATGTGGTGTATCATGTCGTCGAGCGTAACGCCGACTGTGGTGCTGTAGCCGAGCATAACCATGCCCAGCGAGTCGCCCACGAGGATGACCTCGGTCTCGCTCTCGTTGATGATGGAGGCCATCGTGTAGTCATAGGCCGTTACATAGGTGAACTTGCGCCCCTCCTGCTTAAACTTCTTGAAATCGAGTACGGTCATTTTCTTCTTGGCCATTGATGACATCTCCTTTGCAAATTTATAGTCTGAAAGCTCAAGCGCGCAGCTCCAGGAGCATGGTAACGGCGCAGTAGACCAGCAGCAGCGCCATCACCGCGTTAACGATCTTGGCGTAGTTCTTGAAAAACCGCTCAAACACTGCGCCGAAAAGCGCCCATAGCAGGGTACACAGAAAGCCCGTCACAGACAGTATGACGCAGAAGAGCGCCAGCACGGCCACGCTGTCATAGTGCGGCAGGACGAACGAGCTGAGCGAGGTTATGCCGTAGAGTATGACCTTCACGTTCACAAACTGCAGCGCCGCGCCGGCAGCGATGGTGTTCGTCCGCGTGAAGCGGCTCTTCTTCTGCGCATGCGGCTTGTCGCGCCAGATGCCCCAGGCCAGCCAGAGTATGTACGCCGCGCCCAGGACCAGCATGTAGGGCTTCACCGCGGGTATGAACTCATACAGCAGCGACGAAAACGCCGCGCACAGACCCATGACTACCAAGAAGCCCAGCAATACGCCTACGTTGAACGGGAATGCCTTTTTGAAGCCGTACTTTGCCGCATTCGACATCGACATGATCGTGTTTGGCCCAGGCGTTATAGCCGTCAAGAGCACATATGAGCAAAACGCCGCCCAGTTCATTACCAATACCCCGCTTCCGCTTTTTGAAAATATGATAACCTCACTATCCAAGACTGTCAATGCCTCCCTTGACAAAGGCCGAGCGCTGTATTACAATATCGATATACGATATCGAAAAACGATATTTGGGAGGTGCGGCGATGCCTAGAAGGGCGCTGGAGGCGCTTACTGAGCCGATGTTTTATATTCTTATGGCGCTGACCGGCGGCGCGAAGTGCGGCACGGAGATAGCGGCCTGGATATCGCAGCACAGCTGCGGCCGGGTGAGAATAGGTCCGGGGACGCTGTATACGATACTGGGCAGCTTCCAGAAGGCCGGGCTGATCGTTGAGACGGAGACTGAGGGCCGTCGGAGGACGTATGATATGACGGAGCTGGGCCGGGAACGTTACGAGGCGGAGCTGGCAAGACTGCGGCAATGCGTGGAGGACGCAGATAGAAGGGGGGATGTCTGTGCGGAAAACGGTGCTTTGCCCGTACACGCGATGGGAGTTTGACCGCGTTGAGGGCTGGTGCGAGGAGGTGGAGCGGCGCGGGCTGAGGCTGGTGAGGTTCAAGGGTCAGTTTGCTGTGCTCGAGGACGGCGCGCCGCGAGATACGCGCTACCGCTTCTGTGCGGCGGAGACGGGTACGGATGCTGGATTTGAGGAAGAACGGCAGAAGTACGCGGACTTCGGCTGGGAACTGCTCGAAAACACGAGCGTAGCGCTGACGGAAAATGGGCGTTACAGTCTAGCGCGGACGACCGACCCGGCGGCGGTCGAGATGTACACGGACAAGGAGAGCTTCGGCGCGAGAGCGTCGAAGCAGCTGTACTTTCGGGTGATGCTCCTGATGCTTCTGATAGTTTTGAATGCGCTCTGGCTCATGAGCGCGTGGCGGACGGGACTGGCGGGACTTGTCGAATATGAGCCGCTGACGCTGCCGCTGCTCATATGCGTGCCTCTGCTTCTGGGCTGCCTGATATATTTTGCCGTGCGCACGAACAGAACGGCAAAGCGGCTGGAAGCAGGCGAGCTGGACCGGGGCTTCGACCCGAGAGAGATAAGAGCGAGATACATATTCTTTATATTCACAGCCGCAGTTATCTTTGTGGCGGTGACCACGCTGCTGCTCATGTGGATTAAATGAGACAAAGCCTCCCTTTTGCAAAGGGGAGGCTTTTTTGCGCGCGCGGTTTTATTATTTGTCTTTTGTATCCTGCCGAAATGTGCTATTATTGCTAAAACAGGAGGTGCGCTATGGGAGACACTTTTTCGCTCGGCGGCATGCTGCTGGGCGCGTCCAGCGCGGCCACGCAGGTCGAGGGCGGCGACAGGAACAACAACTGGTACGACTGGTACCGGCACGGGAATATCAAGGACGGCTCGGACCCCTCCGTCGCCACCATGCACTGGGAGCACTGGCAGGAGGACGCGGAGCTGATGGCCGCAATGGGCCTGCAATGCGCGCGCCTGGGCCTCGAGTGGAGCCGCATAGAGCCCGAGCGCGGCGTGTTCGACGAGAGCGCCGTGCAGCACTATGTCGAGGAGCTCAAATACCTCGGCGAGCGCGGCATAAAGCCCATGGTCACGCTCTGGCATTTCTCGAACCCCCTGTGGTTTGAGCGCTCGGGCGGCTTTCTCGCGCGCGGGGCGAAGCTGGCCTTTCTTGAGTACGTTGAATATATCGTCCCGAGGCTCGCGCCGTATGTGGACTGCTGGATAACGCTGAACGAGCCGAACGTCTACGCCGTGAACGGCTACATGAGCGGCGACTGGCCGCCGGGTCAGCGCTCGATACCCGCGGCCCTGCGCGTCATGGCCGCGCTCACGCCCTGCCATATCGAGGCCTATGAACTCATACACCGCCTCGTCCCCGACGCGCGCGTCAGCTTTGCGAACCACCTGCGCGTGTTCGCGCCCGAGGACCCGAAGAACCCCACGCACAGGGCCGCGGCAAAGACGGCTGAATTCCTGTTCCAGACCGCCATGACCCGCGCCATGATGCGCGGCCCCTCCGGCCGCGGACGCTACTACGACTACATCGCGATCAACTACTACACCCGCTCCACCTGCTCCGGCCTCGCCGACGGCGTGCGGGCAAACTCCCCGCGCAACGACCTCGGCTGGGAGATATACCCCGAAGGTCTCGCGGAGCTCTGCGTCTCAATGTGGAAGGAATACAGTGCGCCGGTTTACATAACTGAAAACGGCACCTGCGACCTGGACGACGCTTTCCGCTGCCGCTACATCTGCGAGCACGTCAAGGCCGCGGCAGGATGCCCCGCGCCGGTGGAACGGTATTACCACTGGTGCTTCTGCGACAATTTTGAGTGGATAGAGGGCAACACGGCGCGCTTCGGTCTGGTGCATACAGACTTTGGGACTCAGGAGCGTGCTGTTAAGCGCAGCGGGGAGTTCTATGCCAAAATGATAAAAAACGGCGGTGTAACGCAGGAGATGTACGATGAATATGTCGCGCCACAGGTCTATAACGTACAATAAGGGGCTGTTCCACCTCCGGACGGAGCACAGCTCATACATATTCCGCGTGACGCCGCAGGGCCAGCTTGAGCACCTGCACTACGGGGCGCGCGTCTGCGATGCGGACGCCGGGGCGCTCAGCCTCAAGCGCGTCCTGCCCTACGGCGACTCGGTGCTCTACCCGGGCGGGGGCGCGGCGGACTGCCTGGATGTGCTGCCCATGGAGTGGTCCGGCTCCGGCAGGGGGGACTACCGCCCCTCGCCCGTGGAACTGGTCTCGGAGAGCGGCTCCTGGACGACGGATTTTTGTTATGTAAACCACGAGCTGCGGGAAGGCTCCGCGCCCATGACCTGCGGCCTGCCCACGGCATACGGCGGGGACATGACGCTCGTCGTGACCCTGCGCGACGCGGCGGCGGAGCTCGAGCTGAGGCTGTTTTACACGACCTATCCAGCCGAGGACGTCATCACACGGCGCGCGGAGCTGCGCTGTCTCAGAGGTTATGTAAACCTCAAGAAGCTCATGAGCCTGAGCCTGGACCTGGCCGAGCGCGAGCTGGTGATGACTACCTTCACCGGCGGCTGGATATGCGAGGCGCACAGGCAGGACCGCGCGGTAAAGGGCACGCTGATAAACGAGAGCCGGACGGGCTTTTCCTCGAACAGGGCGAATCCGGGTTTCATCCTGAGCGAGCGCGGGGCGGACGAGCAGCGCGGCCGGGTCTGGGGCTTCAACCTTGTATACAGCGGCGGGCACATGAGCTGCGTTTCGGGAGACGAGCACGGCTCGGTGCGCGTCATGTGCGGCATCAGCCCGGACAGGTTCGAGTGGAGGCTCGAGGGCGGCGAGAGCTTTGAGACGCCGGAGGCGGTGATGTGCTTTTCGGCAGATGGCTTCGGCGGTATGAGTCGGGCGATGCACGACTTTGTGAACCGCCGCATCGTCCGGGGCCGCTGGGCCGGGCGGGGCAGACCCGTACTGGTGAACGCCTGGGAGGGCTTCATGTTCGACTTCGACGCGAAGCGTCTGCTCTCGCTGGCGAAACGGGCGAAGGCCATAGGCGCGGAGCTCTTCGTCATGGACGACGGCTGGTTCGCCGGCCGGGACGACGACACGGGCGGCCTCGGCGACTACGAGCCGGATACGAAGAAGCTGCCGGAAGGGGTCGCGGGACTGGCGCGGGACGTGACGGCGCTGGGCCTGGACTTCGGCATCTGGTTCGAGCCGGAGGCGGTAAATCCCAAGAGCCGGCTCTATGCCGCGCACCCGGACTGGGCGATAACAGAGCCTGGCCGCGAGCCCGCGTTCTGCCGGAACGAGCTGCTGCTCGACCTCACGCGGCCGGAGGTGCGGGACTACATCGTGGACTCCGTGGGCGGGGTGCTGGACTCGGCGCGCGTGAGCTATGTGAAGTGGGACATGAACCGCCACCTCGCGGGAGTGAGCGGGGCCTTTGCGCACAGATATATACTCGGCCTGTACGAGGTGCTGCACCGGATCTTCGACGCGCGGCCGGACATCCTGCTCGAGAGCTGTTCCTCGGGCGGCAACCGCTTCGACCTGGGGATGCTCTGCTTTTCACCGCAGATCTGGTGTTCGGACGACACGGACCCCATCGAGCGCCTGGACATACAGAAGGGGCTGTCGTACCTATACCCGCTCTCCGCGATGGGCGCGCACGTCTCGGCCTCACCGCATTCGCAGACGCTCAGGCGCACGCCCTTCGGGACGCGCTTTGCGGTGTCCTGCTTCGGCTGTCTGGGTTACGAGCTGGACCTGCGCGAGCTTACGCCTGCGGAACTGCGCGAGGCGAAGCGGCAGGTGGAGTTTTACAAAAAACACAGGATGACTCTCCAATACGGCCGCTTCTACCGCTTCACGCTGCCGGAGGGCCGGGAGGCATTCTCCTGCGTCGCGCGGGACGGGGCGGAGGCGGTGACGGGGCATTTCCGCCGCCTTGTCCACGCCGCGCCGGCCTTTGAGAAGCTGCCGGCGGCGGGCCTGGAGCGGGACGCGCTCTACGAGGTCGGGAGCCTGCCTCCGCTCCTGCGCATCTCGGACTTCGGCGCGCTCATAAAGCACGCGCTGCCGCTTAAGCTGCGCGCGGACGGGGCGATAATGCGCAGGGCGGACAGGCTTGCGGGACTGCGCCAGGCGGAGCAAAAGTACAGGGCCTCCGGCGCGGCGCTCCTGGACGGGATAAGGCTGCAAAACCTCTTCTCCGGCACGGGCTATGACAAGGCCCTCAGACTGCCGGGGGACTTCGGTTCAGAAATATATCTCATTACAAGGGTGGGAAAAGCAAAATGAAGGCATACGAAAGGCTTATAAACTATGCAAAGGTGAGCACGGCGAGCGAGGAGGGGATAGGCGTATCGCCGTCCACGCAGCGCCAGTTCGACCTGGCCCGGATGCTGGTTGAGGAACTTCGCGGACTCGGCGTTGCGGACGCGGAGCTGACCGACACCTGCTATGTCTACGGCCACCTTCCGGCCACGCCGGGCCGCGAATCGGCGCCCTGCCTGGGTTTCATCGCGCACATGGACACCTCGCCGGACTTTTCCGGGGAAAACGTCAAGCCCCGCATCATCGAAAACTATGACGGCGGCGACGTGGAACTGGGCGCGGGCCGGACCCTGAGCGTGAAGCGCTTTCCGCACCTGCCCGGCCTGAAGGGCAGGACGCTCATCACGACGAGCGGCGACACGCTGCTGGGCGCGGACGACAAGGCGGGCATCGCAGAGATCATGACTCTCCTGGAGGAGCTGCAGAAGGACGGCGCGCCGCACGGGCGTATAGCAGTGTGCTTCACTCCGGACGAGGAGGTCGGCTGCGGCACGGCGAACTTCGACATCCCCAAGCTGGGCGCGGACTATGCCTATACGCTGGACGGCGGCCCGGAGGGCGAGGTCGTGTTTGAGAACTTCAACGCCTGCGCGGCTGTGGTCCACATCATCGGCGTGAACGTCCACCCGGGCAGCGCGAAGAACGTGATGGTGAACGCGGGCCAGGTAGCGACGGAGTTCAACGCGCTGCTGCCGAACTGCGACACGCCGCGTTATACCGAGGGCTACGAGGGCTTTTTCCACCTCACGGCGATAGCGGGGACGGCGGAGCGCGCAGAGCTGCGCTACATCCTGCGCGACCACGACGGCAAGAAGCTGGAGATGCGCCGCGAGATGATGGAGCACATCGCCAAGACGCTGAACGCGCGCTACGGCGAGGGGACTGTCAGCGTGTCCTTCCGGGAGCAGTACCGCAACATGGCGGAGAAGATACGCCCGGACCACATTCACCTGGTCGAGAACGCGGTGAAAGCCGCGGAGGAGTGCGGCGTGAAGCCGCTCCGCCAACCGATAAGGGGCGGCACGGACGGCGCGCAGCTCTCCTGGGAGGGCCTGCCCTGCCCGAACCTGGGTACGGGCGGCTACGCATTCCACGGCCCTTACGAGCACGTCACGGTAGAGGGCATGGACAAATGCGTGGCAATAATCCGCCGCATCGTGGAGATCTACGCCGAGAGGAGTAAATAAAGGTGACAAAGCTGGAAAAGCGGAACAAATATTTCTTCGGCCTCGGCACAGTCGGCCGGGATATGTTCTATGCCTTTGAATCGAACGCGCTCTTGTACTACCTGTCGAACGTGCTGAGCCTGCCTGTGGGCGTGTTCGCGGCGGCGAGCATGGTGCTGACGGTGCTGAGGATACTCGACGCGCTCAACGACCCCATCACAGGCCTGGTCATAGACAACATTCGGAGCCCATGGGGAAAGTACAAACCGCCCATGCTCATAGGCGCGGTGACGAGCAGCGTGTTCTTCCTCATCCTGTTCGCGGACTTCGGGCTGACGAACTACTGGTTTGCGGTCGTGTTCGGCCTGGCGTACATACTTTGGGACATCACCTACGGCGTGAACGACATCGCCTACTGGTCCATGCTTCCCTCGCTCTCCATGGATCAGAAGAAGCGCGAGAACATGGGCGCGTTTGCCAGGATATGCGCGAACGTGGGCATGTTTGCCATCATGGTGGCCTGGGAGCCGGTGACGGGGGCGCTGGGCAATACGCCCAAGGGCTGGTTCATCGTGGCTGTGGCCGTGACGGTGGCGATGCTGGGCTTCCAGTGCTTCACGCTCTTCGGCGTGAAGGAGGACCGGACCCGCTTCAAGCAGGAAGAGGGTACGAGCCTCCGGCAGATGTTCTCCGTGCTTTTCAAGAACGACCAGCTCATGTGGACGACGCTCTCCATGGCTCTGTTCATGGTGGGTTACTGCACGACGACTGGCTTTGCCATGTACTATATGCAGTACATCTTTGGCGACAAGGGCATGTACGCGATACTGGCGGCGGTGGTCGGCGTGTCGCAGCTCGCGGCGCTGGCGGTGTTCCCGGCGTTTTCGAAGAAACACAGCCGCAGGCAGCTCTATACCTTTGCCACGGCGTTGCTGACGGCGGGCTATGTGGTGTTCTTCTTTGCCGAGGCGAGCATATATCTGATCGCGGCGGCGGGCGTCATCGTGTTTGTGGGCCAGGCGTTCATCCAGCTGCTGATGCTGATGTTCCTCGCGGACACCATCGAATATGGCCAGTGGAAGCTGGGCAAGCGGAACGACAGCATCACGTTCTCCATCCAGCCTCTCATCAACAAGATAGGCGGCGCGCTCTCGACGGGCATCATCAGCGTGACGCTGGTCGTCTGCGGCATAAAGACCGGAGACACGGCGGCGGAGGCGATAGACGCCGCGGGCCAGATGACGCTGAAAGTTTCCATGCTGGTCATCCCGCTCATAATGATAATTGTGGGATACTTCATCTACCGGGCGAAGTACAGGATAGACGAGAAGATGTACGCAGAGATAGTGGCGGACCTCAAAGCGCGCGGGGATATAACGGAATGATGCGGCGGAACTCTACTGGTTCGCAGCACTGGTGAACGACGACTACACCGACAACGTTCTTCGTCCGCTGCCGTACCGTGGCGTAAGAGCAAGATGAAACAACAGACCCGGGAAGGGCTCAGGCTCTCCCGGGTCTCGCTTTTTCTCAACACAGACGGAATAAAGTATTAATAAGTCTTGAAAAAATTTATTATAAGGTGTAAAGTGTTATAAAGAAAGCGAGGAGCCTCGCTTTTGCATTGGCAAAGCCAATGCAAATAAGTATTAAAAAACATACGGAGGGATATGCATGAAAAGGAGATTCATCCCGCTGCTGCTTGCAGCCGCCCTGTGCCTTGGCCTTTTGACCATAGGCGCAGCCGCAGAAGGCCCCTACACGGCAGACGATTACAGCTATGTTTATGTAAATGATACAGATCTTGTAACTAAGCAAGATCATACAGTCGCTTGCGGCGAGGGTACGGCAACGCTCAACGTGGACACTGCAACACTCACGCTTGAGGACGCGACTTTGGAAATTGGCAACATAAATGCTTATTTTGAGTCTCAGGCTGAGGAAAAAACGCTTACGGTCGTTCTCAAGGGCGAGAACAGCATAACTACACAGTACAGCGGCATATACACCAATGGCAATATGGTCGTCAAAGCCGATGACGACGCCTCGCTTGATGTTATCTCTACCGGCGATGGCAACTACTATTTCAACGGCTTCTATGCCGTGAACGACCTCACCATCGACGGCGGCACCTACGATGTCAGCTCCGGCTATCCGGCGTTTGCGTCTGACGCCGACCTCACCATCCAGGGCGGCGCAAAAGTCGTGAACGCCACGGCTACCAACGGCTCTGCGATATATGCAGCCAATACCGTGATCATCACCGGCGAGGGTACCAGCGTAAATACCGACGCTTACTACTGCGCTGTTATGGGCGACGGCGGCGTGACGATAAGCGGCGGCGCTGTGCTTGTGGGCCACTCCGAGAATGATCACCCGGTGTATACTAGAGGCGCCCTGCTCCTTGACGGCGCGGACGTCACGCTTACCTCCGACTATGGATCGGCAACGGCCCTGTTCGCAGACAGCGAGGAGCCGTTCAACATCAATAACAGCAAGGTGACCGTTACCACCGCCAGCACCTCTATATTCAGCCAGGGCAACATCAATATCACGGACTCCGTGCTGAACATCAACTCCGGTGCGAACCCGATAAACGCTAGGGGTACGCTGAGCATAAGCGGCAGCGGCACTGTCGTCACGGCCAACGGCGCATACCCGGTTGCCGGCGGTGAGATAGAGATAAGCGGCGGCAGCGTCACTGTGAATACCACGGGCGGCACCGCCATCTCCGGCGATAACGGTGTGACCATCAGCGGCGGCAGCGTAAACGCCTCTACGACGGCGAAAATGTCCGCAATATATTCCGCGAACGGCGACATCGAATTCGAGGGCGCGGACACCAAGGTCAGCGCCAGCTCCGCGCAGGACAGCGCAGTATTCACCCGTAACGGCAGCATAACGCTCAACGCGGGCGAGATCGCGGCCAAGTCCGCCAAGGGCATTGCTCCTTTTGTTGCCCGTGACAGCGACGAGGACGGTACGAGTGCTTCCGCCAGCAGCATCATAATCGGTGAAAACTTTGCCACCGGCGGCAACATCGTCGCCACCACCGTCTGGAAAGAGGCGTCCGACGGCACTTATTACGCCGACACCATGCTCGTCCCGGCGGACACCCAGCTCACTGAGGACGGGCTCCTGCCCGAGGACTATGTGCCGGAAGAGAGCGAGATAGTCGTTGAGAAGCTCGCCGACTACTCCGCGGTGGATGCCGCCGTCGCCAAGGCACAGTCACTGTTCAAGGGCGACTACGTCAACTTTGACATCGTCGAGCGGGCGCTTGCGGCGGTGGAGTACGGCCTGGGGGCTTCCCACCAGGCTGAGGTGGACGCCATGGCCAAGGCCATAACCGACGCCATAGCTGAGCTTCAGAGGATACCCGACCTGAGCGCGGACACCTACGCCATCAGCATCGCGGCCAGCGAGCACGGCAAGGTCAGCGCCAACCTGAGCAACGCCTCCGCGGGCGCGGTCATAACGCTCACCGCGACGCCGGACGAGGGCTATGAGCTCCTGAGCATCAGTGTGCGCGATGCCGACGGCAAGCCTGTTGCTCTGGACGGCATGAAGTTCACTATGCCAGAGAGCAGCGTGACAGTTACCGCTGTGTTTGGTCAGGGCGGTCTGCCGTTTGTGGACGTGAGCGCTAACGCGTGGTACTACGAGACGGTGAAGGCTGCCTACGAGGCGGGGCTGATGAACGGCGTGACGGATACGGAGTTCGCGCCCAACGCGCCTCTGACCAGGGCAATGATCTGGACGATACTGGCCCGTGCGAGCGGTGTTGACACCGAGGGCGGAGCCACCTGGTACGCGAAGGCCCAGGAGTGGGCCGTAACTAAGGGCGTATCGGACGGCGAGGACCCGATGGGGAACGTGACTCGCGAGCAGCTGGTGACTATGCTGTGGCGACTGAATGGCTCCGAGGTGATGACGGGCTACATAGGGAACTACATAGACACAGGCGACATCAGCGAGTGGGCGAACAATGCGATGCTGTGGGCGGTGCAGAACGGCATAATCGAGGGCGACGAGAACATGGCGCTGGCCCCGAAGGCGGATACGACGCGCGCGCAGGCTGCGACGTTCTTCGTCCGCTACCTGACTGTGGCGTAAGCGCAAGATAAAAAAGAACAGACCCGGGAGGGCTCAGGCCCTCCCGGGTTTTGATTTGCCGTTATGCTTATCTTCTTCCGCCGCCACCGCCGCCGGAGAAGCCGCCTCCGCCGAAGCCGCCGCCGAAGCCACCGCCGGAGAACCCTCCGCCGCCGAAGCCGCCGCCGCGGAAACCTCCGCCGCCGGGGCCTGGGCCGTGCGGGGGACGCGGGCCTCTGGGACCTCTGGGACCTCTCGGCCCCGGTCCGCCGCAGAAAAAGAACGTTGGCCACACGCCGTAGCTCCTGTAGTAACGCCTGCGGCCAAAGCTGTTGGCCATCAGCAGAACAAAGATGAAGATGATAAAGAGCAGCGCCATGACGGAGCCAAAACTCCAGCCGTCGTCATAGTATCCGCCGTCATAATACCCGTCGTCGTAGTATCCGCCGCCCTGGTTCCCACCGGCTGCGCCGCCGGTGCCTCCATAGAGCTGGTCTGTGTTGTATATGCGAGCGAACTCGTCTATGAGGTGGGGGAACAGCGTGGCGACCGCCTTGTCATACTCGCCGCTGTCAGAGTAGGGCCAGAAATACTCGTCCATGAGCGAGTTCACATAGTCCGTACTGAACTGTGTCGTGAGTCCCGCGCCGACGGCCAGCCAGCCGCGGTCCTCCATGACGACGTGCAGGAGCAGCAGCCCGTTGTTGAGCTGTGAGCTGCCTACGCCCCACTCGTTGAAGAGCAGGTTGGCGTACTGCTCCGAGTCATAGCCCGAGGGCAGGTAGTCTATCGTGACGACCACTATCTGCGCGCCGCTGCAATATTTCTCGAGCGGGCCGCTGGCGTTTATTATGAGGTCCTTGGTGCTCTGGCTCAGCGTACCCGCGCCGTCGTAGACATAGAAGTCCTCGCTCGGCTTGGGAACGTCCGCGGCGAGCGCGCCCAGCGCCAGGGCGGGCAAGAGCAGCAGGACCAATAAAAGTGCAAAAAAACGTTTCATCAAAGGCATACTCCCATTTATTCAAAACTCACCGGAGGTTCAACTCCGGCAAAGGCGGCCAGCCGCGAGGCGGGGAACTTGTTGAAAACGGAGCGCATGAATTCCAGTACACTGCTGTTGTAGCTGTTCTGCTCTATCATTTTGGATGCGCCCTCATAGGTGCTGACGTAGCTTTCAAGGCTCTTCTGCTCGCCCTCGCTGAGCTCCGCGCCGTCCAGGGCGGACTCGGCCCCGGCGAAGGCCTTGTCGAGCTCGGCGTTGGCGTCGTACATTGCAGCGATATCCCGGCTATCGTAAGCGCTGAGGAGGGAGCTGCGGCTGACGGAGAGGTCATCTGCCGAGTCTGCGTCCACGCCCTCGAGGATGGTCCAAAGCCCGTTCGAGGCGTCAAGCTTCTCCTGCAAGCGGGAGTAGATGCTCCGCGCGCCGGGGGTGGAGGTGAAGAAACCGTCCTCGACCGCCTGCACCGCCTCGCCGAGCTTCATCTGCGTGTTGAGCACCAGCGCAAAGCCGCAGGTGATTATTGCAACCAGCAGCGCGGTTATTGGATGTTTGAGCGATCTCTTGTACATTTCATCCCCTCAATTCAAGCAGCTTTTGCTTCAGCTCGCCCTCGATGCGGCCCAGCTCTACCTCGGCCTCTGCGCGCTTTTTCGCGCCCTCGGCCTGGATCTGGCGGACCTCCTCGAGCGTGCTGATGAGCTCCTGGTTGGTCTTTTGCAGAGTCTCGATATCGACGATGCCGCGCTCGGACTCCTTGGCTATCTCCACGCTGCCCTGGTGCAGCTTTTCGGCGTTGGCCTGGAGGAGGCGGTTCGTCATGTCGTTCACCTCGCGCTGGGCCTCCATGGCCTGCTGGGAGTGGTGCAGCGTGAGCGCAAGGGTCATCTGGCTCTTCCAGAGCGGGATGGTGTTCACAATGGAGGAGCGTATCTTCTCCGCCATGACGGAATCGTTATTCTGTATCATGCGTATCTGCGGGGACATCTGGACCGACACCATGCGCGTAAGCTCCAGGTCGTGCAGCTTTTTCTCGAACCGGCCGAGCATGTTGGCGTAGTCGTTCGCGGCCTGCGCGTCCTCGGTCTTGCCGGACTCCTTTGCGACCTGCTGGAGCCGGGGCAGCTCGGTCTCGCGCAGCTCCTTGCAGCGGAGTTTGCCGGCGATGATGTACATGGTCAGTTCCTTGTGGTACTGCTGATTCATCTCGTACATCTTGTCCATCGTGGCGATGTCCTTCATGAGCGTGAGCTCGTGCTTTTGAAGCTGGTCGGCGATCTTGTCCACGTTGACTTCGGCCTTGTCGTACTGGGCCTTGAGCGCGGCGATGCTCTGACGCTGCTTTTTGAAGAAGCCCAGGAAGCCTTTTTTCTCCTCCTCGTCGAAGTTCATGCCCTGGAGCTGGACGACCAGGTCCGAGAGCTCCTCGCCGACCTCGCCGAGGTCCTTGGTGCGGACCTTGCTGAGCGCGGCGTCGGAGAAGTCCGCGATGTTCTTCTGGGCGGCGGAGCCGTAGTTGAGGACCTGCTCGGAGTTCGTGACGTCTATCTGCTTTGCGAATTCCTTCACCGCGGCCTGCTCTGCGGGGGAGAGGCGTTCAAGTTCGAGCTTTTCAACGGGGACTTCCTTTTTCTTCTCCAGCACCGGGGCGGCCGGCTCCTCCGGCAGCTGCACGGCGGAGGCGGCGGAGGCCGCGTTCGGGTCAAGCGTCAGGGAGGGGATGAATTCCTTGTTTTCGTCCATCTTAACTGTCCTTTCTTATTCCGTCTTGCCGGAGCGCGCGGCCTTTATGATGGTGTCCGCATCGTCGTCCGAAAGGCCCTCGCGGGCCAGCATCTGGTTCATGACGCTGATATCCGTCTCGATATCCAGCGCCTGGTTGGCAAAGAGCGAATCAAGCTGCTTTTTGAAGGCGTCTATCGCCGTGTCGAGCATGTCCTCGATACTGGACATGGACTTCGACAGGTTCGAGCCCTCGATGCCCTGGTCGCTCATGCGGTCGTAGGCGTTGAGCAGTTTTATCGTTGTGGGCAGGTAGTAGTCTAGGAACTTGCGTATCTGCGGCACGTCCGAGGGGTCGTCCACGGCGTCCTGGACGATCTTATCCGAGACGCGCATGAGTTCGTTTATGCGTTTTCTTACGTCGTTATTCTTGATGGAGGAGTAGAGCCTGCCCATTTCCTTCATTGCGCGCTTGCCGTCGTCTATTATGGCCTGGACCTCGGGGCTGAGGGCGGGCTCTTCTTTCTTGACGGGTTCCGGCTCCGGCTCGGCCTTGGCGGGCCTTTTAGAGAGAATGAAGCCGGCGGTATAGTAGGCGACTACCGCTGCTGCGGCGGAGACTGCGGCACTGCCCGCGAGTCCCGCCAGTGTATACATGGGTATGAAAAAGGCACAGACGATCCACGCCGCTGCAAAGGCGTATATTGGGATGTAAGCCCTGGGTTTTTTGTTTTTCAAGGATAGCTCCTCCTATACGGTAAACTGCGATATACCATATTATTTTATAACCAATACTCTCCTGCGTCAAGGTCCAAGACTCGACCTGCCAAGGCAACGCCCGGGGTACGGCAAAACATGAATGCGGGGGCTTTTCAAGACTGTAACGGTGTGGTAAAATTGCTTGTAAAATCAGTGTATATTAAAGGAGAAATCATGCCGGATTTTCACGTAGTCAGCAGCTATGTTCCGTCTGGGGACCAGCCGGAGGCCATAGACGCGCTGGCATCTGGCCTGGAGCGCGGGATAGCTGAGCAGACCCTGCTCGGCGTCACGGGTTCAGGCAAGACCTATACGATGGCCAAGGTCATAGAGCGCATCCAGCGCCCGACGCTGGTGCTCGCGCACAACAAGACCCTGGCCGCCCAGCTCTGCTCGGAGTTCCGCGAGTTCTTCCCGGAGAACGCCGTGGAGTATTTCGTCTCGTACTACGACTACTACCAGCCCGAGGCATACATCCCCACGACGGACACCTATATCGAAAAGGACAGCTCCATAAACGACGAGATAGAGCGCCTGCGCCACTCCGCGACCTCCAGCCTGTCGGAGCGGCGGGACGTGGTGGTGGTCTCGTCCGTGTCATGCATCTACGGCCTGGGCGACCCGATCGACTACGCCAACATGGTCATATCGCTCCGCCCCGGCCAGCAGAAGGAAAGGGACGAGCTTTTGAAAAAGCTCATCGAAATCCGCTACGAGCGAAACGACATCGCCTTTGACCGCAACATGTTCCGGGTCCGCGGCGACACCGTCGAGGTGTTCCCGGTCTATGCCTACGACAAGGCGATAAGGATAGAGTTCTTCGGGGACGAGATAGACCGCATCTCCGAGATAAACCCGGTCACCGGGACGCCGACGAGGATACTGAACCACGTAGCCATATACCCCGCCAGCCACTACGTAACGACGAAGGAAAAGATGGCGGCGGCGGTGAAGGAGATACGCCGCGAGTGCGACGAGCGCGTGGCGTTTTTCAAGTCTCAGGACAAATACCTGGAGGCGCAGCGGATAGAGCAGCGCACGAGCTTCGACATCGAGATGATACAGGAACTGGGCTACTGCACGGGTATCGAGAATTACAGCCGTATCATCTCCGGCCGGGAGCCGGGCAGCGCGCCGATGACGCTTTTGGACTATTTCCCGAAGGACTTCGTGCTCTTTGTGGACGAGTCCCACGTCACACTGCCGCAGGTGCGGGCGATGTACCGCGGCGACAGGGCGCGGAAAGAGACCCTGGTGAACTACGGCTTCCGCCTGCCCTCGGCTTTCGACAACCGCCCGCTCAAGTTCGAGGAGTTCCAGCGGCGCATCGGCCAGGCCGTGTACGTCTCCGCCACGCCGGGCGAATATGAGCGCGAGCGCTCCGGCCAGATAGCGGAGCAGATTATCCGCCCTACGGGTCTCTTGGACCCGGAGATCTCCGTCCGCCCGGTGGAGGGCCAGATAGACGACCTCATGGACGAGGTCAAGGCGAGGATAGAAAAGGGCCAGCGCACTCTGGTCACCACGCTGACCAAGAAGATGGCCGAGGACCTCTCCGCCTACCTGACGAACGCGGGGATAAAGTGCCGATACATGCACCACGATATCGGCGCCATCGAGCGCATGGAGATAATCCGCGACCTGCGCCTCGGCGAATTCGACGTTCTGGTGGGCATAAACCTCCTGCGCGAGGGCCTGGACCTGCCGGAGGTGTCGCTCGTCGCCATCCTGGACGCGGACAAGGAGGGCTTCCTCCGCAGCGAGACGAGCCTCATCCAGACCATAGGCCGAGCTGCGCGAAACGCGGAGGGCCTGGTCATCATGTACGCGGATACGGTTACGCCCTCGATGCGCGCGGCCATCACGGAGACGGAGCGCCGCCGCAAAAAGCAGGACGCCTACAACAAGGCCCATGGCATTGTTCCGCAGACAATAATAAAAAGCGTGCGCGACGTCATCGAGATCTCCACGGACGCGGGCAAGGCCGGACGCCGCCGCGACGGCATCAAGATGACCGAGTCGGAGCGCAGAGCCGAGATAGAAAAGCTCGAGAAGAAGATGCGCGAGGCGGCGAAGATGCTCGAATTCGAGTACGCCGCAATACTGCGCGACCAGCTCATAAAGCTGAGGGGTGAAAAATGATGAAACGCACAGCCGCACTGCTGCTCTGCGCCGCGCTGATGCTGGGCCTTGCCGCCTGCGGCGCGGCCGGGGAGCCGGAAGTGACGCTGCCGACGCCGGAATCCGGCGTACAGGCGCCCACGCCCAGCCCGGAGCCGACGCCGGAACCTACGCCCGAACCCACGCCTGAACCGACGCCCAGCATCGTGAAGCTCACGCTTGCCGGGGACCTCGTCATGCACACGCCGCTGCACGACGAGGCGCTGCAAGAGGACGGCAACTACGACTACGCCCCAATCTTCGAGGACGTGGCGCACTACGTGGCGGACGCGGACTATGCGCTCTGCTGCTTTGAGGGCGCCTTCTCCGGAGACGGGAAGTGGACGGGATATCCGCTGTTCCACGTTCCGGACGACCTGGCCTATTCGCTCAAGGAGGTCGGTTTCGACCTCGTGAATATGGCCAGCAACCACGCCATGGACAACTGGCACGAGGGCATCATCCGCACCCTGGACGTCCTGGACGAGGCGGGGCTGGACCACGTCGGCGCCTACCGGACGCAGGAGGAACGGGACGACAACAACGGCATCCTCGTCAAGGAGATAAACGGCATCAGCATCGCCTTCCTGAACTACACCTACGGCACGAACGGCATACCCGTGGACGGCGTGGAGTTCGGCCTGAACGTCTATACGACGGACTACATGACCTACTGCTCCAAGGTGGACTACGATATGCTGGACGCGGACATGGCCGCGGCCCGGGCGCTGGGGACGGATATCATAGCCGTCAGCGTCCACTGGGGCGGGGAGTACGTCACCGGCGCGACGCAGTACCAGACGGAGCTGGCGGACTACTTCTTCGCAGAGGGCGCGGACCTGGTCATAGGCGGCCACCCGCACGTCCCGGAGCCGATGGAACTGCGCACGGTGACGGACGAGAACGGCACGACGCGCACGGGCTTTGTGTGCTACTGCCTGGGGAACCTGCTTTCCTGCCAGACCCGGACTTATACAAACCTCACGGCGATGGTCGAGCTCGAGCTGACGAAGGACCCCTACACCGGCGAGACTGTGATAAGCTCCTGCGAGTACGTCCCGATGATAATGCTGAACATCTCGGACTTCGGAATGTCTAAGCAGACTGCGGGCTGGGGCCGGAGGCTCTGGGACATACGCTCCGCCATCGCGGACTACGAGGCGGGAGACGACCGCGGCGGGGTGATAACGCCGTACATGTATTCAACGCTGCAGCAGGCGCTCGAGGACTGCGAGCGTATTTTTGGGACCCTGGAGATGCCGAACAATGAATAAACTGATGATACTCGACGGCAACAGTGTCGTGAACCGCGCCTTTTACGGAGTCCGGCCGCTCAATGCGCCGGATGGGACGCCGACGAACGCGGTCTACGGCTTTCTTGCCATTTTGCAGAAGCTGCTGGACAGCGAGACGCCGGATTCGCTCTGCGTGGCCTTTGACCTGCCCGCGCCGACCTTCCGGCACGAGATGTACGAGGGATACAAGGCACAGCGCAAGCCGATGCCGGAGGAGCTGGCGGTTCAGCTGCCGCTTTTGAAGGAGACGCTGGACGCCATGCACATCCGCCGTCTGGAGGCCGCGGGCTGGGAGGCGGACGACATCCTGGGCGCCGTCTCCGCGCGCTGCGAGTCCGCGGGCTGGGCCTGCGAGATAGTCACGGGCGACAAGGACAGCTTCCAGCTCATTTCGGACACGACCAGCGTGCTGCACGTAAAGAGCCGCATGGGTCAGACGGAGACGATACTCTACGACCGTGCGAGGTTCGAGGAGGAGTACGGCTTCGGCCCGAAGCTGATGGTGGACCTCAAGGCGCTGATGGGCGACGCGTCGGACAACATCCCTGGCGTCCCCGGCATAGGCGAAAAGACCGCTCTGGACCTGGTGCGCCGTTTCGGCGGCGTGGCGGAAATCTACGAGCGCCTGGACACGCTGGATATCAAGGACGGCGTCCGCAAAAAGCTGGAAGCGGGCCGCGAGAGCGCGAAGATATCCTACACCCTCGCCACCATCAGCCGCGAAGCGCCGGTGGAGCTCAGCCCGGAGGACGCGGCCTGGAAGCCGGACTTCGGTCCGGAGCTCTACGGGGTCCTGAACAGGCTGGGATTCCGCAAGTTCATAGAAAAATGGGGTCTGGAACCGGCTCCGGAGGCCGCGGTTGAGGAGCAGAGCAGGGCCCTGCCCGAGCTGGAGGGCATAAGCGCGGCCGAGGCCGAGGAGCGCCTGCGCGCCGCTGAGACCGTAGGCCTGGCCTGCCCGGCCGGGGACCTGGACAGCCTGAGCATATGCGACGGCAAGGCGGTGTTCGAGCTGCGCTGGGCGGAGCTGGGCGAGGACTACAACCGCCTGCTGCGTCTGCTGTTTTCGGATGAGGTAAAAAAGTCCGCGCAGAACGTGAAGGACCTTATGGGCCTTGCTCTGTCGGAGGGCCTGAGTACGGAGGGCTTCGTTTTTGATACGGCGCTCGCGGGCTATGTGCTGGACCCGACGGAGAGCTCCTACGAGCTGGGCAAGCTGGCGCGGCGGCACCTCGGCGTGGAACTGCCGGAGGCGCAGGCGGCGCTGGAGCTCATGCCGGTCCTGAGCCGGAAGCTCGCAGAGGCCGGGGCGGAAAAGCTGTATTTCGAGATCGAATTGCCGCTCTGCGAGGTCCTGGCGGAGATGGAGCGCGCGGGCTTCCTCGTAGACAGGAGCGCGCTTTCGGATTTCGGCTCCAGCCTGACGGAGAGCATTGAAAGACTGCAAAAGAGCATCTGGGACCTGGCGGGACACGAGTTCAACATCAACTCGCCCAAGCAGCTCGGGGAGGTGCTCTTCGAGGAGCTGATGCTGCCCGCCGGAAAAAAGACCAAGACCGGCTGGAGCACGAACGCAGAGATCCTGGAAAAGCTCGTCGGCAAGCACGCCATAATAGGCGAGATACTCGACTACAGGATGCTGACGAAGCTCAAGAGCACCTATGCGGACGGGCTGCTCAAGGTCATATCCTCGGACGGGCGCATCCATACGAACTTCAAGATGACGGTGACGGCCACGGGCCGCCTCTCGAGCACGGAGCCTAACCTGCAGAACATCCCCGTGCGCAAGGAACTGGGCGCCCAGATACGGCGCATGTTCGTGGCGGGTCCGGGCAGCATCCTCGTGGACGCGGACTACAGCCAGATAGAACTGCGTCTGCTGGCGCACATCTCCGGCGACGAGACGATGCAGGCGGCCTTCAAAAGCGGAGAGGACATCCACGCCGTCACGGCCTCGCAGGTTTTCGGCGTGCCGCTGGGCGAGGTCACTCCCCAGATGCGCAGCAGCGCCAAGGCGGTGAACTTCGGCATAGTCTACGGCATCTCGGCCTTTTCGCTGGCCCAGGACATCCGCGTGAGCCCAGCCGAGGCCAGAGCCTATATCGAGGCGTACCTGGAAAAGTACCACGGCGTGCGCGAGTATATGGACAGGGTCATAAAAGAGGCGAAGGAGCGCGGCTACGTCGAGACCCTGTTCGGCAGGCGCAGGCCCGTCCCGGAGCTCAAGGCCTCGAACTTCAACACGCGCAGCTTCGGCGAGCGCGTCGCGCGGAACATGCCAATCCAGGGGACCGCGGCGGATATCATAAAGCTGGCGATGGTGAACGTCCGGCGCAGGCTGCGCACGGAGGGCCTGGAGGCCCGGCTCATCCTGCAGGTGCATGACGAGCTCATCGCGGAGTGTCCGGAGCGGGAGGCGGAGCGCGTCGCCGCCCTGCTTGAGGAGGAGATGGAGCGTGCCGTGCAGCTTTCCGTCCCGCTGACTGCGGAGGCGCACAGCGGACATTCGTGGTCGGAGGCACATTGATATGGTAACATTCGAAGAAGCCGCCTCCATGCTGGACGAGGCCGTGGACGCCCTCCCGCAGGAGATATTCGACAAGCTGAACGGCGGCGTGAACCTCATCCCCGCGCGCCGGACGGACGAGCACGGGCTGCTAGTAATGGGCATGTACTTTGTGGACCAGATGGGGCGGCACGTCGAGATATACTACGGCTCGTTCAAGGAGCGTTTCCACAACGCGCCGCCGGAGCGCTGGAAGCGCGAGCTGACTCGGACGCTCAAGCACGAGCTGACGCACCACATAGAAAACCTGGCCTACGACAGGAGCCTGGAAAAGTGGGACGCCGAACACGTGGCGAAGCTGCTCTCGGGCCTGGAGGACGAGCCGCTGGAGGCCAGCAGCATCCTCTTTGTGGACGCGGACGGCTCCGGCCTGGCGCCGATGGCGAGCACGATGTTCGGCCACGCGGCCCTGGACGCCGGCTGCCCGGACCTCAGCTCGACCTATGCTGGCGCGGCTGAAAAGGCCGCGGAGCACATGAACCTCAAGGCGGTCAAGGCCGCCGCCCAGTACGGCGTGGATATCTCGCAGCTGCGTCCCCGCGCGGTGGACAGGCAGCTGCTCGAGAGCTACGATGTCGCCCTCTGCATGACCGAGGAGCAGGGGGACAGCCTGGCGGAGCGCTGGCCGGAGTTCGACGAGCGCATCATCTGCCTGGGCGAGTCCGACATAAGGGTCCCGAAGTTCGAGACCCAGGGCGCGTGGAACCGCCTGGCCGAGCGAATAGCCGAGGAAGTCCGTTTTCTCATGGACGAGCTGATGGGAGACACTGGCGATGACGACGATACGTGACGCCGCAGCCGCGGACGTGCCGGGCATAGCCGCGCTGGAGCGCGAGTGCTTCTCTTTGCCCTGGACGGAGGAGATCGTCTCCTCCCAGCTCACGGGCGGCGGCAAAGTGATGCTTGCCGCGGAGCTGGACGGCGCGCTGGCGGGCTATATGGGCCTGCAGTACGTTCTGGACGAGGGCTACGTCTCCAACGTCTGCACGGCGCCGGAGTTCCGCCGCCGCGGCGTCGCCTCGGCGCTCATAGACGAGATGATACGCCGTGCGCGGGAACTGGAGCTCTCTTTTCTGAGCCTCGAGGTCCGGGCTTCGAACGAGGCCGCGATAAGCCTGTACGCAGGCAAGGGCTTCGTGAGCGTGGGCGTAAGGCCGGGATACTATGAAAAGCCGGCCGAGGATGCGATAATAATGAATCTCAACATAAGGAAGTGACCGCAATGCTGATACTCGCAGTTGAATCCTCCTGCGACGAAACTGCCGTTGCGCTCGTCCGGGACGGGAGAGAACTGGTCACGGACCAGGTTTTTTCCCAGGCAGACCTGCACGCCGTTTACGGCGGGGTCGTGCCGGAGATAGCCTCGCGCAGCCATGTCGAGGTCATCTCTCTTCTCGCCGAGCGCGCCCTGCAAGTGGCGGGCCTGGAGCGGAAGGACATAGACGCCGTGGCCGTCACCTACGCGCCCGGACTCATAGGCGCGCTGCTGGTGGGCGTGAACTTCGCCAAGGCCGCGGCCATGGCGCTGGGCGTGCCGCTCATACCGGTGCACCACATACGCGGGCATATCGCCGCGAACTACCTGGCGTTCCCGGAGCTGGAGCCGCCGTTCCTGTGCCTGGCGATCTCCGGCGGCAACACGCTCATAGCCGACGTGCGGGACTATACGGATATCCGCATCCTCGGCTCGACGCGGGACGACGCGGCGGGGGAGTGCTTTGACAAGACCGCCAGGGTGCTGGGCCTGCCCTATCCCGGGGGCAAGCCGCTGGACGAGCTCTCGCAGAAGGGCGACGACACGCGCTATACCATGCCGCAGTCTCACATAGACGGCAGCCCCTACGACATGAGCTTTTCCGGGCTCAAGACGGCGGTCATCAACCTCGTCCACGGCGCGGAGCAGCGCGGCGAGAGTCTGGACAGGGAGGGCCTTGCGGCCTCCTTCTGCAAGGCCGTGAGCGACAGCCTGGTCCCGCGGACCATGCAGGCCGCACGCGAGCTGGGCTATAAGACGGTCGTGGTCGCGGGCGGGGTTGCGGCAAATTCGAGGATCAGGCGGGACTTTGCCGCCGCGGCGGAGCGCGAGGGCGTCACGCTGTATATACCGCCGCTGAAGCTCTGCGGCGACAACGCCGCAATGATCGGCGCTCAGGCCTATTATGAATACAAGGCCGGGAGCACGGCGGGGAGCGACCTGAACGCCTACGCTACAAAGGAGTTGTAAAGATGGCCGGCGCCAACGATGGACACAGAAAACGCCTGAAAACGCGGTTCGAAAAGTATGGCCTGAACAACTTCTCAGATGTTGAGGCAATCGAGCTGCTGCTGTTCTACGTCAGGGCCAGATGTGATACAAAGGTGATTGCTCAAAGGCTTTTAAAGCGCTTTGAGACTTTGGACAAGATGCTGGACGCACCCTTGGAGGAGCTGGAATCCGTGGAGGGCGTGGGTAAGGAAACGGCCGTTTTTCTGCGGTTAATACCGGAGATGAGCCGTCGATACATGCTGATACCGGATAGCGCGTCCACTTTCAACAGCTCGACGGCAGCGGGTAAATATTTTGTGCCGCTGTTCATGTATGAAAAGGTCGAAGTGGCCTATATGGTCTGCACAGACAACCTGCATCGCTTCATCTGCTGCAGAGAGCTGAGCCGCGGTGTGGTCGATTCCACACCGATCAGCGTGCGCCGCATCGTGGAGATCGCGCTGAACAACAACGCAAAGAACGTTATCCTCGCGCATAATCACATCGGCAGTTTGCTCATCCCGTCCTATGAGGACGAGGAGCAGACAAGGGAGATCCGCAAGGCGCTGGAGATAGTGGGCATAAACCTGACGGACCACATAATAGTCAGCGGTCCGGAGTACATATCCATGAAAGACCTTGGCGCAATGCGATAAGCAAAGCGCCGCACGCTGAAATGAACGAATTCCTTCATGAACGCCCCTGGCCGGAGCGAAAACGGTCGGGGGCGTTCGTTATGTAAATGATAATACGCCGAAATCAAACGAGCATACTTCGTTTGCGGTTTTTGAATAAACTGTAAACAAACCCCCAAATCCGCGCCATTACAGGGAAAATGACTGTTGAAAAACCTGTGGAGAATGTTTATAACATCTAGCAATATTTTTCACGAACGACATTATGTAAACTAAAATCAACTGTCGTCAACGCTCCAGCAATGTTGAAAACTGAAAAGTCAAGAAGCTAAATGGCCAAAAATCATATGCGAAACTCGGGCATTATTGTCACTTGACAGCGAGATATGACGCAACTTGTCGCGGAATGGACACAACTTTTGATTCAATTATACTCTGAGTATTCAAAAAATAGCTTTAAACAGGCTTGACTTTGAATTACGGATGTGCTAGAATCCTAAAGCGCGTAAGCGTGCTGGCATAGCTCAGTCGGTAGAGCAGCTGATTCGTAATCAGCAGGTCGTGTGTTCGAGTCACATTGCCAGCTCCAAACTCCGTCAGGGAACTGGCGGAGTTTTTGTTTTGAGGTGAAAAAATGCTGGAACGGCAGATAAGGTCATACATGTCGGAGCGGGGCAGTGTTTTCCGAGCGCTGGTTTTTGACAGCGTGGATTCCACAAACACGGTTTTGGCCGGGCTTGCGAGGGAGGGCGCTGAGGAATATACTGCGGTCATAGCGGGAGCGCAGACGGCGGGCCGGGGCAGGGGTGAGCACAAATTCTTCTCGCCCGCTGGCTGCGGCGTGTACTTCTCGCTGCTGCTGCGGCCCCGGATTCCGGCGGAGGCGGCGGCAAAGCTCGTGACTCCTGCCTGCGCTGTGGCTGCAGCGGAGGCGATAGAGAACGTGTCCGGCGAGACGGCGGGCATCAAGTGGGTGAACGACGTGTTCCTGCGCGGCCGGAAAGTCTGCGGCATACTCACTGAGGCCGCGCCGGACGGCAGGGGCGGTCTGGCCTGGGTCATACCTGGCATAGGAATAAACGTAACGCCGCCTCCGGGCGGATATCCGCCCGAGATCGCCTCCACGGCAGGCGCCGTGTTTCCCTGCGCCGCACCGGAGGACGCCGCCGCAAGACTGGCCGTGGAGACCATAGACCGGCTCATAGCGCTCTACAAGGCCATGCCCGCACAAGACTTCCACGCAGAATACGCACGGCGCATGACGCTCCTGGGCAGGGAGGTAACGCTGCCCGGAGGCGCGCGAGCGCTCGTGACCGGGCTTGACAAGGATTTCCGTCTCCTGGTCCGCAGCGAAGACCGTGAGCTCGCCTTGGACTCGGGAGAGATACATTAAAGGAGGGAGCATATATGAACGAGAACAGACAGACGATAGTGAACAAAACGGTAAAGACGGGCATCTCCTTCGGGAGCGCGCTGGCGATGGTGATAAGCTATACAACGTGGCACTCCGTCGGCTGGGCGATACTTCATGGTCTTCTGAGCTGGGTATATGTGATATATTTCGTCATAAAGTATTAAAAAACGGCCACCGCCAACAGGCGGTGGCCGTTTTCGTATTCAATCACGCGCCGAGTAGGACGCGGTCGTTCGAGAATTCCTTGCCGGAGGCTGCGGTGAAGCGCTCCAGAAGATCCTCGACGGTGAGGCGTTTTTTCTCAGCGCCCCTGATGTCCAGCACGACGCGGCCTTCGCTCATCATGATGAGCCTGTTGCCGAGGTTTATCGCGTCGCGCATATTGTGCGTGACCATGAGGGTGGTGAGGTGATTTTCAGTGACTATCTGCTCCGAGAGTTCAAGCACCTTGGCGGCGGTTTTGGGATCCAGCGCGGCGGTGTGCTCGTCAAGAAGGAGCAGCTTGGGCTGGACCAGCGCGGCCATGAGCAGAGTGAGCGCCTGACGCTGACCGCCGGAGAGCAGGCCGGCCTTTGCGGAGAGCCGGTCCTCAAGGCCCAGGTCCAGGGTCCGCAGCAGCTCCCGGTAGTCCTCGCGCTCGACCTTTTTTATGCCCCAGCGGAGCGTCCTGCGCTTGCCGCGGCGGGCGGCGAGGGCCAGGTTCTCCTCTATGCCCATGGTGGGGGCCGTACCCATCATCGGGTCCTGGAACACCCGGCCGATGAAGGCCGCGCGCTTGTACTCGGGCAGACTGGTGATATTCTTTCCGTCTATCGTGATGCTGCCGGAGTCCACGGGGAAGGCGCCGGCGATGGCGTTGAGCATCGTGCTCTTGCCCGCGCCGTTTCCGCCGATGACCGTGACAAAGTCGCCGTCCTCGAGCGTGAGGTTGAGGTCGAAGAGCGCGGTCTTGGCGTTCACCGTACCGGGGTAGAAGGTCTTGCTGATATGTTTGAGTTCTAGCATCTTAATTCCCCTTTCCAACAGCCGCGCTTTTGCGGTGACCGGTCAACAGCTTATCCTTCCAGTAGGGTATTGCGAGGAACAGGGCGACTATGAGTGCCGTCAGCAGCTTGAGGTCGTTCGTGTTGAGACCGAGCCGGAGGACCACCTGGATGACAACGTAATAGATTATCGCGCCGATTATGCAGCTTCCGAGCTTGACGGCAAAGTTGTGCGCGCGGTTCCCGAGTATTACCTCACCGATGATGACCGCGGCAAGGCCGATGACGATAGCGCCGCGGCCCATGTCCACCGTCGAGCTGCCCTGGTACTGCGCGATGAACGCGCCCGCAAGGGCCACGATGCCGTTCGAGAGCATGAGGCCGATGACGGCGTTGCGCTCGGTGTTGATGCCCTGCGCGCGGGCCATGTTCCGGTTCGCGCCGGTGGCCCGGATGCCGCAGCCTATCTCGGTGCCGAAGAACCAGTAGAGCAGACCCACGACCGCAGCTGAGATGACAACCAGCAGCAAGATGGGGTTTCTCAGCGAGAGTTCGCGCACAAAGCGCGAGGACACCAGCAGGTCGAACTTATCCACGCTGACGGCCAGCGTGGACTGCGTGCCGGCCGTGGAGCCCCAGCCCATGATACGCAGGTTTATCGAGTAGAGCGCTAGCTGGGTCAGTATGCCGGCGAGTATCGCGGGTATGCCGCATTTCGTGTGGAAAAGCCCCGTCACGAGCCCCGCGGCCATGCCAACGAGCATGGCGGCGAGCACGGCCAGCCAGACGTTCACGCCATTCACCGTGAGCAGCACGCAGACGGCCCCGCCCGTAGCAAGCGAGCCGTCAACTGTCAGGTCGGCAATATCGAGCACCCTGTATGTGATGTACACGCCGATGGCCATGACGCCCCACATGAGGCCCTGGCCCACGGAGCCGGGCAGGCCGTTCAGCAGCGATTGCAAGAAATCCATTACACTATCCTCCATGCGCGGTGGTCGGGCGGGACGGGCGGAAAGGCCCGCCCCGCATTTGTTTTACGTCTCAGCCCTCGATGGCGACGTAGTCCTCGGGCATCGTCAGGCCCAGCGCCTCGCAGTTGGCGGCGTTGTACATCTTGGTGACGTTCGGCGCGTACTCGACGGCCATGGTGCTCACGTCGGCCTCGCCGGTGAGGATCTTGGCAGCCATCTCGCCGGTGGTCCAGCCGAGGTCGTAGTAGTCGATGGAGAGGGTCGCGACGCCGCAGCCGGAGCAGATGCCGCTCTCGCCGGCGACCACGGGTACGCCCGCGGCCAGGACGACGTTGGCTATCGTCTCAGCGTTGCCGGCGGCAGTGTTGTCGGTCGGGATGTAGATGACGTCGGAGTTGTCGCAGGCGGTCTGGGTGACGCTGGAGAGGTCGTTCACGTCGGTGAAGGCGTAGGCTTCGCAGGTGTAGCCCATGTCCTCGAGGTAGCCGCGGATGGTCTCTATCTGGTAGACGCTGTTGGCCTCACCGGAGCAGTAGAGCAGGCCGACGGTCTCGGCGTCAGGGAAGAGCTCCTGTATCATGGCCGCCTGCTCGTCGAGCGGGGCCAGGTCGCTGGTGCCGGAGATGTTGTTGCCGACGGTGCCGGTCCAGTTGTCGATATTCAGCGCGGTGGCGTAGTCGGTGATGGAGGTGCCGAGGATGGGGATATCGCCGGTGGCGGCGGCTGCGGCCTGGAGCGGCCAGGTGGCGTTGGCGAGGATGAGGTCCACTCCCTCGGAGACGAGGCCGTCAACGATGGTGACGCAGTTGGGCTGTTCGCCGCCGGCGTTGCCCTCGCTGTAGGTGACGGCGTCGGCGCCGAGTATCTCGGCCAGCGCGTCCTTGAAGCCCTGGGTCGCGGCGTCGAGTGCGACGTGGGTCATCTGCTGGCAGATGCCGACGACATAGGTCTCGCCTGCGGCATCGTCATCCGCGGGCTCGGTGGCGGCGGGCTCGGTCTCGACGGGGTCCGTCGCGGCGGGCGGCTCAGTATTCGTGTCGTTGGTCGTGCCGCAGGCGGCGAGCGCGAGCAGCATCAGGGCCGCAAGCAGAAGGGCAAGAGTCTTTTTCATTTCAGTTTCTCCTTTTCCATTTTGTCGGGCAGCAAAAAAGCAGCCCCGCCTGTTCAGACGGGGCTGCCGAAGCCGCTTTTTTCTAACTCAGCAAACCGCTATCGTCCTGTCAGGCTCTCTGTTGTCCATGCCGAAAAAGTAAAAATAGGCATAGCCAAAAAAGCCCGCAAAGGAGAAGCGAGCCTGACGGGAAGCGGCGGTATTCAGATTGGTGTTCATAACGTTCATCATAATACTGCGCGCTCCTTTCAGGCGGATTTGCTTTGCTGCACCTAATATAACGCTTGAAATGACTAAAGTCAAGCGGCCAAAACCCTCAATTATGCACACGCCGTGCGGACATTGGCACAGCATTTTGCACAAAATGTCCGCCGTTCAGGGAACAATGACCTCTTTAACAATAAAGTCGCGGCCGCTGATGACGTCGGCGTTGCGCTTGCCGCAGCGGGGACAATAGCCTTCGTTTTTGACGATGGGGAAGGCTCTTTTGCAGTCGCGGCAAATACCCTGGCCTTCTTCGACTTCGATTTTCAGCTTTGTGTATTCGAAGGGCGTACCTTTGATTATCACCTTATATATGTCCTCGACGTACTTGGGAATGACCAGAGAAAGGTCTCCTATCTCGAGAACGATAGTGTCGATCCTCTCAAGGTTGTTTTCCTTAGCGAAGGCCTCGACTGTTTTGAGCACCTGCCTGACTACGCCTATCTCGTGCATTGACCAGACCTCCAAAACCAAAAAATCCTCTGCCGGAAATTATAACCCTGAAAAGCAAAACGGTCAAGCTGGATAACGGCATAACGGTTTTTTGAACACTTGTGGCCATGCCAGACGGATATTGACTGGTCAATCCAAGACCAATTGTGATAATTGACAGTTTTTTGACTTGCAAATTTGTAAAGGCGCGACTTGCAATGGGGGCATGAGAAAGTTATAATGATAAAAGGACTTGTAGTGTTGGAAAACCGAATTTTTAATATGAAAAGAGGGGTACAAATGGCCTTCAGAAAAAAGATACTTCTCCTTGCGTCTAAGATAAGCCTTGAGTCCGGCACCTATACCGGCGTCACTCCGTCCGACCCCGAGTACATGATACTCGACCCTGTCGTGACGGACGAGATGGCGGACGTCGGCATGCACATAAAAGTGCGCAAGGGCAGGCGCATCGAGGTCATAGCCAAAAAGGCCGGCACGAGCATTGAGCACGCCCAGGCCATGGTGGACGAGCTTGTCAAGTGCGGCATAGTCCGCTGCGTGTACGAGGGCGAGGACCACGATGTTGAGACCTATTACTACCCCATCTGGGTCCCGGGCATCATGGAGGGTATGCTTTCCGTCAAGGAGCAGGTAGAGAAATACCCGGTCATTGCGGAGTGCTTTGAGCGCTATACGCGCTACCGCACGCCGATACTGGTGCCGAACTTCCCGACAGGCATGGGTCCCATGCGCGCTATGCCCGTCGGCAGCGCGATAAGGAACGACAGCCATGCCGCGACCTATGACGAGGTCGAGCACATCATCGAGCGCGCCTGGGCGATCTCCGTCGGTCCGTGTTCATGTCGAAGGACCCGCCGCCTCATGGGTGAGGGCTGCGGCCACCTCGAGGACGACATGTGCATGTACATAGACGACAACGCCAAGTTTTTCTCCCAGCAGGGCAGCCACAGGCTGGTCAGCAAAGAGGAGGCGCTGGAAATACTAAAGCGTGCCGAGGACAACGGCCTCGTACACGAGATAAACGCCGCCGAGGGCTACGACGGGCCTACCGCTATCTGCAACTGCTGCGGCTGCTCCTGCCTGGCGCTGCGTCTGGGCGAGTACTTCAACGCCCCGGATATGCTGAGGACGAACTACGTCGCCAAGGTCGACCGCGACAAGTGCGTGGCCTGCGGCCTCTGCGTGGACAACTGCCAGATGGGCGCGCTGAAGCTGGGCGCCAAACTCTGCGGCAAGGCGGAGGAGAAGCCCGAGGAGCGCCTCACCCCGATGGACGCCATCTGGGGCAAGGACAAGTACAACGTCGATTACCGCACCAACCGCACCAAGGTCGCGGACGAGGGTACGGCGCCCTGCAAGATGGAGTGCCCGGCGCACATCCCGGTCCAGGGTTACATCAAGCTCGCGGCCCAGGGCAGGTACCTCGAGGCGCTTGAGCTCATAAAGAACGAGAACCCCTTCCCGGCAGTCTGCGGCCGCATCTGCAACAGGGCCTGCGAGGACGCCTGCACCCGCGGCAGCATAGACGACCCCATCGCCATCGACGATATCAAGAAGTTCATCGCGGACAAGGAGCTCGCGGCCGAGACCCGTTTCGTGCCGAAGATGCTCAACCAGACCGGCAAACCCTTCACGAACAAGATCGCGGTCATCGGCGGCGGCCCGAGCGGCCTTAGCTGCGCGTACTACCTTGCGGTAAAGGGCTATCCCGTAACGGTGTTCGAAAAGGGCGACAAGGTCGGCGGTATGCTGACCCGCATCCTGCCGTCGTTCAGGCTGGAGAAGGACGTTGTCGAGGCTGAGATAGACGTCCTGCGCGAGCTGGGCGTGGAGTTCCGCTGCGGCGTGGACGTCGGCAAAGACGTCACGATAAAGGAGCTGCGCGAGCAGGGCTACGAGGCATTTTACCTGGCCGCGGGCGCGTGGAAGAGCGCGAAGCTCGGCGTCGCGGGCGAGGACAAGGCCGGCGTCTGGGGCGGCATAGAATTCCTGAAGGCGGTCAATGCCGGCGAGGAAGTCAAGGTCGGCAAGAACGTCGCGGTCATCGGCGGCGGCAACACTGCTATGGACGTGGCGCGCACGGCGATAAGGCTGGGCGCGGAGAACGTGTATATAGTCTACAGGCGCACGGCGGACGAGATGCCCGCAGCGGCCGAGGAGGTCGCGGAGGCGCAGGCCGAGGGCGTGCAGTTCAAGTATCTGATGACCCCGGCCGAGATACTGGGCGACGAGGCCGTGAGCGGCGTGAAGCTGCAGTGCCTGGAGCTCTCCGCGGTGGAGGACGCCTCCGGCAGGCGTCAGCCGGTCGAGCGCAAGGGCGTGTTCGAGGAGCTGGCGGTGGACTGCGTGATAGCGGCCACGGGCCAGAAGGTGGACCTCGGCGCCATGCTGGACGGTACCGGCGTGAAGTTCGGCAAGAACGGCACCGTGATCGTAGACCCGGTGACGCTTCAGACCGGTGAGCCCGATATCTTCGCCGGCGGCGATGTCGTGACCGGCCCGAGGTTTGCGATAGACGCCATTGCGGCGGGCAAAGAGGGTTCCATTTCCATCCATCGCTTCGTACACGAGGGCCAGAGCCTGGTACTGGGCAGGGCGGTCAAGGAGTACCTGTCCATGGACAAGGACAGCGTGGTCGTGCCGCTCAAGAGCCTGCGTCCCGCGCCGAGGCAGAAGGCGGAGGACGGCTCGCCCGAGGATGCGGTAAAGACCTTCCGCGACCTGCGCGGCACCTTCACGGAGGAGCAGCTGAAGAAGGAGACGGAGCGCTGCCTGGGCTGCGGCGCGGTGGTGCTGGACGAATATATGTGCATTGGCTGCGGCATCTGCACGACGAAGTGTAAGTTCGACGCGATAAAGCTCGAGCGCGTGCGCGACGTCGAGGGCCTGGACTACGACAAGCTGGTCCCGAGCCTCGCCCCGCACATAGCGAAGCGTTACGGCACGATAGCCATAAAGAGCCTGTCGAAACCCTTCACAAAGAAATAAACTCAATGTTAATGCCAAAAAGCGCGCCCGAATGGGCGCGTTTTTTGGCGCTGCGGGGCGACTGGAGATGCAAAAGAAACGTTGCAAGGCCGGAGAAAGTCGTATATAATAGTTGCATAAGTCCATAGATTGGGAGTGACGGTATATGAAGTTTACGAAGATGCACGGCTGTGGCAACGACTATGTGTATGTAAACTGCTTTGAGGAGACAGTGGAGGACCGCCCTGCTCTTGCGAGGCTCGTCTCGGACAGACATTTCGGCGTGGGCGGCGACGGACTTATCTGCATCTGCCCCTCGGAGAAGGCCGACTTTAAGATGGATATGTATAACGCGGACGGTTCCGTCGGCCAGATGTGCGGCAACGGCATCCGCTGCGTGGCGAAGTATGTGTACGAGCGCGGCATGACGAAAAAGAGCGTCATAGACGTGGAGACCGGCGCGGGCGTCAAGACCCTGTGGATGAATACCGAAAACGGCATTGTGGAGAGCGTGAGGGTGTGCATGGGCAGCCCGGAGTTCAAAGCGAAGAACGTCCCCGTGCTGACGGAGTCCGAGGTGTTCATAAACCAGCCGCTCGAGGTCGGCGGGATGCAGTGGAGCGTGACGGCGGTGTCCGTCGGCAACCCGCACGCCGTCGTGTTCGTCGATAACGTGGATTGGCTGGACCTGCCAACGATAGGTCCGCTGTTCGAGAATCACCCCCTGTTCCCGGAAAGGATAAATACAGAGTTCGTCCAGGTCGTGGACCGACACACGCTGAAGATGCGCGTCTGGGAGCGCGGCAGCGGTGAGACTCTGGCCTGCGGCACAGGTTCCACAGCGGCACTGGCCGCTGCCGTTGTGAACGGCAGGTGCGAGCCCTCCGTCAAGATGCAGCTTCGCGGCGGCGAACTGAGCATAGATTGGGACAGGGATGTGGACCTCATCTACATGACCGGTCCCGCCGTCACGGTGTTCGACGGCGAACTCCTGCTGTGAGGTGCCTCAAGTGATAAAACTGAACGATAATTATTTGAAACTGCCCGGCAGCTACCTCTTCGCGGAGATAGCACGCCGCACCGCAGCATATTCTGAGCAGAACCCCGGCAAGCGTCTCATCAAGCTCGGCATCGGAGACGTGACTCTGCCCCTGCCCGCCGCCTGCGTCGAGGCCATGAAGAAGGCCGCGGACGAGATGGCAGACAAGGCCACCTTCATGGGCTACGGCCCCTACGAGGGCTACGACTTCCTGCGCGAGGCCATCGTCAAAAACGACTACGCCCCGCGCGGCGTGAAGATAAGCGCTGACGAGATCTTCGTCTCCGACGGCGCGAAGTCAGACTGCGGCAACATAGGCGACATCTTTTCCGAGGACAACGTCGTCGCCGTCTGCGACCCGGTGTACCCCGTGTACATAGACGCCAACGCCATGAGCGGCAGGGCGGGGAACTGGCTGGGCGAGCGCTGGGAGAAAATAGTCTACATGCCCTGCACTCCGGAAAACGGCTTCATCCCGGAGCTGCCCGCGACCGTGCCGGACATGATATATCTGTGCTTCCCGAATAACCCGACGGGCATGGCCGCGACCAAGGCGCAGCTGAAGCCCTGGGTGGACTACGCCAACGAGCACGGCAGCATAATCCTTTACGACGCCGCCTACCGGGCCTATATGTCGGACCCGGAGCTGCCCAGGACGATATACGAGATACCGGGCGCGGAGACCTGCGCCATCGAGTTCTGCAGCTTTTCCAAGACCGCTGGCTTTACGGGTACGCGCTGCGGCTGGACGGTGATACCGCGCTCGCTCAAGCGGAACGGTCAGAGCATCTACGACCTGTGGATGAGAAGGCAGTCCACCAAGTTCAACGGCACGGCTTACGTCATCCAGCGTGCCGCAGAGGCCACCTACAGTGACGCCGGCAAGGCGCAGATAGCGCAGATGATAGGTTATTACATGAATAACGCAGCGGTCATCAGGAAGGGCCTGAGTGAAGCTGGGCTCGAGCTCTACGGCGGGACGGATTCGCCGTACATCTGGTTCCGCGCGCCGGGCGGGCTGGGCTCCTGGGAGTTTTTCGACAGACTGTTGAGCGAGGCGAACGTCGTCACTACCCCGGGCGAGGGCTTCGGACCCTCGGGCGCAGGATTCATACGTCTTACAGCCTTTGGCGACGCAGAAAATACCGCGGAGGCCGTTCAGAGAATAAAGGCGATCATATAAGACAGGAGGAAGCTGCATTGAAAGTCATAGTAGGAACTCAGGAGGAAGTAGTCAAGAAAGCCGCGCAGAGATATGTAAAGCTCCTGAACGAAAAACCGGAGGCCGTTCTGGGCCTCGCCACGGGTTCCACGCCGCTGGGCCTTTACGCCGAACTGGCAAGGCTCTGCGCCGCGGGCGAACTGTCCTTTGCAAAGTGCACCACCTTCAACCTGGACGAATACATTGGGCTGGACGGAACGCATGACCAGAGCTACCGCTATTTCATGAACAAGAACCTCTTCGAGAAGGTCGATGTCCGCATGGAAGCGACCCACGTTCCCTCCGGCGCGGTCAAGAGTGACGAGGAGGCTGAGCAGTACGACGCCCAGATAAAGGCCGCGGGCGGCATAGACCTGCAGCTGCTGGGTATCGGCAACAACGGCCACATTGGCTTCAACGAACCGCTGACTCCCTTCACCTCCATGACTCACATCGTCAAGCTGACGGACTCCACCAGGGAGGCCAACAAGCGCTTCTTCGCCTCGATAGACGAGGTCCCGACGCACGCCGTGACGATGGGCATACACACTGTCATGCAGTCGAAGAGCATCATCCTCATGGCCTTCGGCGAGGGCAAGGCGGAGATCATCAAGCAGACGGTCGAGGGCCGGCCGAGCATTTCCGTCCCCGCCTCTCTGCTTCAGCTGCACGAGGACGTCGAGATCTACCTGGACGAGGCCGCCGCGAGCAAGCTGTCGTAAATATCAGTCAAAACCGGGCCGCGGGTAAACTAGCTCCCGCGGCCCTTTGTATGGAGGGAAAGATGTCAAAATATTTCGGAACTGACGGCTTCCGCGGCGAGGCCAACGTGGACCTGACCGCCGAGCACGCCTTCAAGATAGGCCGTTTCATAGGCTGGTACTACGGCAGGGAACACAAGGCAAAGATAGTCATAGGCAAGGACACCAGGCGCTCGAGCTATATGTTCGAGTGCGCGCTGTCGGCGGGGCTGACCTCCTCCGGAGCGGACGCCTACCTGCTGCACGTCACGACGACGCCCAGCGTGTCGTACATCGCGCGTGTGGACGACTTCGACTGCGGCGTCATGATAAGCGCGAGCCACAACCCCTACGGCGACAACGGAATAAAGCTCCTCAACGCCCAGGGCGAGAAGATGGAGGAGTCCGTCCTCGACGAGATAGAAAAATACCTCGACGGCGAAATACCCGAGCTGCCTCACGCCACAGGCGCGGATATAGGCAGGACGGTGGACTATTCCGCCGGCCGGAACAGATACATAGGCTACCTCATCAGCCTTTCGACCCACTCCTACAAGAACATGAAGGTCGGCCTGGACTGCGCCAACGGCAGCACCTGGATGATTGCGAAGAGCGTTTTCGACGCCCTGGGCGCGGATACCTACGTCATCGGGAACAAGCCGGACGGCCTGAATATCAACGTGGACTGCGGCTCGACGCACATCGGCGCGCTGCAAAAGCTCGTGAAGGAGAACGGGCTCGATATCGGCTTCGCATTCGACGGCGACGCGGACCGCTGCCTCGCCGTGAACGAGAACGGCGCCTACGTCTCCGGCGACGAGATAATGTATATGTGCGCCAAGCACATGAAGGACAGGGGAGAGCTCGACACCAATACGCTCGTGACAACGGTCATGTCGAACTTCGGGCTTTACAAGGCGCTGGACGCGGTCGGGATCGGCTACGAAAAGACCGCCGTGGGCGACAAGTACGTCTGGGAGAACATGCGCGCCAACGGTCACCTCATAGGCGGCGAGCAGTCCGGCCACATCATCTTCTCCAAGCACGCCACGACTGGCGACGGCATGATAACGGCGATAAAGGTCATGCAGACGGTGCTGGACTCCAAGCTCCCGCTCTCGAAGCTGGCCGCGCCCGTGACGATATACCCGCAGGTGCTCAAGAACGTCATCGTGGACGACAAGGACGGCACGATGGCCGACGCCGCCGTGCAGCAGTCGGTGAAGGACGTGGAGGCGCGGCTGGGAGACAGCGGCCGCGTGCTGCTGCGCAAGAGCGGCACGGAGCCGGTCCTGCGCGTCATGGCCGAGGCCGAGACGGACGAGGAATGTGAGGCCGCCGTGGACGAGATAATAGAAGCCATGCGCGCGAGCGGGCATCTGGTGAGGGTGAAATGATGTATAAGATAGCAGAAATGCTCGACCTGGAGCACACGATAGCTGCGGAGCTGTTTTCGGGCAAAACCTACGCCTGGGAGGTGCTGCCGGAGATAAAGGCGTTCATATTGAAGCTCGGCCCGACGCTGCCGGAGTCGGAGTTCGACCACCCGGCGGAGGACGTGTGGATAGCGAAGGACGCGAAGGTGTTCCCCTCGGCCTATATCGGCGGGCCTTGCATCATAGACCACGAGGCGGAGGTGCGGCACTGCGCGTTCATAAGAGGCAGTGCCATAGTCGGCAAGGGCTGCGTCGTGGGCAACTCGGTGGAGCTCAAGAACGTCGTGCTTTTCGACAAGGTCCAGACGCCGCACTACAACTACGTTGGCGACAGCGTGCTGGGCTACAAGGCGCACATGGGCGCGGGCAGCATCACCTCGAACGTGAAGAGCGACAAGACCCTGGTCGTCGTGAAAGGCGACGTGAATATAGAGACCGGCCTGAAGAAGTTCGGCGCCATCCTGGGCGACAATGTGGAAGTCGGCTGCAACAGCGTGCTGAACCCCGGCAGCGTGATCGGCCGGCGAGCGAGCATATACCCGACCTCCTCCGTGCGCGGCGTCGTGCCTGAGGACAGCATATACAAGGCAAAAGACAACATTGTAAAGCGGAACTGAAACGGCAAAAAAGCGGCGCCCTGCGCCGCTTTTTTGCATGAAATATTGTTGCCTTGGGAAAAACAGTTGCGCCGGTACGTATAAATGTAGTATAATGATATGATGTCGGCGGGAGCGAGGGGCCTTAGCCCCAGGCCCCCTATATGAAAGCGAAGGCCGGCGCGCCTTTCCGCTGAGATATTTTATGTGTGAGACCTGTACACGGTGACGAGGAGGAACAGCATGGACGTCAAAATTGCACCATCCATACTCTCGGCGGACTTCGTGCGCCTGGCTGACGAGGTGGGGGAGATAAGGGCCGCTGGCGCGGACTATGTCCATGTGGACGTGATGGACGGCCTGTTCGTGCCGAACATCACGATAGGCATACCGGTGGTGAAGTCGCTGCGTAAGGCGACTGATATGTTCCTCGACGTGCACCTCATGATAGACCGGCCGCACCGCTATGTGGGCAAGTTTTGCGACGCGGGCGCGGACCTCGTGTGCTTCCATGTGGAGGCGGATGAGCCCCAGGACATCCTCTCCGCCCTGGACGAGATAAAAGAAAAGGGCAAACTGGCGGCGCTCTCGCTCAAGCCCAGGACCCCGGCTTCGGTGATACTGCCGTACCTGGACAAGCTGGACATGGTTCTGGTCATGACGGTGGAGCCCGGCTTCGGCGGGCAGAGCTTCATGGCGGACATGCTGCCGAAGATACGCGGCATACGCGCGCTCATGAACGAGTACAAGCCCGGCTGCGAGCTGGAGGTGGACGGCGGCATCGATGAAAATACCGCGCCCCTGGTTGTGGACGCCGGGGCGAACGTGCTCGTGGCGGGCAGCGCGGTGTTCGGCCGTCCGGACAGGGCAGCTGCGATAGAGGGCCTGCGCATGGCGGCTGCGATAAAGCCGTAATAGAGTTTAAGAGGTTGAACATATATGTCCTTTTTCCCTGCGGCACTTGAGAACCTTATAGATAAATTCGCCATGCTCCCGGGCATAGGCAAAAAGAGCGCGCAGCGCCTGGCATTTTTCACGCTGTCCCTGCCGGATGCGGAGGCGGAGGCCTTCGCCGCGGCCATATCCGATGCGAAGCGGAGCGTGCGCTGCTGCACCGTGTGCCAGAACCTGACGGACGCAGAGGTATGTCCGATCTGCGCTTCGGATAAGAGGGACAAGAGCGTCATCTGCGTGGTGGCGGAGCCGCGGGACGTCCTCAGCTTCGAGCGGGGGCGGGAATATAACGGGGTGTACCACGTCCTGCACGGGGTGCTTTCGCCCCTGAGCCACATCGGGCCGGACGACCTGAGCATATCCGAACTGGTCTCCCGCGTCGCTGCAGGCGGCGTGGAGGAGGTAATCATGGCCATGAACCCGGATACGGAGGGCGAGACCACGGCCATGTATATTTCCCGGCTTCTGAAACCCTTCGGCGTCAAGGTGACGCGCCTGGCCTACGGCATCCCCGTCGGCTCCAACCTGGAGTTTGCGGACGACGCTACGCTGACCCGCGCCCTCGAGGGCAGGGTCGAAATGTAGGCGAATCAAATTCGGCCTTAGCGGTTACAATGCTGTGTGACCGTTGTACATAAGACAATAAAATATATAAGGAGTAGAATATGGCAAAACTTAAGATAATCCCGCTCGGCGGCCTCGGTGAGATCGGAAAGAACCTCACCGTGTACGAATACGGGCAGGACATTGTTGTCGTGGACTGCGGTATCGGCTTTCCGGATGAGGAGCTCTACGGCATAGACCTCGTCATACCCGATATCAGCTACCTGCGGCAGAACAAGGACAAGATACGCGGCATAGTCATAACCCACGGACACGAGGACCACATCGGCGCGCTGCCCTACGTCATGCGCGAGCTGGACGTACCCATCTACGCCACCAGCCTGACTGCCGGCATCATAGAGCTGAAGCTGGAGGAGTTCGACCTCCTCTACAATACGCAGATATTTACAAAAAAGGCGGGAGACCGCTTCAAGCTCGGCTGCTTCGAGATAGAGTTCATCCATGTGAACCACTCGATAGCGGACTCCGTGGCCCTCGCTATCAAGACGCCTATAGGCACGGTCATCCACACGGGCGACTTCAAGATAGACGTCACGCCCATCCAGGGCGAGATGATAGACCTGGCGCGCCTGGGCCAGCTGGGCAAGCAGGGCGTGCTCGCGCTGCTCTCAGACTCTACGAACGTCGAAAAGCCCGGCCACACCGAATCCGAGCGCAAGGTCGCGGAAAAGTTCGACGAGCTCTTCAAGGGCTGCGAGAAACGCATAATCGTCACAACCTTTGCGTCCAACGTTCAGCGCATCCAGCAGATCGTGAACGTCGCGGCGAAGTATAAGCGCAAGGTGGCAGTGACGGGCCGGAGTATGGAGAACATGATAAAGGTAGCCATCGAGCTGGGCTACATGGACGTCCCGGAAGGCGTGCTGGTGGACCTGAACCAGATCAAGGGCCAGCCCAAGGACAGGACGGTCATCATCTCCACCGGCAGCCAGGGCGAGAGCATGTCCGCCCTCTACCGCATGGCGTTCTCGGAGCACAAGCAGATAAACATCGACGCGGGCGACAGGATAATCATTTCCGCCTCGGCCATTCCGGGCAACGAGACGACCATCTCCCGCGTCATAGACGAGCTCTTCCACAAAGGCGCGGAGGTCATCTACGACCGGCACACGGACCTGCACGTCTCGGGCCACGCCTCGCAGGAGGAGCAGAAGATGATGCTCGCCCTGACTAAGCCGAAGTTCTTCATCCCGGTGCACGGCGAATATCGTATGCTGTGCAAGCACGCGGAGCTCGGCAGGATGATGGGCGTTGCGCCGAACAACATCGTCATAGCGGAAAACGGGCGGGTAATAGAGCTCAGCCGCAAGAGCGTCAAGGCGGAGGACAGCGTCCCGGCCGGCCGCGTTTTCGTGGACGGCGCCGGAGTGGGAGACGTGGGCAGCGTGGTCCTGCGGGACAGGAAGCACCTGGCCCAGGACGGCATGATAGTCGTCGTGCTAGCGCTCTCGGGAGACGACGCCTCGCTGCTGGCGCCTCCGGAGATAGTTACGCGCGGCTTTATATACGAGAAGGAGTCCGACGGGCTGATGGAGGAGATGCGCCGGGTCATCAACGAGAGCCTGGCCAGCTGCCGCCACCAGAGGATAAAGGACTGGGCGGGCATAAAGAACAAGGTCAGGACCAATCTTACGGGCTACCTCTACAAAGCCACTAAGCGCAGTCCGATGATACTGCCCGTCATAACCGAGCTTTAAGGAGAGACGCGATATGCACGATTTCACGAGCCTGCACCCGGCCTTCGGCACCGATTCACCGATGTGGCGCAGCCTGCGCGAATACGGCGAGCCGGAGCCGGACTGCATAGACTTCGGAGTGGCGGAGATGAAGTTCCGCCTCGCGCCCGAGATAGCTGAGGGCATAGAGCGCCAGCTGCGTGAGGGCAGCTTCGGCTATTCCGGCGCGCCCGAGAGCCTCAAGCGCGAGATAAAGGACTGGATGCGCCGCCGCCACGGCTGGGAGATAGATACAGAATGGCTGAACCAGACCTACGGCCTGGTCCTGGGCGTCGGCTGCTGCATCCGAGCGCTGACGCAGCCGGGTGACGCCGTGCTCCTGCACTTCCCGAGCTATCCGCCATTCTACAGGGCAATCGAGCAGAACGGCCGCCGCCTCGTGCGCACCGACCTCGTCGAGACGGAGCGCGGTTGGGAGATGGACTTCGAGGACATGGAGCGCAAGATAGTGTCCGAGAACGTCAAGCTCCTCATCCTGTGCAGCCCGCAGAACCCGACGGGCCGGGTCTGGACGCGCGAGGAGCTCAGGCGCGTGGGAGAAATGTGCCTTGCGCACGGCGTAATGGTCGTCTCGGACGAGATACACTTCGACATCTGCTACACCGGCCACGAGCACACGGTTTTTGCGTCGATATCCGAGGACTTCGCCGCAAACAGCGTAGTGCTCACCGCGCCGAGCAAGACCTTCAACATCGCGGGCATGACCATATCCAACGTCCTGACTCCAAACCCGGAGCTCCGCGAGCGGGTGCGCGCGGCCATTGCCCGGGACATGGGCGGTTACTTCAACGCTTTCGGCTACGCAGCCTGCGAGGCGGCGTATAAAAACGGCGAGGGCTGGCTTGAAGAGTGCCTGAAGGTGCTCGAAGGCAACTGCCGCCTTTTCACGGACTACCTGCGCGAGCGCATCCCCGTCCTCCGCTGCCATATGCCGGAGGGTACATATCTGATGTGGATGGACTGCCGCAGAACCGGTCTCGACAGGGCGGCGCTCGACAGCTTCCTGCACAAAGACGCAAAGTTCTATTCCGAGAGCGGCGCGGTGTTCGGAGATGGCTATGAGCTCTTCCACCGCGTTAATCTGGCCTGCCCCAGGCACTATGTCGAGGCGGGACTTGAGCGGCTCGAGGCCGCTGCGAAGGGACGCGGACTCATATGATACCTTGTTTCGACGCCCATTGCGATACGATAACCGCCGTGCTGGAGCGCGGCGGCTCGCTTTTGCGCAACAGCTGCCAGCTGGACCTGGAGCGGCTGGGCGCATACAGGCCGGCGGCGCAGGTGTTTGCGGTCTGGGGCGGGCGCTATGAGGAAAAGGCCGCGCTTCTGCGTTCGGAGTTGGAGAAGAGCGGCCTCGGCAGACTTTGCCGGAATATGGCGGAGGTCAGGCGGACGGCGCGGGAGGGCAAGGTCGCGGCGCTGCTGTCCCTCGAGGGCATGGAGCAGCTCGGCTGCGACATAGAGCGGCTGCGGCGTGCGCACGAGCAGGACGGGCTCATCATGGCAAACCTCTGCTGGAACTCGGACAACGCCCTCTGCGGCTCGGCCATGGACGGCGGCGGCGGACTGACGGCGGCGGGCCGTGATTTTGTGCGCGAGGCGCAGGACATGGGCGTCGCCATAGACCTCAGCCACGCCTCGGAGCGGGCCTTCTGGGACACGCTTGAGGTGAGCGCGCGGCCCGTGCTTGCGAGCCATTCGGACTCGGCTGCGCTCTGCTCGGACTTCCCGCGCAACCTGACGGACGCGCAGTTCACTGCACTGGCAGGGCAGGGCGGCGGCGCAGGGATAAACCTCTGCCCGGACTTTTTGGGCCTCACGCGGGACGTGGACGCAGTCTGCGCACATATTGAGCACTTTTTGGCTCTCGGCGGAGGGAAGGCGGTGTTCCTCGGCGCGGACCTCGACGGCATAGACGACACGCCGCGTGGCCTGGAGGGCGCGCAGGACCTGGGCAAGATTTACGAGGCCCTGCTGAGGCGGAACCACCCGGAGGACCTCGTGCGGGACATATTTTGGAACAATCTTGTGGAGATATTGGAGCGTGCGACGGCATGAATATACAGATCTTCGGAAGAAACAAGTGCTTCGATACGAAGAAGGCGGAGCGCTATTTCAAGGAACGGCGCATAAAATACCAGCTCATAGACCTGCCGCGCTACGGCATGAGCAAAAAGGAGTTCGAGTCCGTCCGCGTCGCCGTGGGCCTGGACGCGCTCATAGACCCGAAGGCGCCGGACCTGGACCTCATAAAATACATGGCGAACGACGCGGCGCGTATAGAGCGCCTGCTGGAGTACCCGGACAACATCCGCACCCCGGTGGTGCGCAACGGCAAACAGGCCACCGTGGGCTACTGCCCGGAGATCTGGAAAACATGGGAATAATGCTGAGAGGCGCGGCGTGAGCCGCGCCTCTTTTTTACCATTCTCGGATATATTCTGATTTCACCACTTCGGCCATCTCTTCCGGTGTCTCACGGCAGTTATTCTTTAGCCAGAGTTTGATTATTGCGTTCAGACCGTTGCGGAAGAATTCAAGATGATACTCCAGGTTTTCTCCGTAAAAGCCTATCTCGGACAAGTCAAGATCACGTTCGGTTATCTCATACCTGCCGTCAAGTCCCAGCTTAAAATAGGTATTGTAAAACAGCTGGTTGTCCTTAATGTGCTGGAACAGTCTCACAAAGCCGGTGCCTCTTTGACCGGGCAGATGTTCTTTGCCGTATAGAGCGTAAACCTCCTCCTCCAGCCGCTTCTGCACTGCGTCAGCCAGGTCGTAGATGTCAATATAGTTTGCGTAGAACGTAGTCCTGTTTACATCGGCTGCTTTGCATATCTCCGTAACGCTCAGGCTGGAAAGCTCCCGGTCCTGCAAAAGCCGCACAAACGCCGTCTCGATCCTGTCCCTGGATGCCCGCCTTCGCATGTTGTTCGGCTTGTTCATTCTTTCCTCCATTATCTCAACAATTGTCGGTATATTGGTGATTGCCTCATTGACATAAACCAATTATACTATGAATCGTAAAAACCAACAAGCGTTGGAATAAAGGAGCGATAAAAATGTCAGCCATAAGGGAAGCAAACAAGAAGATTGAGAACGCTGTAACAGCCGGCTATAAGAGCATAGAAAACGGCGTAGTGTCGGCATACAGAAAAGTCGAGGATGTTTTTATAGACAGTTTTCTTGCCAACGATGGTGAGAGTACCGAGGAAGCCCGCGAGAGGCTGCATAGGCAGGCGGATGAGAGATAGAGATGAAAAAAGTAGATTTCGTAACGCTTGCAATGAGCACCATAGGCGGGGCGTTGTTTGCGCTGGGTATGTGCATGTGCCTTATACAGGATTGGGAGTCCTTTGACGCGGGCGTTGTGATGGGTGCGGTCGGTGCTGTCGTTCTGCTTGCCATGGTGGTAGTGCGCCGCAGGATGCTTGGAAAGCCGGCAATAAAGTTGAGCGCCAAAGCGGTCGGCATTGGGGTTCTGGCTGCGGTCGGGGCTTTGACGCTGGGCATAGGTATGTGCATGGTCATGGTCTGGGAGGACATGCTGATAGGCGGCATTATTGTGGGACTCGTGGGCATAGTCCTGCTGCTCTCGCTGCTGCCGGTCTGCAAAGGGTTGAAGTGAACAGCGAGGTATGGAACGGCTCAGATGCGGAGTAAGAAAACTGTTTAAGCCTGATCTTGCCCTTCTCCTGCTGCTTTGTGCGGTCTCGGCCGCTGGTCTGACAATCGTTTTTTCCTGCGGGTTTGAGAGCGCGGCAATGTCCGGTGTGATATATGCCGTGTCCGCCTACACGACGACGGCGACGGCGGTTCGGTTTGTGGCTGTTTTGAAAAGGTGCCGCCGCCGTGTGCTGGCAAACCGTCACGTGCAGAGGTACAGGAGCGACCTTGATTTCAAGCTGAGGCTCCGGCTTGGCGCGTCTTTCAGTGTCAACCTGTTTTACTCGGTTTACAGAGCGGCTCTGGGCATACTGCTCGGCTCGGCCTGGTTCGGCGCGACGGCTGCATACTATTTAGTGCTCAGCTGCGCGCGGTTTTTTCTTCTGCGCGACGCTGCGGGAGGAAACGGGTCGAGCGAATATAAAAAGTGCCGCTTTTGCGGACGGATGCTGGCGGTGCTGACTGTGCCGATCGTAGCCATTGACGCAAGCGCCGTCTATGGCGGCAATGCGCTGGTCTATCCGGGCCACCTCATCTATGCCGCCGCTGCCTATACGTTTTACAGCATGACCCTAGCCATAGTGAACATATGCAGGAATCGCTCTGTGAGGTCTCCGGTGTATTCAGCGGCCAATGCCCTGACGCTGACGACTGCGCTGGTGTCAATGTTTTTCCTGCAGGGGGCGATGTTTCATGCCTTTGGTGACGGTGCGGACTGGGAGCGGAGTATGAACCTCATCTTTGCCGTGGTGGTGATTGTGCTGGTGACGTCGATGTCGCTCTATCTCATAACGGATTCCGCACGTAAAATTAGTAAATTAAAAGACCCGGACGCATAAGCGCGTCCGGGTCCAGCTTTGTGCAATGCTATTTTGCCCCAATGTTATCGGGCAGCACGTCTTTTTGCTTTTTGAAACTGCCCGCCGTGAATATGACGAGGCCCGCGATTATGAACGCGAACATTACGAGCTTTGCCGGGGTCGCTTCCTCGTTTAGGAAGAGGATGCCGCAGAGGAAGGAGATCGTCGAGCTCGTATATTGGAGTATGCCCACGACCTTGAAGGGCAGGTCGTTGACGACGTAGGTATAAAGTATCATCGGCGTTGCGGTCACGATTCCGGAACATATGAGAGGGAATATGTCGCCGGTCCCGATGGATGCGAGTCCGCCCTCGCCCCTGAACAGAGTGACAGAGGCGGCTATTGCAAAAGGTGCCAGCAGTGTTGTCTCCACCGCAATGCTGATTATGGGGTCGGCATTTGCCGCCTTTTTGACTGTTGCATAAATGGGCCAGGCAATTGCACAGAGAACCGATATGAGCGGGAAAGAGCCGTACTGCACCGTGGTGATGAGCACTCCGATGAAGGCCACGCCGACAGCAATATACTCCAGCAGATGCCCGCGCTCACGGAAGAGCACGAGTCCGATGATGAAGATGACCATTGGGTTCATGTAATATCCGAGCGCCGTGTCCAGCACGTGTCCGTTCATGACTGCCCAGTTGAACAGTCCCCAGTCGGCGCAGATAAACACAGATGCCGGGACGAGATATTTCATGAGCTTTTTGTTCCTGAAGGCCGCGAGCAGCTCGCGCAGACGCCCGGAGCATATGAGGTACAGCCAGGTAAAGATCATACTCATGACTATCCTCACGCAGAGGATGAACATGGAGTTGAAACTGCCGAGCAGGTTCCAGTAAATCGGCTGCAGGCCCCAGATCAGGTAACAGAGAAGCAGGGCGAGCAGGGATTTTTTTGTGCGTGACAAGTTCACTGCGCCTCCTTATCAAAAGATACTGACGAGCCATAGCTCGGCCTGATGCCTACATAGGTCGAACCGACGCCGAGCTCGAGCGGAGTTCCGTCCTTGAGATAGTAGCGGAAAGGGTCGGTGTTCGTCTCGCGTTCCCAAGTTATCTCGACGCACTTGCCGCCGCAGACAAAATACCCGTCCCCGGTGCCGGTCGTGCGAACGCGAAGCCTGCCAACGTCGTCGATGACCGAGACGTCCGTTGTGAGGAACAGCAGGTTTTTAAAACTCATCTGCACATCGTACTCGTCGTCCACGTATTCAGAGCCGTACTCAAAGGCGTAGTAGAGCCCGTCGTCCTCGTCGTACTCGAAATCGGTGGTCTTGAAGCTGTTGTAGCCGATGCTGGCGTAGAGCGCCTCGTCGGAGCACTGATCGGCGGCGTCCTCGGAGAAAGTGAGGCCGTAGTCATAGGTCCCGCCCTCGTGTGTGAGGGAGAAGCCCTGGTTCTCGGCGGCTTCAATGAGCTTTGCGCCGATGGAGAAGAGGCTGTGCTCGATGCCGTACTGCATCCTGTCCGGGTCGCGGTAGAAGGCGCCCTCGACATAAGTGCCGAGCACTCCGTCGAGGTGGTCCACGGAGTAGCCGGACATCTCGGTGTAAGACTCCTCGCTGCCTCCCGCGTGGATGACGATGGCGTCGTAGGAGATGCCGACGTCGGCGTAGTAGGGCCGGATGCTGCGGAGGCTGCCTATGCGCTCGATGTCGCTGATGTCGGTGAAAATGGCCATCATCCGCGTTACGCCGCCCTCGGCGGGTATCTCATAGACGATCTCGGCCTGAGAGACTCCGCACTGGGGCAGGGCCTGCTGTATGTTGTTTATCATTATTGCAAAGGGCCTGTTTGCAGAGACGTCCTCCTCCATCGGCTCACCACTCAGGGGATTGACATAGGGCAGGGGTGTGGGCGAGGGCGTCGCCTCCGGCGTCGGCTCTGCAGTGGGAGCGGGGGTCACGTCGGTGACGGGCTCGGGGAGTCCGGACTGCCCGGGCGGCTCAGTGCCGCAGGCTGTAAGAGATAAAAGCAGCGCAAGCACTAGCGCCGCGGAAATTGTCTTTTTCATGGCTGAGACCTCGCAAAATGAGTTATCCAGAACATAATACTCCCGGCGCCCCCTGTTGTCAAACCCGTCGGGAGGTGTTAAAATATTAATACAAGGGAAAAGCAGAAAGGAGATGCTTTTTTAATGTACGACGATATAAAGCGCCAGACCGAGGCGGCGATGAACGAGTTGCTGGAGCTGGCCGACCTGCGTCCCGGCAGCCTGGTGGTAGTTGGCTGCTCCTCGAGTGAGATAATTGGCGCGAGAATAGGCAAGGGCAGTACGCCGGAGGCGGCCGAGGCGGTGTACGGCGTCATAGCGGACATCCTGGCCAAAAACGGCCTGCGCCTCGCCGCGCAGTGCTGCGAACATCTGAACCGCGCGCTCATAGTAGAGCGCGAGACTGCGGAAAAGTTTGGCTATGAGCCGGTTTGCGTCATCCCCCAGCCGAAGGCGGGCGGTTCCTTTGCAACGGCGGCCTGGAAGCATATGCAGGACCCCGTCGCGGTAGAGCATGTTAAGGCCTCGGCGGGCATAGACATTGGCTGTACGCTCATAGGCATGCACCTCAAGGACGTGGCGGTTCCGCTGAGACTGGCCGTCAAGCAGATAGGCGAGGCCCCGGTCAGCGCCGCGAGGACTCGGCCGAAGCTCATAGGCGGCGTTCGCGCCGTTTATCCCGAGAAGGTGTGAATACAAAAAACCGCCGCACGTTTCGTGCGGCGGTTTCGTATCTAAGCTGAGGCTCAAACGAAGTGCAGAGAAAGAGTCAGGACGACGAAAGCGAGACCGACCCACTTGGTGGCCTTGGCGAGCTTCGCATCGAGAGTCTTGGCCTTGCCCTTGGAGAGGAAGGTGTCAGCGCCGCCGGCGATGGCGCCGGAGAGCCCGGAACGCTTGCCGGACTGGAACAGGACGATGACGGTTACGGCGAGGGCAGAGAGAAGCTGCAGAATCGTGAGAGCGATGTACATTTTATTCAATCCTTTCGGTATCGTAAACACTTGGTCAAAACAGTGCTTAGATACTATACCACACCATATAGAGGTTTTCAAGCAGAATTTTTCCCAAATCCAAGGTTTTTTAAAAAATTATGTAGATACCCCGGCCTTAGGCCGGGGTATCGCTCTCAAGCACCGCTGGTCGGCATAGCCGAAGCGGACGGCATAGCCGAGACCTTGACGTCCGGCGAGGCCGGAGTGCTGGGCGCGGCGCTGTGCGTGGCGTTGGGTTTGTCGGTTATAACTCCGTCGTCGGTTTTGGCGCAGCCGGAGAGCAGGCCGAGCAGCGCGGCGACGCAGAGCATCATTGCAAGAAGCTTCTTCATGGCTATCTCCTTCACAAAAAGTTTACGCCAATATGATGCTCCTTTTAGAGAAAATTATGTTGATTTTTTCGAAAAATCGTATAATATATATGTGCACCTTAAGTGCCATAGATTTCTAAGGAGGAATAATATAATGGAGCTCAAAGACAGCAAGACTTTTCAGAATCTCGCCACTGCCTTTGCTGGCGAGTCTCAGGCCCGTGTGAAATATGAGTACTATGCGTCTCAGGCCAAGAAGGACGGCTATGAGCAGATAGCGGCATTCTTCACCGAGACTTCCGGCAACGAGAAAGAGCACGCCAAGCTGTGGTACAAGCACATGGCCGGCGGCAAGATCGGCCCCACCACTGAGAACCTCAAGCTCGCCGCCGCCGGTGAGAACTACGAGTGGACCGAGATGTACGCCGAGTTTGCCAAGACCGCCCGCGAGGAGGGCTTCGAGGCCATCGCCAAGCAGATGGAAGGCGTCGCCGCCATCGAGAAGCAGCACGAGGAGCGCTATCGCGCCCTGCTCAAGAACATCGAGGACGCCAAGGTGTTTTCCCGCGTGGGTGAGCAGGTCTGGATCTGCCGCAACTGCGGCCACGTCCACGTCGGCCCCAACGCCCCGGTGGTATGCCCGGTGTGCGCGCACCCGCAGGCCTACTTCGAGCTGCGCAGCCAGAATTATTGAACCGTCGCCTGACAAAAGGCGCCGCCCATCCGGGCGGCGCCTTTTTTATTCACGCGCTTGACATATACTATACAGTATAGTACTATACTATATAGTGAGGGGGCTGAACGCGATGTCATCAATAGATCTGCTGATACTGGGAATGGTGCTTGAGCGACCTATGAGCGCCTACGAGCTGCAGAAAGACGTGGAGGCGCATCATCTTTCGCGTTGGACGAAGATAAGCACGCCGTCGGTGTATAAAAAGACGCTGCAGTTGAGAGAGCGCGGGTATTTGAGCGGCGAGCGCTTTGGGGACAAGACCGTGTACTCCGCAACCGAGGCGGGGCGCGCATATTTTGAGGAGCTGATGGAGGCATATGCCGAGCGTGAGACGCCGCTGACCTTTGACTTCAACGTGGTTGTAGCGAATCTCAACAAGCTGGAGAAGCTGCGGGCGCTGGAGCTGGTGTCGAAGCTCAGGGGAAGTTTTGAGCGCTCGCGGGAGCGGAACCGTGGCTACGCCGCGGAGTTCGCGGACATACCGCTGACGGGCCGGGCGATAATAGAGCAGCAGGGGAGGCTCTACGGGGCGCTGCTGGATTGGCTGGACGAGTTCGAGCGGGAGCTGAGGCAATGAGCACGCGCAGCCGCCTGACGGTGTATTTCGAGCCGCCGTTCTGGGTGGGCGTGTACGAGCGTGAGAGCGATGGCAAGTACGAGGCGGGCAAGCTGGTATTCGGCGCGGAGCCAAAGGATTTCGAGGTACTGGAGCTGGTGCAGGATCACTGGAAGCGTATAAAGCTCAGCCCTCCGGTCGATATTGAGCAGAAGCCCGAGCGGCGGCCCAATCCCAAGCGGATGCAGCGCGAGATAAGCGCGAGCCTCAGCCGCAGCGGCGCCGGCACAAAGGCGCAAGAGGCGCTGAAGCTGCAATACGAGCAGAACAAGGCCAAAAGAAGGGCCGCCTCAAAGGAACGCCGCGAGCTCGAAAAGGAGCGCCGCTTCGAGCAGCGCCGGGAGAAGAAAAAGGAAAAACACAGGGGACATTAGGAGAACGCATATGGAAGCTGAGTTCATAAATCTCACCGAGAAAAACATAGACAGCGAGCACCTTTGCTGCATCATTCGCAGCAAGAAACCGCATCCCGGCGTGGAGGCTAAGCGCGAGTGGCTGCGCGAGCGGCTCAAGGAGGGGCATGTTTTCCGCAAGCTGAACGTGAAGGGTACGGCGTTTATAGAATATGCCCCGCTTGAGCGCGCCTGGGTACCGGTAGAGGGTGAGAACTACGTTTATATCTACTGCCTCTGGGTACTGGGCGAGCTCAAGGGCCGGGGGTATGGAAAGCAGCTCATGGAGTACTGCATCCGTGAGGCCAAAAGCGGCGGCCGTTCCGGCGTGTGCATGCTCGGGGCCAAAAAGCAGAAAAACTGGCTCTCAGATCAGGCGTTTGCAAAGAGGTACGGCTTTCAGACTGTTGACGAGACAGAGGACGGCTACGAACTGCTGGCCCTGAGCTTCGACGGCAGCGTGCCGCGCTTTACGGACGGAGCCCGCAGGTCGGTGCTGGACGCCCAGGAACTGACCATATTTTACGACCGCCAGTGTCCCTTCATATCCCAAACGATAGACAGGGCAAGGCAGCTCTGCGATGCGGAAGGCATCCCGGCGCGGTTCATAGAGGTGTGTTCTCTGGAACAGGCAAAGGGGCTGCCGTGCGTTTTTAACAACTTTGCCGTGTTCAACCGGGGACGTTTCGTCACCGTGAACCTGCTTGACCCAGCTCAACTGCGCAAACTGGCCGCAAAGTGACGCGCTAACGCCGCTCAACGGAGCGTTTGTTGCTAATCTGGGCCGCGTCTGGTATTCTCGGGGTGAAAAACACGGCGGAGGTGTGGATTTGGACGTCAAAAAGACCGGGCGGCTCATCGCTGAGCGGAGGAAGGAACTGGGGCTGACCCAGAAGCAGCTCGCGGAGCGACTGCACGTGTCGGACCGGGCTGTGAGCAAATGGGAGCGCGGAGCGGGCTTCCCGGATATCGCGCTTCTAGAGCCGCTGGCTGATGAGCTCGGCCTTCCTGTGCTCAGCCTGCTCCACGGCGAGGAGGCAACGGAGCCGCCGTCGGACGCCACGGTGCGCGAGGTAGTCGGGACTGTCTACGACCAGACACGGCGGGGCCTGCTCAAAAAGGTACGGCGCGTCCTCAACTGCGTGTTCTATGCCGCGGCTGCCGCGCTGCTGGTTTTTGTCATACTGTATCTGGCCGGGGCCTTTGTTCGCCCGGTCGAGCTGACGGTACCCGTGGGCCTCTATGTGGACGGCGAGCTCGTGGAGGAGAGCAGCGTACACATATCCGGGACACAGGACCTGCTGGATAACTACAGATTCAGCGGCAGCTTCGCCGTTGAGTGCATAGAAAAGACCTGCCGAGACGGAGCCTCGGCAGGTATCGTGTGGCGCGAATGGAGCGATGGCGGCGGGGACCAGAGCATCACTTACCTGTACCGCGGCGCTTTCCTCGACGCCGGCATCGAATCGATGCTCTACATCAGCAAGGACATGCGCAGCTTCGGCCTCAGGCTCGAGGGCGGCGGGGTCATCGCGACGGACGAGTTCTACGCTAAGGTGCTCGAGCTGGACGGGTATTATCCATTCGTCAGGTATTGACGCAGCCTCACGCGACGTATCGCTGTTTTTGTGACTTTCAGTACTCGGTTGCGATGTCCTCGGCGCCTATGCCGTAGAGGATACGAAATTCCTCCAGGTCAGCCTGAGACCTTACGAGCATGACCTCGCTGAACCTGCCGGTGCGGAGGTCATTGAAGCCGGCCACGCGCTCTCCCGTGCAGATGCTTGAGCGTATTACAGGCCGCAGGTTCTCACGGTCGAACTCTATCGGCATCGGCGTCCGTTTCTTTTTGAGGAACATGTCGCGCCCTCCTTTCGTGCAGATGATGCCGCGGCGACGGGCAGCGGAGAATAAGAGAGCGTGGGCGGCGCAAAGCTGCCCACGCTTTTTCCATGCGTCGAAGTCGGGGTCATTGCAGGCCCATGATATAGAGCACGAGCGCCGCGACCGTTACCAGGATCCAGCCGATGTACCTGCCGGCGAGTTCCCATTCCGACGGCTCCGCCAGCTCGGCGTCGCGGATGCTGAACTGCATCCTCCACCTGAACAGCTCGTCGACGAAGATGATGGAGAGAGCGTTAATGACGCAGATGACGAGTCCGCCTAATAAGGCGGCCCAGTCGCCATTGTGGCCCAGCTCTGGGCCGCGCATCAGCTCAAGGATAGTGTAGGCGGAGGGCTCCATGGGGTCGATGATCTCGCCGTCCATCTCGATGGTGCCGCTGCCGGTCCAGGCCGAGATACTGAGGCCATGGGGCTGCCCGTCCTCGTCGTAGAGCCAGAACTGATCTCCAAAGCCGCGGACACAGCCGCGAAATACGACCTCGCCTCCGCAGAGCAGCTCTACGCCGGTGATGTTATCGGAGGGGTCCATATCCTCGGGTATAGCCGAGGGGTCTACGACGACGGTGTATGGCCCGTAGACCTTGTTGCCGTAACGGAATTCCACGGAATCGTCGGTGACGGTAAAGCTGGCCGGAGTCCCGCCCAGCTTGCCGGAGTAGACGGTGCCGCCGCCCGACTGCGCCGGAATTAGAACACCGTCCCTGTACTCATAGCCCACCCGGCCGATGACGACAGGGTAAAGCACGGCAAAGAGCAGGGTCATAGCGGCCAGAATGAGCAGCACGCCCTTCTGAAACCAGTCCAGACATTTTAGCCTTTCCAAAACAGCGCCCCCTCTCTGTCTACATTATAATGGAGCCCATAATAAAATGCAATCAGAAAGCGCGCCTCCGGACCCACTCCTTCCGAAGTATGGCGTATTGCACGGTGTTTTCATATTTGGGTGTGCCGTCCGAATTTGTTACGAAGGAGACGAATTCTAGAAAAACTCCCTCCCGGCGCATGCCGAGCTTTTCGCACAGGCGCTGGCTGGAAAGGTTGTAGTCCTCTGTATAGGCGTAAATACGCCTTGCGCCTTTTTGAGAAAACAGGTAATCAAAGAAAGCGTGCGCCGCCTCAAAGGCGTATCCTTTGCCCTGGTAATTCACATTCAGCATCCAGCAGGGGCTGAATGTGTCACGCACGGCGCTCTCGTCGGAGTGCGGTTCGCCGGGCTCGGGATAGGCTTCTATCTCGCCGATGACCCTGCCGCTTTCTCTCAAGGCAATGGCAAAACAATACTCGGTCTCGCCAAGGCGCTTTTTCATTTCCTCCTTGGCTTCTTCGAGCGAGTTCAGTTTCATGCAGGCAAAACAGTTGACCGCAGGCTCTTTCAGATATTCATAAACATCCGCGGCATCTGTTTCCAAAAATGGGCGCAGGATAAGCCTTTCCGTTTCAATGATCATTTTCGGTACCTCATAAAAAAGTGGGATAAGACCAAAACGGTCTTATCCCACATGGTCGGAGTGGCGAGACTTGAACTCGCGGCCTCATGGTCCCGAACCATGCGCGCTACCATCTGCGCTACACCCCGAGACAGCTTTTTCATTATAATGAGGTTCTTGCCGCTTGTCAAGTTTTAATTTCGCTTCATGCATATTTTTACCCTTGTCCAAATATACTGTCAACATGAAGACGAAATCTGGTTACAATTATAAAATTATCCTTGCTTCGGTGCTGTTTATCGTCATCACGGCGGTCAAGCTGCTTTTTCCCGCACAGACCGAGGACCTGCGCGCACGGCTGCGCGAGGTTGTCAGCCGAGATGCAGATTACACCGCTGTTTTTGAAAGCCTGGGCGAAAAACTCTCCGGCGGCGCCGAATGGGCTGCCGCGTTTCTGCTGGGACAGGACGAGACCCGCGCCGCATCCGCTCCTGTGGTCTATGAGCCGGTTACCTTGGACGATCTGCGCCGCGAGGCTGGTTACCTTATAGCAGAAAGCCCGGAGCCCGGCGAGACCGCTTCACCCACGCCGACGCCGACTCCCACGCCGACGCCCGAGCCGGCAGTTACCGAGACGCCGGAAGCCGTTGCTGCGTTCCTGGAGGCACAGGCACAGTTTTCTGACTATGCCGTCCCCTCAAACGTAAGCTACGAGATGCCGAGACTGCCCTTCGAATTCGAAAGCCCCGTCTCAGGCTACACTTCCTCCGGATTCGGCTATAGGCTGCACCCGCTGCAAAACGAAGTCAAGTTCCACTACGGCACCGACTTTGCCGTGTACTCCGGTACGGACGTTCACGCCTTCGCCGACGGAGTGGTCGCGCTCATGGGGTGGGACGACGGCTATGGAAACTATGTGATTATCGAACACCAAAACGGCTGGCAGACCCTCTATGCTCACTGCTCTGAGGTGCTTGTATACAGCGGCCAGAGCGTCAGCCGCGGCGACGTCATTGCAAAGTCGGGCGCAACCGGAGAGGTGACCGGCCCGCATCTCCATTTTGAAATGCGCAAGGACGGAACATTCTATAATCCGGAGTTTTGGCTGGCATGAAAAAATACAGGTTCAACATCAGCGCCGGGGGCGTCCTTCTGCTCGCGGCGCTGTATTTTTTTATGGACACTTCAAGTTTTGTTGCACTGATGCTGGCAGCGGCGGCGCACGAGCTGGGACACATCGCTGCGCTCAGACTTTGCGGGGCGCGGATACGCGGTTTTTCCGCGGACATGGGCGGAGCCGTGATATCAAGAAGCGGGGGCCTGAGCGCGGCGCAGGAGCTTGTATGCCTTGCTGCGGGACCGGGAGGTGGGCTCATATATGCGCTTGCGGTCTCGTTTGTTGGCGGCGGCGTGCTGCTGTGCTCAGCAGGAATGAGCTTGGTGCTTTCCTTCTTCAACCTGCTGCCCTGCCTGCCGCTGGACGGCGGCAGAATGGTGGAGACCGTTTTCGGGGAGAAAACCGCGGCGCTGTGCGGACTCATTACGGCCTCGGCGGTGTTCGTCACCGGCTTTGCGCTGTTCACAGGAGGCAGCGGTCCCGCGCTGTTTTTTGCCGGGGCGATACTTTTGGTGAAGAATATATAAAATCTCGGACTCCTGAGCCCTGCCGTAGAACATAAGCGGCAGACCGGGCGTCGGGCTTGTATTTGCCCGGGAAATGTTATAAAATGTTCCTTATCTATGACTGGGAGCATGATGGGATGAGAAAGTCGCTTGAACGCATTCTGCCTACGGTGCAGAAGCCCGCGCGGTATACGGGCGGGGAATATAACGAAATAGTAAAAGACAAGCGGGAGGTCAAATTGCGCATGGCCTTCTGTTTTCCTGATGTCTATGAGATAGGCATGTCGAACCTCGGCATGAGGATACTTTACGGCTGCATAAACGCCGAGCCGGACATCTGGTGTGAGCGGGTGTTCGCGCCCTGGGGAGACATGGCGGAGAAGATGCGCGAGAACGAGATCCCGCTCTACGCGCTCGAGAGCGGCGACCCAGTCTCGGACTTCGACGTGCTGGGTTTTTCGCTCGGTTACGAGATGGCATACTGCACGGTGCTGGACATGCTGGACATGTCCGGCATCCCTCTGCGCTCGGCGGACAGGCCCGGCCTTGTGCCGCTGGTGTTCGCTGGAGGGACGAGCTGCTGCAACCCGGAGCCGATGGCGCCCTTCATGGACCTCATGGTCCTCGGCGAGGGCGAGGAGGTGGATATCGAGGTCCTGCGCCTCTTCCAGAAAGCCCGCGACGAGGGCTGGGAGAAGCGCCGCTTTCTCGTCGAGGCCGCGAAGATACAGGGCGTCTACGTTCCCTCGCTCTATGCGCCCGAGTGGAACGCTGACGGCACCCTCAGCGCGCTGACGCCCCTCGAGGGCGCGCCGGAGACAGTGACAAAGCGCATAGTCTCGAACCTGGACAAAGCCTATTACCCCACCGCGCCCATCGTGCCGAGCACGGAGATCGTCCACGACCGCGTGAACGTGGAGCTTTTCCGCGGCTGTGTGCGCGGCTGCCGCTTCTGCCAGGCGGGCTACGTCTACCGGCCCATCCGCGCCCGGAGCGCCGAGCGGGTCATCGAGATAGGCAAGGAGAGCCTCAAAAACACCGGATGCCAGGAGGCAACGCTGCTTTCGCTCTCCAGCAGTGACTATAAGCACCTCACCGCGGCCTGCGACGGGCTGCTGGACTGGTGCGAGCCGCAGAATATCAGCCTCTCGCTGCCTTCCCTCCGCGCGGACAACTTCTCTATGGAGCTCATGAGCCGGCTCCAAAAGGTGCGGCGCGGCGGCCTGACCTTCGCGCCCGAGGCAGGGACGCAGAGGCTTCGCGACGTCATAAACAAAAACGTAACGGAGGAGGACCTCCTCAATACCTGCCGCATAGCTTTCGAGGGCGGCTGGAACGCAATTAAGCTCTACTTCATGCTCGGCCTGCCCACGGAGACGGACGAGGACGTGCGCGGCATAGCCGACCTGGCTTCAAAGGTGCTGCACGTCTGGCGGCAGTACTCCCCGAACAAGCAGCGCGGCGTGCGGATAACGGTCAGCACGTCGTGCTTCATCCCGAAGCCGCACAGCCCCTTCCAGTGGGAGGCCCAGGTCTCGATGGAGGAATATCGCCGCCGCGTGGAGCTGCTGCGCAGCAGCATCACGGCCAAGAACGTGAGCTACAACTGGCACGACGCGGACACGAGCTTCGTCGAGGCGGCGCTCTCTAGGGGAGACAGGAAGATAGCGGACGTCATCGAGGCCGTCTGGCGCGAGGGCGGACGCATGGAGGCCTGGAGCGACTATTTCCGCTTCGGGCGCTGGATGGAGGCCTTCAAGTCCTGCGGCCTCGACCCGGCGTTCTACGCCTCACGCGAGCGGGCGGAGGACGAGCTGCTGCCCTGGAGCCGCATAGACATGGGCGTGCGGACGAGCCTGCTGCTGCGCGAGCGGCACCGGGCCTATGAAGCGCGGCTCTCGCCGGACTGCCGCGCGGCCTGTTCCGCCTGCGGCGCGGCAAAGCTGCTCGAGGAGGGCGTATGCGATGGATAAGCTGAGACTGAGATTCCAAAAGACGGGCAAGGCCGTCTATATATCCCATCTCGACCTCATGCGGGTGGTGCAGCGCATATTCCTGCGCGCAGGCACGCCGATAAAATACAGCGAGGGCTTCAATCCCCACGCGCTCATCTCCATATGCCTGCCGCTGTCGGTGGGCATGGCGAGCGAGTGCGAGCTGATGGACTTCCGCGTCACGCGCGACGTGGACCTCGCGGCCCTGCCAGAGACGCTCAATGCAGTGTCGCCCGAGAGCGTGAGGTTCCTCTCAGCCTGGGAGCCGGAGCGCAAGGCGGCACAGATAAAGTGGCTGCGCGTGCGCTGTGAATTTGAATATGACGAGCGGGACGCCTCGGCGCTTTTGCCCGCGCTGGAAGCGTATTTTGCCTCGCCCGAGGTTAAGGTCACGCGCCGGACCAAGAGGGGAGAGGGCGAGTTTGACCTCGCGCCGCACATCCGTGACATGAAGTGGTCGGCAGAGCCGGGCCTCGTGCGGCTCGACTGCCTTCTCTCTGCGCAGGAGCCGACGGTAAACCCCGAGCTGCTGGCCGCATCCCTGCGCGAGCACACGCCGGAGCTGGCTCCGGATTTCGCACGATTCACGCGCATAGAGACCTATGATGCAGACATGGAGGTGTTCAGATGAGCGAGGGTTTCAGGCTCATAGATATGGAGAACTGGCCGCGGCGTGAGCATTTCAGGCAATACCTCACGAATACGCCCTGCACCTGGAGCATGACGGTGCAGCTGGACGTGACACGGCTCGTGCGAAGCGGCGCGGAGATATACCCGGCTCTGCTCTATGCGCTGGCGCGCGTTGCCAACAGGCACGCGGAATTCCGCATGTCGCTGGACACCGAGGGCCGTCCCGGTGTATGGGACCTGCTGCACACGAGCTACACGGTGTTCCACAGGGATACGGAGACCTTTTCCTGCCTCTGGACACCTTATCACGAGGACCCGGCGGTATACTACTCGGCCTACAGGTGCGATCTCGAGCGCTGGGGCGCTGTCGAGGGCTTCGAGCCGCAGCCGGACGTCCCGCCCAATATCTACTACGCCTCGATGCTGCCATGGGAGAGCTTTGAGGGTTTCAATCTCAACCTTCAAAAGGGCTGGGGTTTCCTGCTGCCGACGTTCACGCTCGGCAAATATACGGAGAGCGACGGGCGCTTCACGCTGCCGCTGGCCATACAGGTCCACCACGCCGTGTGCGACGGATTCCATGCATGCCGTTTCATAGACGAGCTTAGGAGAGAACTGGAAGAAATGAACGTCCTTGCTTTCGGCGGACGTCAGGTATGAATTGGGGCAAAGATGAAAGACGGATACGGTAGAGATATATATTACCTTCGCCTTTCGGTGACGGACCTTTGCAACCTGCGCTGCGTCTACTGTATGCCGGCGGGCGGGGTGGAGAAGCGGCGGCACGAGGACGTGCTCACCGTCGAAGAGCTGGAGGAGATCGCCCGGTCCGCGGGCCGCTGCGGGATAAGGAAGATACGGCTCACAGGCGGTGAACCGCTGGTGCGGCGCGGCATAGTGGATATCTGCGCGCGGACGGCGGCGGCGCCGGGCGTCGAGGAGGTCTGCATGACCACAAACGGCCTGCTTCTGCCTAAGCTGGCGCCGGAGCTGAGAAAGGCCGGGCTTCGCCGTGTCAATATAAGCCTGGACACGCTCTCGCCGGAGCTCTACCGAGAGCTGACTCGGGTGGGCAATATCGAGGACGCCGTCTCGGGCCTCAAGGCGGCGCTGGACAATTTCGAGACGGTGAAGATCAACGCCGTGCTCATAGGAGGGACCAACGAGCCGGAGATACGGCAGATGGTTTACATAACAAAAGACGCGCCTGTGGAGCTGAGGTTTATCGAGCTGATGCCGATAGGCGAATGCGCGCACTGGCCGCGCGAGAGGTTTTTGGAAAACTCCGCTGTGCTCGAGGCGGTGCCGGAGCTGGAGCCCTGCGGCACATCTGGCGTGGCGCGGCTTTTCAGCCTGCCGAACGCCAGGGGCAGGGTGGGGCTGATAAGCCCCTTGAGCTCGCATTTTTGCCCTGAGTGCAACAGGATAAGGATAACGCCGGACGGGCGGCTCAAGCCCTGCCTGCACTCGGCGCAGGAAATAGAGCTGCGCGGCTTCCACGGTGCGGAGCTGGACGCAAAGCTCAGGGAGGGCATCTGCGCAAAGCCGATGCGCCACCACCTGAGCCCTGCCTCGCCCAGCGAGAGCCTGCGCGGCATGAGCCGGATAGGAGGCTGACAGTATGGAGCTTACGCATTTCAACGACGAGGGCCGCGCCCACATGGTGGACGTTGGAGAAAAGCCCAGGACGAAGCGCGTCGCTCGGGCAATGTCGCGTGTGTACCTCGCGCCTGAGACCTTTCGGCTGGTGCGCGACGGCGGCATGAAAAAGGGCGACGTGCTGGCAGTCGCGCAGGTCGCGGGCATCATGGCGGCGAAGAAGAACTCGGAGCTGATCCCCATGTGCCACCCGATAGCGATCACCTCCGCAGATATCAGCTTTGAGCTGGACGCGGAAAGCAGCACAATAACGATAACCGCCGAGGTCGGCTGCACGGGCGAGACGGGCGTGGAGATGGAAGCGCTGACGGCGGCGTCCGTCGCGGCGCTGACGGTGTATGACATGTGCAAGGCGGTGCAGAGGGATATCAGGATAGGCGATATCTGTCTGCTCTATAAATCCGGCGGCAAGTCGGGCGAATATAAGAGGGAGGCTGCGGAAAATGGCTGAGGTCAAGGCGGTGTGCATAAGCGAGCGCAAGGGCACGATGAAGCACGAGGTGCCCGAGATAAGGGTCAAGATAAAGCACGGCATCGAGGGCGACGCCCACGCGGGCGACTGGCACAGGCAGATAAGCCTGCTGGGTACGGAGAGCGTGGACAAGCTGCGCCACATACTGCCGGACATCCCGGCGGGCGCGTTTGCGGAGAACATACTGACGGAGGGCATCACGCTCTACAAGCTGCCCATCGGCACAAAGCTCCGGGTGGGAGAGGCGCTGCTCGAGGTGACGCAGATAGGCAAGGAGTGCCACATGGACTGCGCTATCCGCAAGCAAGTCGGAGACTGCGTCATGCCGCGCGAGGGGATTTTTACGGTGGTAGTCGAGGAAGGCACGATAAAGGCCGGAGATGAGCTCGAAATAGTGGAATAAATCGCAAAAAGCCCTTGCATTGTGCGCGGGGATGTGCTAATATACTATGGCTTGCGCGAGAGCGCATGGAATCAGGATGGTCCTCTGCCGGAACGGGAAAGCCGCCGGGTACGAACGTCCGTATCGAAAGAGGGATAACAATGGATCTGGTCAAGACTCTGACCG